>VOFE01001387.1_pt1 | contig 10001 bp, 17 predicted proteins | sample 5384071 | NCBI WGS metagenome assembly VOFE01 (sample SAMN12384724, study PRJNA508395) | human gut metagenome | isolation source: healthy gut D | host: Homo sapiens
TTGTGCCGCGGGCAGCGAAGAAACAGATGGAAATATCAGTGGATACGCAGGAGAAATTCTGGATCTTACACGACAGGAAGTGGACGGAAGAAGCGATTTTCAATCTTTTGGATAATGCGGTGAAATATACAGATGTGGGAGGAAAGATTCATATTGAGATTCAGCCACAGGAGATTTTTACAAGGCTTAGTATCCGAGATACAGGAAAAGGAATTGCCACAGAGCGGCAGGCGCAGATCTTCACCCGTTTCTATCGGGAGCCGGAGATGCATGAGCAGGAAGGAATCGGGATTGGTCTCTTCTCGCAAGGCAGATTATGGAGTTACAGAAGGGATACATTGAAGTGCGCTCTGAGGCAGGGCGCGGCTCAGAGTTCATTCTGTATTTTCCAAATGAAGAATAAAAGGGTGGAAAAAGATAGAAAAAATAGCAAAAATCACAAATCGTAACTGGTTTGTGATTTTTCATTCGTATGATTTCCTTAGAAAGAATCATCTTTCTAAATGACGAGAAAAGGAGACAAAAATATGGAATCATGGATTGTGAAGACGAAACATCTAAAAAAAATATTATCGTTTGGGAACTCATACGGTGAAAGCATTAGATGATGTGAATTTTGCAGTGAGAGAGCAGGAGTTTGTGGCAATCATCGGCAAATCAGGAAGCGGGAAAAAGTACACTTTACATATGATTGGCGGATTGGATACGCCGACTTCGGGAGAGAGTATATGGGGGATCAGGCGCTTGGGAAGCTTAGCAAAGAACAGCTTGCCATTTTTCGCAGAAGAAAAGTGGGATTTGTATTCCAGAATTATAATCTGGTGCCGGATCTTAATGTCTATGAAAAATGTAGTTCTCCCTGTTGAACTGGATGGAAAACGCATTGACAGAGAATTTGTAGATGAAATCTTAGAACTTCTGAAATTGATGAAAAGCGGGAAGCACTTCCCAATACACTATCCGGCGGGCAGCAGCAGAGAGTGGCAATCGCAAGGGCAATTGCCTCAAAGCCGAGTATCATTTTAGCCGATGAACCAACCGGAAATCTTGATACAGCAACCAGCCATGACGTTATGGGGGCTTCTGAAAATGGTAGCGAGACAGTTTCGGCAGACGGTGATTTTAATCACTCACGATCAGGATATTGCCCAGATGGCAGATCGGATTGTGAGAATTGAGGACGGCATGTGGTAAAGGCGGGTGAGCTTGATGACTAAGAATAATAATCGGAAAGTGATCAGCCGTATGGCGGGGCGTTCTCTTAACAATAATCGAAGACGAAGCATGATCATGATTATGGCGGTGGCACTTGCGACTTTTATGCTGTTCAGTGTATTTACGGTAGGAATCACTTATTTTAAAATGCAAAAAACACAGAATATCCGTCTCAATGGCGGAGAATATGATGCGATTTTATATGGACTTACCGAAGAACAGAAATCTCTGTGTGAAAAGAACCCGGATATTAAAGAAACCGGAGCGGTTGTAGTCTGTGGTTATGCGGAGGAGACGGAAAAAGACCAGACACCGAATGTTGGTTTTGTGTGGGCGGATGATGCTTATTGGAGACAGATTAAGAGACCTGCGATCAAATGGGTGAAAGGGAAATATCCGACCAAGGAAAATGAAGTGATGGCATCCGTGGATGCGCTGAAGGAATGCGGTTTGGAGAATCTTGCAGTCGGAGATTCCTTTTAATGAAATATGCGGATAAAAATGGAAGCTATACAAAAGAATTTCGCATTTCCGGTATGTGGAAGGTTATGGTGATACGGATACCTTCTATATGTCAAAAGCGTATTTTGAACAGTCCGGTTATGAACTTTATGATGTGATGAGTACAAGGTATTATATTGACTTTGAGAAGAAATATATGCCCAAGAAAGAACAGGATGCGTTTCTTGCGAGTATGAAGCTTGAAAAACAGCAGAATTTATTTTTTCTGTCTGATTACAGCAATGCGTTAGAGATTCTTACGGAATGATAGGTTTGGTACTGATTACGTGCTTCTGTGCATATTTGCTGATTTATAATATTTTATATCTCGCAGTATCCGGGAACGTTCGCTATTATGGGCTTTTGCAGACCGTGGGGATGACCGGAAGACAAATTCACCGCTTTATGTACAGGCAAATGCTGTGGATTGCATCTATTGGAATGACGGCCGGACTTGCAGTCGGAAGTCTTGTGGCATTTTTTCCTGATTCCGACAGTAGTGAAAACATTGGGAATCCGGGAGGCAGTCATTGAAGTGCGCTTTCATCCACTTGTGTTTTTGATTACTATTTTACTTACAGGCGTTACCATTTATATGGGAAGCAGGAAGCCGGCGAAGCTGGTAGTTTCTATATCTCCGGTGGAAGCCCTTGGCTACCGAGTACAGACAGGAAAGAAGAGTATACGGAAAACCGGAAATGGAAATCTGATCTTGCGAATGGCGAAGGAACAACTTGCAAAAGATAAGAAAAAACGGTTGTGGTGGTTTTTGTCATTGACGGTTAGCCTGTGTGTATTTTTTGTGTCTGGTTACACTTCTTAAAAGCGAAGGACCACGGACAATCGTAGGAAATTATATGAATCTCGATCTGGTCGTGGAAAATGACACGCTCAAGAAGGAAAACCATAATGATTGGACGCAGATTATCGATGAAACCATGCTGGAGCAAATGAAAAAAACAGAAGGTGTCAAAGGCGTTCATCCTATTAAGAGTGCGGAGATTATGTTTCCGTGGGAACCGGAAGTGATCGATAAATGGATGGAAGAAAGTTATGATATGTGGATGTATTATCCATATGAAGAAGACAGGAAAGAACACCAGGAACATCCGGAGAATTTCGGCTCATTTATGATAGGTATTGATGAGACAGACTTTGATTATCTGAATCAATTACTGGAGCAGCCAATAGATAAAGAACGATTTCTTGCCGGAGAGACTTGCCTGATCTATCGGAACAGTCTGGAATTTAAAAATAGTAATCTTACGGGACAAGAGATTGCCTGCGCGGAATATGGAAATGGAGATCATACAAGGACATTTACTATAGCAGGTTTGACAGATGAGAACTATTATACGGGAGCGCTCCTTGGTATGCCGCCAACTATGATTGTCAGTGATCGGGCAATAGAAGCATTTACCAATCATACTTATGTATCCAAAGTGGGGATTAAGTACGAAGAGGAATACCAAAAAAAACGGAAAATGCGCTTATGAAATTAATGAATGACAGTTCGTATTACAAAGATTTATCCTTTGATTCCAAGATAGAGGAAGCAGAAGACGTGGAGAAGGCGCAGGGAAATATGATGGGTGTAGGCATAGGAGTTGTGTTGATTTTGGCGTTGATTGGAATTTTGAATTATGTCAATACGATGACCGGAAATATACAGAGCCGCCAGACGGAACTGGCAATTTTGGAAAGTGTGGGAATGACAGAGAAACAGATGCGGCGGATGCTAATGATAGAAGGACTGCTATTTGCAGGAATTTCTTTGTTTTTGACAGCAACGATAGGAACCGCGGTGACTTATTATCTGTACCAGTCTATGAATTATCGGGGAGTTCCTTTTATGATTCCTATCTTTCCTGTCTTTATCATGGCGGTTATTGTAGTGGTCATATGTGTGGCAGTGCCTCTTATTGTTGAACGGTTGATCGGAAGGAAAAAGTCAGTGGTAGAAAGAATTCGCGTGGTGGAGTAAAAATAAGAAGAAAAAATGGAATCCTAGGGCAATAAAAGTCTTAGGATTCCGTTCTTGCTTTTCACTATAAGTTAAATTCCTCAAAAAGCTTTTGCTGGTATTCAGGGTCAGCAGCAGATTTCAAGATATTGTCGGTAATCTTCCGCTAAAAATTGCCGCAGGAGATTTGCCATCCGAAAACTCCTGCTTAGTTAAAATAGTGATTGAAAGCATGAATTTTTCGGAAAGCAGAAAGGTTTCTGCTATAGGATATTATTTAGAAACAGGAGCGAGAACTCCCAAAAAAGAATATAGAAAAATCTGCTTTTTCTTATCTTAGCACAGGCGTATTTTGAATGCAATAAAACATCTGAAAGGTATTTATAAATTTACTTGACTTTTAATTCCTACATATGTAATATTTATGTAAATATAATAAATAATCAGAAAGATATTTTTTTGCGAAGAATTCTTACAAGTGTAATAAAAGGAGAAGATCATGTTAAGAAAGAGATGTGTGATTTGGGAAACGTGTTTGTTGGTCTTTGGCGTGCTGTTTGCGTTTTATCTGATGGGATGTAATCACCGGATAGATAGTGGGGAAGTTAATGAGGCAGAGAATGAAAAGCAGAAAATGAAAGAAAAAAAAGATAGAAGAAAAGGAGGTGGAAGAAATCGTTGAGATCTGCCTTGAAAGCTATACAAAAAGCGGAAAAAGAAGACAAGTTGGATGATTTAGAGATGATTCGTGAGCTTCTGGATAAGCTTGGAAAAAATGGATATACAGCAGTTGACAGCGAGAATCAAATGAATATGACAGAACACGAGAAGCTGCTGCAGTTTTGCGAAGCGGTAGAAGCAAAGAAAAGAAGCCACATGACTGTCGTGGAGGTTTCGGGAAAAGGAAGCTGTATCATTCGGGAGATGGAAACGAAAAACGGAGATGTGAAGCTTATCAGAAACTATTATGTGTATGGGGATGAAAAAATGGAATTATCCTCAAAAGATACATATCACGCAGAGTCTTGGGAATATACAGAAGATGGATATTTGATGTTTTCTGGGTGGTTGACGCTAAAGGACTCCTATGAAATTACGAGAGATAAGATGATGGAATATACGGCATACAGAGTGCTTCCTTTGGATGAAACGTGTCGAGAGCTGAACCGTAAATATTTACTCCCGGTGGGATATGCCTGTAATAACATGTTTCTGGAAGATTGGAGCGAGGAGGATTTTGGAAAGCTGGACTTCTATGACTTATTTGATGTATTTCATCCTCAGCCTGTGAATGAGTCGGTTTATGATACCTCAGATAATGGCATGAAAACTTGTGCGGTCTATATGATCCCGAAGGAAGATTTTGAACGGTCCATCATGTCAAAATTTAAAATCAGCAGCGAAATGCTTCAATCAAGACTGTATATGATTCGGAAGAAGAACGCTATGAATATAAACCAAGAGGTTTAGAGGAAGTAGAATATCCTGAGTACCCATATCCGGAAGTAACAGCATATGAAGAAAATGCCGATGGGACACTCACATTAAAGGTCAATGCGGTGTTTCCGTATAGAGGAATTTCAAAAGCATATACACACGAAGTGACTGTGCAGGATATGGGAGACGGAGAAATCCATTATGTGGCAAATCGAGTGGTAGAGCCGGTGGGGAATCAAGAGATAGCATGGCACAAACCGCGCTTGACAAGAGCTGAGTGGGAGGCGCAGTATGGAGAAAAGTGATGGAAGATAGAACGTATAAAATACTTGAAAGAAAGAAGGGATTATCATGTCTTATATTTATAAGATTTGCGGAAAATTGAGCATGGTATTTTATATTGCCACGCTGTATCAATTCTGGCATTTATGTCAATACGGGGGACTGAGAAGCCATGTGTTTCAATTGGCTGCGGTGATAGTAATGTGCGCATGTACATTTCTAATATGGGGGATCGGCAGAAAAAGGGATAAAAAAGATGACTCGGAGATAAGCCCGGGAAGCGGATGTTTTATATAGAGCTTGCCGTGATTTTGCTGCAACACTATTCTTTGGAGGACGCATCATTTATTCTGCAATTCCGTATAACGGAGCATTGTCTTGGAAGATGTATGAATGGACACATAAAAAGAGGTTACGTTGGAGCATAATAATCTGTACGAAAGCGGAGTTGAAGGGATTCTGTCGGATTTTAGAGGAGGAATTAAAGCTGCCGGAGAACCTCTATATATCAGGAAAATTCAGATAGACTTTGATGAAACCGGAAAAATTCAGCGTATTGACACCTTTTATATGGGCAGGATAAAAAGGAGAGAAAAATACATACCTCGTTGAGTACAATGTTAAAAAAAGCGATGCGATGACCGTCTGGATAGATGGCAATGTAAATGGAGAATATGAGGAAGATATGCGCCTGTCTCCGATGCTTGAAATACTGAAGAAAGCAGACTGGATAAATCAGGTAAAGGAATGGGCGGGAAATAGCGGACAATCGCAAATATACGAGATTCTTTATATGGGACGAAGGGCGTTTCAGACAGAGGAAGGTCTGCAATATATCGAAGGAAATGCGAAAGAACAAGAAGGATATGGAGTACCAACAGGAAACGAAGTTTTCAACAGCTTAGAAATGGCGGCGAAATCGTCGGATTTGAGGTGTCTCTTCATATGCCGGAGGTGGAGAGTGTGACGCCGGTACGCTATATGATGGAACCGGAATATATGAGTCAGGAAAAATTAAAGCAAAAAATACGGGGCAGCAGGTGGAAAAAGCGAAGGGCACAGAGCGTTGGACGATCGATCAGAGTGATGGAACCATGTATTTTTTCTTAAATAAGCAGACCGGATGGCGTCTGGTGGTCGCCGACGCTGCTGCCGGAAGTAGATTCTATGTGATGGAAAAGAGTACGGATGGAGGAAGCAACTGGAAGCGAATGAATGAAGACCCGTTTGGCGGTCAAATCGGAGTGACGGAAGGGCTGGTATTTTTGATGAACAGTTTGGGGTAATCGGGCTTACAGGAGCATCCCAGTCTGGTTCGGAATTGTATGTGACTGGAGATGGAGGAGTTTCTTTTGAAAGAATAGAATTCCCTATGAGTACAGTGACAGAATTGCCGGCAGTTGCAGAAGAATACGGATATACATTGGAAGATTATGATTATTTTCATATGCCGGAGAAAGACGGAGACGTGCTGACGGTAACAGTCACAACAGAGGCCGGCGATCGTGACGGGATTGTATTTCGGTCGGCGGATTATGGAAGTACGTGGAAATATGAAGGTGTCATACAGCTTATGCAATAATCAAAAATCGGGTAACGGTCCATTGTAATGGAGCTTACCCGATTTTTATTATATCCAGATTTTCATATTAGATAATACAGACATGGTGATCTCTGCTGCTGTACTGCCATCTGCATGATCTTTGGCATGGATATTGGTGGCAAAAAGTATGTGTTATCCGTGCGTTCGATAAAACCGATAAACCAACCGTTCACATCCTGTCCGTTTACGCGCCCGGTTCCGGTTTTTGCGTAGAAGTTGCCGGTGTCGGAAGAAGCAATATGAATGGAGTCTTTGACAGCTTTTATATTTTCAGGGGCAAATCCGAAGTCATTGTTATATAGTTTGGTCAAAAGCTCCACCTGCTCGACAGGCGAGATTTTTAAGGATGATTCCATCCAATAAGAAGAAAAATCACCGCTCAAATCTTCGTTTCCGTAGCCGATGTTTCGGAGATAATTCTGAACAGCGCTGCTTCCCAGTTGTTCATCAATGGATTGGAAATACCAGTTTACGGAAGAGGTCATGGCAGATTGCAGTGTTTGGTCTTTGTTCCATGCTTCGAAGGGATAGCTTTCACCGTTCCACCGGATCAGAGAATTTGCAGGTGTAATTATATTATTTTCTAACCCAAACAAAGCGCTGTATAGCTTGTAAGTAGAATTTGGTGCAACGCGCAAAGATGCGCGTTCCTTATCATGTATTTTCCAAGTAGCATGTTTTAAATCGTATAGAACAAAGCTTCCTTCATATTCGCCGAAATAATCGGAAAGATCTATCTTAGAATTGTTTTTGAAGAAACATTTTGTTGATAGTGCGTTTCATCTGCTGCATAGGTAGAAACAAATGGTGCAAGTCCGAAGAGGAGAATGGATGTCAGAAGAAAAGAGAGCATTCCTTTGAACCGCTTCCGTAATGTCGGTTTTTCATAAGTGGCAATGTTCGTAATTCTTCGTTTCATTTGTTTCATACTTCCGCTGATGCCGGAGGCAAAGGGAAAGGGCGTAAGAGAAATTTTCTCGGCAAAATGAAGCAAGGTGTCGCCATAAGCGATATAGTCCGTATGGCTCAACTGATTTAAAACAGAAGTGTCGCAGGCGATCTCACAGTCATTTTTCATCTCATTTAGCGCATATCGGACAAGCGGATGGAACCAGTATATAATCTTGGCGATGTTCATTAGATAATTTACAATTCCATCTTTGTGTTTATAATGCTGTAGTTCATGCAACAGCATATAACGGATATCCGTCTCATTACCATCTGATATAAGAGGAATGGGAAGATAGATGCGCGGACGAAATAATCCTGTGATGATAGGCGATTTTAGAAAAACCGTGCTGTATATAGGAATGTTCTTTTAATGCCGGATTCCTTCAGGCAACACTGATATAAATCTTCAATCTTCCGATTTTGAAGGAGAGAAGACTTCTTTAAAGCGCGCAGGCGCAGAGCAGATTTTACCATGGCAGCGAGCGCAACCACGATACCGCATATCCAAAGGATCAACAGAAGCCAGCCGATGGATGAAGGTATTTTATTATCTACAGAAAGGGTAAGATCTTCCATCCAGGCATTGCCGGCTGTCTGGTTAAGAGTTGTCGCTTTTCCTATTGTGTGTTCTGCCTTAGAAACAGGAGAGATGCTCAGAGTTTGAAACCATAATATAATCTGTGGAAATTTGAAAAGACGAAACGGTAAAAACGGAACGATTAAAAGCCCAAGCAGCAAAAACCAAAGGTGATATTGCATGCGGGCAGACAGAATGTTTTCTGAACAGGTGTCTGGCAAGAAAAAGGATGCCGATGATACCGCAGAGGAATAGATTGCAGATGCCAAAGCGAACCATAAAATCAGCCATAGTAACTTCCTCCTTTTTTCTTCTGTGAAAGGAGTGTGCGGAGTGTGTCAAGCTCTGCTTCCGATAAGCGGTCATTATCCAGATAGGCAGACACCATTGCAGTGATATCGCCATCAAAATACCGATTGAGAAATGAATTACTTTCTTTATCAATATATTCATTTTCTGTTACTGTTGGAGTGTAGACGAAGACACGACTCTGCTTCTCATAAGTAAGAACGCCTTTTTGTTACAAGACGCTTGATCAGAGTCTGAATCGTCTTGGGGCTCCAGCTGCTTGTCTTTACGAGCTTTTCAGTAATTTCATTTGTATTGATGGGAGCATATTTCCATACAATTTTCATAACTTCAAACTCAGCCTCAGATATTTGCGGGAGTTTATTCATAGAAGTGTTTCCTTTTTTTCCTTACACGACAAGTTCCAGTTCCAGAAGCTTTTTTGCGCGGCGTCATCCCATGCCCGCTCCAGAGACTTGTCCATTGTAAATGTTTTCATAGAGATTCCGGTAATGCATGTAAGATTCAAACCATCATATGAGAGATTCAGATACATCCCCTGAATATCTTCCGGTCGGAATCCGGTAACGTTTTGTTGATTCAGAAATCCGGGGAAGTTCTCCGGTGCCAGTGACAGAATGATCTTGAAGTTCAAAGGCGTCCGTTTTCCGCGGATGATCTGAAAACAGAATTCCCGCACGTCTTTCCAGTGGGCGTGGGAATCTTCCGGTTTCTCTTCGAAAAAATCTTTTTGTAAATATCCGATGCGGTGACCAGACCCTGTACAGTAAAAAGACCGGGAAATATACATTTTCCATTATTCTGACACAGGGATTGAACAGACAGATACGGCGCATGTGCGAAGCACTCGGATATAAGGTGGATGTGTTAAAAGGATACGGATCATGAACGTGGAACTTGGAGATCTGAAACCGGGACAGGTAAGAGAATTAACAGAACAGGAGTTAAAGGAATTATATGGGACAGTCAAAGAACGAGAGAATGCTGGAATTAGTAGAACTTCTGAATAAAGCATCCAGATCTTATTATCAGGATGCGCAGGAGATCATGAGCAACTACGAATATGACAGATTGTATGATGAACTGCAGAATCTGGAAAAAGAACTGGGAATTACATTGTCAAACAGTCCGACGGTAAATGTCGGATATGAAGTTGTCAGTGA
>VOFE01001388.1_pt1 | contig 10001 bp, 19 predicted proteins | sample 5384071 | NCBI WGS metagenome assembly VOFE01 (sample SAMN12384724, study PRJNA508395) | human gut metagenome | isolation source: healthy gut D | host: Homo sapiens
AACTCCCAAAAGAAAGGCATGAAAGCCCGATGCTCTCACTGGATAAGACGAAAGAAGTAGAAGAGCTTAAGAACTTCGTTGGCAGTCAGAAAGTATTGATGTCCTGGAAGATGGACGGATTGACGATCGTGCTGACTTATCGTGACGGAAAGCTTTATAAAGCGGTCACACGCGGTAACGGAGAAGTCGGTGAAGTGGTTACAAACAATGCGAAGGTATTCAAGAATGTACCGGTGCAAATCGCTTACCGGGGGAATTGATCTTAAGAGGAGAAGCGGTGATCGGATATCATGACTTCGAGAAGATTAATGAAAAGATCGAAGATGTCGATGCAAAATATAAAAATCCAAGAAACTTATGCAGTGGTTCAGTCAGACAGCTCAATAACCAGATCACGGCAAAGAGAAATGTTATGTTCTATGCATTCACGTTAGTGCAGGCAGATGGAGTTGATTTTCAGAATTCCAGAGCTTGTCAGATGGAATGGCTGAAAGCACAGGGATTCACGACGGTAGAATATCATATGGTGACCAGAGATACAGTAGAAGATGAAGTTGCTAAATTTTCGTCAGAGATTAGTAAAAATGATTTTCCTTCTGACGGACTTGTGCTATCATATGATGATATAGCGTATGGAAGATCGTTGGGAAGAACAGCAAAAATTCCGAGAGATTCTTACGCATTCAAATGGCAGGATGAGATCAGGGAAACGATTCTGCGTGAAATCGAGTGGAGCCCGTCAAGAACGGGTCTGATCAATCCGGTTGCGATTTTTGATCCGGTGGAGCTGGAAGGAACGACGGTCAGCCGTGCCAGTGTGCATAATATCAGTATTATGGAAGAGCTGGAACTGGGAGTCGGTGATACGATCCAGGTGTATAAGGCCAACATGATCATTCCGCAGATCGCAGAGAATCTGACAAGAAGCGGTGTGAAAGATATTCCGGAAAAATGTCCGGTCTGTCAGGGTGAGACGAAGATCAGACAGGTAGGAAATGCGAAAGCATTATACTGTATGAATCCGGAATGCCAGGCAAAGCATGTGAAGGCATTTACATTATTCGTAAGCAGAGATGCACTTAATATAGAAGGATTGTCGGAAGCAACACTGGAAAAATTCATTTCCAGAGGATATATCCATACATTTGCCGATATTTTCCATCTGGACCGGTACAAAGACGAGATTCAGGGAATGGAAGGATTTGGAGAAAAATCGTACAGGAAACTGATCGAAAGTGTGGAAAAAGCAAGAACAACCACGCTGCCAAGAGTGTCTATTCACTGGGAATCGCAGGGATCGGACTTGCCAATGCAAAGGTTATCTGCAGAGAGTTGAAATATGATGTAGAAGCCCTTTTGATGGTTACAGAAGAAGAATTAAATGAGATCCAGGGCGTGGGAGAAGTTCTGGCAAAGGCATTCACCGGATATTTTTCAGATGCAAAGCATGTGGAGAATTTCAGAAAGCTTTTAGAAGAGTTGACAATCCCGGAAGAGACATCAACAAAGAAACAGATTTTTGAAGGTGTCAATTTTGTGATCACCGGAAGCGTAACACATTTTGCAAACCGCGGTGAAGTGAAGGAATTGATTGAAAGTCTGGGAGGAAAGGTGACAGGATCGGTAACGTCCAAAACGAATTACTTGATCAACAATGATGTAACCAGCACATCTTCCAAAAAATAAGAAAGCAAATGAACTGGGGATCCCGATTATTTCCGAAGAGACATTTCTGGAACTGGTGAACCAGGATAAAACAGAGTGAAAGATACGACAAAAAAAGAAGGAGAGAATAATGACCAATCAGGACGATAACAATCAGGAAATCGAAAAGAGTAGAAGACGTCGAAGTAGAAACAACAAAGAAGACGTCAGATTCGGATGATAAGAAACAAAATGATGATGAGTATGAAAAAGTATGTTTTATATGCAGACGTCCGGAGAGTGTTGCAGGGAAGATGATCGAACTGCCGAACCACATCTGTGTCTGCAATGACTGCATGCAGAAGAGCTTTGATGCAATGTCGAACGGACCGATCGATTACAGTCAGCTGATGAATATTCCGGGAGTACAGGTATTCAACATGTCTGATATGGAGCAGAGTATTCCAAAACAGCAGAAGATCAAGAAAAAAAAGAAGGCGAAGAATACAAGCCGTTAGTAGATATTCGGAATCTTCCGGCTCCGCACAAGATCAAAGCAAAACTGGACGAGTATGTGGTAGGACAGGAATATGCAAAGAAAGTGATGTCGGTTGCAGTATATAATCATTATAAGCGTGTGGCAACGGATTCGATGGATGACATTGAGATTGAGAAATCCAACATGTTGATGATCGGGCCGACAGGTTCCGGTAAGACGTATCTTGTTAAGACACTTGCAAGGCTTCTGGATGTTCCGCTTGCAATTACGGATGCAACATCTCTTACAGAGGCAGGCTATATCGGCGATGATATCGAGAGCGTTGTATCAAAGCTGCTTGCGGCAGCAGATAATGATGTAGAACGTGCAGAACAGGGAATTATTTTTATTGATGAGATCGACAAGATCGCCAAGAAGAAAAATACCAACCAAAGGGATGTCAGCGGGGAGTCTGTACAGCAGGGAATGCTGAAACTTCTGGAGGGAAGTGATGTGGAAGTTCCTGTAGGGGCAACCAGCAAGAATGCAATGGTTCCGCTTACAACAGTGAATACGAGGAACATTCTGTTCATCTGTGGAGGTGCATTCCCGGATCTGGAAGGAATCATCAAAGAACGTCTGACAAAACAGGCAGCGATCGGATTTGGAGCGGATCTGAGAGATAAATACAATAACGACAAAGAGATTCTTAAAAGGTCGCAACAGAGGATTTGCGTGTATTCGGTATGATACCGGAGTTCCTGGGACGTCTGCCGATTGTATTTACCTTACAGGGTATGAGTGAAGATATGCTGGTGGAGATATTAAAAGAGCCTAAGAATGCAATTTTGAAGCAATATCAGAAACTGCTTGCATTAGACGAAGTAAAATTGGAATTCGATGACGGCGCACTTCATGCAATCGCAAAAAAGCAATGAAGAAAGATACCGGAGCGAGGGCGCTTCGTGCGATCATCGAAGAATTCATGTTAGATATCATGTATGAAATCCCGAAGGATGACAATATTGGAGAGGTTGTTATCACAAAAGAATATATTGAGGGAACCGGAGGACCGGTAATAATGTTGAGAGGTCAGGAAGTACCAAGGCTTCAATAATACATTTTACATATAGAATGCTAAGAGAGTTGTCAATGACAGCTTTCATTATGCAATGACACATAAGACTTTACTTGAGGAAGAATGGAGGAGAAAGGAATGGAGGAATTATCAGCTATTCCAGTTTGGCTCTGCATACCCTTTGCAGGGCTGTTGCTCAGTATAGCCGTTATGCCTCTGATCAAGCCGGACTGGTGGGAAAAGCATCAGCCGCTTGCAGTTGCGTCCTGGTCGGTACTGTTTATTGTTCCGTTTGCTGCAAAGTACGGAATGTTTACAATGGGAGAGACGGTTTTGGAATGTGTGGTAAATGATTATCTGACATTTATCATTTTATTGTTCGGTCTGTTCTGTGTAGCAGGTAATATTACAATTGACGGTGAGTTTGCCGGATCACCGAGGATCAATACGGCATTGTTTGTTCTGGGAACACTGCTTTCCAGCGTGATCGGAACGACCGGATCAAGTATGCTTCTGGTACGTCCGTTTATTAAGATGAATTCGTGGAGAAAAGAAAGAGTCACATTATGATCTTTTTTATCTTCCTGATCTCTAATATGGGAGGATGTCTGACACCGATCGGAGATCCGCCGCTTCTGATGGGATTCATGCGTGGCGTTCCGTTTTTCTGGAGCCTGAAGCTGTTTCATATACTGATCTTTAACATGATCATTTTGCTGATGTTATTCTATTTTCTGGATAGAAGAGCTTACAGAAAAGATATTGCGGAAGGTAGAAAACCAGATATCAGAGAGCCCGGAACACACGTTAGAATTGTAGGACTTCATAATCTGATATATGTTGCAATGATTGTCGGAGCTGTAATCTTAAGTGGAATGCTTCCTGGTATGTCTGCATTCCAGAATGCGGACGGAACGGTAAAAGGAATCCATATCCTTGGAGAAGTGACGCTTGGATTCCCGTCTGTGATCGAGATCGTGATCATCCTTCTGGCAGCATTTTTATCATTTAAAACGACAAAAGAAGAAGTACGTATCCGTAACCATTTTACCTGGGGGCAATTCAGGAAGTTGCGGTACTGTTCATCGGAATTTTTATTACGATGCAGCCTGCATTGATGATCCTGAAGGCAAATGGTGCGGAACTTGGTATCAATAAACCATTTGAAATGTTCTGGGCGACCGGTGCACTTTCCAGTTTTCTGGACAATACACCAACCTATCTGGTATTCCTTACAACGGCAGGAGCACTTGGGTTCAAGAGCGGTGTTGTGACGACACTTGGTTCAGTTCCTGTTAAGATGCTGGAGGCAATCTCCTGTGGAGCTGTATTTATGGGAGCAAATACCTATATCGGAAATGCGCCGAACTTCATGGTAAAATCTATGTCAGATGAAAATGGTGTGCGTATGCCATCGTTCTTCGGATATATGGTATGGTCACTGACATGTCTGATACCGGTATTTATTATCGATATGCTGGTATTCTTTTTGTAAGGGAGGTGCGGAACATGGAAAATAAGAATAAATACTATGACATAGCGGAACGGATCTATGATCTGGATGGAGAAGTCTATGAATGTGTAGGTTCTTCTCTTGGCCGTACCTTTACGGGAGACAAACGTACTTGTGTAGGCAGTCTTGTGAAGTTGATGCGTACAAAGCCACAGGGGCATCTGCTCAGAAGTGAACTGGCGCTGATCAGTAACATGGCCCGTACGATCCGTAAGGATGAAGACCGATCCAGACTGATGAGAAAATATGATGAGATATTAAAAGAAATCGCAGAACTGCCGGCAGGTTTTGGAAAAGTAGAGATTCTGGATGAAAACAGGGCAAAGCTAAATACATCGAACCTGCGTCAGAAGTTTTCAAAGGATGATCATCTGATCATCTGTATCGGAAGAACACATGGAAGTGCGGGTAACGATATTGGATTTGCACTGGCAGATGCACTCAGGATCAACTATTACGATGCAGAGATATTCAATGAAGTATTGAGACGTCTGGACGCGGAGAAAGATTCGGTTGTAGATGTGGCAGATCTGGGAACAAATGAGATTGAGAATAAGTACCAGGGATCCGGACGGACGTTGAAAGAACGTCTGAAAGATTTTGACCGTTATCATGGTCTGACAAAAGAAGATGCAATCTTCTTTAATCAGAGTGATCTGATATGTAAGAGGGCAAAAGAAGAAGATTTCATTGTTATGGGACGATGTGCGGATGTGATACTGGCAAATAATCATATTCCACATATCAGTATCTTTATTACAGCTCCTTTTGAACAGCGTGTACACAGAGTCATGGAAGTCAATAATCTGGATCATAAAAAAGCAGAACGCCTTTTGAAGAAGATTGACCGTCAGCATTCGAAATATTACAATTTCTATACCGGCCTGAAGTGGGGAGATGCTGTGAACTATGATATCTGTTTTAACAGTGCAAGTTATGGTATCGAAGAATCTGTGGAGATTATCGAGCGTATGCTGAACCAGCATACAAATGCATAAAAATATTAATGAATGACACGAAGTCTTTCATATACATAAAACAAATGTATATGAAAGGCTTTTTTCATTGGAAGACAGATGTAAAGAAAAGATATTATCGGAAGATTACTGGGATTTTATTATCTCGCCATACAGGGAAGATGAGTTAGAAGGAGTGGATACGGAAAAGATGTGTATCCAGGAGCTGGATTTCGGATATAAAAGTGTGTCGTTAGACAGTCGGATGTTACTTCCCTTATCCTTGCGGCAGTACTGGTACGGTGCGATCCCCAAGTGCTATACACTTCTGGATATGCAGCCGTTAGATGCAGCCGGAATTATTACACTGCAGAATTATCCGACGCTGCAGCTTATGGGAGAGGGGATTATGATCGGTTTCCTGGATACGGGGATCGATTATACCCATCCGGTATTCCGTAATCTTGACGGGACAACAAGAATTGCGGGGATCTGGGATCAGACAATTCAGGATGGGGATCCGCCGGAGGGCTTTCTGTATGGAACAGAGTATACCGAAGAAAGAATCAATGCGGCTCTGCATTCGGAAAGTCCGCAAGAACTGATCTCTTCGGAAGATACAGATGGGCATGGAACATTTGTTGCAAGTGTGGCTGCCGGAAGTGCAGAAAGCAGTGGACAGTTTCTTGGGGCTGCCCCGGAGGCGGTGATTGCGATGGTAAAGCTGAAGCCGGCAAAAAATATCTGAAAGAATTTTTTGAGGTTGCAGAAGATGCACACTGTTATCCCGGGGAGCGTACAAGACAAGTATCGTTAAGACAGGGATATCGCTATCACTTTGTATTTACCTTTGAACGGACAGAAGTAGATGTAGAATATCGCCTGTTTCTTGAGAATAACGATTCACAGCTTATTTTTATGCGGTTTCGCAATCCGGCGCCGGGAATATGGAGAATCAATGTGGAACCGATACAGATGTCGGAGGGCGAGTATCACATGTGGCTTCCCATGGAAGAGTTCTTAAGCGGGGAAGTGTATTTCCTCGAAGCGAATCCGGATAACACGCTTACAGAGCCCGGAACAAGCAGGCATGCGATGACAGTGGCATATTATAATAGTGACGATAATGCGGTTGATATTAATTCGGGGAGAGGGTATACTAGAGATGGAATTATTAAGCCGGATTTTGCAGCGCCGGGAGTGAATATCACCGGAGCCGGTATTCAGAAGAATTTTGTGACGAGGAGCAGCTCCAGTGCAGCGACAGGAATCACTGCCGGAGCAGTGGCGTTGCTTCTGGAGTGGATCATGCAGCAGCCGGGGGCGAGAGGGGTGAGCGCAAGCCAGATCAGAACGATCATTGTGCTGGGTGCGAACCGGCAGCCGCAGGCTGAGTATCCCAATGAGGAGTGGGGGTATGGGACGATGGATCTGTATCGTTCACTGGATACTTTGCGCCAGCTGTAAGAAAATAGAGAAAAGGAGACAAAAGTAATGGCAGATTTTTTTGAAGAACTTGGAAAGAAAATATCAGATGTGGCAAGTGACATCGGGAAGAAGACAGAAGATACGATAGAGATTCAGAAGTTAAAGAGTAATATCCGAGGACTTCAGCGTGCGAATGACAGGGATTTCATTGATATCGGACGTATGGTTTATGAGAAGTTTAAAGACGGTGAGATCTCAGATCTTGACTATGTGGCAATGTGTGAAGCGATTGAAAAGCGTGACAGAGAGACGAAGACTGGAAGAAGAGATCGAGCGAATTAAGGGAGTTTTGTAATGGTTGCCGGTTTTGTCGGTATGTTTGCGATTCTTCTCTGTATTGATATGGGGATAAAGCAGTATATCGAAGATACATTTGACAGACGGGAAGAACGAAAGTGTATTGTTCGGGAATTGTGCTTCGCAAAGTATATAACCGTGGCTTTTTGTTAAGTACCTTGGAGAAATATCCCGGAATTGTGCAGGGGGCTTCTGCCGTTACAGGCGTGGTGATTTTGTTCTATGATTTCTTGTTGTTCCTAAAGAAAGGAAATGGTTGGAGAAAACAGGAATGATCTTTCTCACAGCAGGAGCAGCCAGCAATATTTACGATCGTCTGGTAAGGAAAAAGGTGATTGATTACATTGGTTTTCAGAGCAAAAATAAATTCCTTTCCAGTCTGACAGCGAATCTTGCGGATTTCTATATTGTTATCGGTGCAGTTTTCGTCGGAATCGGCAGGATTGGTAAGAGGAAGTAAAGACGAGTAATATTGCGTTTAAAATGAAGCAAAGGAGCATATCAGAGAGACTCGCTGTACAGGGAATATGGAGAGGTTGTACCGGCTTTGATGATGTTGCCTTTGTACAGTTTGAACTTCACTTCACCTGTTACATATTTCTGGGTGGATTCACGAATGCCTGGACAGCCTCACGCAGTGGTGTGTACCATTTTCCTTCGTAAACAATCTGAGCCATCTTGTTGCCCATGTCTTTTTTCACTTCCATTGTTGCCCGGTCGAGAACCAGTTCTTCAAGCTGGTCATGGCTTCCATGAGGATTGTTCCGCCAGGAGTCTCATAAACACCACGGGATTTCATGCCAACAACGCGGTTTTCAACGATGTCAACGATGCCGATACCGTGTTTTCCGCCGAGAGCATTTAATTCAGTGATGATTTCAGAAACCTTCATCGCTTTTTCCGTTTAAAGTTTTTAGGAACACCTTTTTCGAATGTCATGGTTACATATTCCCCTTCGTCCGGCGCTTTCTCAGGAGATACGCCCAGAACGAGGAAATCATCGTAGTTTGGTTCATTGGCAGGGTCTTCCAGTTCCAGACCCTCGTGGCTGATGTGCCATAAGTTACGGTCACGGCTGTAGCTGTGGCTTGCGCGCATGGTACAATGTAATTGTCGCAGAAATCGTCTACGATATCTTCAATATATAACTTGGAAGCGCCGGATAATTTGGCACGTTCTTCCAGACCGTCTAATTCTTCTTCCTGTCCGCAGTCGATGCAGCAGCAAATAACTTCGTAATCAAAATTTTCTTTTAACCATGGGATAATGGCTGTAGTGTCAAGTCCTCCGGAATACGCTAATACAACTTTCTCTTTCATATGTAAAAGCCTCCCTAAACTGTAAATTGTTTTGCCTGTATAAATATGCAATTCTTGATCGCAAGAATTAATATACACCAATATTTATAAATATGCAATAGAAAAATGGAAAAAACATTAAATTATTCAAAATATACAAAACATATGTATAAAATGAATCAAATATAGTGCAGTGTTAAAATGAGATCATTTCGGAAATGTTATCTTGACATATATAGATGTTCTATGTATTATAAAGATAAGAACATATATAGATGTTCTATATATTAAAAATCAAGAATAAGGACGATGTGACGGAAAGAATGAAAGGAGAGAATAAAATGGCTGTTGATAAAAGTTTGCTGTCAGGAAGTAACTCCATGCTTCTTATGAAGCTTCTGGAGAGAAAAAGATATGTATGGTTATGAAATGATCGAAACGCTTCGAGAACGTTCTATGAATGTCTTCTCATTGAAGGCGGGGACACTATATCAATTCTTCATAAATTAGAGGAGCAGGGATATGTGGAAACCTATGAGGAAGAGATTGGAGGAAAACGAGAAAATACTATACACTTACTAAGGCGGGAAAAAACAGCTTCAGGTGAAAAAAGAAGAGTGGGAAGAATATTCACAGGCAGTGGGAAGAGTACTTGGAGGTGTATGTTATGGATAAGAAGGAATATTTGGAGATTCTGGCAGAGCAGATTCGTTATAAAAAGCGCTTCCGATGATTGAAAAAGAACTGGAAGACCACATGGAAGATCAGAAGAAGGATTTTTTAGCGTCGGGATGACAGAGAAAGAAGCCGAGGCAGCCGCAGTTATGGAGATGGGAGATCCGGTGGCAATCGGTGTTGATATGGACCGCATTCACCGCCCAAAAGATGGCTTGGGGATTGATCTTGCTTACCGGAGCACTTTATCTGGCAGGAATGATTTTTCGATACCTATTGTATGATCGGACGGTCTAGGAATCTATATTGCAAATTCATGGGTATATTATGTGCTTGCATTTGTAGTTATGATTGGAGTTTGTTACGTGGATTACAGTAGAATCGGAGAAAAGGCAAGAGAACTTACAGTCGGACTGTTTCTCATTTTGATGGCAGGTATCTGGTTTGGTGGGACGGTTGTCAATGGAAGTGTGGGATGGATCAGTGTAGGCGGAATGATGATTTTGAACGTAAGGGTATTAGTATATCTGTTCCTTCCGTTGTATGGAGCGATTCTGTACCGTTACCGCGGACA
>VOFE01001400.1_pt1 | contig 10001 bp, 15 predicted proteins | sample 5384071 | NCBI WGS metagenome assembly VOFE01 (sample SAMN12384724, study PRJNA508395) | human gut metagenome | isolation source: healthy gut D | host: Homo sapiens
TAGAGTGTTTGACAGAAGTATAGAACAGGATATATTTCAGAGGGAAAGAAATCGTTAATTGAGGTGCGAAATGGAACAGTATATTATTAAGGGTGGTAATCCGCTAGTTGGTGAAGTTGAGATCGGTGGAGCAAAGAATGCAGCACTAGCAATTCTGGCAGCTGCGATTATGACAGATGAGACAGTTACTATCGATAATCTTCCGGATGTCAACGATATCAACGTTCTGCTGGAAGCAATCAGTGGAATTGGTGCCGAGGTTGACCGTATTGACCGGCACACAGTCAGAATCAACGGAAGCAACATTGAAAATTTTGATATAGAATATGATTACATCAAGAAGATCCGTGCATCTTATTACTTGCTCGGAGCACTTCTTGGTAAGTATAAAAGAGCAGAAGTCGCTCTTCCGGGAGGATGCAATATCGGAAGCCGTCCAATCGACCAGCATCTGAAAGGTTTTCGTGCGCTTGGTGCTTATGTGGATATCGAGCATGGCAAGATTATCGCAGAAGCAGAGCGTCTGATCGGAAAGCACATTTATTTTGATGTGGTAAGCGTAGGAGCTACGATTAACGTTATGATGGCAGCATCGATGGCAGAAGGACTTACGATCCTTGAGAATGTGGCAAAAGAGCCTCATGTTGTCGATGTGGCAGAAGTAGTTGCAGAAGAAACAGTAGATACAGCCGGTGATGTACTGGAAGAAAGGGTTGAGGGAGCGGTTGAGACAGTAACGGAAGAAGAGCCGGCAGAAACCCTGACAGATGCGGCGGATGAAGCGATGGCAGCTTTTGAAGCAAAGTCTCTTCCGGACTTTCTCTGGATTTTGCAGAAGAAACATCGTCTGATGCACCAGAAACTGAAACTTCGGCGGAATCGACAGAAGAGCCGGAAACAGAAGAAGATATTACCGGATCAGAAGCAGCACCGGTGATTGAGATGGAATATCCGGAAGAAACGGAGGAAACAGAACCGGAAATCGAAGATCTGATGCGACAAGAGTGATTCCGGATGTGACAAAGCAGGATGCATGGCATGCGACACCGGGAGATACACAGGAATTTAATCTGGAAGAAGAACTCAAAGCTGCTCTGAGCGGTATGGATGGGCCGGGAACAGGAAGAAGCAGAATGGTCTGCAAGCCTGGATCCGGAACCGGAGACAGCATCTGAGGAAGAAATTGCTTTTGAAGAAAAGACAGAACCGATGACAGAAGAGAATACCACAGAGGAATCTGTTGTGGAAGAAGGTTCTGAAACAGAGGCAGAGGAACCGGAAGGTGATCATATCGATAAGATGCTGGAAGAAGCAGAGATACAGCCGGATATCAGCGAGATGACTTTGGAACGGGAGACACCCGAAGAAAAACGCCAGAGGATCCTGAACAATACCAGACCGGAACGTCTGACGGCAGAACAGAAACAGCTGTTTTCATACTTTGCTAAAGTGCCGGGCATGGATGATCAGATTCTGGATGCGATTCACGGGCATATGAATATGCCAGTGAGAAAACATCTCATCGTGGAAATATCGCAATCATGGGAAGTCACGGAACAGGAAAAACCAGACTGAGGAAGGGCTTGTAAAAGCAATCTGCAAAGAACTGGGACTGAAAGCTGTCAAGTATGCAAATCTGGATGCATCGGATATTAACAGAAAAGATCCGGCAACAATTATCAGCAAGATGGCAGGAGGCTTTCTTCTGATCGAGAGAGCAAGTTTTATGACGCCGGAGACGATCGAAAACTTTCTCAGGCGATGGATTTCCGTACAGACAGTATGATTCTTCTGATTGAAGATGATAAAGCAAATATGCGTAAGATGCTGGCGGATTATCCGGAATTTGCAGAAAATTCGAAACCGTTATTTCGATTCCGGTCTTTACCAATGACGAGCTGGTAACATTTGCAAAGAACGTATGCGAGAGAAAATGGTTTCCCGCATGGATGAGATGGTGTGCTTGCTCTGTACACCATGATCGGAGATAACCAGAAAGAGGATGAACCGATTACTATCGGAAAAGCAAAAGAGATGGTAGACGGTGCGATCCGTAAGGCAAGTGGCGTAAAGCTGGGAAGAAAACTTTCCAAACGTCATACAGATGCAGACGGTCGAATTCTTCTTTATGAAAAGGATTTTGATTTATAAAGAGATCAATGAAGATATCCTGAAGGTGGATATTGCAGCACTTGCAAAGGAGAAGAACGGAGGACGGCCGATCAAGGTGGTTGCGAATCTTCCATATTATATAACGACACCGATCATCATGGGCTTATTTGAAAGCCATGTGCCGATCGACAGCATTACGATCATGGTGCAGAAAGAAGTGAAGTTGTGAAGATTTTATGAATGAACAGGAAAAGATTTATGAATATCTGCATCATGGAAGGAAAGTGTGTTTACTACGGAGTATCAGTCGGGAGAAGACTGAAAAGATGCTGAACGGTAACTATTCAGTAGCCACTGTCCTGGCGAGGTGTTTTGACATGAATATGTCAAAATCCTGACAAGAAAGCAAAATGCCATCACCGAAGGTGATTTACGCGAGCAACGAGTCAAAGTCGTGCTTGCACGGAACCTTGAGGAGTGCCGATAACGATAAAAGCTCGCAAAGCGTGTTTTATCGTTCATTTGGCTCTCGAAACTGTGAAGGTACTGAACAGTTGCAGCTGAAAGATATATAAAGAAAAGAGAGGTAACAGAGATGAAGATAAAGAAAGTTATGGCGGGAATGTTGGCGATGAACGGTAATGGGAAGCCTGATGTCACCACTGAGTGCAAAAGCAGATCAGATTGATGCACTGTATCTGGCGCTGGGAGCGGATCTGAATGAAACAGAAAATCCACAGTACTGAGTCTGCTGGAGATTAATGAAGCGGATCTGAGCAGCTATCAGGTATTACTGTAACGAATGCGGATGAACACAAATATCTGGATTCTTATCTGGATTCCAGTGTGATGGAACCAGAGCACTTTCTTCTGTTCTTATTGAAAAAAAGGATAAAGGAAATGGAATTAAAGTGACAACCAGTAATATCACTTACTGTACCACAGGTATGTATCAGAATGCGCTGGGCAACCGCAGGTGTCACCGATGCGATGTACGTGTGGCTGGACCGTTTAATATCTCCGGAACAGCGGCGCTGGTAGGTGCAATGGAAGCTTACAATATGACCGGCGAGACCCCTGAAGGCAGAGAATGCAGATGCGGCTACAGAAGAACTGGTACCACCACCAGTGATCTGGGTGAAGCTATCGGGGATAAAAGAGCAGGCGGAGGAACTGGTAGGTGCAGTAAAAGAAGCTGTCGCTCTCAGGACCTGTCTGATCCGGAAGAAATAGAAGCTGTCGTAGACGATGCAGCAAAAGAGATGAATATTCAGTTGTCTGATGAGGATAAGCAGAAGATTGTAAGTCTGATGGAGAAAATCAGCAGCCTGGATCTGGATGTGGATTCCCTGAAAGAGCAGGCGAAAAGATCTGTACAACAAGCTGGAGAGTCTGGATCTGAACATTAACCAGGAACAGGTCAAAGGTCTTTGACAGGATAGTAAGCTGGTGTAAAAATATATGGAATTCTATTTTTGGCTAAGATGTCGAGGAATAAAAGAAATAACAGAATAATTTTTGACGAATCAACACAAGAACAGGAAAAGTAAAAATGACAAAACAGTGTAAAATGTTATAAAAATAAAATAAAAAATAAAATCAAATTGTGCAAATTAACTATAAGTTCATTATGTTCATAAATTATTCATAAACTATTGATATGATAAATACAGTTCCGAAAGGAACATATCAAAAAGTTTGTAATGGGTTCATTACACATAGAATTTTTCATAATAATAGCCCGGGTATCGAGAGGTATCCGGGCACTCCTCATAGAGGAAATTTTTGTTTATTGTCTGTAAAGAGGAGTAGCTGTTTTTTAACAGTTACTCCTCTTTTTTGAATCCGGCTTCTCTGCTTTGCGAAGTGCCTCACTTTGATCGCTTCGTTCAGAGAAAGCATCTTATCATCCAGTTCAGCTACAAATTCTGCGCAGGCACGGAGATCTTTGCTGATATATTCGGTGCGCTGCCCTCGAACTTGTAGTAAATCTTATGCTCCAGGCTGGCCCAGAAGTCCTGGGCGATGGTTCGAATCTGTACTTCTACGATGATATCCACCACACGGTCTGACAGATGTACCGGGACGGCTACCAGCATATGATAGCTACGGTATCCGCTGACTTTCGGGTGAGTGATGTAGTCGGTAAGTTCCACAACGCGCAGATCCGACTGCTTTGCCAGCATATCAGCAATCCGGTAAATATCCTGGGTAAAGGAACAGATGATACGAATGCCGGCGATGTCGGTGATATACTTTAACATATTCTCCAGAGTCACTTCGTGACCGTGGCGTTTTAATTTTTTGACGATACTTTTCGGTTCTTTGATCCGGGACTTCACGTGTTCGATTGATTGTAATTATGAATGAATAAATTCCTCATTCAAAATGTCAATTTTTGTGGACATCTGGCGAAGGGCAGCATCATAGAGAAACATCATGGTTTCCCAGGAATCCGCATCGTCAAGAATCTGTGATACATATTTTAATGCGTCCATACAATTTTCTCTATACTTTCTGATTTATTTTATTTTGTAACTGTTCAGTACCTTCACAGTTACGAGGCAAAATGCATTTAAACCTTCGGTGATGGCATTTTGGCTTATATGTTTCGGGATTTTGACATATTCATGTCAAAACACCTCATGGGACAGTGGCTACTGAATAGTTACTTTATTTCATTTATTTTTCAATTCCGGGACGGGCCATGGATTGCATCAAGGTTTGCAGCTTTAGCACGTTTAGCAAGGTCAAATTTACCGGCAGTAGCACCGTTTTCAGCTTCTACACGCATCTCAAGGTTCTTCTTTGTGCTGTCTGTTACAACTTCGCCAAGGAGCTCTGCAAACTTAGCAGCATGTTCAGCCTCTTCATAAGCAGCTTTCTCCCAGTACAGACCGATTTCAGGATAACCTTCTCTATGTGCAACTCTTGCCATTGCAAGGTACATTCCGACTTCAGAGCATTCTCCTTCGAAGTTTGCTCTTAAATCAGCAATAATATCTTCTGGAGCACCCTGTGCTACACCAACTACATGCTCAGCAGCCCATGTCTTATCACCTGTCTGTTCTTTGAATTTCTCAGCCGGAGCTTTACATACCGGGCAGAACTCCGGAGCACTTTCACCTTCATAAACATAACCACATACTGTACAAACAAATTTTTTCATTTTAAGATCTCCTTTTCTTTTTATAAATTGTATTTATATATCAATAATACAGTTTGTTTTATTGATTATAATACAGATTTAATATTTTGAAAAGTACTAGAGCGTGTCTGAAAAATCATTCCCGCAATCTGCACGCCCCACTTTGCGGGATATTTCACCCGAATTCAGTTGCCGTAGCCCGCTACGGCGCCCTCATCCGGGCAAAATATCCCACAAATTGTGACGCACATCTTGCAGAAAGCCTTTTTCAGACACGCTCTAGAGCGTGTTTGAAAAATCATTCCGCGATCTGTAAGCCCCACTTTGCGGTATATTTTACTCTCATTCGGTTGCCGTAGCCCGCTACGCCTACGTTTTTAAAGCTGCACACTCGAATCTGTATCCTGCGTGTATGGTATAGTTATTTATGAAACGCTGACCAGGGAAAATACAGGTTATAAAATGTCGAGGAAAAGATAGAAGAACATCGAGAAACAAGTAGTATTTAAGACATATTTCTGTTATATTAAAAAAAAAAAGAACAGGGAGGGGTTGAGGGCTTATTAATAAGAAAAGAGACAGGATCTGGCCAGAAATTATGTAGGGGCGATGTCAGTGTTTATTCTGGCGGTAGGAATTGGACTGATATTCTTTTTATGTAGTTGCACAGAAAACGATTGACAGCAGTTCACAGGAGAGAATGAAAAACAAATGTAGCCAGACAGAGCGAACATCTCCGTACAATTTTAAATATTCATTATTCATATCTGGAAGGGTTGCTGAGAAGATAGCGGAAAGCAATGAACTTATGAATGAAGAAAATAAGGAAGTACTTACTGTTTTTCAAAAAAATACATCACTGAATGACTGGCATTGATCGATCGGAGGAAATGCATATTATGATACCGGAGTGGAGAAAAATGTTTCACACCGGCGGTATTTTAAAGGGAATCAGTGGGAACCCGACTTTAAGCGATCCACTGGAGAGTAGTGTGATAGGAGACGAGAGTGGTACTGGGTGTTCCTGTATTTCATGAGGATGAAGTGATTGGTATTCTGTGTGGTTCCTGTAATGTCGGTGAACTGAGCCAGATGCTGTTTGATGATTTGTTTTCCGGCAATGGATATAGTCTGATCGTTACCAGAGAAGGAAAAATAGTTGCTCATACCGGAGATCCGGTGGATCATAAAGCTTTCTTATGGAGAAGATATATTTACTTTTATGAGTCAAAGACGACACGGGAAGGGCATAGCATCGGTGAGGTAAAACAGAACTTTGCTATGGGGAGGAAGGGCTGGTTCGGCTGGCCGGTTACGCCGATGGTTCCGACAGATATCTGGCATATGCTCCACTTGGGATCAATGACTGGATGATCTGCTATGTTGCATCGGTGACGGTTGCGCAGCAGTCCTATGCATTCGTGGAAAAGTACGAGATGGTATTTCTTGGATGTTTTGGAATTCTGGTCTGTCTTCTGATCTTATATATTGTCCGAAAGAATCGTCAGAAGACGGAAGCGATTCTCCAGTCTGCACAGACGGATGAACTGACACAGGTGTACAACCGTAAATACGCGGAACGGTTTGCCGAAAATGCACTGGAAGAGGCGAAAGACGGAAGTATCCATGCGTTTTCATCATGGATATAGACAAGTTTAAAGAAGTCAATGATGTCTACGGACATGCGGTGGGAGATGCGGTGCTTCATACTTTCGGTGCGTTGCTGGGGAAGACAGTTTCGTGGGGATGATATAGTGGGACGAATCGGCGGCGATGAGTTTATTATCCTGATGCGAAATGTAACTACAAAAGAGGCCGTCAGAACAAAGGCGGAGCAGTTGCTGGCAGAGACGAAAAAGCTGGTGTTTGACGAGATGGCTGGAAGGGGTATTACGATCAGTGTGGGAATCGCGCTGGCTCCGGAGCATGGAAAAACCTATCTGAATCTGTACCGAAGCGCAGACCAGGCATTATATGAGACGAAACGGAACGGACGAAATGGATTTACAATCTGTGGAGAAAACCAAGATATCACGGGAAAAAGATAAATTTACCGAAGTAACGTAAAAAAGGGATTGCACAGAGAAAAAGAAGTGGTATGATATAGAAAAGCAGAACAAGGGGGTTCGAACAGTATCCTTGTTCTGCTTTTTTGTTACATAGGAGACTCATAGTCAGTCTGAAATGAGAGGAGAGGATTCGTATGAAAAAATTCATGGAAAAATTCATAGAGGCTGTAAGAAAATATGAGGAGCTGTTAGCATATGCGCAGGGAGAATTCATTCTTCCGTATCATTCCGGTGCGGGGATGATTGGGTATTATTATAGCCCGATTCCGCTTGTAAAGTAGTCTTGTAAAGGAATGCCAGGAGGCAGGGCATCATTTTGAACTATCTGAAAATTAATTCTGTATAAATAATGGTTGAGCAAATGCAATGATTATTATTCAGAAACGAGACAGATAGAAAAATGCGCAAGAAACATCTGATTTTAATAAATATAATTACGTGAAAAACCAGCGGAAAGGCTCCCGGTTCCTGGGTGGGGCAACACTTTGTGGGCGCTTAGGGGAAGCTTTGAGATCCGACACCTACGCAGACTTTCGCGAGGGTCAGCTGACCCTCGTGAATCATAGCCGGAGTTAGCGGCTAGCTCAAAGTTCCCCTGCCCATGTTGCCCCACCCAGAACCGGGAGCCTTTCCCGTCCGCTAGCAAAAATAACGTCTCTCTTACCAAAGCTCCGCCAGTTCATAAATCAATTTCTCGGTTTTCTCCCAACCCAGGCAAGGATCCGTAATCGATTTTCCATAACAGTGTTCGCTCACCTTCTGAGCACCGTCCTCAATATAACTCTCGATCATCAGTCCCTTCACCAGTTTATGAACATCTTCTGAAACCTTACAGCTGTGCATAACATCCTTACTGATACGGATCTGTTCCGCAAAGCGTTTGCCGGAGTTGGAATGATTGGTGTCTACGATAACGGCCGGATTGACCAGTTTTGTCTGAGCGGATTCATTGACTTCCTGATAGTGTTCCAGGAGATTCTGCAGATCTTCGTAATGATAGTTCGGCATATTTCTTCCGAATTTGTCCACATAACCACGCAGAATCGCATGCGCGTAAGGATTGCCGGGAGTTTTTACTTCCCAGCCGCGGTACAGGAACATATGACCATGCTGTGCCGCAATGATCGAATTCATCATGACGGAAATATCTCCGCCGGTCGGATTCTTCATTCCTGCCGGGATGCCAACGCCGCTGGCGGTCAGACGGTGCTGCTGGTCTTCGACAGAACGGGCACCGATGGCAACGTAAGATAACAGGTCAGAGAGATATCTGTGATTCTCCGGGTAGAGCATTTCATCTGCACAGGTAAATCCTGTCTCATTGACTGCTCTGGTATGCAGGTCACGGATCGCGATGATCCCCTTTAACATGTCTTCTTTCTTTTCCGGATCCGGCTGATGCAGCATGCCCTTGTAGCCGACTCCGGTTGTGCGCGGCTTATTGGTATAGATGCGCGGAATCATAAAAATCTTATCTGCTACCTTATCCTGTACAGTACGAAGACGGCTGATGTAATCGATCACCGCATCTTCATTGTCGGCGGAACAAGGTCCGATGATCAGCAGAAGCCGGTCATCTTTTCCCTCGAAGATTTCACGGATCTGTCTGTCGCGCTCCTCTTTGATTGCTGCTATTTTTTCACTTACCGGAAACTGTTCTTTTAACTCCTTCGGGGTTGGTAGTTTCCGTAAGAATTCCATATCCATTTCCATAATTTCAAAAGCCTCCATAAAAAAATAAAGAATTTTCCACTTCAACGCGTTGCAGTGCGAATCTGTTATAATCATACTTGGTTACAGATGATTCGTCAACCCTTTTTGAAATTTAATTACTCAATCTGCCATTTACAAATTTCGTAACTCTTCAGTACCCTCACAGTTACGAGCCAAAATGCATTTCTAATCACCTTCGGTGATGGCATTTTGACTTGTATGTCTCGGGATTTTATGCTTTTTTTCCCGGAGGGAAGCTGTGCCAGAATGATCGCTGCAAACAATTTCCCAGGTGTTACGGTTGACAGAAAAGACGGTGTGATCAAGGAACATCCCAATACCCGTATTACCGATCTTCCGGGAATTTATTCTATGTCTCCGTATAGCAGTGAGGAAATTGTTACAAGAGAATTTCTGCTTCAGGATAAACCAAAGGAATCATCAATATCGTGGATGCAACCAATATTGAGCGGAACCTGTATCTGACGATGCAGCTGATGGAGCTTGAGATTCCCTATGGTTCTGGCACTGAATATGATGGATGAGGTGCGGGACAACGGCGGTTCGATCCTGGTAAATGAGATGGAGCAGGAACTTGGAATACCGGTTATTCCAATCTCGGCTGCGAAGAATGAAGGAATTGGCGAACTGATCGAGCATGCCGTGCATGTGGCAAAATATCAGGAAAGTCACCGGGGAGACAGGATTTCTGTGATGCAGATGACCATGGACGGGGCAGTACACAGATGCCTGCACGGGATCATGCATCTGATCGAGGATCATGCAAAGAAGGCAGATATTCCGGTAAGATTTGCGGCATGCAAACTGGCAGAAGGGGATGAACTGATCCTGGAACAGCTCAAGCTGGATGAGAATGAAAAAACAGCTCCTGGAGCATATTGTAAAGCAGATGGAACAGGAACGTGGACTTGACCGGTCCGCAGCAATTGCAGATATGC
>VOFE01001438.1_pt1 | contig 10001 bp, 12 predicted proteins | sample 5384071 | NCBI WGS metagenome assembly VOFE01 (sample SAMN12384724, study PRJNA508395) | human gut metagenome | isolation source: healthy gut D | host: Homo sapiens
ATTCAACATCACATCTAAGGAGCAGGTTATCATCAATACATGGTACGGCGGAGAGATGAAGAAGGGTATGTTCTCTATGATGAACTACTACCTCCCACTTAAGGGTATCGCTTCAATGCACTGTTCTGCTAACTGCGATATGGAAGGTAAGCATACAGCTGTATTCTTCGGCCTTTCAGGTACAGGTAAGACAACACTTTCTACAGATCCTAAGAGACTTTTGATCGGTGATGATGAGCACGGTTGGGATGACAACGGTGTCTTCAACTTCGAGGGTGGATGTTATGCAAAGGTTATCGGACTTGATAAGGAGTCTGAGCCAGATATCTACAACGCAATCAGACGTGACGCTCTTCTTGAGAACGTGACAGTTGATGCAGCAGGTAAGATTGATTTCGCAGATAAGAGCGTAACAGAGAACACTCGTGTTTCTTATCCAATCGATCATATTGAGAAGATTGCATCTAAGGTAAATGGCGTTTCCGCAGGTCCTGCTGCAGAGAACGTAATCTTCCTTTCAGCAGATGCATTTGGAGTACTTCCTCCAGTATCTATTCTGACTCCAGAGCAGACACAGTACTACTTCCTTTCCGGATTTACAGCGAAGCTTGCTGGTACAGAGCGTGGAATCACAGAGCCTACTCCTACATTCTCCGCATGCTTCGGACAGGCATTCCTTGAGTTGCATCCTACAAAGTATGCGATGGGTTCGTAGAGGGAGATTTCCTTTGCGGATTTCTTCCGGGGAACGGAAGTGCATGAGGATTTCGTTTGCAACCCTTTCTATTGGCTCTATTGTTTCTATTATTTCAGTGTCTGAGACAGGTGTTTCGCTTCCTGTCAGATACAAATGTACGTTGTTTCCGTCCCATAGTACAGTTTTTATTACTTTTCTTAACGCTGAGCGCTTATCATCTATTGCCACCAGGTCAAATACATTTGAAAATTCGGACAGTTTTTGATACAGCGAGGAGATTTCACCGTATATTTTGCCTTATCTTTCTCTATAAGTTTCAGTTCTTCTATCTGGCGTTCGATTTCTTCTTTCTCAGAGTGTAATTTCCTGATTTCTTTATTGATATAGTCGAGTGTTATATTGTTGTCTATCTGGGATAATGTTTTCAGAAGTGTATTGATGCGTTTATTTTTATCATTCAGACTTGTATTGAGTAATTTTAATTCAGACTGGCTGTTGTCAGATTCTTTACGTAACTGACTTTCAGCGATGTCTAACTGCTGTAAGAATGTATCAGTGTCTTCCGGGAGTTTTTTGATTTCATTACAGATAAAACGGTCAACATCATTTCCGCGAGGGTTCTTCATATTACAGTTATGACCTTTGCTCATAGATTTTTCTTCACACATATAAGCGAATATCTTATTCCGTTCTGATCTGTACGATTGTAGTTCTTTGGTCTCATATAGGGTGACAGTTTGCGCATCGTATTAATCCGGACAGCAGAGCGGTATTCTTTCTGGGAAGTCTGTATGCCCTTTTCTGACCATTTTTTAGTCTGTCCTGCAGTTCAATCCACTGTTTCCCTGAGATGAACGGTTTATGTTCACCGACTGCAACAATCCATTCTTCAACAGGATGTTCGAGATGAGATTTACCACTGCTTTGATCCAGTTTATTGTATACCATCAGTCCATATGTTCCGTTAAAACGGGAAACATCCATACAGATTTTAGCATTGACAGATTTAAAATACTGATACGTATCTGTGTCAGCTGCGGCATATACAGGATTTTTCAGAATAGCCTGTATTGCGTATCGTGAAAAAATATTTTCCATTCCTGGTTCTTAGTCCTGTCTGATGACTGAATGTTTCAACTGCGGTCAGAGATCCTTTTCCAGATACTTATTTATAAGATTATGATAGATGATTTCTTCATCAGGTATAGTTTTCAGTTTATGTGAGTAACGGATCTTTCCGGTTATATTGTCATTATGTTCCAGTTGAATGCTCTGATAGCCGAGAGGAGTTGTTCCACCGAGCCATCGACCGGTCTGTGCGAGTCAAGCATATTATCGCGTATCCTTGCTGTAATCGTACTTCGTTCCATTTGTGCGAAAACGATGCTCATGTTTAACATTGCCTCTCCGAGTGGAGATGAGGTGTCGAAGTTTTCGCTGAGTGATACAAACGATGTCTTGTGCTTTTTTAAATTTTCATTGAGTTGGGTAAAATCAGCAAGATTTCTGCTGATCCTGTCGAGACGGTAACAAACGATGATAGAAACTTTATCTGCCATGCAGTCAGTGAGTAATCGTTGAAAATCGGGTCGGTTGATATTACCACCGGAATAGCCTTCATCTTGATAGATTTCAATATCTGTGTGTTCATTATATTCCGGAAGTGAGCGGATATAGTTTTTCACACTTGCTGATCTGGATTGCTATGCTTTCACCGGTGTGGGTGAACTTTTGATTTTCTTGCGTAAATTGCAATACATCGGGATTCTTTTTGTTTTCATTTTTTCATCATCCTTTCTTTTCCCTAACACTAGTATAAAGTAAATGATATGCATTTTCAAAAAGAATATACCAAATTTTCAAAAAAAGATAATAAATTAAAACTTTATGGAAGATTTTAGGTGAGTTTCAACGAGTTTATAAGCAAAAAATATCAAAAAGGAGTGGGGCGCATGGCAGATTATAAATCTTTTCAAACCATATGCCGAAAAGATGTACTAGATGATATTTATCATATTAAGCGGGTTCTTATGCGACTTGATATAGAATTAGAACTTCTAGCAGTAGGAAATTCTGTTTGGAAAAAGAAATTGAAAAGATATATGAACTTATGGACAATATTGCAGAAGATGCAAAAGATTAAGAAAACTGCCCATACAGAGCTGGGCAGTAGCAGGGATTATATATTGTTAATATTATCAGCTAGAACTTTTACAATTTTAGTAAATGTGGCGACTTTGTTTTTATCTTGATTTTTAGCTGTGAATCTATCGTAGTGAAAATTGAATGGTAGTTCGACATGGAATCGGATACAAGAAAATCTAAGCTTACATTCAATACCGTTGCGATTTTGAATAATGTTTCCACAGACAGGGTTCGGCTTCCGCGTTCAATATGGCCGATATATGAGGTTGAAAGTGAACATGCTTCGCCCAACTCTGCTTGTGTCATATTGCGTTCCTGTCGGACTTGTTTTATTCTTGCGCCAAGAGATATGTAGTTGAGCACAAAATTATCGGTCATACTGCCTCCTGATTAAGAGAATGAATTTATTGCTGCTTTCTATTATATGTGATATTTAAAAATCATAAATTCACTACAAGCCACAAAAATTGACTAAAAAGAAGCTTGGATGATATACTTAGGATAAGATGCAGAAAAGGAGGGAAAACAATGAAAAAGATATGTCCAAAATGCGGAGCGGATATGAATGAAAATGCTAAGTTTTGTAGTAAATGTGGAGCAAAATACGAGGTGAAAGATGAAGCATCTAATAAATGTCAAAAATGTGGACGTTTGCTTGATGAGCAGATGCTGTTTTGTCCTAATTGTGGGTTCCCTGTAGGTGATAAAAGAAAAACATCCAATGTTTCCTTTGAGAAAATAAAAGAAAACTATATTTCAAAATATTTCCCATGTTCAGAGTAAGATAAATAACAGGATTAGACAAGAGAAATCAACACGTAAAGAAAATGATTCGAGTGAAAGTAGGAATGCAGGCGCTATATTTAAAACAGTTGTAGAAATTATAATTTTCTTAATTTTTGTGGTTACGATTTACAATGTGAGTTTTAATGATAAAAACACTCCAGAAGCGGCTGTTGCTTTACAGGCAGCTAAAAACGCTATGGGTGCAGGTTTCAGTGAATCGGACATAGAATTTGATGTAGTAGATACAAAAGATGATAGTAAATTTATCATAAAATGCAAACCGGTTTCAGATGAGGCACAGGAAATGTATGAATTGACTTATGGTTATGAGGTCTGTTTTTATGGAGTAGAGTTTGGTAATGCATCAGGTGAGTACTTTGCAACAATAGGCGATAGCAAAAAAAGATGTAAAGGATAAAATGGAATGGTAGACTTATTTATTAAGATATAAATTAAGTTTTAAAATGTATCAGGAGGAGAATAAATGGCTGTATGGGGCATTGGAGCATATTTCCCGGCACAAGACAAGGATATGTCACAGGAATTCTATGATAAAGGCGAGATTATAATTGGGTATTCAGAAGAAGACCATCCGGATTATTATAGATTATTGCGAACTATAAAGGCAGGAGATATTGTTTTTATTAAAGCTCGTCATAAGACGAGTAAATATTTAAGAGTAAAGGCTATTGGCATTGCAACAGAATATTGTACCTGTAAAGCGGATGGAATGGAACAACCAGAAAGCGTTCGTGTATGTTGGATAAAAAAATGCTATTAATGAAAAATACAAAATTGAAAAGGAAAGATTTGTTGATGGATCAAAAGAAACTATATATCAGGAGAGAGATGAGAAAGTTATAAAGTGGATAGCAGAGCTGTTAAAGGATGCTGTTAACGGATAAGAAAGAGCAATAGAAAGGGAAGATACAAAATGAGATACTGTAAAAAATGTAATACACGGTTGGAAGAAGATGATGTGTTTTGCCCTGAATGTGGTGCAAAATATGAAGAAGACGAGAAAGATTTTAATGCTGACATACCTGAAAATAATAAATCAGATATGGGTAAAAAGAGAAAGTCTGTTTTAATTAAAATAGTAGTCTGCATCATTGTATTAAGCACGTTAGGGTATTTTGTTATTTACCCACAAGTAACACAACACATACAGGTACAAGAGAATCAAGAAAAGGCAGAGCGGGTTATTAACCTGATTAATTCTGTTACCAGTGTTGAGATCACACTGGATTCAGAAAAGGATTTGGATTCGGCGAAAACAGAATACAATTCTCTGACAGATGAGCAGAAATCATTAGTAGACAATTATGATAAACTGGACGAGGCATATGCTACTCTTGATGGATTAAAATTAGAACAGGAAAATCAAGAAAAGGCACAAAATGTAATTGATGCCATTAATGGAATTGATGCAGGGGGACTAATGGGAGATGATACTTCTGTACAATCTATCCGTGAAGAGTATAACAATCTTACCGATGCTCAGAAAGAACTGGTTACAAACCTGGATAAATTAGAAGAGTGTGAAGAAATCGTTCAGCAGAAGAGAGCGGAAAAAGCTGAAAAAAGAAGCTCAGGCTCAGGCTGAAAAAGAGAGCAGAAATGAAATAAATGAAATGTTTGAAACTCTTCTCGAATTTGAAGGCGTATGGGGAGACTTTGGTTCACATGTAAATAAATATGAGGGATTAATCGAATCAGCAATTAAATCATCCATATCGTTATCAGATTATTTCGGTGGTGATGTTAATGAAGTGTATATGTATATGTATCGCCAGGAGATAATGCATATTTTATAAGATTTGAGGGACCATCGCCCAGTGGGGCAGGACAGTTTAGAACTCTGGAATGTACTGTTGTTCCGAATGATGATGGAACAAAACTGCAGTATATTGAGGGTAGTTATTATTAAACAAAATAACACGGTATAAACGGCAAATAAGATAAAATCAATTAATAGGAGATATTCCTGTTCAGGGGAGTATCTTCTATTATTTTTGCATATATATTTAACTTGATTATTACCGTTACATTAGGCGAAAAGATTTCATCTAATCATTAATTTTATAAATATTTTTTCGATTTATGGAATATTTTGGAGAAAAACGAAAATAATAGAACTATAAGATGTATACAGCTGTCAAAAATAGACCTTTTATATATTATTTTACAAGATAATGTGGATTAAGGAGTCTCCTTTCTTTATACATAGAGCATACAACTTCATTTTATGAAACGTCTGGTATATTCCCGGACTATGCTCTGAATTATATGAGAGGAGATGATTTTATTGCAAGAAGAAAAAGAGTATCAAAACAGCAATGGAACTTACATTCAGGAGTTGGATATTGTAAAACCAAGTCCGGACGCATTGACTGCAGTGTGTATTACAAACGGGATTATTGAGGTGAAGATACATGAGTATGGATATCAGGGTAATCTCAGCAGATACAGAAAAATCAGTAAAACATCGTATGTAGATGTTGAGACAGGAGAGATTGTCCGGTTACAGTCTAAAACGAATAAGAATATTACAGGCAGTTCAGGGAAACGCAACTGGAACAGGTCGTTTGAGAGGCTCAGACGTATTATTAACAATAACTTTGTTGGTAACAGAAATGAGCTCCATATTGTACTTACTTACAGTAGAGATCGTCCTGCATCAGATCGGGATGTAATAGCTGATGATTTTAAAAAATTCTGGAAGAGACTGAAATATGTATATGGTTCTCTGGATTATATTGTAATGTATGAGCCTCATTTTAACGGTAGATGGCATATACATCTGCTGGTAAAAAGACAGTAGTGTGAAAACATTATTTATAGATAATAATTCCGTACAGAAGATATGGGGACTTGGTTACACTATTGTACGACGTACATCAGGAAACGATAACATTGGTGTTTATTTTACTATTATGCTTGGAGGAGAATACAAAACTAAAAAGTCATCCCGTATTCAGTACTATGCAAAATATAAACGGTTGTACAGTAAATCCAGAGGTATTATTGTACCGCCTCTTCAATATATGACTTACAGAGAAGCAGAACCATTATTGCGGGGGACATAAAAAGTGTATGAGAAAGGATACTCCATACGTGCCGAGTCAGATGGATGTGAGTTGAATCGTATCTATATTCAGCAGTTTAATGACCGGCGAACTAAAAAATAGGTCAGAATAATTCACTGGATACTCTTATTTTTTTTGAAATTAACAGGGAAAGAGGGTACATAATGGTGAAAATACAGACACAGTCATTGAACAAAGAGGAACTTGTGATGGAACTTGATTCTGCAATAGCAATCATTAATCAGTTACAGATAGATCTGGAAAATTCTTCTGTACTGACTAAGAGCGGATGGAACATTTTCAACGCTATGCGTCAGGAACTGGAGAAAATCTGGAGTTCTGTCATATCGGACAAGGGGTAAGTCATATATGTGAGAAAAAGAGAGGCAGGTATATATGGATGTAGTTGTGCATGATCCGAAAAGATAAGCACGCTGCCGATAACCTGAAGAAACAGATTGCTGTTCTGCACGGGGAATACATATATTCCTACCTGAGTCAACTGAGATTCCGGTTGAGGAGAAAATAAACATAATACAGGATATTCGGAATGCGTTAAGATGAACATGCAGGGACAGTCAGAACAAACGGCTGTCCCTGTTGACGTGTAAGACGTTGTTTAGAACCGTTTATTGCCCGTCTGAGAGTTCCTGAAAGTTTTGCCGGGCACGGCTTCGGTTGAAAAGTCCTGAACGAAATGAGAGCAAAATAAACGTTCATTATATATAATAGAAGATACTATGTATTATTCATTAGTTTCATTAATCGGATGTAATGTGCTTTTGATATTTTCTTATATCCTTTTTCCCATGCGCGTACAGATTGTCGCCATACCCAAGTTTATCTGCCAGTTGTTGCTGAGTGTAACCATATTTCTTCCGGAACTGCCTTATGTGCTGACCGGGATTACGGTACAGAAACAGATGGTACTCATCCATTAGGTTTTCAATGGGGATGCGGTAGAAATCAGCCAGTTTTTTTGAGCGTTTCGAGAGGGTAATAGTCATGAGTATCATATTCACAGGCTTGATAGACACTTCTTTCCATATTTAACGCGATTGCTACATCACGTTGGTGCAGCAGGTGTTTATGACGATAGTAACGTATTTTTTCAGATACAGTATGCAACTGTTCTGGGTTGGAATAGAGCAGATTGTGACGTTCGGTTATTGTACAGCGAGAGGGTAGTTTGAACAGTGCAGAGTGTATGTAGAATACAGCATATGTATTTGTGCTGCCGTGGGAACGATACAGGATATATAGATTGCGAAATGATTTCCAGATTTTCCATGATTCAGAAAAAGACGCCTGTTTCCCTGCAGGATTGTAAAATGGGGCCAAACCGAGGGGTCGCTTTTTCGATACAGCGCGATGCGTAGGCGGCCAGCCGGTTTTGCCGGGGTTGAAGGTCGTGACCGCTTTGATGAGGCCGATCGTTCCGATGGAGAGCAGGCCCCTCCGGGTCTTCGTCGAGGTTCTGATATTTTGAGGCTGCCCTCCGTGTATTTCTGGATGTAATACTTTTCTTCCGGGGAGTGAGTGGATTGGGAAATGATTTCACAGCGGCACCTCTTAGCGCGTTTGATTCTATTTTATGAGCGGAGCCGGTGGATTGTGCTTTTCCACATGAAAGGAAACCGGTATTGACAGAAGCGGTTTCGTGCTCTATGATATTCATACATTTGAAGGAATCTTCTTTCGGTAATCTTTCTGCAGCGGCGTTTGTGCCGTGTGCGGAGTCTGGCCGGATCGGCCGGGATTTCATTATGTTTGTGGTGTTTTCGGATTTCTTGAATGGAAAGGAGTGTAATGAGTTTCAGTACAATTTTATCTGCCGGTAGACGGATTGAAGGTCCTTGAGGAGGCGTTTATTCATGTAGAGGCAGATATATCGAACGGCCTGCCGGTATTCCATATGGTGGGGTACCTTTCATCGGAGGTAAAAAGAAGGGGGGAAAGCGTAAGAACTGCGATTAAAAATTCTGGGTTTGAATATCCCGGCAAAGCGGACGGTTGTAAATTTATCGCCGGCCACGGTGCGAAAGCATGGGCGTCTTTTGATCTGCCCATTGCCGCGGCAATTTTGACTGCATTAGGCAGATTGAACAGCCGGAGAAAAACTGTCTCATTATCGGAGAACTCAGCCTTGGGGAAGTGTGAAGAAAGTATCCGGAGTTTTGCCGATGGTAATGGAAGCCGAGGGAAAAGGGGTGAAAGGCGGTGTATCATACCTGAAGAAAATGCCGGGGAAGGCAGGCTGGTCAGCGAGATGGAAATCATCGGGGTGAGCTGCGACGTTGAAGGAAGCGGTTGAGGTAATGCGGAAAAAGAGCAAAAAGGAAAAAGAGTTTGGAGAAGATTTGAAAAGTGGATCAGATGGGAACGACCGGATCCCGGATTTTGCAGATATGAAAGGTCAGGAATTTGTAAAAAGAGCCGCGGAAATCGCAGTTGCAGGAGGGCACAATCTTCTTCTTATCGGTCCGCCGGGCAGTGGCAAGTCAATGACGGCAAAATGTATTGCCGGGATATTGCCGCCTCCTGATGAGGAAGAAAGTTTGGAGATCACCAGGATATACAGCGTGCTCGGCCTGGTGGATGAGAAAAGCGCCGCTGATTGGACCGTCCGTTTCGTGAAAGTGCATCATACGGCAACGGGCGGCGCTTTGATCGGCGGAGGAACGGTGCCGCATCCGGGAAATCAGTCTGGCGCACGGCGGGTTTTGTTTCTGGATGAGCTGCCGGAGTTTCGCAGGAACGTGCTGGAAGTGCTTGCGGCAACCATTGGAGAGCGGTATGTGAATCTGTCGCGAACATACGGAAATTATCATTCCCGGCAAATTTTATGCTTGTGGCAGCTATGAATCCGTGTCCGTGCGGATGTTTTCCGAATGTCAAATTGTACATGTACACCTTTGCAGATCCAAGCGTATCAGAATCGTATCAGCCGTCCTTTTCTGGATAGGATCGATCTATGCGTGGAAGCTTCTCAAGTAAAATATGAGCATTTATCAGATGAGCAGAAAGGAAAGTTCAAAAGAAATACGAAAAGAATTTGCCGGGTCGGGCGATCCAGAAGAATACGATATAAGGAAACAGGAAATTTAACAAATGCCAATGTTGGAAGGGGATTTTAAACGGTAAGTATTAGTTGGGAACAAAAAAAAAAAGGTGATGGAGCAGGCCTTTTCGGTTATGAATTTGACGGCCCGGGGATATAGCAGGATTTTGAAAACAGCGCGAACGATTGCAGATTTAGAAGAAAGTGATGCGCAAAGTAAAGC
>VOFE01001469.1_pt1 | contig 10001 bp, 14 predicted proteins | sample 5384071 | NCBI WGS metagenome assembly VOFE01 (sample SAMN12384724, study PRJNA508395) | human gut metagenome | isolation source: healthy gut D | host: Homo sapiens
CGATGTTCCGCCAGATCAAAGGCATGTACGCAGCCAGTCTGCTCCATGCCTGCCGCAATGGTACAGGTTTTTCCGCCCGGTGCAGCACACAAGTCCAGTACTGTTTCGCCGGACGCTGCCCCAGTGCCAGAGCACAGATCTGGGAGGAGAGATCCTGCACATAGAACCAGCCCTTGCGGAATTCCGGCAGTTTGCGAATATCGCCGGCGTGCAGTTCATAGGCACCTGTCAGATTTGTGGGACGAATGGCATCTCCCAATGCCTGTTCCAGTTCTGCGCAGGTGCATGCCGCCGGATTCTGCCGGATAAACCGCGGAGCCGGCTGGAGAGCGTCCGCCAGAAATGCCTTTGTGGTATCCATACCATAAGCGTCCACCAGCTTTTCCAGCAGCCACTGGGGAACGGCATATTCCACAGCCATTGCCGCCTTGGGATCTTTCGGGTACGGAATCTTGCAGTCGTCCCGCAGGAAACCGCGGAGCACCGCATTGACAAAGCCGGACGCACTGGCTTTCCGGCAGCTTCTGGTCAGCTTGACGCTTTCATTGACTGCTGCACGGCTGGGGATCTGGTCGCAGTAGAGAAGCTGGTAAATGCCCAGACGGAGAATGTTCCGCACGGTGCTGTCCAGCTTCCGCAGGGGGGCTGCTTGCTGTAGTGCGAAAGCACCGCATCCAATGTAATACGCCGTTCGATCACGCCGTAGTACAGAGAGGCACAGAGCCGCTTGTCCCGTTCGTCCAGCTGGGACTGGGACAGGGCACTGTCCAGCAGCAGATTGGAATAACTCTGTTCCTGTTCGGTTCGGTTCAGCAGCTGTACTGCCAGTTTTCTTGCACTCATCTTCGATTGTTCCTCTTTGAAATTGACAGCAGACGCAGCAGCTGTAAGATGCCGTTGAGCAGGGCTGCCACGTAGGTGAGGGCTGCCGCGGTCAGCACTTTTCTTGCCTTGGTCAGTTCTTCACCGGAGAGAATATACCGGCTCTCCAGCGTCTGCATGGCACGGCGGCTGGCGTTGAATTCCACCGGCAGTGTCACCAGCTGGAACACCACGATCAGGGTGAACAGCAGAATGCCGATCATTTGCAGCGGGGCACCGATATAAGAATTGCTGAATACCATGCCCAGCACAAAAATGATATACCAGAAGCGGGAACCGATCTGGGTAATGGGAATAATGGCACTGCGTACCTGCATGGGAACGTAGTTCACCTCATGCTGTACGGCATGCCCGCATTCATGGGCGGCTACACCGATAGCTGCCACAGAGGTGGAATTGTACACACTCTCGGACAGCCGGATCACGTTGCCGCTGGGGTCATAGTGGTCAGTCAGATTGCCAGCGATCTGTTCAATGCGAATCTGATACAGACCGTTGTCGTCCAGAATCTGCCGTGCCACCTGTGCCGCCGTCAGCCCGCGGCTGTTGCGGTCATTCTGATACCGCCGGAATGTAGACTTCACATTCCACGATGCCCAAAGGCTGATGATCAGGCCGACGATCACCAGTCCATATCCCACATCAAACCAACCATCGTAAAACTGCATAGGCTTCCCTCACTTTCGTTTACACATCTTATTCTGCGTTCCCCAGTTTTTCACCTTTTTCAGCTTCTTGCCGCGGAGAAAATCTGCCGCTGCCATGCGGCGTTTGCCCTCCGGCTGAATCTCCGTGAACCGCAGCCCGTTTCCGTCACCGCATGCAACGACGAAATCTTCCGGCTCTGCAATCGTTCCGGCTTCTCCGGAAACGCCCTCTACCACACGGGAACCATACACCTTCAGGCGTTTGCCCTCCAGCATGGTAAATCCGGTGATGCCGCGAATCAGGTTATGCAGTTCTGCCGCCGGACGGGTGAAGTCCAGTGCAGACATTTCCTTTGTGATACGCGATGCATAAGAGGACTGTGCATCGTCCTGCGGAGTGCCCTGCAAGGTGCCGGCTTCCAGCTGTTCCAGCGTTTCGCTCAGGGTTTCCACACAAAGTTCCGACAGCCGTTCATACAGTTCCTCTGCGGTTTCCTCTGCTCCAATGGCGATCTCCTTTTTTACCAGCATATCGCCGGTGTCCAGTCCCTCTGCCATTTGCTGGGCAGTGACACCGGTTTTGGTTTCGCCGTTCAGAATCACCCACTGGATCGGGGCTGCTCCGCGGTATGCCGGCAGCAGAGAAGCGTGGAGATTGATGCAGCGATACTTCGGCAGTTCCAGCACCTCTTTCGGCAGGATCTGCCCGTATGCCAGCACCACGATCAGATCCGGTGCCAGCTGCCGCAGCGTTTCCAGAGCCGCCGCTGCATCTTCCCCTTTTCGCAGGGACAGGGGCTGGTATACCGGAATGTCATATTCCAGAGCAGCCGCTTTCACCGGCGTGGGAATGGTGTGGTGTCCCCGCCCCTTGGGACGATCCGGCTGGGTCAGAACGCCCACGACTTCATGCTTGCTCTCTGCCAGAAACCGCAGCGTCGGCACTGCGATGTCCGACGTTCCCATATAAACGATTCTCATGCTTCTTCCAAATCCTCCGGATCTACAAATTCTTCTACCACATCAATGAACAGCTGTCCGTCCAGATGAGCATTTTCATGGCAGACGCACTGTGCTCCCAGTCCGGACAGTGTCATTTCGTACCACTCGCCCTTGCGGTTCTGGGCACGGAACTTGCACTTGTTCGGGCGTGTCATAGCCCCACTTGTTGGGCACGGAAAGGCAGCCCTCCAGCACGTACTGTTTGCCGCTGGTTTTTGATCTCCGGATTGATTGCTTCGATTTTCACATCACCCAGATGCATAATGAAAAACGGCGGCAGTAGCCCACCTGCGGTGCAGCCAGACCAACACCGTTCGCCTGTTCCAATGTTTCGTGCATATCGTCCAGCAGCTGGTTCAGCTTTTCCCCGAACTCGGTCACCGGACGGCACTTCATGCGTAAAATCGGATCGCCCTCTTTTACGATACGTCGAATTGCCATAGATATTCCTCCTATTGCCCCGCAACTTCAGGACAGCCTTATATGCCCACATCTCCGTTCATGTCCGCATACAGATGCACGCGGGCAAAGCTGCGGTCTGCACCGGCTTCGGTCAGCACCGCATGAATCAGATCACGATAGGGCTTGGTATTCTTACATTTGATCACCAGCTGATACCGGTATTTTCCGTTGATCCTGCCGTAAACACAGGGCACCGGTTCCAGCACCCAGATCGGATAGGAAAAGCCGGTTTTCCGGATCTGATCTTTGAGCACGTCTGCGGTGTGCATTGCCGCTGTCCGCACGTCCGGTTCCCGCATGCCGGTAAAGCCGACCACACAAATATCACAGATCGGCGGGAAGATCAGCTGCCGCCGCAAGGCGATCTCCTGTTCGTAAAACGCCGGATACGCCTGCTGTGCAGCCAGCCGCAGCACATAATGCTCCGGCATGCTGGTCTGCAAAATGGCACGGCCGGCTTTTTCACCTCTGCCGCCCCGTCCCACGACCTGTGTGATCAGGAAAAGGTTCGCTCATAGCTGCGGAAATCGCCGGCGTACAGAGCCTTGTCCACCGACAGCACACCTACCAGCGTGACATTGGGGAAATCCAGCCCCTTGCCGATCATCTGCGTTCCCAGCATGATGTCATACTTGCCCTGCCGGAATTCCTGAAACCGTTCCTCGTAGGCATAGCGGGACATGGTGGTGTCCGCGTCCATGCGGAGTATCCGTGCTTCCGGCACGATCAGCCGGAGTTCTTCTTCCAGCCGCTGGGTGCCAAAGCCCATTTTCCGCAGGTGCTTTCCGCCGCAGGAGGGACAGGTTTCCACCATGTCCTGCGTATGTCCGCAGTAGTGGCACATCAGGCTGTTGTTGACTTTGTGATAGGTCATGGGGATACTGCAATTGGGGGCAGTACACCGGCTGATTGCAGGACGCACAGCTGATAATGGTATGATACCCGCGGCGGTTCAGCAGCAGCAGCGACTGGCTGCCCGATTCTAAGTTGTCCCGCAGTGCCTGTGCCAGCGTTTCGGAGAACATGCCCTCTTTGCCGAGGGTTCTCTCCTCCTGCATATCCACCACTTCCACATGGGGCAGCGGTGTCTGATTATACCGCTGGTGCATCTCCAGCAGGGTATAGATTCCCCGTTTGGCAAAGTAGTAGCTTTCCACCGAAGGTTGCCGAAGCCAGCAGCAGCGGGCAGTGATGGGTCTGGCAGCGTTTTTTTTGCCACGGAGATCGCATGATACCGCGGTGCACTGTCCGACTTATAGGTACGCTCGCCCTCCTCGTCCACGACGATCAGCCCCAGATTCTGCACCGGTGCAAAAACGGCACTTCTGGTGCCGATGATGATCTTCACCGCACCGGAAGCGATGCTCCGCCACGTTTCGCTCCGCTGCCCCAAGGACAGCTCACTGTGGATCACCGCCACGATATTGCCGAACAGCTGATAGAACTGTTCCACGATCTGGGGCGTAAGAGCGATTTCCGGCACCAGCAGGATCACCTGCTTTCCACGCTGCACCACGGTGTCGATCAGCCGGATAAACACGCTGGTCTTGCCGCTGCCGGTGACACCGTGCAGCAAAAAGCAGTGCATGCCCTCGCCCAGTGTAGCAACCATGCGATCATATACTGCCTGCTGTTCCGCGGACAGCACGATGTCTGCGGGCTGGCGGGTCTGACCGCTGGCGGCATATGTGTGCAGCGGCGGCTTCACCGTATAGGATTCCACCACGCCGTTCTGCACCAGCTTTTTCGCCACCGCTGTGGTCACGCCGCTGAGATAGCACGCCTCTTTTTCCGAAACGGCACCGGTTTCCTGTAAGATCCGCACCAGCTTCTGCTGGGTTTTGGTCACAGGCGGCACTTCGTCCGGCGGGCTGCCATTCGCAGCATCTTGATGCCGGTCTGTCCGTGGGTCTTTTCCTTTACTGTTTCCTGCCGGAGCAGAAAGCCTTTCTGCACCAGCGTATCCACGATTTTTTTGCCCTGTGTATCTGCGTCCGCCAGAATCCGCCGGAATTCCTGCTTGGTCTTTGCTCCCCGCAGGAAAAACAGCAGGTGTGCTTCGGCATCTGTCAGCGGGCAGTCCGGCTGCGGTTCTGCCAGCGAAATGGTTTCCACCAGCTGCACCTGCATGCCGGCAGGCAAAATGGTTCGCACTGCATCGTAATATGTACAGAACGTCATTTCCTTGAGCCAGAACACCAGATCCAGCATTTCCGGCGACAAGATCGGCTGTTTGTCCACCACCGCAAGCACCGGCTTCAGCTGCTGTTCGGGCTGGGCAGCCTGTTCTGCACAGGACAGCACGATTCCCACACGTTTGGCATTTCCCTTGCCGAACGGCACGACTACACGGCAGCCGGCAGGGATCTCCTGCATGGCAATGTAGGAAAACAGCCGGTCAAACGTATAAGAAGCCGCACAGACTGCCACGCCTACGCACCAGATTTTCGGCAATTCCGCTTGTTTTTCCATTTACTTAGTGGTTCTGAGCCGGTTCTTCGAAGTTGTCTACGATACGATATTTTCCGGCAGCCAGTTCGCGAATGGCTGTTTTCACCGGCTTTTCCTCTAATGTTTTTCCATTTTCATACAGTTCATCGGCAATCTCGCGGGCACGTTTCGCCACGCCGATTACCAGAGAATAACTGCTTTCATTTTTGTAATCAGCTGATTGACAGACGGTCTTAACATATTCATTTTCCAAGCACCTCTTTGATTTCTTCCAAATTTTTCTTTGTTTTATGAGATTCTGCACACAGGATTGCATTGACATCAGCAATCGCCGCAGACAAGTCATCGTTAATCACAACGTAATCGTATTTTTCCGCAAAACCGATTTCCCTGTTTTGCCTGTGCCACACGCTTCTGCACCACTTCTTCTGCCTCAGTGCCACGACCGCGAAGCCGGTTTTCCAGTTCTGTCATAGACGGCGGCAGGATAAACACGAACACTGCGTCCGGACGAGCCGCACGGACTTTCATAGCACCTTCGACTTCGATTTTCCAGAATGACACTTTTTCCCATTGCCAGCTGTTCTTCCACCGGCTGTTTCGGCGAACCGTAATAGTGGTCACAGTAGCCGGCATATTCCAAGAAACCGTCCTGTTCGATCAGGGCTTCAAAGGCTTCGTTGGTCATAAAGCGATAGTTGACACCGTCCACTTCGCCGGGGCGGGGATCACGCGTGGTTGCCGAAACAGAAAAATACAGGTCCAGGATTTTTCAGCACCTCTTTTCAGCACGGTGCCTTTTCCGCAGCCCGACGGACCGGAGATGACAAACAATGTTCCTTTTTTCATGCTGCATACTTCCTTTCTCATTCGATATTTTGAATCTGTTCCCTGAATTTTTTCGATTTCAGACTTCATATCTACCACCAATTTGGTGATTTCCAAATGCTGCGATTTTGAGCCGGTGGTGTTGACTTCCCGATTCAGTTCCTGCACCAGAAAATCCATTTTTCTGCCTACCGGTTCCGTACTGGTCAGGAATACACGGAACTGTGCAATGTGGCTCCGCAGCCGCACCAGTTCTTCGTCTACCGCGATTTTTCCGCAACCACGGCAGCTTCTGTCACCAGACGGATTCGTCCACAGTCCGGTCGCCCAGCAATTCTGTGATTTTCCGGTACAGCTTTTCATAGTACTGCTGCACGGTTTCCGGCACCAGCTTTTCCACGGCATCGGTCATTTCCGCCAGACGATCCAGATGAAATGCCACATCATCTGCCAGACGCTTGCCCTCGGTTTCCCGCATTGCCACGAACTGCTGCAACGCTTCTGCCATGACTGGCTGGACTTCGTTCCAGATCACATCGGGATCATCTGCCACCTGCTGCACCTGAAAGGCATCGGGAATCCGCAGCAGTGTGGAAAGCGGCAGAGCATCTGTCGCATTGCTGTTTTCGTCCGCCGCAGTGCCCAGCATGATCTGGTTCCTGCGGAAGCCGGACTCCCGAAGCAGTGCATTTTCCGCCGCAACGGCTTGCAGATATGCCGTCACCACGTCGTGATTGATTTCCACCACAGTGGATTTTGCACCGATCGTCTGCATGGTGAGCGTTACCTCGACCTTGCCGCGGGAAATTTTTCTGCTGCACCTGTTCTTTCAGTTTTTCTTCCAGATAGCTGAAGCTGCGGGGCAGCCGCACAGAGGTTTCAGAAACCGGTGGTTCACGGAATGCACCTCTGCGGTGATCTCATAGCGTTCCGTCCGTGCCGTCGCACGACCGTATCCCGTCATACTTTTCAAAATGTCACACTCCTCCGGAAACCGCCAGAGTTTCCATGCAATAATATTCCATAGTATCTTATTATAGCATTTTGGCACAGAAAAATCAAGTCATATTGTGAAACTTTTTCCGTGCCACCCAGACAGCAGACACCGACAATACAAAAGGCACTACAGCCTTTACAGCTATAGTGCCTTTTGTAATAGATGAAAATCGTTGAGATTCGTGATTCTCTTATGCGTTCATGCTGGAGTTTTCCGGCAGACCCTTCAGAATGTGAACCAGGAACTTCAGCAGAGCAGTTGCATCGTTGCCATCGATTTCACCGTTCTGATCGTAGCAGTCGCCGTTCAGCGTCTGCTGTGCGTTGAAGGTTACAACATTTGCAGCCTTCTTGTTCAGCAGAACTGCGTCTGTAACGTCTACAGCGCCGTCCAGATTGGTATCACCAAGCAGCAGCTGACCCGGAGTGATAGATACAGAAGAAACAGAAGTAGATGCAGTAGTTACATCAGAATCTGTAGTTTCAGTAGTTACATCAGTGGTAGCAGTTGTGTCAGTAGTAGCAGCAGCCTTAACAGTTACCTTTACTTCAGCAGTCTTGCCGTCCTTGAAACCTTGATTGTGGTTTCGCCTTCGGAAACACCAGTTACGTTACCATCAGCATCTACAGAAGCAATGGTAGAATCAGCAGACTCGAAAGTGCAGCCAGTCTGATTCGGCTTCAGGGTTTCGCTTTCGCCAACAGTGATCTCAATATCAGACGGTGTTACAACCAGATCTTCAGACGGAGTATCGTCACCATCAACCGGCATATCCGGATACAGTTCATGCATAGTACCCAGAGCCATCATGATGTCACCTGCATGCCAGAATCTGTGCAGAGTGAAGTAGTAATCATCGGTGTTGCCCTTTGCATCATAGCATTCCTTAGCATAATCGTACATGGTCTTGCCGTTAGCGTCCTTGCTCATGTACTCGCCAGTGGTATCCTTATAGTTGGAACGAATGTCTACGAATGCTACGCCGTCTTAACAGTATCACCGTTCGGCATAGTACCGGTGTAACGGCTACGGACAGAACCTTGTTTTTCACCGTTTGCACGAGTGCCGTCCGGCAGAGCCAGCTTGGTTTCCCACAGTCTCTTCAGGTTGGTGTTGTGGTCGGAAACGCCCAGACCAATATCATCACGATACTTGTTCCACTCTCTGTCGAGGAGAGCTGTTTGCCGAGGTACAGGACTGCTGTGCCAGTTCTGTAGCAGAAGCAGCAGATGCAGTGGTCTTGTTCTCATAAGAGGTCTTTGCAGCAGCCATGTCGCTTGTTGCAACGCCCTTTGCCTTTGCATAATAGATCAGAGTGTTTGCCAGAGAAGATACACAACCCAGGTCACCGTCGCCGTAGCCAACGATGGTGCAGGTCAGGTTGTTGTTATCCTGATATGTGCCCTTCCAATCGTTCGGCTGACCAGACCAGATCAGGCTGGACGGGATCGAGAAGGATTCGCCGTCATCAGTTATACCCTTAGACAGATCCGGAATTGTAAACTCTGTTTCAGTAGTATCATACGGCTCATACTTTGCAGAGAATGTCTTTTTCGCCGTTTGCCTTTACCCAGAATGGTGTTGTCCATGAACCAGCCTACCCAGCGATCCAGGATCTTTTCCAGAGCTTCGCTCAGCTTCAGACCAGTCTTGCCGACCTGCGGATCATTTGCATTGTCGCTCTTTACAACATAATACAGTTCAGCCAGACGCTGTACAGCCCATACCTGGTTACCGATCCAGTGGTTGGAACCCGGGTCAGCGTATACAGGGTGTTCCAGATAAGCCATATTATAGAAAGTAGCCTGACCGGACGGATACTGCTCATAACGGCCGTTCCAAGAGTTGGTGCAGCCGCCGGCGATCGGGCCGTCCTTAGACATCAGCCACAGGTACAGTTCCATCTGTCTGCTCAGAGAAGCTTCTGAAGTCCTCTGTAGCACCCCTGTGCCTTCATGCCTGCGTTCAGTGCAGAGTCATTTACCAGTGCATATGCAGCCAGCGGGTTCTGATAGAATTCGTGGCAGTGAGATGCACCGATCTGCCATGCCCAGGAGCCGTCCATTGCACCGCCCCAGGAGGTATACCAGTTCATCAGATAATGCTTACCATTATCACTGCCGCCATTAGCCCACTTGTCCTGGCAGCCGATCTTCTTGTAGTACTTATCGTACATATTGTTACGGGTTTCGTCACCCATCTTACCAGCCAGTGCAGAGATGGACTGATTGCCGCCCCACTTGAGCTTACAGTCTGATCGCCGACACCCCATCTGTTTGCATCGTAAACAGCCTGAATTGCACGGTCTTCTGCGTCCGGTGCGTTGGTGTAAGACCACTGCTGAGCCGGATTCTGTTCGGTGTTGAAGAAGCCCTTCATACCGCCGTTGCCGTTCAGACCATAGCCTACATCGTGCAGGTCGGTACAAGCGTGCGGAATGGTTTCCCAGCAGGATTCCTGCTCACCACGCTGGAAGGTGTTGATCAGTGTGAACTGTCTGCTGCCGGAAGTGGTAACGCCGGTCTGTGCACCCTGAGAGCCGTTCTTACCGCCGAAGCCATACCAGTCATCAACGTCAGCCAGCCAGTGCATCAGGTACAGACCCTTATCGCTGCCGTATGCGGAGCAGAAGCTCTGGTGGATCGGGTTCTGTGCAGTGTTGCCCTGTGCCATGTCGGTCGGATACTGTTCAATCTGACCCCACTCATCGCTAGTAGCACTCAGCTGGCCGC
>VOFE01001516.1_pt1 | contig 10001 bp, 15 predicted proteins | sample 5384071 | NCBI WGS metagenome assembly VOFE01 (sample SAMN12384724, study PRJNA508395) | human gut metagenome | isolation source: healthy gut D | host: Homo sapiens
ATTTCTCCCACGCTGATAGAATCGGAATTTTCGGATACGAAAAAGGAGCATTTACAGGGCCAATGCTTCAGGGAAAAAGGATACTTTGAAATAGCCAACAATGGCGTCATCTTTCTGGACGAAATAGGCGAACTGCCGCTGGAAATGCAGGCCAAACTTTTAAGGGTCATCAGGACGGCGAGTTTTTACCGGGTAGGCGGGACGACACCCATCAAGACCAATGTCAGGATCATTTCCGCCACTAACCGTGATCTGGAAAAGTATGTGGAGGAAGGAAAATTCCGAAGAGATCTGTATTACAGGCTCAATGTGGTACCCATCCGCATTCCCAGCTTAGCCGAGAGGACAGACGATATACCGGCTCTGATAAGCCATTTCCTGACCAAATACGGAGAAAAGTTCGGACTGAAACGGGGATAACCGACAGCGCCGTGGAATATCTCCAGCAGCAGCAGTGGCCGGGAAACATGCAGGAACTGGAAAACACCATACAGAGGCTTATGATAGCTGCTGCCGGAGAGGATATAACATTGATGGATGTCATGCAGGGAAAGCCATGCGGATCTTTTCGGCGGTACAGTTCAAGATGAAGGAGAAGCTTTCGACCGGGAAGAAATAGATCTGCAGGCAGCCGTAGACGATGCTGATCGGAACTGTCGCAGAGGTTGGACCGAGCTATGACGGAGACTTGAGGGTAGGGGACAGAATCGCTACATTAGTATCTCTGTCGTTGACCCCTTTGAGAATCGACGAGATTGTCGAAGTGAGAAAAGACATCGACCAGGTGGACATCAAAGGGCAGGCCATCTTGTTTGAAAGCGGCATTTATTCCATCCTGCCGGCTGACATTCCGCAGAACCTGGCTCTCTCGGTACTTGATGTCGCAGGCGCACCTGCGCAGACTGCAAAAATCGTTGAACCGGGTGACACTGTAGTCATTTTAGGCGGCGGCGGAAAATCGGGCATGCTCTGCTGCTATCAGGCGAAGAAAGAAGCGGGCGTCAACGGAAAGGTGATCTGCGTAGACGGATTCGAAAGTTCCATCGAAAGAGCGAAGAGTGTGGACGTGGCAGACGAATACCTGGTGGCAAACGCGACTGATGCGGTTGGCCTGTATAGGGAAGTCGCCAGATTGACGGAGGATAAACTGGCCGACGTCGTAATTAATGTAGTAAATATACCGAATACGGAGATGGCTTCTATCATGGCCTGCAAAGATAACGGCATGGTATACTTCTTTTCCATGGCTTCTGACTTTACGAAGGCGGCCCTCGGAGCAGAAGGCGTCGGCAAAGATGTTAACATGCTGATCGGTAACGGTTATACAAAAGGACATGCAAATGTCGCTCTCCAGGTTCTGAGAGAGAATGACAAACTGAGAGACCTTTTCGCGCAGCTTTATGCGTAATAAACCTCAATCATTCGGGCTGAATTAAAAACGGTTCAGCCCGAAATGAAAATGAACACATTTCGGTTCGCTTGTTATTTTTTTAATAATCTTGCAAATTGGCTGACTGTAACTGTAGACACCGTATGGCGTGAGGCTTATAATGAAGACAGTCATGAGTTATGCGAGACGCATAAATTTAAAAAGTTAAAATATTTTTCTAGGAGGATGATTATTATGAAAAAGGATGCCCTTACGGAACACACAGAGTTATTTCACCAAAAGGTGTTTTACCTCAGCCAGCAGATGTCATTGACAACACAATGGAAATCTATGACAACGAAGTACTGATCGACGTTAAAACTTTGAACATCGACTCCGCTTCTTTCACAGAAATCGAGAGAAGAGCTGGTGGAGACGTAGAAGAAATCAAAAAGACTATGCTTGGCATCGTTGCTAAAGCTGGTAAACATAAGAATCCTTGGACTGGATCCGGCGGCATGCTGATCGGTACAGTTAAGGAAATCGGACCTGCTTACGAAGGAGACCTGAAGGTTGGAGACAAGATCGCTACTTTAGTATCCCTTTCCCTGACTCCGCTGGTAATCGAAGAAATCTTAGAAGTAAGACCGGAAATCGACCAGGTAGACATCAAGGGCCAGGCTATCCTGTTCCAGAGCGGTATCTATGCAAAACTCCCAGAAGATATGCCAGAAGGACTCGCTCTTTCCGCATTAGACGTAGCTGGAGCGCCTGCACAGACTGCAAAGCTGGTGAAACCGGGTCAGACTGTACTGGTTATCGGCGGCGGCGGAAAATCAGGACTGCTGTGCTTATACGAGGCAAAGAAGAGAGCTGGCGTAACTGGTAAAGTTATCTGCGCTGCTGGTTCACAGAAATCAGAAGACAGAGCTAGAAAGTTAGACTTAGCTGACGAATACTTCCACCTGGATGCAACAGATGCAGTTGGAATGTACAACAAGATCATGGAACTGACTGACGGCGAGCTCTGTGACATCGTTATCAACAACGTAAATATCGAGAACACAGAAATGGCTTCTATCCTTGCTTGTAAGGATGACGGCCTTGTATACTTCTTCTCCATGGCGACAAGCTTTACCAAAGCTGCCCTGGGTGCAGAAGGTGTTGGCAAAGACGTTAACATGATCATTGGTAACGGATACACAAAGGGACACGCTGCAATTACTCTTCAGTGCCTGAGAGAACACGAAGGACTGAGAAACTTATTTGCAGAAATGTACTCCTAATGGGGAGATTCTAACCCGATTTCCGCAGGAAATTGACGGTAAGCCCCGGTCAGGATTGCCCGAAGCGAAGCTGCAATCACGGCCCGCATAAACTGCTAACACATACTTATGCCACGGCTTCTTACGGGAGGCTGTGGCGCATCTTATGCAAAAAACGGCTATTACCACTCCGCTAGGGAATCCCCTCAGCACATCCGATCTGTTTGATTCCTAGCATTCAAACACACAGCCGTAGGCTGCTTGAATATCAAAAAATCAAAAAATAATCATACGAAAATCGTAAATTAAGGAGATTTATTATGGCAATTAGAAATTGGAAGGATATTCCTCTATTCAAAGATGTTACTGATGAACAGTGGAACGACTGGCATTGGCAGGTTTCCCACAGACTTTCAACCGTAGAAGACATCGCGCAGGTTGTAAATCTGACTGACCAGGAAAAAGCTGATATCGAAAAAGTAATCGGTGGATTCAGAGTTGGAATCACTCCTTACTATGCTTCCCTGATGGATCCTGATGATCCAAGATGTCCTGTAAGAATGCAGGCGGTTCCTACTTTACTTGAGATGCACAGATCAGAAGCTGACGATGCAGACCCTCTTCACGAGGATGCTGACTCCCCAGCTCCTGGATTAACTCACAGATATCCGGACAGAGTTCTATTCCTGATCACTGACCAGTGCTCCATGTATTGCAGACACTGCACAAGAAGAAGACTTGCAGGTGAAACTGACGGAGCTAGATCCAGAGAGGATATCGATGCATGTATCGAATACATCAGAAAGACACCAGTTGTAAGAGACGTTCTTCTTTCAGGCGGAGACTGCTTATGCGTTGAAGACGATACATTAGAATACATCATCAGCGAACTGAGAAAAATCGACCACGTTGAAATCGTAAGATTAGGTTCAAGAACTCCAGTTGTTATGCCTATGAGGATAACTGACAAACTGGTAAACATGCTGAAGAAGTATCATCCGATCTGGCTCAACACCCATTTCAACCATCCGAAGGAAATCACTCCGGATTCAGCAGAAGCCTGCAGAAAGCTGGCTGACGCAGGTATTCCTCTTGGAAACCAGTCCGTACTGCTCAGAGGTGTAAACGACTGTAAGCACATCATGAGAGACCTGGTACACGTTCTAGTTAAGAACAGAGTAAGACCTTACTACATCTACATCTGCGACCTGTCAATGGGTATCGAACACTTCAGAACACCTGTATCAAAGGGTATCGAGATCATCGAAGGACTGAGAGGTCATACTTCAGGTTACGCAGTACCGACATTCGTAGTTGACGCTCCTGGCGGCGGCGGAAAGACTCCGGTTATGCCACAGTACATTATCTCAGAAACGCCTGACAAGGTCATCCTGAGAAACTACGAAGGTGTTATCACTACATATACACAGCCTCGTCTGCCGGATCTGAAGTGCACCTGCGATTACTGCACAGGCAAGAAGACTTACAGATATGAAGGTGTATCTGCACTTGGCGAAGGATTACAGATTAAATCTATGGAGCCGGCTAACCTGCTGAGACACGAAAGAAATAAACACGAATAAAGCATACGCAATAGGGGGCCTTCCGACAATCCACTTTCTGGTGGATTAGGTCTCCGGTCGTAAACGTCTGCGGAGCAAACTCCTGACGTTCTGACGGGGGACCTACCAACAATCCGCGACGCAGATTGGGTTAGGTCTCCCTATCATTATCAATTGAAGGATTTTATTATGGGTTTACTCTATGATTTATCAACAAAATATAAGACGCTGTCTATAGTGGGAATGGCGAAAAACGCAGGTAAGACAACGGCACTCAACTATCTGATTGAAGAAGCCGATGACGAAGGAATCAGACTGGGCATCACTTCTACGGGGAGAGATGGCGAAACCCAGGACCTTGTTACGGGAACGGAGAAGCCGAAAGTATTTCTCTACGAAGATACCATCGTATCTGTGCCGACGCAGCTGTACGACCTAGCAGATGCGGGGCTGGAAATCATCAAGAAGTCAGAGTACAGAACTTCGATCGGAGATCTGCTTCTCTGCAGAGTAGCAGACAGTGGATATGTACAAATCGCTGGTCCCGTTGCTACGGTTCACACCAAGAAGATGTGCCAGGAGATGTTTGATATGGGCTGCCAATTGATTTTGATTGACGGTGCAATCGACCGAAAGTCCATCGCCTCACCTGAAACGTCTGATGCTATCATTCTTTCCACAGGAGCGGTGCTGTCGCGGAACCTGAAAAAGGTAATCGAGGATACGGCGCACATTGTAGAACTTTACAGTCTTCCTGAGCTAGAAGCTTGCACAGCCCGGCAACTCATTACAGAACATATGGACGAAGATAAAATCATGGTCATCAAAAAGGACAGGGCAGATATTCTTGATCTGACTACTGGTCTGGGTTCCAGTCGGTTTATCGATGAAGCCATAGACGACGATACCGATTATGTATACATTCCGGGAGCGTTTACCAATAGCGTGATTGCAGATATCAATCCCGCCAAGCTGAAAAGGGTAAACTTTGTACTGAAAGATCCGACGAAGATTTTTATCAACCAGATGGACTTTGGACAGCTGCGGAAAAAGAAGTTTAAAGTCAGCGTCATGAAGAATATCGAGGTTGCGGCGGTAACGGTAAACCCAATAGCGCCAAGCGGATATTCCTTCGACCACCAGGTGCTGAGAGACGCGATGCAGAAAGCGCTGCCGGACATTCCGGTTATTGACGTCAGGATATAGACAGGAGGGGCGTTTATGAAACATGGAAGCAACAGACGACTTGCAAATGTTAAGACCAGATCAGAAACAGGCCTTGATTATGTGATGTCGCAGATCGATCTCAACACTCCTTTTGGCAGAACTATCCTGAAGGCCACGAAACCTTTTTTTTCCGGGAGAGGAAGAGGAGCTGAGACATGAGCTGAACAAGGTGGAGGACATGATCTGCTTTGCCAGAGAAAATCAGAGATCAATTGAAATGCTTTCCGAGGCTTTCATGGAGATCAAAGATACGACATATCCATCGATCGAAGCGGCAGAAATACACTTTCCGTTGTGGAATTATACGAGATAAAGACACTGCTTCTGATGATGCGGAAGATTGAACAGATCTGCAGCCAGACTCATACAGCAGTGCCAGAGGAGTTTATTTTAGAACCGACGGAAACGCTTTTGGACGTACTCGACCCGAACAAAGACAGGCTCAATACCTTCTATATCTATGACGAGTTTTCCGAAAAGCTCAGAGAGCTGCGTAAAGAAAAACACAGTATTGAAATTACCATCAGAAAGCAGCAGAAGGCAAGAAAAGAAGAAATCAGAAAAGAATACGGTATCGTATTGACTCCTAAGTTTGACTGTGCGGTTTCAAAGACGGGAGGCGATCTTGAGAAATATAAGGCTGTTCCCGATCTGGAACAGGTCGATGAAGACTACATGACAGTCACTTTTCAGCTGAAGCCGGGAGAAGCCGTCTATCAACTGACGCAGAAGATGGAGGATTTGACTACGCAGATTGAGGAAGAAGAGGCTGTCATCAGACAGGAGCTTTCTCTGAGAATCGCGGAATTTGCAGAAGTGCTTAAATCCAATTGCCATAGAATAGGCTGTCTGGATGTAGCGGTAGGAAAAGCTCTTTACGCCATCAAACATGATTGCGTTAAACCGGAGATTATAGACGAGCATCGAGTCACCATTGAAGAAGGCAGACACCTAAAGGTTGAAGATGTACTGAAATCGAAAGGGCAGAACTACTGCCCGGTTAGCATTGCCTTGTAATCTGACGGCGTCACCTGTATTACGGGCGCTAACATGGGAGGAAAGACCATCTCCCTCAAACTTGCTGGGCTGGTTCCGATTTTGGCGCAGTATGGTTTTTGTTCCTTGCAGGAGCGCAAACGTCGGACTTTCTAATTACATGCAGATACTCATAGGAGACAGTCAATCGGTGGACAGAGGCCTTTCCAGCTTTGGAAGCGAAATGGAAGAACTGAAGGAAATTTTGGACCACAGCGAAGACCGTTCCCTGCTTCTCGTAGACGAGATTGCCAGCGGAACGAATCCAGTAGAGGGTCTCGCTTTGACCAGAAGTCTGGTGGATTATCTGAAAGAAAAACCGTATATTACCCTCATCACTACGCATTTTGAAGCGGTCACTGAAGCTGATGGAGTTAAAAATATGCAGGTCAGAGGGCTGTCAGACGTCGATTTCAGAAAGCTGGACAGCGAACTTCGTTACGCCAATAGGAAAGAGCGGATTAATATCATATCAAAGTATATGGATTACAGACTATATACCATAGAACAACAAGGGCAAATACCAAAAGATGCTCTGAACATCGCCAAGATGTTAGGGATCAATAAAGAGATTATTGATGGGGCAACAAAAATACATTAAGTAAGGAGAGAGAAAAGGATGAAAAGCAAATTAAACCTTGACCCGAAAGTAGTGGACAGTGCTCGTTCTCATGCTGCCAACATTGCACATGACATGCAGGCGTTTATTGACAGACACACCACTGTCAGCACAGAGAGAACGATTCTAAGACTTTTAGGGATTGACGGCGTGGACGACGTTGAAAATCCACTTCCAAATGTTGTAGTTGACCAGATTAAAGAAGTGGGAGGACTTCCAAGAGGAGTAGCTTACTGGATTGGCAACGCAATGGTACAGACCGGAAAGACACCACAGGAAATCGCAGAAGAAATGGCGGCAGGTAAGTTGGATGTTACAAAGCTTCCTACCTGCTCCGCAGAAGAAGCAGAGGCAGCGATCATGCCTATGGTTCATGAATCCTTGAAGAAAATTAAGGCGCAGACCGCGAAGAGAAACGAACTGCTCGATAGATTAGAGAGGGCGCACAGCCTTATCTTTATGTTATCGTAGCTACCGGTAATATTTACGAGGACGTCGTGCAGGCACAGGCTGCTGCCAGACAGGGCGCCGACATTATCGCGGTTATCAGAACGACAGCGCAGTCACTGCTGGACTATGTACCTTACGGTCCTACGACCGAGGGATTTGGCGGTACTTATGCAACCCAGGAGAACTTCAAAATCATGAGAAAAGCCCTGGACGAAGTTGGCGAAGAAGTGGGCAGATACATCAGATTATGTAACTACTCATCCGGCATGTGCATGCCTGAAATCGCAGCTATGGGAGCCTTGGAAAGACTGGATGTTCTGCTGAACGACGCCATTTACGGCATTCTCTTCAGAGACATCAATATGCAGAGAACCCTGGTAGACCAGTACATGAGCCGTGTCATCATCGGTTACTGCGGAATCATCTTTAACTCTGGAGAAGACAATTATCTGACGACAGATGACGCTTATGAATCAGCCCATACTGTAACTGCATCTCAGTTCATCAACGAACAGTTTGCCGTTTTGGCCAACATCAAAGAAGAGCAGATGGGTCTTGGACACGCATTCGAAATGGATCCAAATACAGAAAACGGATTTTTATACGAATTGTCACAGGCTATCATGGCCAGAGAAATCTTCCCGAAAGCAAGACTGAAATACATGCCGCCTACAAAGTTCATGACAGGAAATATTTTCAAGGGTCAGATTCAGGATGCGCTGTTTAATCTGGTATCCATCTGGTCAGGTCAGTCACTGCAGCTATTAGGTATGATGACTGAGGCTATTCACACTCCACATATGCATGATAGATATCTTTCTATAGAAAACGCACAGTACATCTTTAACAACTGTAAGGATTTGGGTTCAGAAGTTGAATTCAAAAAGGATGGTATCATTCAGCAGAGAGCACAGCTCGTTCTCTCGAAGGCTGACGACCTTCTTGCAAAAGTAGAAAAAGAAGGGCTGTTCTCAACGATCGAAAAGGGTATATTCGGCGGAGTAAAGAGACCAAAAGACGGCGGCCACGGTCTTGCTGGCGTTTGTGCTAAGGATGATATGTACTTCAATCCGTTTATCCCACTCATGCTTGGAGGTGAAGAATAATGACAACAGAATGCAAAGCAACTAGCAACGTAGATTTAACTAAGGTTAAGACAAAATCAAGACTGCTGACGAAGCAGTTTCCGGCATCAAAGACGGTATGACAATCATGGTCGGCGGATTCCTCGGAACAGGAACACCAGAATGCCTGATCGAATGAATGCCTGATCGATGTAAAAAAGGGCGTAAAGCATTTGACTGTAATCGGTAACGATGGAGGCCTTCCGTCGGTACATATGGGGCAAAGACTGCCAGAGGCATCGGTAAGCTGCTGGAAGCAGGCATGGTAGACCATATCATCGCTTCCCACGTAGGCATGAATCCGCTGATCGGTGACGGCATGGTAGCCGGAACCCTCAAGTGCACACTGGTTCCGCAGGGAACCCTGGCTGAGAAGATCAGAGCAGCAAACTACGGACTGGGCGGCGTTCTGACACCGACCGGCGTCGGCACACCGATGGAAGAAGAGCTGGACGAACTGGACAGACCGAAGAAGGTTCTCGAAATCGAAGGAAAAAATATCTTCTGGAAATGCCGCTCCGAGCTGACTACGCACTGTGCAGAGCGTCTATCTGTGACAAGTTTGGCAACTTCAGATGTGATAAAGCGACAAAGAACTTCAACTATGTGATGGCTGGCGCTGCTGACCACGTAATCCTGGCGAGCGAAAAGGTCGTAGAGATCGGCGAAGTCATCAAATGGGGCTGGTACATGAATGAAATCGCAGCCCTGTTCCTGGGCATGTCCTTCATCGTTGCCGTCATCGCTAGAATGGGCTTCAACAACTATGCCAACGTACTTGGTAAGGGCATGGCTGATATCGCCTCCGGCGCTTTGGTTGTTGGTTTCGCAAGAGGTATTTTGGTTGTTATGACAGACGGACAGATCTTACATACGATTCTTCATGCGGCTGCAGAAGGGCTTTCCAAGCTGCCTTCCATGGTTTCCGCTGTCGGCATGTACATCTTCCAGTGCTTGTTGAACTTCATCGTTCCATCAGGTTCCGGTCAGGCTGCTGTTTCCATTCCAATCATGGCTCCACTGGGAGATTTGGTAGGTGTAACTAGACAGACTGCAACGATTGCGTTCCAGTTAGGAGATGGTATTTCCAACATCTTCACGCCGACTTCAGGTTACTTCATGGCTGGAATTGCCATCGCAAAGGTACCTTGGGCGAAATGGGCAAAATGGATTCTGCCGTTAGTTGGACTTCAGTATCTGCATCTTGCCGCTGCCTACCCGCATGATCTGCTTTTTCCTGGATCACACGCAGCAGCCTAGTCTGAAGATTCGGCGATATATCGCCGATCTCGTCCAGAAAAGATGGTGCCGTGTTTTTGCGTGTTCAAACAGGCCGGGCTTGCCGCCCTT
>VOFE01001567.1_pt1 | contig 10001 bp, 18 predicted proteins | sample 5384071 | NCBI WGS metagenome assembly VOFE01 (sample SAMN12384724, study PRJNA508395) | human gut metagenome | isolation source: healthy gut D | host: Homo sapiens
ACCGGGTTCGCTTCGCGTTCGTGGTGCCGCTGACCGGCGCATATGTCACCTCGCGGATCGAATTGATGACGGTCATCACGCCGACGAAAGGATCGCCGCCGAACTGCGCGAGCATCGCGTTGCCACCACCTGCACCCGGCGCTCGTCGTGAAGCTCATGATGAAGCCCGCCGCACCGCCGAGCGAGACGATCTCCCACACGAGACGCAGCCGCAGGCGCATGCGCCGCAGCTCGCCGGTAAAGCGTCTTTTGCCGCGAGAAAGCTGATGACCCACAGCGCTGACGCCGACGCAAGCTGCGAGCACTGTCGCGAGCGCCGCGCCGCGCACGCCCATATCAAAGGTAAAGATGAAGAGCGGGTCGAGCGCGATGTTCAGCACCGCGCCGATCAGCACGGTGAGCATGCCTGTTCGCGAAGCCCTGCGCGTTGATGGCCGTTCATGCCGAGAGGAGATCATCACGCCGAACACGCTGCCGAGCATGTAGATTGATGTAGCCGTCCGCATACGGATACGTCGCGTGTCGCTCGCGCCGAACAAATAGAGAAACGGCCTTTTTCACGAGCAGCACGAGCAACGGGAGCACGACGCCGGTCACCGTGAGCAGCAGAAAGGTGCTGTTCAGCACGTCTGCCGCGCGCGCTCGCGCTGGCGCTCCCCATTTCGCGCTGCGCGCCGCGCGCTATCGAGAACAGCGGCGTGCCGCCCGTGCCGAACAAATTCGCAAATGCCGTGACGATCAGAAGAATCGGGAACGTCAGCCCGACGCCGGTCAGCGCATCGACGGAGCCCTCCCCATATGGCCGATGTACATGCGGTCGACGACGTTGCCAGGACGTTGACGAGCTGCGCCAGCACCATCGGCATGGCGAGCCGCAGAATATTGCCCGAAACCCTGCCTTTTGAAAAATCGCTGACCGCCTGCATGACGCCATCCCCCCTCGAATCATTTTGCTTTTCAGTATACGCCTTTTTGAAGGGTTTGTAAAAGGCGTCCCTGGCGCTTTCACACGGCACAGCAGCGCCGCGGTCTGCGCCGAAACGCAGGGGCCCGGTTCAGCGCGCAGCCGAACCGGGTCCCAAAATTATATCGCTTTTGCGCCGCGCTTTTTTCTTGGAGGATACCCCCACGCACGCCGCCCTTTTCCGCGCGCGGATACACCCGCGCGCCGGCTTCAGGCTCAAAGCCCCTGCACGGAGGCCTCCATCACCTTTTCGCCGTTGATATCGAGCCGGCCGTTGAAGGCAAAGCCGAATTCCGCGTACAGCGGCGCGCCGCCACGCGGTTGCTCTGTACACGCTGAGATACAGCGTATCGCAGCCGTATTCCCGTATGCGCATCAGCGCGGGCAGGAACCGCTTTTGGAAAGCCCGCGGCCCTGATAGCGCGCGTCGATGAAGAAGCGGTCGACCAGTCCGCGCCGCCGCTTTCCCCAGCGGAACCGTAGCCGACCCACACGCCGTCCGCCGCGAACACCACAGGGCGCCATAGCGGAAATTCGAGCGCCGCCCAGCATTCGGCGAATGTCTCCACCATGCGCGCTTGCGGCGCGACGGCGAGCCGCTCCGCCTCGGCGATATTCTCCTTTGTAACCGGTATAAAGCCGATTTCCACAAATAAACTCCCGAATCGTTGAAACGCGGTGCGGTCAAATGTGCAGCTCGATCTCAGCCGGGCGCGTGCCGGTCAGCGCAGCTATGCGCCGTCGGGCTGCGAAACGCCGGACAAACAGCGTGAAGCTGCGGCTGTCCACGCGGCGCTCACCGCGGTCGTCAACGATCTCCAGCGCCGCATCCGGCACGAAGATCTCGGCCTGCTTCATCCGCCCCGGAGAACGCGACGGGCTTAAAGCCGCAGAGGCTGTAATTGCGCACGGCGAATTTTCGATTCATTGTCGCGGATGACCTCGACGACGTCGCCGCCCGCGGCGCCGCTGTGCTCGAGCGAAGCCGTCACGCGCCAGCCGCCTCTGTTTTTTCCGCCGACGCCGCCGTCACGGCGGTTTTGCCTGGGTCAGGCCGAAGCCAACGGTAGAGCACATCGCCCGCAAAGTAGCGGGGTGCGGTTCTCCATCGCGTAATCGGTGAATGCGGGCAGGTCGTCCGCCGAATTAGAACGTGACGGAAGCTGCCGCTCGGCGAATACTGCCGAAAAGCAGCTCCGCGACGCCTTGCCGCCGCGCGCGCCCGGGTACCAGCCCCTGCGACCGCCGAGAAGTGCGCGTCCGCAAAGCGCAGGTCCATCGCGCTGCCGGTCATGTTGACGAGGATCACCGGCTTGCCCGTCTCTGCAACCGCCTCCATCAGCCTGCGCTGCGGCGCGGGCAGGAGCAGGTCGGCCTTATCGCCGGAGCCGCCCGCGTTGCTTTCGTGCATCTCCTCGCCCTCGAGGTTTTCGTTCAGGCCGACGACGGCACAACAACATCGCTGTGCTCCGCACCGTCTGCGCCTCCCGCGAGGCGGTCGCCGGGCTGCGCGGAGCCCTTCCGCACGGTCGCGGTACAGGTGGCAGCCCTCGGCGTAACAGCACGCGCGCCCGGTCGCCTACGTAGTCCTGAATGCCCTCGAGCACCGTGATAGCGGGAGGCCGTGCCGTGGTAGTTGCCGATCAGCGCCATGCGGTCGTTCTGGCGTTCGGGCCGATCACGCCGATCGTCTTGATCTCACCGAGGTTCAGCGGCAGCAGGCCGTCATTTTGAGCAGCACAACGCTGCGGCGCGCCGCCTCCTCGCTGAGCGCGAGGTGCTCAGGGCACTCGACCGTTTCATACGGGATCGTGTTGTACACGCAGTTTTCGTCGAACTCGCCGAGCAGGAAGCGCGTCGTAAACAACCGCTCCGCGGAGGCCGTAATGTCCTCCTCCGTGATGAGCCCCGCCTCGAGCGCCTGCAGAAGGTGCAGATAAGTGTTGCCGCAGTTCACGTCGCAGCCCATTTTGAGCGCGAGCGCGGCGGTTCCGGCGCCGTCGCCGTGATGTGGTGGTGCAGGTGGAAGTCGGAGATCGCCCAGCAGTCCGAAAACATAGTGTCCCTCAAAGCCCCACTTGCCGCGCAGGATTTTGCGCATCAGAAGGTCGCTGCCGCAGCACGGCTCGCCGAGCGTGCGGTTGTATGCGCCCATGACGGACTCGACCTCGCCCTCCTTGACCGCGGCCTCAAATGCGGGCAGGTATTGCGTTCCTGGAGAGGTCCTTCTCGCTGACCACCGCGTCGAACTCGTGGCGGATCGCCTCCGGCCCGCTGTGCACGGCGAGTGCTTCGCGCAGGCCGCCACCTTCATGTGGCCACTCGCCGTCGCCCTGCAGGCCTTGATGTACGAGACGCCGAGGCGCGCCGCTGTGAGGTACGGGTCCTCGCTGTACGTCTCCTGCCCGCGGCCCCAGCGCGGATCGCGGAACAGGTTGATGTTCGGCGACCAAAAAGGTCAGCCCCTTGTAGATGTCGCGGTCGCCAGTTCACGGCCTCGTTGTACTTGGTGCGCGCCTCGGTCGCCGACGTCGCCGATCTTCTGCATCACGGCCTCGTCGAACATCGAAGCCATCGCGACCGGCTGCGGGAACATCGTCGCCGTGCCGGCGCGCGCGACGCCGTGCAGCGCCGCCGTTCCACCAGTTGTGGCCGGCACGCCGAGGCGCCTCGATCGCCGGCGTCGTACTTGGAGCTGCGACGCCTTTTCCTCCACCGTCATCTGCGCCACAAGCGCGCCAGCCTTCGCCTGCCTGCCCCTTTCCTGTCTCGCATTGTGTTTCCTCCAAATCATTCGAATTGCATTGCCGTTGCCGCACGGCATTTGATAAATTATAGCACGATTTTGAGCGGAAAACAAAGTCAAAACTCGTGCGTTATTTTATGCCAAATCTTGCGCTTTCAATGTTCTAAAGCCGTTCACGCATTTTCGAGGAAGCCCGCCCGCAGCATCGACTGCGCCGCAAGAATCGCGCCGAGGCGGCCGCTGTCGAATTGACGCCGCCCTGCATCCACGGCGTACGGCTCGCGCAGCGCGTCCGCCGAAAGCTCGATCGAGGAGCCAGCGTGAACGACCCGGATGCCATGATGACCTCGCTGTCGTAGCCGGGCATCGGGCTCGGCTCGGGCACGACGAACGAATCGACCGGTGCGCCCTGCTGGATGCCGCGCACAAAGGCGCACAGCGCCTCGCGCTCACGCAGCTTCACGGCCTGGATGATGTCGGCGCGCGGCTCGTCGTAGCGCGGCGTGACCTCATAGCCGAAGCGCTCGAAGAGCGCCGTGAACACCGCGGTCTTGAGCGCCTCGCCCGTAACGTTCGGCGCGTGGAATGTGCCCATGAACAGCTCGCGGTTGTTGCCGAGCGATGCAGCCGATCTCGCGGCCCGTGCCCGGCGTCGTCAGGCGGTACGCGCACATCTCGACGAGGTCGCGGCGCCCGGCGATGTAGCCGCCGGTGGGCGCGATGCCGCCGCCCGTTCTTGATCAGCGAGCCGGCCATCAGGTCGGCGCCGACGGCCGTCGGCTCAATCTTCTGCAATACTGCCGTAGCAGTTGTCGACCATCACGATGCAGCCGGGCGCGCGGCGCTTCGCGATCTCCGCGATGCGGCCGATCTCCTCGACCGAAAGCGACGGGCGCAGGCTGTACCCGCGCGAGCGCTGGATATACACCATGCGGCAGCGCGGATGTGACCGCTGTTTCCATCGCCGCATAGTCAGGCGTGCCGTCGGGCAGAAGATCGACCTGCTCGTAATTTACGCCGAATTCCTTCAGAGAGCCGCAGCTCTCGCCCGAAAGGCCGATGACGCCCTGCAGCGTGTCGTACGGCATGCCGGTGACGGAGAGCATCGTGTCGCCCGGGCGCAGCACGCCGAACAGCGCAACGGTCAGCGTGTGCGTGCCGCTGACGAAATTATAGCGGCAGAGCGCGTCCTCCGCGCCGAGCGCATAGGCATACACCGCGTCGAGCACGTCGCGCCCGCGGTCGCCGTAGCCATAGCCGGTCGTCGCGACAAAGTGGCTCTCGCTCACGCCCGCCTGCATGAACGCCGCCTGCATCTTCTCCTGATTGTACCGCTGCACCGCCGCGATTTTTCGCGAGATACGGCGCGGCCTCCTGCCGCCGCCGCCTCCGCCGCCCGGAGGATGCGGTCGTCTATCTTAAAAAACTCATACATCTGTAAAGCTTTTCCTCCGCCCCCGCGCTGCAGGGGCACCGCTGCTTGCGGTCCGGCCCGGCACAGCGCCGCGTAGTTCCCGCAATCATCATTTTTTATTCCAAAACGCCCGCGCACCACGCACCGCTCTGCATATAGCCGCGGAGGGCGTAAAACCGTTCGTTTTCGTGCTCCGCGCGCAGCAGATACGCGCGGCAGCCGCCGAGCTGCGCCTCAAGCGCCGGAGCACCGCGCCGCCGTACCCTTTGCCCTGTTCTGCCGGCAGGACGGCTACCGCGGTGACCAGCGCGTTGCCGGCCAAGGCTGCCGCCGCAGCCGCCACCGCCTCGCCGCCCGCGTACAGCACCGAGGCCCGCGCCGCGCCGTGGCGCAGCCGGTGCGAAAGATCGAGATAAAACGGCTCGAAATCGCCGGCCATGCCGTTTGCGGCGAGCACCTCGTACACCGCGCGCACCGGGGGCAGGCTCCGGGGGGCAGGCGCGCCCGCAAGGTCTTTTTCGAGCACCGCGCCGCGCGCCGCAGCCCGCAGGCCGAGCTGCGCGCCGTTTTCCGCGCTGCACACGACCTGCGCCGCGCCGACCGCGCCGAGAAACGACCTGCGCTTCCTCGGGGTCCTCCACCGCGCCCGCGATGCGCATCACGCCGTCGAGCACATGCCGTAGGCCGCCGCGCCGTCCGTCCAAAACTGCGCGAACGGGCGGCTGAGGCCGTAGGCCAAAGCGGATGAGAGAATTTGGCAGCCGAACGCCGAGCCGCACAGCGGGCGCAGCGCATCGATCGTCTCCGCGAGGCGGATCATTCGGTACGTCCGCCCGCGATTTCCGCCATGAGCCGCGCGGTCAGGCGGATCGTGTTCTCGATGTCGGCCTCGCTTGCCATCGCCGCCGGGCCGTGGATGTACCGGCAGGGCACCGCGAGCGTGACCGTCTGCACGCCGGCCTTCGTCACATGGATGCTGCCCGCGTCGTTGCCGCCGGCGCTCGCCGTTTTCGGCTGGCAGGGGATCGAATGCTCCCTGCCCGAGCGCGAGCGCGCGCCGGAAAATGCGCGAAAAAGATCGTGCGCTTATCCATGAAGGACACCGCGGGGCCGCCGCCGAGCTTGCAGACCGCGTCAAGCGGCTCCGCGCCGGCCACATCACCCGCCGTCGTGCCCTCGAGCACGATCGCGGCGTCCGGCTCCACAACAAAGGCCGCCGTGCCCGCGCGCGCATGCCGATTTCCTCCTGCACGGAAAAGACGAAATACGTGTCAAATTCTGAGCGCCGTGCGCATCAGCTCGATCAGCACGAAAGCAGCCGGCGCGGTCATCGAGCGCCTTGGCCTTGACCGTGCCGCGCGACGCTTCGAAAAACGGCAGGAACGAGACGTTATCGCCGATCTGCACGGCGGCTTCGGCCTCCTCGCGGCTCGCTCGACGCGCCGATGTCAATCGAGAGCTGGTCGACCGGCACCGGCCGCGTGCGCTCCTCCGCCTTCAAGAGGTGGATCGGCTTTGCGCAGATCACGCCGGGCACCGTGCCGTTCACGCACACCGCGCGGCCGGAAAGCACCGCCGGACGCACGCCGCCGACCGTGTCGAATTTCAAAAAGCCCTCGGCCGTGATGTTCTGTGACGACGAGGCCGACCTCGTCCATATGCGCGCAGAGCATCAGCTTTTTTCAGGGCGCTTTTCGCCCTTTTTAAAGGCGATGTTGTTGCCGAGGGGCGTGATTTCCACGCTGTCCGCGAGCGGTTCGAGCTCTTCGAGGATCAGCGCGCGCACCGCGTCTCCTCGCCGGAAATCCCCACTGCCATGCAGAGCTTCTCCAAAGTTCTATATTTTTTCATCGCTTATTCCTCCGCCCTGTTCAGATGTACGCCGCGATCAGCCGCGCGGTGTTTTCCATATCCGCAAGGTCGCAGACCTCGGCGGGCGTGTGCATGTTGCGCTGCGGCACCGAGATCAGCCCCGTGCGAACGCCGGCGCGCGAGACGCCGATCGCGTCGCAGTTCGTGCCGGTGCGGCCGCCCATCGCCTCCGGCTGGTACGGAATGCCGTGCTTTTTCGGCGAGCGCCGCAAGCCGCTTGCTGATTTTGCGGTCGAGCGCGGCGGAGAAGCCGACCATCGGGCCGCCGCCGAGCTTTCCCGGCAGCTCCGAAGCGCCGGGCTGCGCGCAAACGAAACGTCCACCGCGATGGCCTCGGTCGGCTCGAGCGCGTAGGTGCGCACCTGTGCGCCCTGCCCGCCGACCTCCTCGCGCGCGGAGCAGAGCACCAGCACGCAGCAGCCGGAGAGCTTGTCCCGCACGAGCTGCGCGGCCCGAATGATGCAGGCGCAGCCGGCGCGGTCGTCGAGCGCCGTGCCGGAAATGCGGCTGCCGAGCAGCCTTTTTCAGCGGATTTGTCAGCACCGCGCGGTCGCCGACGGAGACGAGCGCCTCCGCCTCCTCGCGGCTGGGGCCGACGTCGACGGCCTGCTCGGAAACCGGCGGGATATTTTCGCCGTCGCCCTTGGCGAGGTGCGGGGGCAGCGTGCAGACAATGCCGGTCAGCGTCTCCCCTGCCGTACACGGTCACGGTGCTGCCGGGCATCGTGCGGCAGTCCACGCCGCCGACGTTCGTCACGCGCAGAAAGCCGTTTTCATCGATATTCGTCACGACCAGACCGATCTGGTCGATGTGCGCGTCGAGCAGAATGCGCCGTTTTGCGTTTCTGTCGCCGAGCACGCCGGTCACGCCGCCGAGCGCGTCCACCTCCACCGCATCACAGAACGAAAGCGCCTGTGCCGCCGCGCGGTACGCCTCCTCCTCACAGCCCGGCGTGCCGTGCGCGGCGCACAGCGCGCGGGTCAGCCGTTCGATTTCCTCATACATTTCGCTTCACCCGGCCTCCGCCCTGCGGAAGCCTTCCCTTTCCTATTAAGATTTCGGCGCAGCTGCCGGCAAAACAAAAGCCCCGCATTCCGGCGAGCCGAGGCCCACCCAAAGCGAGGCGTATTTCCGCAAATATTATTTTGTGAAATACATGATGATGTTGATCGCAATGACCAGTGCGAAAAAAAGCCCAGCGCTATAAACTTCGTCCAGCGGGAGAGGAACGCATCCACCGAGCGGGATTTGTTCTTCGAGAGGAACGTATCCGCACCGCCCATAACCGCGCCGACATTCTGCTGGTGGCCCTCCTGCAGAAGAACAACGAGAATGATCGCGATCGAGAACAGAAGCAGAATGATGCCGAAAATAATTTCAACTACACCCATGATTTAACCTCCTTCTGCAAGAGCGGCGCCGCGCGGGCCTTTGAAAAATCCCCCGCCGCACCGCATAAAATACTTTTATGCTGATAGCTTTCCTATCATAGCACAAAGCCCGCAAATTTGCAACCACATTTTTTAGAATTTTCCTGAATAAGCGCCCGCCCGCCGGCCATAATACGAGTACGGCAAACACAGTCACGCGTTTGTGCGTCCCGGATCAAAGCGAGCGGCCGCCTCAAAGGGCGGCAAAAGGCAAAGACTCGGTACGGACTGTATGTTGCCTGCCCTTCGACAGAACATAATTCCAACACGTTTTCATATGGAGTGCGCATATTTGCTTTTTCCGAGCTCGGAATTGCCGATCGGTTCGACGGCCGGCGTTGCGGATATGCCGGCCGGGAACCCTCGCCCTCCGCCGTTCATCCGCCGATGACCGGGAAAACATGGTGGATGGACGTTTTGCCGGAGGGCTGATTTTTGCCCGCAGCGCGGTTGACAGAGCCGGCGGCCTCAGGTATAATGGATAAAATCGCAGCGGAGGCGAAACCATGTATCGAAAAAATCGGCATTCTCTGCGCCGGAGACAGCGAGCTTGCGCCGTTTCTGCCGCACCTTGAACATGCGCGGACAAGCGAAAAGGCGCTGCTGAAGTTTTACGAGGGAACGCTCTGCGGCCTGCCCGCCGTTTTGCTGTACAGCGGCGTGTGCAAGGTCAACGCGGCGATCGCCGCCCAACTCCTCATTGATGTCTGCCGCGCAGACGCCATCATCAATGCAGGAACAGCCGGCGGTATGGATCCGGCGCTCAAAATCTTTGAAACCGCCGTTTCCACCGAAACGGCCTATCACGATGTTGCCGAGGATATCCTGACAGATTTTCACCCGTGGATGAAATCCGTCTGGTTCCGGCAGACACTGTCTGCTCACGCTCGCCAAAGCGGCGGCCGAGAAGCGTCCGCCGGAATACCCTGTACATTTCGGCCGCATGGTGACCGGCGAGGCGTTCATCACAGACGAGGGACGGCAGTCGATTAACGCGCGTTTGCGCCGCTCACCGTGGATATGGAGACGGCGGCCGTCGCGCATGTCTGCCATGTGAACGGCGTACCGTTTCTCGCGATCCGCACAGTCACCGACACGGCCGACCACAGCGGCACCGGGAATTTCTGAGCTGAACTGTGAAAAGGCCTCGGCCATCGCAAAGGATTTTACGCTCGCGCTGCTCGAGGAAATGAAAGCGCGCATGAACGAAAGCGCCCCCGGCATTCCCGGCGGCAGCCGGAGAAGAACCCGCAGGGGCTTTTTGCGTTGGAAGCAGCCGGCGTGCCCGGCCGTTTTCAGATTGTCGGCATCACGCGCCCGCCCGAAACCGAGAGGAACGCGCCGGTGATGTAGTCGAAAGGCCGCTCGCGAAAAACAGCACCGCGTCCGCGATGTCGGCGTCGCAGCCGCGCCGCCCCATCGGCACGCTGTCCACATACGCGCCGCTCGTGACGGCGCCCGCCGCGCGCTCGCGCTCCGTGATCATCCAGCCGGGCGCAACCTGATTCACCGTGACGCCGCGGCTGCCGACCTCCTTCGCAAACGAGCGGCAGAGGCCGTCCAGCCCGCGCTTT
>VOFE01001690.1_pt1 | contig 10001 bp, 10 predicted proteins | sample 5384071 | NCBI WGS metagenome assembly VOFE01 (sample SAMN12384724, study PRJNA508395) | human gut metagenome | isolation source: healthy gut D | host: Homo sapiens
AAAAGGCAATTGATGATATAGAAAAAGAGTTAAGTGTTGATATTCCACGCTTTTTATATCGGCCTGAGGGACTTAAATTCAAAGATTACAATATAAGTAAAGATTTTGAATATGCTTTATTGCAGTATGATTATAATGACACAATTATGACATTATATATTAATAAATATGATAAGGAAACCAAAAGTACTGGTGCGAGTTTAGATGGAAAAGAAATAGAAACAATCAAATTACCGGAGGGAGAAGCGAGCATTCAGGTGAAAAGAATAATGGCTAAAGGAGATAAGAAAGCCAGTTATGTTGCATATTGGAATAATTCCACAGAATTTTATCAAATAGAATCCCAAATGGAAGAAAAGGAGTTTATAAAATTAATCAAAAATATAAAATTTTGACGAGATAATGTTTTTTTTTCATCGTATATATAATGTAATGAAAGTTTAAAGGAGAAAGGCATTATATGAAAGAGAAAATGAAAAGAATAATAAGCATGTTGTTTTTGGCATGTTGCTGCAGTATATTATTTGTAGTTCCTGCAATGGCAGAAGGCTTATCAGATGATTTTTCAGTGGAAACAGATACGGATGGAGATTATGCAGAGGATACGACTTACAGTGTTCTTAGAGGCAATAATTTAAGTTTTGGAACAACAACGATAAAAAAGATGGCAAGTAATAAAGTTGGAATCTCTGGAATAACTCAGTGCCATCATGTATGCAGTAAAGTTTATTTGGATGTTTACTTGGAAAGAAAGGTAAATGGAACATATTCTACATATAAAAGCTGGAGTTTTACAGCATCAAACGCAAGTAATTTAGTTAAAGATCTTACGGTAATCGTACCAAAGGGTTATTACTACCGTGTACGAGGCTATCACGCAGCTAAAGATGGCAGTAAAGAATCAACCACAACCTTAACCAGCGGTATTCTCGTAAAATAACAAATCAACAAAATAAATCACACACCCCAGCGATGCCACACCCCAAAAAAATAAAAAATCCAGTAAACTTTACATTACCTTCGCTGGGGAATGTCTAAAAATTCTGAATAATATCAAAAAATCTAAAAAAATCCCCTTAAAAAAAGAAACATATTTCACAAAAAGACTGTCAAAAAACATATATTTCGTGTATAATAAATACAATAACAAACCGTTAATAAACAAAAAGTCGATTATTTCTTCTTGGAATTGTATATCACAGCGTTTCTGGACGATCGGATATCACAGAGAGATCCTTCAGGCTTTTTTTGATATGGAAATTTCAGAACGTGGGACGGAAAAGGGGCTTGTGCATGAAGATAACATTTATCGGTGCTACGCATGAGGTGACTGGAAGCTGTTATTATCTGGAAGCGGCAGGACGGAAGTTTCTGGTGGATTATGGAATGGAGCAGGGACCGGATTATTATGAGAATAAGGAGCTTCCGGTGGCTCCGGGTGATCTGGATTTTGTGCTTCTGACACATGCACACATGGATCATTCCGGAAATCTTCCGGCCTTGTATGCAAAAGGCTATCAGGGGCCGATCTATGCGACAGAGGCAACTTGTAATCTCTGCGATATCATGCTTCGTGACAGCGCACATATCCAGATGTTCGAGGCTGAGTGGAGAAACCGAAAGGGGCGGAGAGAAGGAAAACCGGAATTTATTCCTGCGTACACTATGGAAGATGCCATGGGTGTGCTCCGGAACTTCGTCAGATGCCCATATGATAAGATCATCAAACCGGCAGAGGGAATCGAAGTAAGATTTGTGGATGCAGGACATCTTCTTGGCTCCAGCAGTATTGAAGTCTGGATGACGGAAGAGGACAAAACAGAAAAGATCGTTTTTTCCGGCGATATCGGAAATATCAATCAGCCGCTGATCAGGGATCCGGTATATATCCGAGAGGCAGATTATGTTGTGATGGAATCTACCTACGGAGACCGCAGTCATGGAGAACGTCCGGATTATCCGGCAATACTGGCAGAGATCATCCAGAGGACCTTTGACAGAGGCGGCAGTTTGGTGATCCCGTCCTTTGCAGTAGGCCGTACTCAGGAAATGCTGTATTTTATCCGACAGATCAAAGAACAGGGACTGGTTCACGGCCATGATGGTTTTACGGTATATGTAGACAGTCCCCTTGCCAATGAGGCAACTACGATCTTCAGTGAGAATGCATATACCTGCTATGATGAGGAAGCAATGGATCTTTTGAATAAAGGTATCAATCCGTTATCCTTCCAGGGATTGAAGACCTCCGTTACTACCGATGATTCCAGAGCTATCAATTTTGATGAGAACTGCAAGGTGATCATTTCCGCCAGCGGCATGTGTGATGCTGGTCGTATCAAACATCATCTGAAACACAATCTGTGGAATCCCAGAAATACCATTCTTTTTGTTGGATACCAGGCTATCGGAACTCCGGGACGGGCATTGTTGGAAGGTGCTGTGGAGATGAAGCTGTTTGGTGAGACTGTGCAGGTAGCTGCTGAAATATGCAAAATGCCGGGAATCAGCGGTCATGCTGATGTAAACGGACTTATAGAATGGGCGAAAGCCTTTGAGACGAGACCAAAACACGTATTTGTTACGCATGGTGATGATACGGTGACGGAGATTTTTGCCCAGAGGCTTAAAGAAGAGCTTGGGTATGATGCAACAGCACCCTTTAGTGGAACTGAATATGATCTTCTGGAGAACCGGTGTATCCATGAGGCTGTCGGTGTTCGGATCGTAAAGGCAACTGCTTCGCCGAAAACAACCAAGGCTGCCCGTGCATATGAGAAGCTGCTGGCTATGGGACGTCGCCTGATGTCCGTGATCCGGAAGAATGAAGGCTGCCCCAATAAAGATCTGGATCGTTTTGCAAGAGATATCCAGTCACTGTGTGACAAGTGGGATAGAACGGACATTTAACCGGATAACAAAGATAACATTGAAACAATTATTTTGTCAGATTATCCTAAAATCACCCTGCGGAAATTTTTCGCAGGGTGATGATAAATACGATATACAAAATAAGATTATGTGAGATCAGCCTTCGTTCAATGCCTGGCGGATGGCTTTTGCAAGCTGATCCGGACATGAAGTTGGTTTGAATCCGCAGCGGATGCCTTCCAGACGGGAGATCACTTCATCTGCATCCATTCCCTCTGCAAGCTGTGCAACACCCTGTGTGTTTCCGGAACATCCGCCTGTAAACTTGATATTGTGAACTTTTTTATTATTGTCGATCTCGAACTCAATTCCCTGAGCACAGACGCCTTTTGTCTTATAAACCATTCTGGTTACCTCCTGTTCTGTTTATTTATCGATTATAGCATCTCTCAAAAAAAGTTTCCATAAAAAATAAAATTTGTTATAATGAACAATGTAGAAAAAGAAAAAGATACTGCTGAACGGAAAAAACTGTGAAATTCAGCGGGATATCATATTGAAAGAGAGGATTTACAGATCATGAAATGTGTTGGAATCATAGGAGCAATGGAACAGGAAGTAGCAAGACTGAAAGAGGTTATGGAGAATGTATCCATTACTACCAGAGCCGGAATGGATTTTTATGAGGGTGTTCTGGAAGGAAAGAAGGTAGTTGTGGTACAGTCCGGGATCGGTAAGGTAAATGCCGGCATGTGCACCCAGATCCTGGCAGATCTCTTTCAGGTGGAAGCGGTGATCAATACAGGAATTGCAGGAAGTCTGAATAATGATGTAAATATTGGAGATATTGTACTTTCCACAGATGTTCTTCATCATGATATGGATGCAACCGGATTCGGATATCCGAAGGGACAGATCCCGCAGATGAAAGAGTTTTCCTTCCAGGCAGATGAGTGCCTTCGTAAGATCGCACATGATGTATGCGAGGAAGTAAATCCGGAGATCAGGGTTTTTGAAGGAAGAATTGCTTCCGGAGATCAGTTTGTATGTGATCAGGGTGTAAAAGATAATATTGTAAAGGAATTCAGCGCCTATGCTGTTGAGATGGAGGGCGCAGCGATCGGACAGGCAGCAGCTCTTAACGGGATTCCATTCCTGATCATCCGTGCTATCTCAGATAAAGCAGATAATAGTGCGAACATGGATTATCCGACTTTTGAAAAGCTTGCAATTGAGCACAGCGTACGTCTGACCCAGGGAATGCTGAAACGGATGGCCTGATCGGAACTTTGGAGGGAACCGTCATTTTTCTTCTGCATATACTGTAAGAGATAGCAGAGAGAGGACAGCAGAAGAGTTATGATCTATCCAGATTTTTATCCGTTTTATGCTACACAGGGAAGTCCTGGTTTTTATAATGAAGAGAGAGAACAGGAAAAGGAATTTGATCTGATGAGATCATACTATCCGGATACAGCCCGAAGGATCCAGGAAAAAGCGGAAGCACAGTGTCAGCTTTTGGATTATGAGGGAAGCCGGCTGTATGATGAATATCCGGATCGTTTCATGCTCTATCACATCTGTCACCAGGTGAAAGGACAGATGGAAGGAGATACCAGTGTACAGGAGATTCCAGGAGGGTTCCTGGATGATCTGATCGAAGTGCTGGTGTATCAGGAGATTTCCAGACGAAGATGCAGGAGGAGAAGGTGCAGAAAATGTTTCCGCACTGAGTATTAAAATGGCGGTTTACCCATGAACGATATAGTGATACTGGCAGAAGCGACCAAAACTGGTTCGCATAACATCTGTCCATATACAATAAAACAAAAAGTGAATATAATGGAAGTATGATGAAAACAATAAGGGAATTTTAGAAGAACAGATTAATGAACAGCTGATACAGGCTGTTGTCAGTGGCCGCAGGACTGGCGAGGGACCTTCCAAGGTGAAGCTTCGTCCTGTGGAGCTGAAGGGTCAGATTTTTTACCAGGCGTCCATGACAGAAGGGACGAAGGTTTATCATAAGAATTTTACCAGGGAAGAGATGATCGCTTATCTGGAGCATGCCATGGAGGAATTTCGTCAGCTTCAGGCAACCGGACGCAGTCAGGATGGAAGTATCCTTATCAGCAAGAAAGGGAAAGCAACCATCAAAACAAAACAACACGGGCCTGCACAGAATGAGAAGATAAAGATCGCTCCTCATAACCGGGTGAAACAGTACATTCTCAGAGAGGGAACGGCAGCTCCGTTTCTGGTGGATCTGGGAGTTATGACAAAGGATGGAAAGATCGTTGCTTCCAGATATGACAAGTTCAGACAGATCAATCGTTTTCTGGAGTTTATCAGGGATATCCTTCCGAAGCTTCCTAAAGACAGAGAGATCACAATCCTGGATTTTGGCTGCGGAAAATCCTATCTTACTTTTGCTATGTATTATTATCTCAGAGAACTGGAGGGTTTTGATGTAAACATCATAGGGCTGGATCTTAAGGAAGATGTGATACGGCATTGCAGTGAATTGGCCAGATCTTATGGTTATGACAAGCTGCATTTTTACCAGGGAGATATTGCAGGGTACGAAGGCGTTTCTTCTGTGGACATGGTGGTGACACTTCATGCCTGCGATACAGCAACAGATTTCGCTCTGGCCAAGGCAGTGGAATGGGGGGCTCAGGTGATCCTGTCTGTTCCATGCTGTCAGCATGAACTGAATCGTCAGATCCGAAACGAAATGCTCCAGCCTGTTATGCGTTATGGGATCCTGAAGGAAAGAATGGCAGCTCTGATCACAGATGGTCTTCGTGCCGAGCTTCTGGAAAGCAAAGGATATGAAACCCAGCTTCTTGAATTTATCGATATGGAACATACACCAAAGAATATTCTGATCCGCGCAGTAAAAACCGGAAAGAAAAAGAGCAGGGACAGTTTTTCGGATACCATGAAGGCTCTTCATGTGGCTCCTACCCTGGACAGGCTTCTTTATCCGGAAGAGTCAGCCTCACAGAAGGGAGAATGACATGATGAAGATCCTACGTAAGGGAGTGATACTGCTGGTGATCTTTGTGGCAGTAGTAGCCGGGACCTCATTTCTGATGAACAGTCAGTCTACAGATAACCGCTCAGATATGAACGATGCCACACTTCCGGAGGTTATGGTAAAGATCGGAAGTACCCAGGCAAATAAGATGTATGGATACAGACAGCAGATGCAGACCGATTTCATGAGAGGAAGTATTACTCCGCTGGATACGACCAAAAAGTGTCGTTTGAGATCAACCCATATGCTGATACAGTAACAGGGCTTGCTTATGAGGTACGGACTTCAGATGGAAGCAAGGTTATGGAGAACCGTAAGATCAAGAATCTCACGAAAGAGGACAACGGCTGTTTAAGTACAGAGATTGAGATCGGCAGTGACCTTCGCATGAACCAGGAGTATTCCATGCAGATCACGCTGGATACCAGTGAGGGGGAAGTTTACTACTATACAAGAGTGGTTTCCAGAACCCAGTTGAATACAGAAGCGTATCTTCAGTTTGTCAAGGATTTTTCCACAAAGTGTCTGGACAAGGAACAGGCAGATACGCTGACCGGATATCTGGAAGCGGAGGATATTTCCGGCGGAACGAATTACAATAATATTTCCATCAGTTCCGGACTTTCCAATATCAGCTGGGGATCCCTTTCTCCGAAGCTCTACATGGAAGGCGTTCCGCTGATCGATGATATCAATGAAACGACTGCAAGTATCACGCTGGATTATCAGGTTTCCGCACAGGATGATGAGGGTAAAACCGAAATTTATGATGTTACGGAATTTTACCGTATGCGTTATACAGAAACAAGGATCATGCTGCTGGATTTTAAACGTTCTGCAACGAAGGTATTTGATCCGTCTCAGCAGGTAGTTTCCGATGCAGGCCTGCTTCTGGGTGTCCGTGACAAGAATGTCACCTATGCTTCAGACAGCAGTGGAAAGATCGTTGCTTTTGAGCAGGATGGGGATCTCTGGTCTTATGCACCGTCCAGCGGAAAGATCACAAGGATCTTCAGCTTCCGCAAAGAGGAAGATAACGATTCCAGATATGTACGCAACGAACATGATATCAAGATCATCCGAGTGGCAGATAACGGGGATGTGGACTTTGTATTGTACGGTTACATGAACCGTGGTGTTCACGAGGGATACAGCGGTGTCTGTGTTTATCACTACAACAGCGACCGTAATGTGGTAGAAGAAAAAGTATTCATACCAAGTACAGAATCCTACGAGTTCCTGAAGGAAGATCTTGGAACACTCACTTATGTAAACAAAAACAATCAGCTGTTTCTGCTGTTTGCACAGAAGCTGTATCAGGTAGATATTGAGACAGGAACCTCACAGGTTCTGGAAGAAGGGATCAAACAGAACCATTTTGTTGTGTCAGATACCAAGGCACATGCAGCATGGCTGATCGAATCCGGAGATGATGCAGGGAAGATCCGGGAAATTGAATTTGATTCTCTGAAAACAAGAGATATTTCGCCGGAAAGCGGAAAAAATCTGAGAGCTCTGGGATTTATGAATGAAGATCTGGTATATGGGATCCTTTCCGATGAAGACATTCTTACGGATGCCAACGGACATGAAACAGAGGGAATCAGTACATTCCGCATTGAAAGCTTTAAAGGAAAGGTGAAAAAAGAGTATCGTCAGGATGGCCTTTATATCACCAACGTAACGGTTGGCAGTACCATGATGGAGTTTGAACTTTCTGCAAAATCGGGGAATGCTTATACAGTCCCAGAAAAAGGACAATATCATGAATAACAAAAAAGCATCCGGAAGCCAGATAGATGTAGCATTGATCACTACAAACCGTGCAGGAACGCTGATCCGCCTGACCATGACTCAGAAACCGGAGACAGACAGTCCGCTGCTTGTTTGTTCCAAGATCGAGAGTACTGAAGACTCATCGGTAACATTGGATACTACCGTTCCACAGGGAGAACTTTATTATGTTTATGCATATGGTTCTCTTGACCGTATCTATACCGATCCGGCTGCAGCTGTGAAACGCGCGGATGCGCAGACTGGAGTGGTACTTAACCGTGCGCAGCAGTATGTCTGGGAACGTGGAAACAAAAAAACAAAGCTCCAGATGAATATAGAGGATGTACCGGAAAGTATACGTACAGCCAACTGGAAGAAAAAAGAACTTCAGGATAGCCTTGGTGATATGGGAACGGTGATCGATCTGACCGGCTGCACTCTTGACAATGTTCTTTATGAGGTCAGTGCCCAGAGACCGGTGATCGCCAAGACAGGAGAAAATTCCAGTGTGGTGATCGTAGGCTATGATGAATATAATACCTATCTTTATGATCCGGCAACAGGGCAGATCAGCCCGTATGGAATGAATGACAGTACAGCGCTGTTTGAGAGTGCCGGAAATGTATTTCTCACCTATATAGAAAACGTCATAGAGTGATGCTTACAGAGCAGGCCGGATGAAGGCCATGGGGTTACAGCAGGATGGCAAGACGGGAGTTCCCGTTTGGCATAAATCGGAAAACAGGAAAAAAGTTCCTGTTTTCCGGGAAAAGCGCGACAGGAAAGGGGAAAAATCAATGTTAAGTGAAAGTATTAAAAAACTGGTACAGTATGGGGTGGAGAGTGGTATTACTCCAGAATGCGAAAGAATTTATGCAACCAATCTTCTTCTGGATGTCTTTGGGGAAAGCGAATATACAGAACCGGAGATAGAGTATGCTAAAATCAATCTTGAGGAGACTCTGAACGAACTTCTTGATGAGGCTGTAAAGAGGGCATCATCGAGGACAGTGTTGTGTACAGAGATCTCTTTGATACAAAACTGATGAACTGTCTGATGCCGCGTCCGGGCCAGGTGCAAAAAGAATTCTGGGATGCTTATAAAGAAGATCCGGAAAAAGCTACAGATTATTTTTATAAGCTGAGTCAGGACAGTAACTATATCAGACGTTATCGCGTAAAAAAAGATCAGAAATGGACAGTAGACAGCGAATATGGCAAGATCGATATCACGATCAACCTGTCCAAGCCGGAAAAAGACCCAAAGGCTATCGCAGCTGCCAAGCTGGTAAAATCCAGCAGCTATCCAAAATGTCTGCTTTGTCCGGAAAATGAAGGCTATGCAGGAAGAGTCAATCATCCGGCAAGGGAGAACCACAGGATCATCCCGATCACCATCAATGACAGTCCATGGGGCTTCCAGTACTCTCCATATGTTTACTACAATGAACATTGTATCGTATTTAACAGTCAGCATACTCCGATGAAGATCGAGAGAAATACATTTATCAAGCTGTTTGATTTTGTAAAGCTGTTCCCACATTATTTCCTTGGCTCCAATGCGGATCTTCCAATCGTAGGAGGTTCTATCCTCAGCCACGATCATTTCCAGGGCGGGCATTATACCTTTGCCATGGCGAAGGCAGAGATTGAAAAGCATGTGACGATCCCGGGATATGAAGATGTGGAAGCCGGCATTGTAAAATGGCCTCTTTCCGTACTGCGTATCCGCAGCAAAGACGAGACGAGACTGATCGATCTGGCAACACGGATGATGCATTTTATCTTTGAAACAGACGGAGAGGCTGGTAAAGGATATGAACTGGATCTGACATTACGTAACAATATCACAACAGAGGAGCATCCGCTGGGGGTTTATCATCCGCATGCATGCTATCATCATATCAAGAAAGAGAATATCGGTCTTATCGAAGTTATGGGACTCGCTGTTCTTCCGGCACGTCTGAAAGGGCTGGAGGGATGCATCGCTTCCAATGAGAAAATGAGATTTATTTCAAAATATGAGAAACTTGATAAAGATAATATCCAGGAAGTCCTTCGCAGGGAAGTGGGCAAAAAAAAGTTTATAAATGCACACCAGAGGGCAGGGACGAGAGGCAGGCACCCGGGGATGGATATGTATTTCAGGAGGAGTTTGTTTATATGAAAAACAGAGAAAAAACCGGAAAGGCCTTTCGGATAAAATGGCTTTTGCTGGCACTTGTGGCAGCTGCACTGATCTTTGTGCCGGCTGCATCGCATAAGGTGTCGGCGGCGAAGCTTGTTTATACCGTTAAGTTCAATAATAATT
>VOFE01001697.1_pt1 | contig 10001 bp, 15 predicted proteins | sample 5384071 | NCBI WGS metagenome assembly VOFE01 (sample SAMN12384724, study PRJNA508395) | human gut metagenome | isolation source: healthy gut D | host: Homo sapiens
CCGCCTGCTCATCCACGCTTTTCTCCTTCATGAAGAAAGCGACGATGGGCAACGACCGCCGTCCGCATTGCCGCCAAGGCGCAGCACATGATCGATTTCCTCCTGAGAAAAAGGAAAAAGCGAAGGGCGTGGAAGCCACGCTCTCCGCCATGCTGATTTGTTCCGCTTCTGAAAGAAACAGGCTTTCTTCGGAAGCGTCAAAGGAAGTTTAGCTGTACACCAGCTCCGTCAGCAGCAATTCTTCCGCCTGCGCTTTCAGCGCGTTCATCTGCTGCGTCCAGGCCATCGGACTTTTTTCCTTCAGGCTCTCGGTTACGCCCGTTAGCATCGCCAGCTCGGTCATCATCTGCTCCAAGCGGCTGTTCGCCGTGCGGTCGATCTCCCTCAGATGGCTGTCCAACTTCCCGGTCAGCAGCAGATTGTTCCACAGGATCGGGCGATGCTCCTTCAGATAGGTCTTGCGCATCCTGCCGTATTTCCCCAGAGGCGGAAGCTCCTGCGAATTTAGGCTCAGATTCGGAATCAGATAATCCCCGCTGCGTTTGTAGGTCAGTTCGCTCATATCCATCCATCCTTTCTGCGCTGTGAGCGCGGTCGAAGTCTTTAACGGTTCTTTCAATCTGGCGCAGCATTTGCCCGCTGATTTCGCTCACCGCTGTGCCCAGCACGGTCGTGGCTTCACGCGTGTTCCATTCGAACACGGGAATGAAATCTTCCTGCGTGAACCGCTTTTGCGGTTCCGAGCCGCAGCAACGTTCCAGCAGGGTGTAGGTGATGCTGATGCCCGCGGCCTGTCTGAAACAGCTTCCTACCGCAAGTTCATCATAGCCCTCCATAAAGGAACCGTCAACGATACCGAGAATGTCAACGCGGTGTTCCTGCCAGTAAAGATCAGACAGACGCAGAACAATCTGCTCCACCTGACGCTCCAGACCGCCGGCGGCGCGGTATCATAGGTGCTTTGCAGCGCATCCATGATGGGCAGGGTATGGTGCCTTTCCATCTGCCAGAGATTCATGGGTGGCGACCGTCTGGTTGTGCCGGTATCCGCCATCAAAAAACATGTGCAGGGCAACCGTGTCCCCGCTGCTGTCCAGCAGCGCAATCATCCCTTGGAACCGCGCCGCACATATCGCTCATCTTCTGATGCCGTACTTAAGGCGGGCAGGCCGTGGCGGCAGGGCGCTGAGCGTGAATCATGAGCTGGTCGTTGTAGGCGTATTTGTACATTCGTGCAGCGGTGGATAGAAACGCCGTCCATGTTTCATGGCTGTGCATGATGGCCCGTCGTATCCTCTGCCAGTTGTACATAGGCAGTCAAGCTTGTCAGGCATGGAAATCCTCCTCTGTGAAACAGTTCAGTATATTCGGCGTCCGTCATCAGGCGAAGTTTGCTGATGGCGGATTCAGCCATGGTGCGGGAGTTCTTGCTCTCGTCGGTCAGTTCGCCCATCATATCCCGAAGCTGTGCAAGCGTCCCCGCTCTTGAACCGGCATCGTAGATGCAGCAGAATTTGCTCCTGCGTGGTAAAGATCAGCATGGCAGATCACCTGCTTTCGCCGCGTGAAGGATGATCGGGTTTATGCTGACCGGGTTTGCAGGGCGTATGAAGCTGCTCTGCGACAGATGGGCGCACATCTTCCGGTTCTTTCTTGCCGTTGTTGATGATGCCATCGATCATCGAATCGTCATCTTCCAAGAGCATTTCCGCATTGCGCAGGGCGTTCGCCGGCAGAAAATCATCCAGCTCCCGAAAGCCGACGCGATCCACATAGTACGTTTGAATGTTCCCGTCTCTTTTCAGCGCGACCACATCGCTGACAGATAAGCTGTGTCCCGTATAGTCGCGGGGATACGCCATATGAAAGCGGTAGTACAGATCGTCCAGAATCGCCGCAGGCTCTTGCTCCGGATTGTCCAGCCCATCGGTATAAACAAGAATATAGCGATGGTGTTCCACCGCCTGTTTGTCCTTGCGTAACTGCTCCAACGGGGCAAAGAGGAAATGCCTGTTTTCTTCTATTTCGCGCAGTTGATAGATCGCGTATGCGTCTGTCGGACTATTTAGGAAAGCTCTTTCCAGCTCGTAGCTTTGTACTTGCTGCTGAAGGTCGATTTGCGCAAGACGTTCTTCTTCCGTCAATCGTTCGGGATAGGCAGAAAGCTCAAATTCCCGGAGAGAACAATGCTCGTCCTTGAATCTCAAGCGGCGTCTGATGTCGATATATCCCTGTTCGGGCAACGGAATCGGCTGCGCAGTGATGATTGTTCCTGCATGATTGACCACCACATGCTTTTCCAGTGTCACAGGGCGGGTGAAGTCGTAATCCGACCCGCGCAGGTCATAGGCATACAGCCCCTGCGGAAGGGTACTGCGATGAATCCGTTCTTCCACATACAGTGCTTTCTTGCCTAAGAGGGTCACTTGTTCGCAGCGTTTAGGAAAATTCGTTATGTGTTCCATATTCAGTCCTCCTCAAAAGAAAAGCACCCCCGCATGGTTGATGGAAAACCATGCAGGGGGTGCAGCGTACTCAACGATGGCTAAACTCAGAGAAAAGCGCACGCCTTTGCTGCTGTCCATGATGATCGTGGCATCATATTGCTTTCCTGTTTTTGAGAGCGCAGGTTCTTCATGTGAACCCGCCCATCACGAAGCAGCGCCGAGATCATCCGCGCATCAAGTTTAATTCCTCTGGCGGCAAAGAATGAATGGTCCTTCCAAATTCCGAACCGGCAGGCATGACTGCTGCAAAAAGAATCCCTTGGGCGTTTCCGTGACAGCCATCCCGCACAGAGGACACGCCCCGACGCTCACCCGCTCGGAAGGAAAGAGCGCCGGCGCGCCCTTCACAGGTTTTGCCGTTTTCAGCAAATGCACAATCATCTCCTGAATATCCTGAAGAAACGCTTCGGGATCGGCTTCGCCGCGCTCGATCTGCTTCCAGGCGCTGCTCCCACTCGGCAGTCAGCAAAGGAGATTGCAGCATTTCCGGAAGAATGGTGATCAGCGCTTTCCCCTTCGTCGTGGGCAGCAGATGCTTCGTTCGCTTATCGCCTTTGCGCTCTGCAAAGCCCGTTTGGATCAGCTTTTCAAGGATGCCTGCGCGGGTGGCAGGGGTTCCGAGTCCCTTGTGTTCAGCGTCATCCGGTGCGTCCTTTGCGCCTGCGGCTTCCATGGCGGAGAGCAGGCTATCCTCGGTGGTGCTTGGGCGGTGTTGTTTTTCCTTCCTTCAGCTTGGTCATAACGGGCGAAAGCGTCTGGCCGACCGCCAGCGCAGGAATGGGATAGTCCTTTTCCACTTGTTCTTGGTTGATTCTTCCGCCCATGCTGCCGCTGAACGTGGCTTCGGGAATCTTCAGCCCATCTGCACAACAGTTTTGCCTTTCCCGGTAAACGTGACGTTTTCACATTCCAGCGTGACGGTCGTTTCATCGTACACATAATCATCGCCCACGGCACAGAGCAGCCTGACAGCAACCAAAGTGAGAATATCGCGTTCGCCTGCCGGGAGTGCCATGAGGTCGGGTGGGGCATGGACTTCGTGGGAAGGAGTGCATGATGATCTGTCACCTTGCTATCGTTGATGACCCGTTCGGCGTTCATCGCCAGATTCAGCCCCGCAGTGAAGGGAAACGCACCCGAAACCGCTTGAACGAGATTGGGAAGCGATACTGCCATATCGCCGGTCAGAAAACGGCTGTCCGTGCGTGGGTAGGTCAGCAGACGCTTTTCGTACAATGCCTGCGCATAATCCAGCGTCTGCTGGGCTGTATAGCCAAAGAGACGGTTGGCTTCACGCTGCAGGGAGGTCAGATCGTACAGCGCGGGCGGCTTTTCTGTTTTTCGCTTCTTATCGATGTTCTTTACGACAGCGGTTTTCAGATTGCATTGCTGTGCAATGCGCTCTGCATCGGCTTTCTCCTTCATACGTGGAGTAGTGGCCAATAGACTGCAGCTCATTTGCACCGTGTAAAACGGTTCAGACTGGAAGAACGCAATCTCCGCCTCTCGCTGCACGATGAGTGCCAGCGTAGGTGACATGACGCGCCCTACATTCAGGGTTGTACCATAGAGCAACGAAAAAAGGCGGGTGGCGTTGATGCCCACCAGCCAGTCGGCCTGTGCGCGGCAGAGCGCTGCGCGGTACAGGTTGTCGTAATCGCGTCCATCACGAAGGGCGCGGAAGCCTTCATGGATAGCGCTTTCCTCAAGGGACGAAATCCAGAGCCGCTTGACGGGCTTTTGACAGCCAGCCTTTTCATAGACCAGCCTGAAAATCAGTTCGCCTTCGCGGCCTGCATCGGTTGCGCATACCACCGTGTCCACGGTCGGGTCGTGCATCAGGCGTTTCAGCACCTCAAACTGCTTGCGTGTGCTGTCGCAGACCATGGTTGCCCAAGGATTGGGCAGGAGGGCAAGTCCTCCCAGCGCCATTTGGCATAGCGGGCATCGTACAAATGGGGATGCGCCAGCTCCACCAAATGTCCCAGACACCAGCTAATGATGCAGTCTGCACCAAGCATGTAGCCGCCTTTCGTTTCAGTGACACCCAGGGCGGCGGCAATGCTCTGAGCCACGCTGGGCTTTTCGGTGATGATGAGGGTATGTGTGTTCAATTCGTTCTCTCCTTCAGACGGATGCCTGTCCGCATGATACAGACAGGCATCCAATGTACTTTAGTTGGTTACAAACTGTTACCGACTCAGGAATCGGATTCTGTTTCTTCCTCGTCTTCCTCAAATTCATAATCATCCTCGTCCAATTCGCGTCTGCCAGCCGTGCCGTCCTTACGCTGCTTGATAAACCAGAAGCCTGCGCCGCCCATCGCAACTAACCCAATGACCAGCAGCAAAGCGGAAGTCATGTTTTTCGGATCGTCATCCGCGATAGGGATGGGCGTAGCCTGCGGAGCGGTTGTCGGTTCAGGCGTAACATACACAATCTGCGGCGTGGGCGTAGGAACAGGACGATCATCCCCAATGACCGAGAGCAGGTCGTAATCGTCCACGAGGTTCAGAAAATAGGTTTCGTAGATGTCATTGTCCGCATCAATCGGCTTGTCGTAGTCGATGACCATGTAGTAAGTCTCGCCGGACTTACTCTGCACGGTAATAAACTGTTTGTTGGTAGATGCAGAGTAGAGCATGTCCATGGTCTGCATATTGCCTTCCTGACGATACGGCTGACCGGGACCAAGCGGAACATAGACCGTTTCGGAGCGGACGTTGGCGCAATATAAGGAATGGCGGTCGGAATGGACTTAGGCACGGGCGTCTGAACAAGAAGAATGGTGGAATGGGCGTAGATGTGACAGTCGGCGCTGTGGCAGCTGCTTTGCCCGCCGCCGGACGGCTTCTTGGTGGGCTTGGCCGTGGCCTGCGGTTTTTCGTCGGCTTCGGTTTATCGGTGGGCTTGGGCGTGGGCGCTGTGTAGTAGGGGTTATCCAGTGTAACAGGTTTGGAGAAGTTCCCTGCGTAATCGTAGGCGCGAACGGCCAACTGTTTGTAAGCAAGAAGCGGTTCTTCCATCAGAATATCCAGCTTGCCGTCAATCAGCGTAGTAAACAGCAGACTGTTCACCTGAATCCCCGCAACGCCCGAAAGATCATCCGCAGCTTCTATATGGAGCAGCAGTTCACGAAAGCCCGCGGTGACTTCCGGGGCAATTCTGTCAAACAGACGAATGTCCTCAACCGTGTCGAAGTATGCATCGTCTGAGGCAAACAGGCGCACCGTCATTTTGCATTTTGCGTCATGGAAATGTCCGTGTAGTCGTAATCGTCGTAACGGTAGATGTTCTCCCCTGACTTCAGTCCATTCGCCGTTATCCAGCCTGTACAGAAGCCGTTCCCAGCGGCTATCGTCCTTGGGCGTAATCTTGATACGCACATTGGCACTTGGGGCATTGCGCCACCCGCTGGGCGTTTGAATCTTTACATCAAACAGTTCCTTCGGATTGACCACAGGTTCTTCCGTGGGCACTGCGGTCGGCTCAGTAGTAGGCGCTCCGTAGGCTGCTGCGTCGGCTCGGTTGTTGGTTCTTCCGTAGGCTGCTGCGTCGGCTCGGTTGTTGGTTCTTCCGTAGGCTGCTGCGTCGGCTCGGTTGTTGGTTCTTCCGTAGGCTGCTGCGTCGGTTCGGTTGTTGGTTCTTCCGTAGGCTGCTGTGTCGGCTCGGTTGTTGGTTCTTCCGTAGGCTGCTGCGTCGGTTCCGTGGTGGGTTCTTCGGTAGGCTTCTGCGTGGGTTCTGTGATGGGTTCCGTAGTCGGGTTGCCTGTTTCGGGCAATTCTTCTTCCGTTTCTTCCTCCAAGCCCATGAAGTAGATCGGATCATCCAGAATCACCGTACCCTCGACTTCATCCAGCCAGTAGGTAGTATCGTCATCGTCTATCACCGGCAGTTCCTCGCCGTATGCCACTCCTGCCAAAGACAGAAGCATCGTCAGCACACTCACAAGCGCCCAGCCTTTAATCATGGTTTTCATACGTCATGTCCTCATCATTCGCTTCGCGGTTCTCATTCATAGGAAAAGGGACTTCGCCTTTGCGAAGCCCCTCCATTACGCGCTGAAGATTTTCAAGCGTCACGGGATAGCTCCTGATCAGCGCGACGATTTCCGTGTTTTCCTCCTCGGTAATGACCTTAGCAAGTGCTTCGTTGCGCGCCTGAATTTTTTGCAATCTGTGCCAGATTGTGTTCATACTCCTGCTTGTGCAGCGCAAGGTTGGAGCGGTTCGAACTTCGGGGTTTTCGCATGGTCAATCATCCTTTCTCAATGCTCACAAGCGGCCATACCCCAGAAAATGCTGCTGCCAATAACTATCGGTCAGGTCTGCATAAGAACAGGGGTTTCCGCAATGCACCATCATGTTGTTGCCTACATACAATCCGCAATGGGTTACGCCGTCGTTGCCGTCCGCATCTTCGCCCAGCGTGCCGGTAAAGAAGATGATATCGCCGGGTTTCGCCTCGCCAGGGCTGATGTGCCGGCTTCTGCCATACAGCCCTGTCGCGCCCATGTGACCGATGCTGTCCACACCTGTTTCGGTGAACAACCATGAGACGAAACCCGGAACAGTCAAACGATGTGTCGGGGTGTAGCCGCCCCACACATAGGATAGCCCAATCGCTTGTTGGCTTCTTCCACCAGCTTCGCAAACTGCGGGTCGGCGTCCAGCAATTCCTGCGGCACATCATGCCTGAGCGGGTCTTTGAGCTTTGAAGCATAGGGATTTCCTGCAAACAGGTCGGACATGTTGCCCAGCGTGGACATGTACAGGGCGTATAAGCCCATCTTTTCGCGGCTCATGATGTACACAGGCGCATGGGACAGTTCTTGTTCTTGAGTGTTACGGCGCAATGGAATAGGTATAGGGGACTTCTCCTCATAGGCATAGGTTTCCGTCCGTGTTTCGCCGGTTACAGGATCGGTGACGATGCGCGTACCCTCCCGCCATTCGGTGCGATAGCGATTTCCGTCGCAATGGTTTCCGTTTTCTCATACTGCCAGCGAAAGAGCATTTCCAATGTTCCATACACATCGTCAATCGTCCATTGTTCACCGCCGTGATACGCAGAAATGATGGCAATCAGCGCATAGGGGTCGTGCCAGATATCCTGCGCTTGAACGACATACTGTCATGACCGGAGTGGCGGCTTTCATAATGCGCCATCTCATCCTGCAGTTCCCTTTCCATCTGCTGATAAGCGCGTTCAACCGCTTTGATGTCCGCTTCTTCCGCAGGGTACGTTCCCATCACAAAGGCTTGCATCCCTGCTTCCAGAAGCGGAGCGCATGAGGACATGGCGTTGAGAAGAAAGCCCAGCATAGCAACCAATGCAAGCACGAGATAAACGTGCTTCTTCTGCCCGCAAAGGGCTTGAGTCTTCTTTCTGACCGCTTTGCTTGCAGCATTGCCCGAAAGCGAAGCGCTGTGTCCCGCCTTGGCAGCGATATACTCGCGTTTGATACGCTGACGCTGATAAAGGCGGGACAGCGGATTGCTGCTTCCTGTCTGCGATGCTTCCTGCTTCTTTGCAGAAAATCCACGTTGGCGCGATCCAAACGCTTTTCTGCTTTTTCAAGCTGATGCCGGTCATGCCTGGTAATCAGCTGCCTATAAACCATTTTTACAGAAAAAACTTTCGATAATAATTGCATGGATGTCTCCTTTCAACGACAATAGACACACCACCTTGAAAGGAGCGTGTGTCTATGATTACAAACAATTTCAACAAAGAGCTTCGGGGCATTTCAGATGCATTGCGTGATCTGGGGTATCCTGGCTACAATCGCTATGACGACGAAACAAAAATTTTTATCGAAAGATATTTGGGCAAGAACGGCTGAAACTCAGCCGTTCTTCGCATTTCTTTCCATTATTTTTTCATTAGGTTTGGTACTCATGATGCGGTAGAGCATGGTATTCGGGAAGTGGTCAACAAAGGGAATCATCACGCTGCCAAAGATGAGCAACCCTTCGCCGGGACCAACCTGAGTGATGTGCGCCAACTGGTGCTTTGAAATGTTCAGGCGCTTGGCCAAGATCTCGCGGTCGCCGGGGGCCTGATCCAGCAGCATAATGAAGTTGCTGTTCTCAAAGATGGATTCGACTTCACGACTGGCCAGCAAATCCTTCACGTTTTGGGTAATACCCGTCGGAATGCCGCCCCACTTCCTAAAACGCTTCCAGATCTCCACGCTGTATGCCGCGGTCTGCGCTTCACGCAGCAGCAGATGAAATTCGTCTACATAGTAGCGCGTAGTCTTGTGGGCAGCGCGGTTGATGGTCACGCGGTTCCACACCTGATCCTGTACGACAAGCATCCCGATTTTCTTGAGCTGCTGCCCGAGCTGTTTGATGTCGTAGCAGACCATGCGGTTGTTCAATTCCACGTTGGTACGATGATTGAACACGTTGAGGGAGCCTGTCACATACAGTTCCAGCGCGGTTGCCACGTTTTCCGCCTCCGGTTCTGTCATCCTGCGCAGCTCGTCGTACAGATCTCCCAGAATCGGCATCTTTTCCGGTATGGGGTCTGCGAGGTATTCCCGATACACGTTCTGCACAGCGCGGTCGATCAGGCTCTTTTCCTTTGCGCTCAATCCGTCGCGCCCGCCTACAATCAGCTCGCACAGCGACAGAATGAAGTCGGACTTGAGTGCCAGCGGTTCGTCCTCGTCGGAGTAATTGAGATTGATGTCCATCGGGTTGATGTGATCATTGCTGGTGGGCGAAATGCGGATGACCTGTCCTTGTAGCATTTGTACCAGAGGGTAATACTCGCTCTCTGGATCGCAGATGATAACGTCATCCTGCGTCAGCAGAAAGCAGTTGAGCATTTCCCGCTTGCCTGCAAACGATTTGCCCCGAACCGGGCTTGCCGGAGAATGATGCCGTTCGCGTTGTTCAGGTCGGTGCGGCTGGCCATGATGATGTTGTTCGACAGGGCATTGAGGCCATAGTAAAGCGCGTTGGGCCCCGGCTGGAACAGCTCCTGCGTGGTGAAAGGAACGAAAATGCCCGTGGACGAGGTGGTCAGCCCGCGCTGGATTTCAACCTGATTGATACCCAGCGGCAAGGACGACGCCAATCCTTCCTCCTGCTGAAAATCCAGTGTGACCAGATGGCAGCTCTTTTCCTGCGCCAAACTGCGAAGCTGCAGCAGATTATTTTCCATCTGCTTGCGGGTGTCCGCCGTGGTCATAATGAGAAAAGTCACCATGAACAGATGCTCGTCATGGCTTTCCAGCGATTGAAGCAGCTTTTTTACGTCCACACCCGTAGGCTTCAGACTGCTGGGCAGGATGTCGATGTCGTAAGCCGGAGCGCACGGCCTTTTTCTGCTCGTCGATTTTGGTCTTGTCCAAGTCGGTCACTTGCGCTTGACCATTTTCAGTGCTTTCGGCATGATCGACAGCCTGAATGTGCAGGGATACGACCATGCCGGAGTCCAGCTCCAGCAGTTCCGCCAGCACGCGATCGGACAGTTCCGCCG
>VOFE01001746.1_pt1 | contig 10001 bp, 15 predicted proteins | sample 5384071 | NCBI WGS metagenome assembly VOFE01 (sample SAMN12384724, study PRJNA508395) | human gut metagenome | isolation source: healthy gut D | host: Homo sapiens
CGCATAGGCCCGCTTGTCCCGGGTGACCGTTTCGTAGGAGGCCACCGTCACAGCGGGAAAGGCGCAGACGCTGGGGTCTTTGGTGAGAAAGCAGGTCCCTTTCACCGCAGTGATCTCTGCTGCCGGTGTGCCGGCGGCCAGGAGAGCGGCCAGCTGCCGGGTGGCCCGCTCCCCCATGCCATAGGTCAGGATGTCCGCCTGGGCGTCAAAGAGGATGGAGCGGCGCACCTTGTCCTCCCAGTAGTCATAGTGGGCGAAGCGGCGCAGGCTGGCCTCCAGGCCGCCGATGATGATGGGGATGTCCCCAAAGACCTCCCGGACCTTGTTGGCGTAGACAATGGTGGCCCGGTCCGGCCGCAGGCCTGCCCGGTTGCCAGGGGAGTAGGCATCGTCGTGGCGCCGCTTCCGGGCGGCGGTATGGATCTTTTGTTCCCGTTCCTGCGTATGGTGCATATGGGTCTCTCCTGAAAATATGAAGATGTTTGAGATCGGGGTCCCAGGAGCGTCCTTATTCCTGTGCAGTCAGGACCTCCTGGTAGATGCGCTTCATGGTAAGGGCATCTTTGGCCTGTGTGCCGGCGCTTCTCGCAGATGAAAGTGGGGGACCAGCCCCGGCGGGCGATCGCCCCGCCAGCGGAGCCCAGTCGGGCCGTATCCGTCGTCGTCGTCAAAGGTGCGGTGGCACTTCTCGCCCCCCTTGGGGGTGAACTCGATGCGGGAGAAATGGCTGTGAAAGACGCTGGCCCTGGACTGCCCCAGAACGGACTCCACCCGGTCCAGCATCCGTGCAAACGCCTCCCGCCCGTCGTCCGCCCCCAGGGAGCGGGCGTACAGGTGGCCGAAGTCGATGCAGGGGAGCAGACGCTCGTCCAGGCAACACAGCTCCAGCACTTCGTCCAGATCCCCCAGCTGGTTGATCTTTCCCATAGTCTCCGGACACAGGGCGATGTGCCCGAAGCCCGCCCCGTCGCAGGCGGCGATGACCTCCCGCAGGGAGGCTCCGGCAGTCTCCAGAGCCTCCTTCCGGCTGCGCTTCATCAGCGCCCCGGAGTGGATGACCACCCGCTCCGCCCCCATCCAGGAGGCCGCCAGGCAGGCCCCGGTGATATAGCCGATGGTCTTTCTCAGGGCCTCCGGGTCCGGGTTGGCCAGGTTGATGAAGTAAGGGGCGTGGAGAGACAGGGAGATCCCCGCCCTCACAGCGTTCTCCCCCACCTTCCGGGCAGTGTCCTCCCCCACATGGACCCCCTTGCCGCACTGGTATTCATAGCAGTCCAGCCCCCGCTCCGCGATCCAGCCGGGCGCGGCCAGGGAGGAGCGGTGGACCCTGGAAAAGCTGTCGCTGTTGCCCGCCGGGCCGAACCGCGCCCTCACAGGAAGGGCCTCCGCTTTCCCAGCAGGCGGAAGGGGGTCTCCGCCGCATAGCGCAGATAGCGCCCCGGGTTCCCCGCCAGCCGGATGGGCTCCACCAGCATGGGGACCACCCCGGCGTTGTTGGCCCCCAGGGTATCGGTGAAGATCTGGTCGCCCACCATGACCGTCTCCTCCGGCCTGCGCCCCATGCGCTCCATGGCCCGGAGATAGCCCGCCCGCCTGGGCTTGCCGGAGTGCCCCTGATAGGGGATGCCCAGCCGCTGGGCGAAGCTCTGGGCCCGGCCCGGCCTGCGGCTGTTGGACAGCAGGAACAGCGATCCCCTGGGCCTCCAGGGCCTGCTTCCAGGCCACGATCTCCTCCGGCGGCTCAGTCACGCCATAGGGGACCAGGGTGTTGTCCAGGTCCGCCAGCACCAGGGCCTGATCCCCCTGGCCCGCAGAGCCTTCGGATCCAGCGCGGAAAAACCGAGGGTAGACCCCCCGGGGAATGGGTGAGAATCGGGCAATGAAGGTGTCCTCCTGTCGGTGTTCTAGGATTCTGACGGCATACATGGGGAACAGACGGGCCTGGTGCGGGCAAGGGCCGCCCGGCTCTCTGCCCCAGTATATCACGTCCAAAGAAAAATTTGGACAAGGGGGACCCTGTCATGTCATTGGAATCCATCATCGTGACCATCACGCCCGACCGCCTGCGGGAGATCCAGCGCCTTCCGGTGATCCCCGCCCACGCGGTCTACCGCATGGGGCGGGGGCCCCACCTGTTCCGGGCCAGCGGGGCACCGCCCCGCGGGGGGATGATGCTGCTGGACTGCCGCGCCTTTGACGGAGTGGGGGCGGCGGCCCCCTTCTGCCAGGAGGTGATCCAGGAGTGCTCCGCCCGGGGCTTCACCGGGGTGGTCTGCGACTTTGAGGCCGGGAGGCTCCCGCCCCTGGAGCAGGTGGTGCGGGAGCTGGGCAGCCAGTGCCGCCGCCGGAACTGGACGCTCATCGTGCCGGAGCAGTACGGACACTGCTCCGACCACGCCCTGGTCATGATCTCCTCCGCCCTGTCCGGCGGCTCCCTCCTCCAGCGCCTGCGGGAGGCCCGGAGCGCTTTGGCCGGGACCGGGTGGCCCTGGCCCTCCAGCGGGTGGCAGAGGACTTTTTTCCTCCCCTCCCCCTCCGGAAGCGGCGTCCCTCTCCCAGGACGAGCTGCACCGCCTCATCCATCAGCTGCTCCCCCTCCATCTTCTTCTCCCAGGAGCTGTGCGCCCGCTACTTCACCTACATGAGCCGGGACGCAGGGCGGCGGCGGAGACCCTGGTGGCCCGGATGACCGCACTGCGGGATCTGGTGCCCTGCGTGGAGAGGCTGGAGGTGTTTCAGCCCCCCATCGGTCTGAGCAACTGCGACCTGTGCATGTACACGGAGATCGACAAGGAGGAAAATCTGGTGGTCTACCGGGACCACCCGGAGCACCAGAAGGTGGTCAAGCTGATCCATCAGTGGTGCTGTGACCGGCGGTGCACCGACATGCCCATGTGATGGGAGAGAGGCAGGCGGAGGGCGTGAGCCCTCCGCCTGCTGGCAGTTTTGAGGGGTGGATATGATGGGGAGCGGGGCCGGGTCTCTGTACTACATGGGGAACGGTGCCCTGCCCCGTCTGGGTGTGCGGCCCGATGGGGGATGGGGCCCTGTATGGCGCGCAGTTCTCCCTCAGTCTTTGCAGGGGCGGGGCCTGCCCCCGCCCGCAGTTCCTGGATTTGCGGCGTAGCGTAGGGGCGAGTCCCAGACCCGCCCCTTCCGCCGATGCCGGCGGAAGGACACCCCTCATCCGTCACGGCTTCGCCGTGCCACCTTCCCCAGAGGGGAAGGCTTTGGGGGCGGCTCTGGGGGCCGCCCCTGCGGGGTATCTCCGCCCTTTGCGTGATCCTTGAGGTGCAGGGTCCGATGGGGGCATCGGGGCCCTGCATGGCGGGCATTTCTCCTGGTTTTGGTGTAGGGCGGATTCGGGGGCATTGAAACGCTCAGGCAGGGTCCTGGGCGTTTTCAGCATTTCGGCTGTCCATCATCTCCTGCAGGTGGCGGAAAAATTCCTCTGGAGGCATGATGGATTTAAAGCGGCGGTAGAAGGCCACGCCGAACCCCATGGACAGGAAAAGACTGACCTCTTTGTTCTCCTCGGTATTCGGGAGCATCTTGACGGCGGACAGGATGGTGGAGCCCAAAATGTCCACGATCTCCCCCGCCTCCTCCATTGTGGCGGGTCGTTTCAGATATGTTTGGAATTCTTCCAATGTCATAACACTCACCTCAACCCTAACATACCAAAAACAATTAGAAAAAACAAGTTGTAATTTTGATTATATTAAACATCAAAAGAACAAAATATAATTTCCTCATAGAATAGTGAGGAGAAAGTGCAATGGCCTTTACGATAAAACCAACAAAGAGGAAAAAGGAATCCGTAAACCGTTCTATTTATTTGAGCAAAGAAGTCCATGACAAGGTGTTGAAAATTGCGGCAGAGAACGACACCAGCTTCAGCAACGTGGTGGTCAGCATGATCGAATACTGCCTGAAGGAGCAGGAGTCAGAGCAGGAAAGAGAGACATAAAACAGCGGGCGCCGGGATCTCCGGCGCCCGCTTCAATTTGCCAAAATTCGCGCCCGCAGGATCAAGTTGAAGTGTTTTCGCCGGCGGCATGTGCGTCGGGGAAAACACTTCTCAGGCTGCAAGTGTGGGGTTTGTCCGCTTGCGGCGGACCAATCCCGCGCGCGGCAGGCTGCTGCTTTCTCAAAAAAGTGGCAAAGCCGCTTTTTCGACAGTTTCGGCGCCCACTCCAGCTTTTGGAAAAACCTCGCAGAGTCCGCGCCCACCGGCGGGGCGTTCTCAATAGGTGTGGGTGCACAGCTCCTGGATCTTGGCCTGGAGCTTTTCAGGTCCTCAAAGGTCTCGGGCCTGCGCCGGGGGTCCCGCAGGATGGCGGCGGGGTGGAACATGGCCATCATCTGGACGCCGGACTTCTCGACCCACTGGCCGTGCTCCTTGGTGATTTTGAAATCCTCCTTGATGATGCGCATGGCGGCGATCCGCCCCAGACAGACGATGATCTTTGGACGGATGAGGGCCACCTGGTTGCGAAGGTAGTCAATACAGGCGTCCTGCTCCGTATTCAGAGGGTCCCGGTTTTGAGGAGGACGGCATTTGACGATGTTGGCGATGTATACGTTCCTCTTCCGGTCCAGGTCGATGAGCTCCAGCATCTCGTCCAGCAGCTGGCCGCCCCGCCCCACAGAAGGGCTGACCCTGGAGGTCCTCATTTTCGCCGGGGCCCTCTCCAATGAACATGACCTCCGCGTTCCGGACGCCCACGCCGAATACCACATTGGTGCGGGTGTCCGCCAGCGCGCACCGCTGACAGGAGAGGCACTGGGCCTCCAGCTCGTTCCAATTCAGCATCATGAAAAACCTCACTCCAAATGATCCGGGTCCGGGGGCGCGGCCCCCTCCTTTATTGCCAGTCTAGCATAAAATTTCTCGTGTGCAACCAAAAATCGGACACGGATTCTGTATAAAATGACCATTGACAGGAAAAGTGAAGAAGCGTATAATCCGACCATAAAAAATCCATATGGCAAAAGCGCTGATGAAGACCGCGCTCCAAGGCGTCCAACAGAGAGACCGGGTCACCGACTGAAAGCCTGGTTGGGAAAGACGGAGCTGCGCAACACTTCTGAGCTGGCGGTTCGAACCGGAGAGATCCGGCTGAGGGCCGCACGTATTCCCCACGTTAGCGGGGCTCGAAAGAGGTTCCTTGTTGGAGGAGCAACGCGGGTGGCACCGCGGAATGATTTGAAATTCCGTCCCGGGTCGTATCATTTTTAGATACGGCCCGGGATTTTTGCGTTCCTCCGGAAAGATCGATCAGGAAAGGATGAGATCAGCATGAAGTATGTCACGGAAACAAAGCACGTCCCCCTGGGGTTCGGGGAAATCGCGGGAGGAGCGCTGGACGGGCAGGCCGTCACCCTGAAGGGGGCGGTCCACAGCCTGCGGGCCATGGGCAGGGATCACCTTCCCTTGCCCCTGCGGGTGCGGGACGGGGCGGTCCAGTGCGTGTGCCGGCCGGAGGAGCTGCCGGGAGGGGCTGTGTGAGGAGTGTGCCGCGGTGGTCACCGGGACGGTGCGGCGGGAGGAACGGGCCCCCGGGGGCCGGGAGCTGGCGGCGGAGGAGGTGCGGTGCTGTCCCGGCCCGCCGCGCCCATGCCGGTGGCCGTCTCTAAGCGGCGGCTGAGGCTGAACCTGGACACGGAGCTGTCCCTGAGGCCCCTTGTGCTGCGCAGCCTGCGCACCCGCTCCGTCTTCAAGGTGCAGGAGGGAATCAGCCGGGCCTTCCGGGAGTACCTCACCGCCCAGGGCTTCACCGAGATCCACACCCCAAGATCGTCCACGCCGGGGCCGAGGGGGGCAGCAACATCTTCCGGCTGGACTACTTCGGGCGCAAGGCATTTCTCGCCCAGTCCCCCAGTTCTATAAGCAGACTATGGTGGGCTCCTTCCAGCGGGTCTTTGAGATCGGCCCCGTCTTCCGGGCGGAGAAGCACTCCACCCCCCCGGCACCTGAATGAGTACACCGGCCTGGACCTGGAGATGGGCTTCATCGACTCCTTCTACGATGTGATGGAGGTGGAGGCCGGGTTTTGAAATACTGCATGGAGCTGCTGGCGCGGGAGTACAGCGAGGACCTGAAGCGGCTGGAGGCGGAGCTGCCCGGGTGGACCGTATCCCCTGCGTGCGGTTCGATGAGGCCAAGCGGCTGGCCGCGGAGAAGTATGGCCGCCCCTATCCGGGACCCCTTTGACCTGGAGCCGGAGGAGGAGGCCAACATCGGACGCTATTTCCAGGAGGAGTATGGGGCGGACTTTGTCTTTGTCACCCACTACCCCAGCAAGAAGCGCCCCTTCTACGCCATGGACGACCCGGAGGACCCACGCTGCACCCTGTCCTTCGACCTGCTGTTCCGGGGGATGGAGGTGACCACCGGCGGCCAGCGGGTCCACGACTACCAGGCCCAGGTGGCCAAGATGGAGGCCGGGGGATGCACCCGGAGAAGTTCGGGACTTCCTCACCATCCACCAGCACGGCATGCCGCCCCACGGCGGCCTGGGCATCGGCCTGGAGCGGCTGACCATGAAGCTGTGCGGCCTGGAGAACGTGCGGGAGGCCAGCCTGTTCCCCGGGACCAGAGCCGCCTGGAGCCGTGAGTTTGAAAACATGCAGAGAGGTGAAACAGAATGAAGATCACAACGGAAATGGCGGCCCATATCGCCGCCCTCTCCCGGCTGAAGCTGTCGGAGGAGGAGGCCGGGCGGATGGCGGGGGAGCTGGAACAGATCCTCTCCTATATGGATGTGCTGGACGGCCTGGACACCAGCGGGGCGGAGCCCATGAGCCACATCGTCCCCCTGAAGAACGTGCTGCGGGAGGATGAGAAAGCCCCCTCCATGGACCGGGGGGAGCTGCTGAAGAACGCGCCGGCCACCGACGGAGGGACCTTCCTGGTCCCCAAGGCCGTGGAATAGGAGGGAAGGACGATGCAGGAGATCATGAAACTCACCGCGCTCCAGCTGGGGGCGGCCATCAGGCGGGTCGAGGTCAGCCCCACGGAGGCGGTGAAGGCGGCGCTGGAGCGCATTGAAGAGACGGCGGGGACAACGCCTTTACTGAAATTACGGCGGAGCGGGCCCTGGAGCGGGCCGCCTGGGCGGAAAAAGGAGCTGGCGGCGGGGCGGCTGGCGGGCCCCTGGCGGGGTCCCCATGGCCCTCAAGGACAACATCTGCACCAGAGGGGTGTCCACTACCTGCGCCTCCCGGATCCTGGCCGGGTTCCGCCCCCTTATGACGCCACCCTGGTAGAGCGGCTGGAGGGGGCGGGGCCGTCTCCCTGGGCAAGCTGAACATGGACGAGTTCGCCATGGGGTCCACCAGCGAGACCTCTTTCCTGGGGCCGGTGCGCAACCCCTGGGACCGGGAGCGGGTTCCCGGCGGCTCCTCCGGCGGTGCCGCGGCGGCGGTGGCCGCCCGCTCCAGCTGGTACGCCATCGGCTCGGACACCGGAGGCTCCATCCGCCAGCCCGCCGCCCACTGCGGCGTCACCGGCATGAAGCCCACCTACGGCTCCGTGTCCCGGTACGGCCTTATCGCCTACGCCTCCTCCCTGGATCAGCTGGGTCCCCTGGCCCGGGACGCGGCCGACTGTGCTGCCGTGCTGGACCTGGTGATGGGCCGCGACCCGAGGGACGGCACCTCTCTGGATGTGCCTGCTGGGGGGCTGATGGCCGCCCTGACCGGAGACGTGAGGGGCCTGCGGATCGGGCTGCCCCGGGAGTGCTTCGGGGGAGGGGCTGGACAGTGCGGTGCGGGCCTGCGTCCTGGCGGCGGCGGACGTGCTGCGGGACCGGGGGCAGAGCTGGTGCCCCTGTCCTTCCCCATGATGGAGTATGTCATCCCGACCTATTATATCATTGCCTGCGCGGAGGCGTCCTCAAACCTGTCACGGTTCGACGGGGTGAAGTATGGCTGGCGGGCGGAGGGGTACGGGGACCTGCGGGGCTGTATCAGCAGACCCGCACCGAGGGCTTCGGCCCCGAGGTCCGGTGGCGGATCCTGCTGGGCACCTTCGTGCTCTCCTCCGGCTACTACGACGCCTACTACCTGAAGGCTCTGCGGGCAAAGGGGATGATCAAGAGGGCCTTCGACGAGGCATTCTGTCAGTGTGATGTGATGCTCACTCCCACCGCTCCTGCCGCGGCCCCCCGGCTGGGGAGAGCCTGTCCGACCCCTTGCGGATGTACCTGAGCGACATCGACACCGTGCCGGTGAACCTGGCGGGGCTGCCGGGGCTGTCTATGCCCTGCGGCTTTGACGAGACGGGGCTGCCGGTGGGCGCCCAGCTCATCGGCCCTCCGCTGGGGGAGAAGAACGTGCTGAACGCCGCCCACGCCTTCCAGCTGGAGACAGACTGGCATACGCGGGCTCCGGCGGAAAAGGAGGTTGGATGACATGACCTGGGAAACTGTGATCGGGCTGGAGACCCACGCGGAGCTGGCCACCCGCACCAAGATATTCTGCTCCTGCACCACCCGGTTCGGGGGAGAGCCCAACACCCACTGCTGCCCCATCTGCACTGGAATGCCGGGGACCCTGCCCATGGTGAACCGAAAGGTGGTGGAGTACGCCTGCCGTGCCGGGCTGGCGCTGAACTGCGAGATCACCCGGCGCAGCCGGTTCGACCGGAAAAACTACTTCTATCCCGACCTGCCCAAGGCGTACCAAGTCTCCCAGCTCTACCTCCCCATTGCCCGGAACGGGCGTGTGAGATCGCCACGGCGGCGGGGGAGAAGGTGGTCCGCATCCACGAGCTGCATGGAGGAGGACGCGGGCAAGCTGGTCCACGACCCCTGGCTGGACCAGACCCGGGCGGACTACAACCGCTGCGGCGTGCCCCTGGTCGAGATCGTCACCGAGCCCGACTTCCGCTCCGCTGAGGAGGTGATCGCCTATCTGGAGAAGCTGAAGTCCATCCTGGAGTATCTGGGGATCTCGGACTGCAAGATGCAGGAGGGCTCCCTGCGCTGTGACGTGAACCTCTCCGTCCGGCCGGCGGGCTCCCGGGAGCTTGGGACCCGGACGGAGATGAAGAACCTGAACTCCTTCAAGGCCATTGCCCGGGCCATCGAATATGAGGCCCGCCGCCAGGCAGAGCTGCTGGAGGAGGGCGGGCGCGTGGTCCAGGAGACCCGGCGCTGGGATGACAACAAGGACGCCACCTTCTCCATGCGCTCCAAGGAGGACGCGCAGGACTACCGCTACTTCCCGGAGCCGGACATCCCGCCTCTGGAGCTGTCGGAGGAGTACCTGGAGGGGCTGCGGGCGGAGCGGCCCGAGATGGCGGAGGAGCGGAAGCAGCGGTATCAGACCCAGCTGGGCCTGCCGGAGTACGACGCCGGCATCATCACCGGGCAGAAGGCCCTGGTGGACTTCTTCGAGGAGGTGACGGCCCTGGGGGTGCCGGCCAAGGAGGCGGCCAACTGGATGCTGGGGGACATGATGCGCCGCCTGAAGGAGGAGGAGCTGGAGCCAAAGGACATGAGGCTGACCCCCGCCACCCTGGTCAAGCTGATCGGGATGGTCCAAGCGGGACGGATCAACCGAAACACCGCATCCAAGGTGTTCAGGGCATTTTCGCGGAGGACCTGGACCCGGAGGAGTGGGTGACGGTCCACGGCCTGGAGCAGATCCTTTTTATGTCAACAGCTTTTATACTGAAAACAAGGGTGGAGGAAAGTGGTGCGCCTCCCCATAAAAAGAGAGCAAAGTGGGGGAGAGGTGACGCGGATGACCGGCACATACGAGCACAGCATCGATGCCAAAGGCCGTCTGTTCATCCCCGCCAAGCTCCGGGAGGAGCTGGGCGTCACCTTCTACCTGGCTATGGGCATCGACACCTGCCTGGCCATCTATCCCCAGAGTACCTGGGATAAATTTACAGAAAAGTTTGCCTCCCTCCCTATGACACAGTCCAAGGTCATGCGTCCCCTGTTTGCCAACGCGGTGAAGTGTGAGCTGGACAGTCAGGGGCGGAT
>VOFE01001749.1_pt1 | contig 10001 bp, 17 predicted proteins | sample 5384071 | NCBI WGS metagenome assembly VOFE01 (sample SAMN12384724, study PRJNA508395) | human gut metagenome | isolation source: healthy gut D | host: Homo sapiens
CAGAGGCTCTGTCCAGCCGGGCCTCCCAGCTGCCGGGCATCCAGCTGGAACGGCCCCGGCGGGCCATTGGGAAGAACACTGTGGAGTGCATGCAGAGCGGCCTGATGTTCGGCGCCGCGGCCATGGTGGACGGCCTCATTGACCGGATGGAGGCGGAGCTAGGCCGGCCCACTACCGTGGTGGCCACCGGGGAGTGGCACGGTTCGTGGTCCCCCTGTGCCGGCATGAGATCGCCCTGGAGCGGGACCTCCAGCTGAAGGGGCTGGACCTCCTGTATCGAAAGAACCGCCCTCGGAAGGAGGCGGCCCCCGATCCACGGTGAAGGAAAAAGGAGACTGTCAAAAAGCGGCTTTGCCACATTTTTGAGAAAGCTTCAGTCAACCGCGCCCAGGGTTTGACCGCCTGCGGGCGCGAACTCTACGAGGCGTTTCCGCAAGCTGAAAGGACCTCCCGGCCCAGGCCGGGGAGGTCCTTCGCGTCCTATAGAGGCCTCACCAGAAAAAGGGGACATACCAGCCGCCAGGGACGCATACATTGGGAGCAACAAACGATAGGGGTGTTGCCGCAATGCAGACTGAATGGAATGAAAATCGGATCGTCCTCCACGGGCGGGTGTGTCAGGCCCCCGTGCCCTCCCATACAAACCACGGGGAGTCCTACCTGAAATTCCCCCTGGCGGTGTGCCGGCTGTCCGGAGCGGAGGACCGGGTCAATGTGGTGGCCTCGGCCGCCCTGCTGGAGCGCTGCCCGCTGGACGGAGGGAGAGGAGGCCAGGGACTTCTTAACAGCCTGCTTGGCCATCTTAAAGTGCTTGGACTTGGAACCCCAGTAGCCCTTTGCGAGCTTCAGGATCTTATTTCTTCTCTTGCGCGTCATCATCGCGCCCTTCACTCTTGCCATTGTACGCTGCCTCCTTCTCTCTTACTTGTACAGGATCATGCGCTTGATGGCGGCCTCGTTGGTCTTATCCGCGTAGCCGCCCTTGCGGAGGCCTCTCTTCAGCTTGGTGGTCTTGCCGTGGCCGTTGAGCAGGTGACGCTTACCGGCGTGGGCGCGCTTGACCTTGCCGTTCTTCGTGAGAGCGAAACGCTTCTTGGCGCCGCTGTGGGTCTTGATCTTCGGCATAACAGAAAACTCCTTTTCGACTTACTTTTTGGTATCCTTCGCAGGCTTGGGCGACAGGAAAATGGACATATGACGCCCCTCCAGCTTCGGACTTTTATCCATCACGGCGGTCTCGCCGCAGGATTCGGCAAACTTCAGCAGCAGATCCTGGCCGATGTTGGTGTGCGCCATCTCACGGCCGCGGAACCGGACCGTGATCTTGCACCGGTTGCCGTCCGCCAGGAACTTCTGCGCGTTGCGCAGCTTCACATTGAAGTCGTTGACGTCAATGCTGGGGGACATCCGGATCTCCTTGATCTCCACCACGCGCTGGTTCTTGCGTGCTTCCTTCTCGCGCTTGGTCTGCTCGAACCGGTACTTGCCGTAATCCATCAGCTTGCATACGGGGGGCACAGCGTTGGGAGAGATCTTCACCAGATCCAGATTCCGTTCCTCCGCCAGGCGCAGGGCCTCCTGAGAGGACATGATACCCAGCTGTTCGCCGCTCTCAGAGATCAGGCGGATCTCCTTATCCCGGATCTCTTCATTGGTTTGATGACCTGTGTTAGCGATGGGAAAGCACCTCCTGACAAAAAATAAAACGCGTCTGCCTGAATGGCACCCGCGTCACAACAAAACCGCGCCGGATATTCCGGCGAAGATCGCACATTGTTGACCCTTTGGCTCTGGCCTGGGGTGAGGACGGGGCACCGTTCCTGCTTTCTTGTTCTTGAGCATTTTACCACAGTCAATCCCTACTGTCAACCCCATTTTCAAATTTCCTCAGCGCACCCGTCTCCCCTCCTTCCTATTTACATAATCTTATTTTATTTCTTAGCAGTACAAAAGTTATGCACACTTTCCACCTGTTTTTCCACATATACCCTTGTAAATATGGAGATAAATCTTTATTTTCCCACTTTAATTCCACATGATTCGACATTTCTATATTTCAATCCATTTTGTAGAATTACATAACGCATTTTTATTTCCAGATGACACGCCTGCGCTCCCCCAAAATGAAACAAGGCCCCGAAAGACATACGCCTTCGGGACCCCACAGTTTCGTCCTCATTCCTGATATGTTCACAAAGCTATCCCAGGGAGATGTCCCGGTTGGCGTAGGCGTTCAGCTCCATTCCGGCGGTGTGGCCCGCCTGGTACTCATAAAAGCCCTGACAGCCGATCATGGCGGCATTGTCCCCGCAGTACTTCAGCTCCGGGAGGTACAGCCGGTCCCCGCTCCGGGCGCAGGCCGCCTGGAGATCCGCCCTGATCCGCCGGTTGGCGGCCACGCCTCCGGCCACCGCCACCTGGCCATAGCCCTTTGCCTTTTCCTCTTCCATCCAGCGTCCGGGGGATTGGGCCGCTCCCCGGGCCGGGTGGGGGATCTGTATGAAGCGCTGATAGAGTGCCGGCGGGAAGTGCCGGCGATAGATGGACTGATGGACCTGGAGCAGTTCCTCCGCCGTCACATCCGCCGCCCCACGGATCAGGGCCCGGTAGTGGACGCCGAACAGGGCGCAGTCGTACCCGCCGTAGCGGAAGCCGTTGCGCTGATAGAGGCCAGCCGCCTGCGGCGTGGGGCTCCCCGGCGGGGTCCCCGTTTTCAGGGGCCTCCGCCTCCCCGAAGATGCCCCGGAAGTGGGCGTAGTGCTCCGCAAGCAGGTCCAGCATCCGGCTGCCCAGGCCCCGGTCCCGCAGGCCGGCCATGGTGCCCAGGTAGTCCAGCAGGGCAAAGGGACAGCCCGGCTCCAGCCAAATCAGGGCGTAGGCGACCAGATCCTCCCCGTCGTACAGGCCCAGGGCCTGGTAGCGTCCCTGCTCCATGAGGGAGAGCATGGAGCGCAGGGGCTTGAGCTCCTCTGGGGGAAAGGCGGAGGTCAGCTCCTGACGGTACAGCTGGGCCAGCTGCTGGGGAGAGCTCATTCAGCTTCATGGTGTTCAAACTCCTTGTCATGATGATGGCGTCCTCCCGGGGCTGCTGGTAGTAGTTTTTCCGGCGGCCCGCCTCCTCAAAGCCATGCTTGCGGTACAGGGCGATGGCGGGGCGTTGGAGGCCCGCACCTCCAGGGTCAGGAAGGAGAGATGGGCCTGCCCGAAGCGGCAGAACACGTCCAGAAGGGCATCCCCACCCCGTGACGGCGGGCGGCCTCCTCCACAGCGATGTTATCGATGTAGCCCCTCGTCCAGCACCACATGGAGGCCCGCGTAGCCCAGCACGCCGCCCTCCCCGTCCTCGGCGACAATGAAGCTGGCCTTGGGGTCAAAGAGCGCGTCCGAGAGCATGTTCTCGCTCCAGGGCGTGGAGAAGCACTCCCGCCCAGCGCCGCGATCTGGGGATATGGCCCCGGTCCATGGGGACGATGATGTATTCCATAGGGTCCTCCTGTTCTCCCGGTGTGACGGGTAGATGTCATATTATCATATACCAGAGGCAGGCGTTTTGTAAAGGGAGAAGGGGGCTTTTCAAGAGGACCGGCGGCGCAAAGCCCGCCAGTCCAGTATGATCGGTGCTGCAGGGCGTAGAGAGGGGCCCGGGAGCCATGCGCACTAAGCAGGACACGATGCCGGGAGGCCTCCGACAAGAAAGACGGGCTTGTTGGGGGGTATCTCATATGGTAAAATACAGCCAAACCACAGAGAAGAAGGGATCGGTGGAGATGAAGGGAATCAGAGCGGCGGTCCTGGCACTGGGGGCGCCTTCCTACTGGCTGGATGCGGTGGGGAGAGCGGCGTTCTGGCGCCCATCCCGGCAGAGGGCTTCTCTCAGGGGTGTACGACGCACTGGAGGAGAACTGGACGACCTGGGAGGCGGTGGACGAGTTGGAACGCATGCTGAGCAGCACACTTCCGGGCCACTGCGCCCAGGAGTTTGACAGCTGGGCGCAGTGCGCGGATTTTCTGGGGCCGTCCATCCCGGACCCGGCGGCGGACTGCGGCTGGCTGGAGGAGGCCACCTATGCGGGCATGCCCCTGGAAGCCTCCGACGCCCCGCGGTGAAGGCCGAGTGGTACGGCACACGGGAGGGCCAGGTGGAGTGGGTCAGCGTCCAGTCGGGCTGGCGGGACGGAGCAGTCCGGGTGATGGTATCCGCGGCCCTGTACGGGACCCGGGCGGAGGACATGCCCTCGGGCAAGGGCTGGGGACAGAGCGGGCGCGGCAGGCCTAGCTAGAGGCGGCGGAGGCGGGGGACGCCGGTGGTGACCGCAGAGAGCGGGGCGAGCTGGTGCTCCATCCAGGCGGAGCACGCCCGAGGCAGCGTGCTCTATACCATCCGCGCGGTGGGGGAGTCTGGGACGGAGGAGCAGGTGCGGACGTCTCTGGATCGGGTGCTGGAGACCTGGCTTTCGGCCCCGGAAGGGGAAAAACATCTGAAATATGTTAAATGCATACAAAAATTTAGCGATTATAATCTGGAATTATAGATGAAACAGCGATTGCAATTTTCACTTTATCGGGTTAAACTAAGAAAAAATGATTTTCAGTGAGGTGCCACATGAAGCAGCACATCCTCACAACTGCATCTTTCTATTTTACCAACAGCTGGGCTCGATTTATGAGCACCGGCTATTTCGTGCTGGGAAAATACAGAGAGATGGAATGGATGTGCCGGTCCCAGAGTGGGACGGCGGCCCTCTCCGTGTGATCAGATCTGGATGCTGATGCGGGGGACACATCGATTTCATCGGTGTCCCCGTTTTTGCAGCACAGCGAGAAAAGGAGCGAAACATATGACAGTGATGATCGAGCCTGGGCTGCTGGCCGGTGCGGTGACGCCGCCTCCCTCCAAGAGCCAGGCCCACCGGCTGCTGATCGCCCGGGCGCTGGCGGGGAGAACATAGACGACCCCGCTCACCGGGCGGATTCCCAGGATATCCGGGCCACCCGGGACTGCCTGAAGAGCCTGCGGGAAGGGAGGGGAAGCTCCCGGTGCTGGAGTGCGGAGAGTCGGGCTCCACACTGCGGTTCCTGATCCCGGTGGGGCTGGGCCCTGCGGGGCGGAGGCGTGTTTCGGGGACGGGGAGGCTGATGGACCGGCCCCAGGAGCCCTACTTCCGGATCTTTGACGGGACGGGGATCACCCACCGCCGGGGGGGGACTCCTTGACGGTCCGGGGCCGGCTGCGTCCCGGGGAGTATCCCATGCCGGGGGATGTGTCTCTCAGTTCGTCACGGGCCTGCTCTTTGCCCTGCCGCTGCTGGGGGGGAGAGCATCATCCGGCTCAACTCCCCGCTGGAGTCCAGAGGGTATGTGGACATGACCCTCCAGGTGCTGCGGGACCGGGGCATCCGGGTGGAGGAGCTGCCCGAGGGCTTCCGGGTGCCCGGAGGCCAGCAGTACGGTCGCGGCACTCTGGGGGAGGAGGCGGACTACTCCCAGGCCGCCTTCTGGCTGGCCGCCGCCGGGCTGGGGGAGCCCGCTGACGGTGGAGGGCCTGGACCCGGACTCCACCCAGGGGACCGGTGTGTTGTACCCTATTTCCAGCAGCTGGCCGGGCCGGGCCGGGTGGAGCTGGACATTGCCCAGTGTCCGGACCTGGCTCCAGCCCTGGCGGTGCGGGCCGCCCCTCCGCCGGGCAGACGGCCCTGGCTGGTCAACGCGGGGCGGCTGCGGCTGAAGGAGTGTGACCGCCTGGCGGCTATCCCGGAGGAGCTGAACAAGCTGGGCGGCCAGCTCACCGAGGGGGGCGGATTTTCTGGAGATCCGCGGCGTGGAGCGGCTGCTGGGGGGCGTTGCGGACAGCCACAACGACCACCGCATCGCCATGATGCTGGCCGTGGCCGCCACCCGGGCGGAAGGGACAGTGACCATCCGGGGCGCGGAGAGCGTGGCCAAGTCCTACCCCGACTTCTGGGAGGTCTATGAGAGCCTGGGCGGGCGCGTCCTGCGGCAGAGAGAGGAGCGAGAAGCATGCGATATGTGATCTTTGGAGAGTCCCACGGCCCCGCCATCGGTGTGGTGCTGGAGGGGGTGCCCCCCTGCGGGCTGGAGCTGGACCTGGAGCGGTGTCCGCCGAGATGGCCCGCCGGGCCCCGGGGGAAGTCCCTGTCCACCGCCCGGAAGGAGGCGGATGTGCCGGAGATCCTCTCCGGCCTGTTTGAGGGCAGGACCACGGGCACCCCGCTGTGCGCGGTGATCGCAAATACCGACACCCGTTCCAGGGACTACGCGAAGCTGAAGGACCTGCCCGTCCAGGACACGGGGACTACGCCGGCTATGTGCGTTATCAGGGGTGCAATGACTATCGGGGCGGCGGCCATTTCTCGGGACGCCTCACGGCGCCGCTGGTGTTTGCAGGCGCGGTAAAGCTGGCTGCTGGAGCAGAAGGGAGTCCAGGTGGCCGCCCGCATCTCAACGTGGCGGGCATCCCGGACCCCACGCCGGAGCAGTATGAGCAGGCGGTGCTGGAGGCCAGGAGCCAGCTGGACTCCGGTAGGCGGGTGCATCCGCTGTGCCGTCACCGGTCTGCCCGCCGGCCTGGGGGCGCCGGACTACGGGGAGAACGTGGAGGGCATCTTCTCCCAGTACCTCTTCGCGGTGCCCGCGGTGAAGGCGGTGGGCTTCGAGACGGGTGGGCTTTGCCTCCCTGCGGGGGAGCCAGGCCAACGACAGCTTTTATATGGATGGAGACACAGTGAAGACCCGGACCAACCTCCGGCGGGGTGAACGGGGCATCACCAACGGGATGCCGGTGGAGTTCGAGGTATGCATCCGGCCCACCCCCTCCATCGCCCAGCCTCAGCAGACGGTGGATCTGGTCCAGCGAAAAGACGCGGAGCTGACCATCACCGGCCGGCACGACCCTGTATCCTGCATCGGGCGCTGCCCGTGATCGAGCCGCCGCCGCCCTGGCTGCCTGCCAGCTGATGGACTTATGACCGATTTGGACAGAGAGAGGACGCGATATGAGCGATTTGGAACAGTACAGACAGGAGATCGACGAGCTGGACGAACAGCTGGTCGGCTCTTCCTCCGGCGGATGGAGGTCACTGGCAAGGTAGGGGAGTAAAGCTGGCCCACGGGATGCAGGTGCTGGACCGGGAGCGGGAACGCCGGGTGCTGCCAAGCGGGCCAGCCTGGCGGTGGACATCCGGCAGGAGGAGGACGTAAGGGCTATTCCAGACCATCATGGCCATCAGCCGCCGCCGGCAGCAGGAGCTGATCGACCGCAGCGGCACTGGCACGGTCCGAAAGACCAATGTGGTGCTCATCGGCATGCCGGGCAGCGGGAAGTCCTGCGTGGGGGGCGGCCCTGGCAGGAGCGGCTGGGATGCCCCCTGGTGGAGACGGACGCCATGGTGGTGGAAAAGACGGGGCGCTCCATCCCGGACATTTTTGCCCAGGACGGGGAGGCCGCCTTCCGCCGGGAGGAGACCGCCGCCGCCCGCCGGGCCGCGGCCATGGAGGGGACGGTCATCTCCACCGGCGGCGGGATCATCCTCCGGCCGAGAATATGGAGATCCTCAGCGCCACCGGCACCGTCTATTTCCTGGACCGGGACCCCAGGGACATCGCCAACACGGAGCTGGACGGCCGGCCCCTGCTCAGCGGGGGGGGGACCGGGTATTCCTGTTGTATGATCAGCGCATCAACCTGTACCGCAAATATGCCCGGTACACCGTCCCCAGCACCACGGTGGATGAGACGGTGGACTCCGTCCGTGGCCCTGGTGCGGCGGGGGCCAGGACGCGCTGACCGAGAAGGAGCGCCGTGTCCCGCCGCCCGGAGAGGGCGGGAGACCGGCGTGGGGAAAGTGAGGCTGACATCATGATGGAAAAAACGGAGCAGGGCCTGGGCAGGCTGTGCGTCATCGGTGACCCGGTGGAGCACTCAAATCGCCCCTGATCCAGGAACGCGATGATCGCGAAGCTGGGCATCCTTATCACTACACCAAGCGCCTGGTCCACCAGGGGATACCCAGGAGTGGCTGGATACCGCCCGCCGGGAGGGCTTCGCGGGCTTTAACGCTACCATGCCTGGGCGGGCCCTGGTCCCACTGGATGGATGAGCTGGGGAGGATGCCCGGCACGGCGCGGTCAACACCGTGTGCATCCGGGAAAGCGGTGCATCGGCCACAACACCGACGGGATGGGTTTCTACCAGGCTCTCACCGACCTGGGGGTGGAGGTGCCGGGCCGCCGCATCACCCTGCTGGGCGCGGGGGGGCCGCGGCCAAGGCTGTGGCCCTGAAGCTGGTGCAGCAGGGGGCGGGCCCCCATCACCGTGTGCAACCGGACCCCCCAGAAGGCGGAGGCCCTGTGCAATCTGGCAAAGGGCCGGATGGGGCACATCGGTTTCGCCCTTGAGGACCTGCGCCGGGGGCGCCAGGGACTACGATATCCTCATCCACCACATGGAGCCCAGCCAGTTACGGGACCACGCCGCCACCCTGGGGATCTAGGATGATCCGCCACCCGGAGGCCACCATCGTCTGCAACGGCAAGTCCCTGAACATGATCCGCCAGTTCCACTGCACCGATCCCAAGGGGGCCATGCTGGTCAACGAGGGGGACTCCATCTCCACCGGCTGCCACAGCTTCACCTTCTACAACGCCCCCATGGTCCACTGGCCGGAGGTGATGGTGACCTATGACGCCGCCGACAAGGTGCTGTTCTCCGCCGACGCCTTCGGCACCTTCGGTGCCCTCAACGGCGTCCTGTTCGCCGACGAGGTGGACTTTGACCGGGACTGGCTGGACGAGGCCCGGCGCTATTATACCAACATCGTGGGCAAGTACGGCCCCCAGGTCCAGGCCCTTCTGAAAAAGGCCGCCGGACTGGACGTGCGGATGATCTGTCCCCTCCACGGCCCGGTGTGGCGGAAGGATCTGGGCTATATTCTGGACAAGTACGCCAAGTGGGCCGCCTATGAGCCCGAGGACCGGGGCGTCCTCATCGCCTTTGCCTCGGTCTACGGCGGGACGGAGACCGCCGCCAATATCCTGGCCTGCCGCTTGGCGGAGCTGGGCATCCCCGTGGATCTGTACGACGTGTCTGTCACCCACTACTCCTATGTGCTGTCCGAGGCCTTCAAGTACAGCCATCTCGTCTTTGCCTCCACCACCTACAACAACGGCATCTTCGTCTCCATGGACAATTTCCTCCGGGATCTGGCCCACCACGCCCTCCGGGGCCGCAAGGTGGCCCTCATTCAGAACGGCTCCTGGGCCCCCGCCAGCGGCAAGCTGATGGCGGAGATCTGACGGTCAGGTCCAGTACGGTGCCCTCACTCTGCTGCTGAAAGGTGTAGTGCCCATCCTGGGCCAGGGCGTCTGTGATGTCCGTCTCCTCCCGTCCAGAAGGAGGATCGCCCTGGCCGTCCCTGGTCCTCCAGGCTGACCTCAGGCATGTGGTAGATGGTGGGTCCACCCCCTCCCTCTGTGGTGATGTCCTGGCGGAACACGCCCACCTGAACGGCGGTGGAGATGTGGTACAGGAACTCCTGGACCGGTTCGGTGTTGACAGCGCCCACGGAGATGCCCAGCAGGGCCAGGGCGGCGGCCACCGCGGCCACAGGGGCGCAGGGAGTGCGGGATATGTCTGCGGTCATTCTCTTTCATCTTGATGATCTCCTCCAGCTTGTCGGGATCGGCCCGCAGGGCCGAAATGGTGTCAAGGTACGATCTGCGGTCGAACATGCTCAGGTCCCTCCCCTTCCTCTTCCTCAGAAAGTGTGCGGCGCAGGCGGGCTCGGGCCCGCTGCAGCCAGGTCTGAACGGTGGATGGCTTTGCGCGGAGGGCGGCTGCCGTCTCGCTGACGGAACAGCCCTCGTAGTAGTAGAGATAGATGGTCAGGCGGTATTTGGCGTCCAAAGCCATCACGGCCTGAAACAGCTCGGACTGGGCCGGGTCCTGGAACACGGGGCATCCCGCCACTCATCCAGGGGGGACGG
>VOFE01001756.1_pt1 | contig 10001 bp, 10 predicted proteins | sample 5384071 | NCBI WGS metagenome assembly VOFE01 (sample SAMN12384724, study PRJNA508395) | human gut metagenome | isolation source: healthy gut D | host: Homo sapiens
GGGTAAAGGCGTTCAGGACGGATTTCTTGATAAAGTCTTTTGTGCTCATAAAGCGATTCGATTCCTTTCCCTCAGGGTTCGTTCCAGTAGGTAAAGCCATGCTGGTAGGCAGTTTTATCGCAGCACAGCACATATTTGGAGACGGCGGTCAGCTCCTGCGCCCGGGGCGGGAGGAGATCCCGCACGAGCTGGGGCAGAAACTCGGTGAACTTGACTTCCAGCACCAGCTTGCCCGGCTCCAGCACCGGCAGGGTGGGCAGCGTGGGGTCAAAGATGTCCCAGCTGCCCACGGCGGCCCGGACGCCCATGTCGAACGTGACCCGCACGGTGCCGGCATCTAAAATCCACGGTTCGCGGTCGTAATCCACGATGACCCGGGGACGGAGCACATTGCACACACACTCGGTGTAGAACTCCTGACACAAACGGTGGGGACTGTGCAGCAGAAAGTCATAGTCCCCGGCCAGGATCCGCGCAAACTCCGGCCGGGTCAGGGGGGGGCAGCTTCTTTGTAGATCCAGCTGCCCACTTTTTTTTTTCTTTCGCTCCAGCTTGATGCTGCGGTCGCTGCAATTGTAGACGCGGACGCGGTACTTCTTGCGCAGGAGGACGCCCGCGTCTTTCTCCGCGTAGGCGGTGTTCCAGTAATCGTCAAAGTAGAGGCTGCGGATGAAGTACCCGCCCTGCTTCGCGTGAGGGTCCAGGTGGAGCACCGGGGCCATCCGCACGGCCAGCTCGGCCTTGTCGGCGTAGGAGATGAGGTACTTCAGCTCGTGGCGGTAAGCCTCGGCATGGCTGCGGGGCAGCGGGGCCAGCAGCTCTTTGCCCCACTCCATGCCCCGCTGCCAGAGTGCGGCATCATTCTTCATAGGTATCCTCCACCACGGTACCGTCCGGCTGGATGTAGAAGCACTTGACGCCATACACCTTGCCGCTGTCGATGACATAATAATCAAAGGCGTCCTGGGTGTAGCCGGAGGCGTTGGTGGCCCGCACCCGGATGAAATACTGGCCCGCGGCGGGGGCGGCCGTCTGGATCAGGGGCAGGACGACGTGTTCTTCCCGGTAGACCATCTGCCGGAACTGATAATCCCGGGCCAGCTCCACGGTGTAGGAGATGTCCTCGGCATTGAAATCATAAGAGGTGTCCCAGCTGAGCTGGAGCACTCCATTCTGAAGAGAAGAAGGCGTGCCGATATAGAACGGCATGGGGTTGTGGTAGCTCTCCCAGTAATAATCGTAGTCTTCGTCGATCTCGGGCCAGATGCTTTCCAGCACCTCCTCATATTGCTCATGGGTGATGGGAACATAGAGTCGATCCGGCATCCGCCAGACATATTCCTCGGTAACGCCGCGGTAGTGCGCCAGCATGGACTCAATGCGGTCCTGGTTCATGTAGGCTAGAGCTCGTCCATGGCGGTGTCCAGCAGCTGGCGGAAGCTCTCGGTCTGGAGGCAGCGGCGGAACAGCACATTGCCCCAGTAGTTGCTCACGCCCCGCTCCCAGCTCTCGGAATCCGAGAACTGGATGATTTCCCGCTCCTTGCGGCGGAGCATACCGTCGTTGTCCCAGTCCAGCAGATACCAGCAGTCGGAGTTCTGGGGACTGTAGAGGTAAACATTCCGGCTCTGGGTATCGGTGTTGCCCGTCAACAGTTGGAACGCCAGCCAGTAGGCAATATTCTCGGGGTCAAAATACCGGGCAAACACTTCCTCATCCATGGAGGAAGATTCATCGTTAAGGACGTCCAGCATCTCAATGAGCTTGGAGTGGTCGCTGTTGCCCTTGATCTCCATGAGCTGCTCAAAGGCCGTCTGGTCATAGGCAGGGTCCGTCGTGAGGCGGATAATATCTTCATTCCGGTGGAACTCAAAGGAGTTGATCTTGTACAGCTGGCCCGTGGAGTCCAGCCCGTGGGCTTTCAGGGCCGTTTTATTCAGCTGCTCCACCTGCGTGTACAGGCCATAATCTTCAAAAAACACCGCTGGAGCTGTCGGTCAGATCTTTCACATAAAGATGGACAAATTGGGTCCGCAGTCCCATCATCTGGTCGATGCCGCGGATCAGGTCATATGCCATCTTGTTGCGGAATCGCAGCCCTTCGCCCATATGCTTGTTCAGGGCGATGGTGCGCTGGCCCCGCCAGCTTCCCTTGTTCTTTTTTTGAGCTCGATCTTATAGTTTTTCTGGGCGTTCCGGCTGGAGGTCTGGCCGCGAATCTGCACCGTGGCGTTGGGGGCCTCTGCCCCATAGCCCAGCTCCCCGGGCAGGGGGCCGTTCTCGTCGCCCACCTGCAAAAGGGCATTGACCTGATAGCGTGGCACACCCATGGTCTCATAATCGTAAACCGAATAATGGTTGATCTCCGCCCAGCTGTGGTTGGTGTTCTCGCTGTCGTTGCCCCGGCTCACGGTGAGGTACATGGTCACCACGCCGCTGTCGTCGTAAACGGTGTAGAGCTCCGGGTTGTCCCGCAGGTGGACGCTGTTGAGCTCGGTCCGCGGTGCCTTTTCCTCAGCACCGGTGCTGGCACTGGCAGAGGCCGCCCCGGAGCGGGCGGCGCTCTCTGCACTGCCGGCATCGGGCAGCACGGCGCAGCCCGCACAGAGCCCGGCCAGCGCCACACCCAGCCCCAGCACTTTGCGCCGGGGGATCAAAGCATTTTTATTCATCTTCCCTCTCCTCTCCGGCGGCGTGTTTTGCACGCGCTGCCGATCTGGTTTCAGAAACAGGCCCAGTCGGGTGAACCGCCCGGCCTTGGTCTCGGCCACGATGGGCTGCTGGCCCAGGACCCGATACGGCAGGTTGGCCGTAAAGGCGTCCAGCCGGAGCAGCGTGACCAGATAGAACAGCGCGGCCCCGATGAGGAAGCCGAAGCCGTAGAACGCGGTGTTGAACGCCATGGACAGGGCCGTGAATCCGCTGGCGGACACCGCAAACACGGCGGCGGCCGTGACCGCGCCGCGGTAGTCCGTGAAGTAGAGCAAAATCATCAGGATGGTGTTGCCCACGGCGTAGAGGCCGTACCCCACGCAGAGGGTGCGGAAATAGCCGTGCATCAGGTCGTTGAAGCCCAGGGGCAGCAGGTCCAGCAGCGTCCCCTCCAGCGAGAGGACCGCCGCCGTGACAAAGAGCTGCTTGAGGGCCGTGAACCGGAGCTCCCGGTTGAGGACGGCCAGCATCTCCTCCTCGGCGGTGACGATGTCGCCCACGACGCCGCCATCGTTGAAGAGGCTGTAGTAATCCCGGTACTTGGGGTAGAAGTTGACCTCCACCGACACCACAAAGTTGATGCTGGTGATGAGGATGGTCAAAAAGGCGATGAGGGCCGGGACATCGTAATAGGGTGCCCCGTAGAACAGGCCCTTGACCTGCACGCCCACCGGCCCCACCCAGCAGATGACGAGGTGGGCAAACAGGCCAATGTTGGTGCACAAGCCGGTGAACGCCAGAGGCAGGAATTCATCCACCCATTTCAGAAACGTCCAAGGGCTTTCATCGCTCTGGGGAAATAGCGGTAGAGCAGCACCACGTCCCAGACCATCATCACGCCGTAGCCCATGGCCACGGCAAAGAGCATCCCCTCCGGCACCGGGAAGCCCAGCAGGACCACCAGTACCAGCCCCAGCCCGAACGCCAGCCCGATGGCCGCTAAAAACGAGCAGAGGATGCCCCGGTAATCCTTGATGGCCGTCAGATAGCTCATGCCGTTCCAGTTGACGATCATCTCCGCGAAGAGCCACAGGCACAGCAGTCCCTGCAGCAGTGTGGCCCCGGAGACAAGGAGGAACAGACAGTACAGGCTGCACCCCAGCACCAGCATCAGGCTGGAAGAGCCCCAGAACGAGGGCAGGATGGCCTGCTCCCGCTCCTCGTAGAGCATATCGGCCAGGTAGCGCGTGACCGGCATGGAGAAGAAGCTGGTGACCGTAAGGGAAAACAGCAGCGTATAGGTGATCATGCAGACGAGTAAGTCCTGCTGGGCTCGCTCGGCCCCCACCCAGCCGCAGAGCAGCAGAATGCCCATCTGGAGCGCCACGCCCAGCAGCATGGGCCCGGTGCAGATGATGCCCGCGTACCCGTAGGCCCGCAGGGAGGCGAACAGGCCTTTGCGGCGGAACAGCTTTTTCAGTTCAAATCCAATTCCTGCCATGTGTTACTCCAAGTGATATTCTTTTGCGGTTTCGTCGTACATTTTCTGGTAGTTGGCCAGCATCTGCTCGTGGTGGAAGTAGGCGTCCACTCGTCTCTGTCCAATGCGGCCCATCTCCTCCCGGCGGGCACGGCTGGCGCACATCTTCTCCATGGCGTCAGCCAATCCCTGGCGGTACATGGGGGGCACGCAGTAGCCTGCAATGCCAAACGTATCCCCGGGGGCGCCTTCCAGCAGCTCGCGGCAGCAGCCCACCTCGGTGGTCACGCAGGGGCGGCGGGCCGCCATGGATTCCAGCACCGAGAGTGGCTGCCCCTCCGAGATGCTGGTGAGGATGGTGAAATCCAGTTTCTGCATATACTGCACCACGTCCACACGGCCGGTGAAGAGCAGATTTTTGATCTGCAATTGCTCCACCAGCGCATAGCACTCGTTGGCGTAACCCTCATCGTCCACACCGCCCATGATGTGGAGACGGACATTGGGCATCCGGGAGGCCAGCTCAAAGAAGGCATAGATCATAGTCTTGACATCCTTGATGGGCGCCAGACGCACCACCGCGCCAATGTCCACCCAGCCGTCCTCTTCTTTCAGCGGGATATCGCAGAACCGCTGGTACTGGACGCCGTTGGGGATGACGATGCACTTGGCCCCGTCGCAGCCCATCTCGATCTGGGTCCGGCGGGCATTATAGAACAGACTGCTGACCCGGAACGCCCGCCGGTAGATCTCTTCTGAAAGCATATAGAAGAACCGGATCCATCGGCTCTTGAACGAGGGCACCACCCACTCGGCCCGGATGATCTCCTCCTCCCGCTCCGGGTGTAGATGCCGTGCTCGGTGAGGAGGACGGGGGCGTGATTCAGGCTGCCGCCCAGGCAGGCCAGCAGGCCGCCGTAGCCGGTGGAGATCGCATGGTAGACATCCGCTTTCGGCACCCTGCCCGTAAGCAAATAGAGCACCGGCAGCAGCATCGATCGCACGGTATGGAACGCGTCCGCATAAGCCACATAAGGGTACTCCTGGAGGCAGATATCGGTGAACAATTCCATAAAATCCCGGCTCTGCAGAAAGGAGAGCGGGTGGACGCCTTTTTTCCTGAAACAGACGGTACAGCACGTCCCAGTCCGGGCTGCCCAGCCGTACCAGTTCCCGCAGGGCGGTACGCTCGTCTGCAGTAAACAGGACCGGCTGCCGCTCCCCGTGGAGGCGGAGGGCATCATCCAGAAAAACCTCCTCCACCTCTTTCACGTTGGGAGGCAGCTCATACACGAACTTGCCCCGGTCTTCCGCTTTGGCCCCAATGACCCAGAGGGAAAACTCCTGCTGAGGCATGGCCTGAATATACGCGTGCATCCATGTGGATACGCCGCCGTGAACATAGGGATAAGACCCTTCCAGCACCAGACAAATGCGCATGGTCTCACGCCCCTTTCTTTTCAATGTGGATGGTGTCGGCGTTGGCTTTGAGCAGGTAGAGGTTCCCCGTCAGGTGGGTGAGCTCGCCGCCCGTCACCCGGCCGGGGGTGCCCTCATTGGCCCGGAAGAACAGCCACCCCTCGTCCACAAAATTGCCGAGGGTAAGCGTCCACTCCGTGGGGGTGCTCTCGGTGGTGACGGTGAGCTGGCTGTACCGCTGGATCGCACCGGCACACTCGGTACCGGTCTGCTTGCGCAGGTCGGGGGCAGCGGCGGAGAGCCATTTGAGGTAATCCTCAAAGCCGCCCTTGTACACCTCCCAGCCCTCTTCCGCGCCGCGGTCCACGTCCAGCAGGTCGTCCGGATGCATGAAGTGGGTGCTGACGAAATGCATGTTCAACTCGTTCATGGCAGCCAGCCGCATGTAGGTATCCCCCACCATGCCGCCAGAGACGATGCGGGGCTCTTCCACCATGCCGTCGCTGGCCACACCGAATTCCTGCACATAGGGCAGGGATGTGCCATCCTCAAAGTAGGTGCTTGCAATGGTGCGGATCCGGGTCACTTTGCTGCCCAGCACCTTCCGCCCGGCAGCAGAGAGGATGTTGGAGGGCGGCACATAAACGCTGCCATTCGTATGGGGCAGCACGGTCTTCTGGAACGCGATCAGCTCGTCCATGGCGGCCACGATGGCGTCCTCACCGGGCCACTGACGGTAGCTGTAAAGATCCTTGTAATCCGTATCGGGCAGTACCAGCGGCTGATGGTTGTAGCCATGGAAGCCCACTTCCCCGCCCTGCTGCAGCAGCAGGCTGCCAAAATAGCGGAACTGCTGGGTGTCCGGCTGGCGGGTGGGGGCATCCACCGTGTCATCCTCGTAGTTTTCGATCATGACGCCGGTAAAGCGGATGGAGTATTTCTGGGCCAGCTTCATCAGGTCCGGCCACCAGACCTTGGAATAAAAGTCCGCTATGCTCATCCTGTAATCCCTGCGGATATAAGTACCATCGCCGCCGGGCACCGGAGAGGGAAAATCGTCCAGATAGAACACCGAACTGTTGATGACGGGGTAGGCCGTGGCGTCGCACAGCAGGCTGTAGGAGGCCGCGTACGCCCCGCAGCACCTTATTATAGATGCCGATGTTGTCCACCACCACCCGGCCAGAGCCGCTGGAATGCTCCCACACCAGCGGGACGCCCTCGTCCCCGGTGCGGGCATACACGGTGGCATCCTCCCGGAGGCTGACACTGAGGGCAGACTCGAACGGGTCACTGAGCTCATACCGCTGCCCGCCGCCCAGCATAAAGTCTTCCGATGGGATGATGCTTTCCACCATCTTATACCCCCATGCAGAGGACTGGACACCCAGCTTTTGTGAAATTGCATCGAAATATGTCGTTTTGTCCGGTGTCATGGCGAAGAGCGCACTTCCGCCGTTCTGCACCCAGTTCATCAGGTCGATGAGGCGCTTGCCCAGGGCGTCCAGGTTGCTCATGAGGACCACCACGGTCTGATACTGGCCGAACTCCGGCAGGCTGGTCAGGGCCGTGGTGCGCACATCTACCGCCTGGGTACCCACTTTCATGTCCAGCAGGATCTGGTCGAACTGCTTCTTAACCTGGTCGGTACCCTCCTGCCCGGAGTCGTAGAGCAGCAGGCAGGTGACGGGCTGGCCGAACATGGCGATGGAGGCGGGCTTGACCTCCGTGCGAGGGAGATAATCAATTTTAAATTGGGTGGAGGCGTACCGGATGCCGCTGCGCTCCGCAAACAGGATGGCCGCCATGGCCAGGAACACGGCCCAGATGAGGAGCAGTTTCCGCCAGCGGAACGCCCAGCCAGGAATGCAATTTGTGTTTCATCACGCGTTCTTCCCCTGCCAGAACCGCACCGTCTCGCGGCCCTTTGCGCTGAGGTAGACCTCCTTTTCCTCGATGTCATGCAGTGTTTTCTGGATGGCCGCACCATCCCGCAGGGCAGCCGCCATCCGCAGGTGGAGCAGCCAGGGCGTTTCCCGCTGGGGCCAGCGGGCCGTCAGCGCATCCAGCGTGGCCTCGGCCCGGTCGTACTCGGCAAGGGCCAGCTGGGCTGCTGCCAGCTTGCATTCCAGCGTGTAGCTGCGGCGTCCCAGGGCATCCAGCCGCTTTTTTCAGCAGCTGCTCCAGCTGGTGATACTGGATCTCCGCCGCTTTGCCCTGCACAAAGCCGCTTTCCAAATAGCTTTCCAGATAATCGCAGTATTCTTCCAGCACCTTGGCGTCGCCGGGGGCGGCGGCATAGCGCTGCTCCTGCTGCTGGAGCTTCAGGTCGGCCTCTTTGGAAATTTGCGCCAGTGCAGTGGAGGCATAGTGTACCACCTCGCTGTCGTTATCCATGCGGGCCTGCTGAAGCAGGTCGTAATAGCCCGCAGGATCATCCGTCAGCACCGAGAGGATGAGCTTCCGCTTCTGGGCGGGGCTGTTCACCAGCAGGGCCTCTTCCAGCGGGACGACGGTATCTTTCTCCTCGTTTTCCGCCACGAGGATATTTTTGTAGATTTCTTCGTTAATGCGTAGTTTTTCCAATGTCCGGTCGAGCAGCTGCCCGCCCGTGAGCCGGTGGGAGGTGTGGAGCAGCACCACGCACAAAGGCCCCCACACCGGCACCAGCAGCGCCACCGGGAGGAAATACCCCTCCACTTCCAGCGCCCGGGAGCGGGCCAGCAGCCAGAGGGCCCCGCACAGAGCCAGATGCAGCACCAAAAACAGCAGACCAAACCAGAATCCGCTCCCCATCTCACTACACCTCCTGTTTGGCGGCGCTCACCAGCCGCAGCTGCTCGTCCAGCGGCACGGAGATGATATGCAGACCTTTCTCTCCCATGCGCTTGGTCAGCAGCGGCAGATTTTCTTCATCGGCCTGATTCATCAGCAGGTAGACGGCATTGTCTATTCCAACGCCTGCTACATCGGTACTGCGGATGGAGCGCCCCACCCGGTCGTTGAGGTCGGCCTGGTTCTTGAACTCGCCCGTCACCCGCAGCAGCAGATGGTGCGCCATTTTTTCTTCCTGCAGGGTACAGGCTGTAGCCAGCTGCTCCGCAAACACGGCAGGACGCAGCAGGCAGGTACCGGGCAGATACCAGCTCTCCCGCACGGCGTTCTCATACTCAAAGGCACGCACCAGCGCTGTTTCCACCAGCCCGCAGAGGATGCGGAAAAGGTTCTGGTAATAGAGAGTCATCTGCTCCTCGGTGGCCGTCCGCAGACCAATGAGCACCACGAGGGTGCCGTTCTGCCGCACGCCTGCCGCGTACATAGGCAGGCCGGGCCTGAGCTCCCGGTTCACCCACAGACCCTCCTGCTCAATGCCCCGGAGGACATCCAGCCGCCGGGCCACCTCAATGGAATGGGCCGGGGCAGGCTCCAGCCCGGCGCTGGCGGCGGTCAGGCGGGCAAAGGTGTGGTTTTGTTCCAGCCGGTAGATGGTCAGGCTGTGATTTTCCAGCACATCCTCCATGATCTGCACCGTCTTGCGGTAGATCTCCTGCGGCTGCAGCATATCCAGCTGCTGGGTCACGGTATAAATTTTGCCAAAACTGTCCCGGCGGCCTAAGATCTGGCGGCGGAACATCTGTTTGTCTTCCAAAGTATCCTGATACAGCCGCTGGGTGAACCGGAGCCGGTGCTGGAACCACCCGTAGCGCGTGCGGACGGTATCGCTCGGGCAATGGAGACGACGGCGTCCCCGTCGTAGGTAATGTCGAGCCCCGGGAACAAGCCCTTGAGCGCCTCGCCCAGGTCTCCCACGGTGTGGGCAAAGCTATCCGGAACCTCGAGTTCCTCGAATGTGGCATCCCAGCTGTCGAAGATGCGACGCACCAGAACGGCCAGCTCCTCGGCGCAGAGGGCACCGAGCGGTGAGTCCGCCCCAGCCCTCATGACAGCAGAGCCTTGCGAGCACGCCTCGAACAGCGGGGTCAAAATCGGGTCTTCCAGCGTGGGCGAGGCGGTGTACAGATACGGCACGCGCAAGATCTTGGCCTGAATGCCGTCGCGGACCGCATAGTAGCGGCACAGGTCGTTGGCCGCACGGGCAATGATGCCCTTGCCGTTTTGCCCCGCAACGTCCACCGCACCGTCCGCTCCCATGGGACCAGTCACAAACAGCAGCTGAATCTGGCGACCCATGCAAGCTCGAAAGACGGAGCGCAGCAGCTCGATGTCGCCAACGGCCTCGGTATGCGGCGTGAGATAGGTAGAGAGGTAGACCACACGGTCGAATTCGTAAGCCTGGTCCAGGTGCTGCAGCAGCTCTTTCCAAGACGCATGGAGCGACGACCCGTCGCGGCGCGCCTCGTTGGCCGCCACGACCTGAACATGGTCACCGGGAAACGCCTTGGCACAAAAGTCGTCATCGACATACGCGGTATTGCCAACAACCAGCACT
>VOFE01001920.1_pt1 | contig 10001 bp, 9 predicted proteins | sample 5384071 | NCBI WGS metagenome assembly VOFE01 (sample SAMN12384724, study PRJNA508395) | human gut metagenome | isolation source: healthy gut D | host: Homo sapiens
GACGCTTATATTGCTTATAAACTCAATCGAGATGCATTTGAATAAGGAGGTGGTCAAGTTGGATGAGATGTATCATCATGGTATTCTCGGTCAGAAATGGGGCGTTCGTCGTTTCCAGAACAAAGACGGAACTTTGACCGCCGTAGGTCAAAAGCGTTTGGAAAAGAAAGACACAAATTGGGCCCATAAAAACCACGACAAAATTGTATCTAAAGCCCGCAAAGATGTTTCCAAAGAACTCGATCAGTATGCCAATCAACTATTGAAAAATCCTTCCTCTGTGACATCGAAAGGTAAAATCAGTTCTTCGGCTATCAATTCCTATAATCGGAAGATGGCTGAACTGATGAATGAGTCCGTCAAGAATGTTACCGCACCTTCAGGGCGTGTCGTTCAATTCGTTGCAAAACGAGGTGAAGTCGGCGTGCATATGGCTCTGGCTGACAGAGGCTATGATATGCAGCAGCTGAAGAATGGTATCTGGGCTTCCGGTCGAGTTGCCTATAAGAAGAAAAAAATGTTGATATAGTTTAAGGAGGTGATGATTCAAAATGGAGATGTCTTTTGGTTCCAGACTGAAACATGCTTGGAATGCGTTTACTGGTAATGTTCAAACGAATTACCGGGATTTAGGTATGAGCTATTCATACCGAGCTGACAGACCAAGAATGTCCAGAGGCAATGAAAGATCAATCGTCACATCGGTTTATAACCGAATTGCGCTTGATGTTGCGGCCCTGAATGTTCAGCATGTTCGGTTGGATGAAAATGGGCGTTTTCTTTCGGCCATCGATGACGGATTGAATAATTGCCTCACTTTGGAAGCGAATGTCGATCAGACGGCACGGTCGTTCGTTCAGGATGTAGTTATCTCTATGTTTGATGAAGGAAGCGTAGCTATTGTTCCGGTCGACACCACGACTGACCCAAATGTGTCCGGTTCGTATGATATACAGTCTCTGCGTGTCGGACAGATTTTAGACTGGTATCCGCAGTATATTCGTGCTCGTGTGTACAATGAACAAACGGGCAGAAAAGAAGATATTGTGGTGCCGAAAAGTGCAGTGGCTATCATTGAGAATCCGCTGTACGCAGTTATCAATGAGCCGAACTCAACTATGCAGCGGCTCATTCGTAAACTTAACCTACTTGATGTCATTGATGAGCAAAGCGGATCTGGAAAACTCGATTTAATTATTCAGCTTCCTTATGTAATCAAGACAGAAGCAAGGCGTCAACAGGCCGAAAATCGGCGTAAAGATATAGAAAACCAGTTGTCAGGTTCGAAGTATGGTATCGCTTATACTGATGGTACTGAGCATATCACACAGTTGAATCGTTCCGTGAACAACAACCTGATGTCCCAGATTGAATACTTGACGAGTATGCTATACAGCCAGTTGGGAATCACTCAGAGCATTTTGGATGGAACAGCGGACGAGAAGACAATGCTGAACTACAACAACCGGACAATCGAGCCGATCATTTCCGCTATTGTTGATGAGATGAAACGAAAGTTTCTGACCAAAACTGCCCGATCACAACACCAGTCAATTTCATTCTTCAGAGACCCGTTCAAACTGGTTCCTGTCAATGACATTGCTGAAATCGCTGACAAGTTTACAAGAAATGAAATCATGACTTCGAATGAAATTCGTCAGGTAGTCGGCATGAAACCCTCTGAGGACCCGAGAGCAGATGAACTCAGAAATAAGAACCTGAGTGCGCCGTCCGGTTCCAATCAGCAGTCGGAAGAAATGCCTATCGCCGAAGTTGATTCAGTTGGAGACTCAGCAAGTGATTTGGACGACAAAATCTCTAAGCAAAAATCGAAAAAGTAAGGAGGAATTTCAAAATGAGTAGACCTTTTTCGGTTGAGGCTTGTGATTTCAGCGGCTGGGCAACCCGAAACGACCTTAAGTGTTCCGATGGACGAGTAATTCGTCGGGACGCCTTTAAGAATAACGACGGCATTAAAGTCCCGCTGGTCTGGAATCATCAGCACAACAGTCCTCGTGATGTTCTCGGTCATGCATGGCTTGAGAACCGTGAGGAAGGTGTTTACACCTACGGCTTTCTCAATGACACCACTGATGGTGAAATTGCGAAGGTCCTTATTAAGCACGGTGACATCTGTGCTCTGTCCATTTACGCCAATCAGCTTCAGCAGGCTGGTCCTGATGTGCTGCATGGCTGTATTTGCGAGGTGAGCCTGGTGCATAAGGGTGCTAATCCTGGTGCGTTTATCGACTCTATGCTGAAGCACGGCGAAATGTCCGATGATGAGGCTATCATCTATACCGGAATGCCTCTCTGTCTTTCTCATTCTGCGGAATCTAAGGATGATCCGGAAGACGAGGAAAAGAAGAAGGATTCCAAAGAGGACAAGTCTGCTGAAAACAAGGAAGAGAAGAAGGACAACGAGGAGACGATTGCTGATGTGATCGATTCCATGTCTGAGAAGCAGCAGAATGTCATGTATGCACTTATCGCACAGGCTCTCGAAGGCGAACCCGAAAAGGAATCCAAGGACGATTCCGACAACAAATCTGAATCCAATAAGGAGGATAACACAATGAAACACAATGTCTTTGACAACGATCAGCAGAAGAAGACCGAGGTTCTGTCTCATGCTGACCAGGCAAGCATCATTTCTATGGCCAAGTCCAACAGCGTCGGCAGTCTCCGTACTGCTATGGACATTTATGCAGAGCAGAATCCTGACAGTGTTCTGGCTCATGGTATCGACGGTATTGAAACCCTGTTCCCTGAGTACAAGGATGTCCGTCCCGGTGCTCCTGAACTGCTTACCACTGACCAGGGTTGGGTGAATGAGGTTCTGAAGAAGGTTCACAAGAGCCCTATTTCCCGTATCCGTACTCGTCAGGCTGACCTGCGTAACATTGAGGCTCTTCGTGCCAAGGGTTACAAGAAGGGCACTCAGAAGGGTTATGTCGGCAACATCCAGCTGCTCCACAGAACTACCGATCCTCAGACCGTGTATGTGAAGAGCAAGCTTGACCGTGACGACATCATCGATATTCAGGACTTTGATGTGGTGCAGTACCTGTACGGCATCGACCGTATGAATCTGAACGAGGAGCTGGCAACGGCTATCATGATCGGCGATGGTCGTGAGGTTGGTGCTGACGGTAAGATTGCTGAGGATAAGATCCGCCCGATCTGGCTGGATGACGAGCTGTACACCATTCATGCTGATGTCGACATTGCCGGCATGAAGAGCACGCTTCAGGGCACCAACACTTCCGCTAATTTCGGCGAGAATTACATTTATGCAGAAGCCGTGATCCAGTCTCTGTTGTACGCTCGTGAGAAGTATAAGGGCTCTGGCACTCCCGACTTCTACTGCACGCCTCATCTGGTCAATGTCATGCTGCTTGCCCGTGACCTGAATGGTCGCCGCATCTATGACAAGGTCAGTGATCTGGCTGCGGCTCTGAATGTCGGTCAGATCATTACGGCGGAGCAGTTCGAGGGTAAGACTCGTACTACTACGGACAGCAAGACCAAGAAGCTTCTGGGTCTTATGGTCAACCTGGCTGACTATTCTCTGGGCGCTACCAAGGGCGGTGAAATCACTCACTTCACTGATTTCGACATCGACTTCAACCACATCAATGTCGCGAACGAGATCAGCATAGTCGCCGATCCGTTCGCCAGGGAGAATTTCCACAAAATGCGGTATGTGACGTTCATGGGGGCGAAGTGGAAAATTTCAAGGGTCGAGGTGGGCTATCCGCGGCTGATCCTGACCATCGGAGGGCTGTACCATGAATAGGCGTTATGAGCTCCAGGCGGTTCTGGAGGGCATTCTCGGCTCCGGGAATGTGTATTTCCAGCCGCCGGAGAACCTGAAGGTGCGGTATGACTGCATCGTCTATGAGCGGAGCGAAATCGAAACTGTCCACGCGGACAACGCCCCTTATCGCCTGCTGGACCGCTACCAGGTGACAGTCATCTACAAGAACCCGGACAGCGACCTCCCTCACCGCCTCGCCATGCTGCCCATGTGCACCCATGACCGCCATTTTACAGCGGACAACCTGAACCACGATATTTTCAACCTGTACTATTAAAGGAGGAAATCCGAAATGAGTAGAATCGTATGGGACAAGACCGGTGAGCGTTTTTACGAAACCGGTGTTGATCGCGCTGTCCTTTACCCCATCAGCTCCGCCGGCCTTTACAACAAGGGCGTGCCCTGGAACGGCATCACCGGCATCACCGAGAGCCCTTCCGGCGCGGAGCCCAACAACCTCTATGCCGACAACATCAAGTACCTGGCTGGAGGTCTCCGTGGAGGGCGGTCTCGTTGAACAGATCAACCGCATCGTTGCGGCACAGAATGGCAAGGTCATCATTGAGACTTTCAAGGACATCATTCTGCGCGCTTACGGCGAGAAGTCTCCGGATGGCCGTCGATTCATCAAGAACCAGGAAGTCCGCGATGCCTTCGCTCAGACCGAGGCGTACAGCAACCTGTTCATGGAGCTGGCAACCGACGCTAAGGCTGCGAGCGAGTTCGTCAACGGCATCGTTCCTCCCAAGACGGAAAAGGCAGCCCCGGCCGATCAGAGTGCCGAAGCTCCTGCTGTTCCTGAAAACTGATGACAATGAGGACCGGCGATGCTGAAGATCACAGTGCCGGCTACCGAATTGTTTGACGGGGTCGGAAACTTTATCAACACCAAGGAGCAGACGCTCCAGTTGGAGCATTCGCTGGTCTCTCTTTCAAAATGGGAAGCCAAATGGCACAAGCCTTACTTGTCCCGCAAGGCGATGACCATAGAAGAGACGATCGACTACATCCGGTGCATGACACTGACACAGAATGTCGACCCGAATGTGTATAAAGCGATCACTCCATCAAATTTGAAGACGGTCACGGAGTACATTGACGCTCCGATGACCGCCACGACCATCTCCAATGCAAAGAAAAAGGGTGGAAGCCGTAAAATCGTCACGGCAGAGGTCATTTATTATTGGATGATCTCCTACGGTATCCCGTTTGAGTGCCAGAAATGGCATCTGAACCGACTTCTGACCCTTATCAATGTGTGTAATGTGGAGGGGTCGCCGCCTCAGAAGCTTTCGAGAGCGGAGGTTGCCGCGCAGTATAAAGCGCTTAACGCTGCCCGACGGAAGCAGTGGAATACAAGGGGGTAATACCATGACAGAAAAAGAACTGAGAGCCAAAGTAGTCTCGATTGCAGAGAAGTATCTCGGATGCAAGGAAAGCAATGGCTCGCATAGACAAAAATCATCGACCTCTATAACAGTCACATGGTATTACGAAATTGTAAACCGAAATGGATCTGCAAAGATTACCTTTTATAACTCAAATATTCAAAATGGGGTTCCGATCGCGATCATCCTGCAATATGGTCACGGAACCCGTAACGGAGGCTGGGTACAGGGGCGAGATTATATCAATCCTGCTATCCAGCCTATTTTTGACAAAATCGCAAATAACGCATGGAAGGAGGTTACTAAGCTATGAGTAAAACTATCGACGAAAGAGTCGTAGAAATGCGGTTTGACAATAAGCAGTTTGAGAGCAATGTTCAGACCAGTCTGTCCACCATTGAAAAATTAAAAAAGAGTTTGGATATGGATGGAGCTACAAAGGGTCTTGAAAGCATTGACAGTGCTGCTAAGAAAGTCGATATGTCGGGGCTCGGTTCTGCGGTTGAAACAGTAAAGACTCGATTCTCGGCATTGGAGGTCATGGCTGTAACCGCCCTTGCAAATATCACCAACTCAGTCGTTAATACAGGCAAGCAAATGCTCCATTCCTTGACGATCGAGCCCATCAGTCAGGGTTTTGAAGAATACGAGCTGAAGATGGGGTCAATTCAGACCATCATGATGAGTACGGGTGCTTCTCTTGAAGAGGTAAATAAATATCTCCAAGAACTCAACACCTACTCGGATAAGACCATCTACTCGTTCCAGGACATGACTTCCAACATCGGTAAATTCACCAATGCGGGCGTAGGACTTGAGGATGCAGTTATGGCTATCCAGGGTGTCTCGAATGTTGCCGCCGTTTCCGGTGCCAATGCAAATGAGGCGTCCCGTGCCATGTATAACTTTGCTCAGGCTTTGTCTGCCGGTTATGTTAAGCTGATCGACTGGAAATCTATTGAGAACGCTAACATGGCAACTGTTGAATTTAAGACACAGCTTCTTGAATCGGCTGTTGCCTGCGGTACATTAACCAAGACTGCTGACGGAATGTACAAAACAGTCAAGGGTAATGTCATCGATGCTACACATGGCTTCAATGATTCTTTGCAGGATCAGTGGATGACTACAGAAGCTCTTGTTAGCACTCTTCGTGATTACGCCGATGAGACAACAGAAATCGGCGCAAAAGCATTTGCCGCAGCGCAGGATGTTAAGACATTCTCCCAGTTGATGGACACTCTGAAAGAAGCCGTAGGCTCCGGATGGGCAAACACATGGGAAATCCTGTTTGGTGATTTTGAGGAAGCCAAAGAACTTTGGACTGGACTCAGTCAGGTTATCGGTGGATTTATCGATGCCCAAGCGGATGCTCGCAATGAGATGTTGCAAGGGTGGAAAGATCTTGGCGGAAGAACCAAACTGATTGAGGCACTTAAAAATGCTTTTGAAGGCGTTCAGAGTGTTATCAAACCGATCTATGAGGCATTCCGTGAGATATTTCCTCCCACCACAGCCCAGCAGCTTTATGATATTACTGAGAATTTGCGAAAATTCACAGCAAATTTGAAGCTCAGTGATACAGCTTCAGCTAATCTAAAATCCACTTTCAAAGGCTTGTTTGCGATCTTGGACATCATTAAACAAGCCTTTTCTGCTATATTTACGGCAATTAAACCGTTGTTTGGCGGGTTTGGAACACTCGGAGATGGAATTCTTGGTTTCACTGGCGGGATTGGCGATGCTATTGTTGCGTTTGATGAGTTTATCAAAACCAGCGGAGCATTCCAGAAAGTCGGTGAGGGTATTGCCACGGTCATACAGACAATTATGACAGCTTTATCCACACTGAAGAACAAGATCAAAGAGAAATTCGAATCCGCCAATTTCGAATTGTTTCATTCTCTGCTTGAGCGAATTCATGAGAGGATGACTCAAGTCGGAGAAGCAGCCGGTGAGATGAAATCTGGGGTTATCGTCGCCTTTGAGGTCATTGGTGAAGCTCTTGCTAATTGCCAATTTGTTCAGCTTCTCTCTGCTGTGTGGAACGCCGTTAAGACAATCGGAAGTGGCATCGTTAAAATCCTTGGCGAACTCGGCAGTTCTTTAGCAAAGAATCTCGGTGAAGCTAATTTCAGCGGAATTACTGATCTGCTGAATGGTATCTCGTTCGGTGCTATTGCTGTCGGTATCACAAAGTTTGTCGGCACCTTCCGAAAAGCTATTGAAGATATCGGCAGTTTCAAGGAATCTTTTATCGGAATTCTTGACAGTGTTCGAGGATGCTTTGAAGCTTACCAGACTCAGTTGCAGGCTGGTACATTGCTGAAGATCGCGTCTGCTATTGCTATTCTTACTGCATCTTTGATTGCGCTTAGTCTTGTGGACAGCGAAAAGCTGAATGTAGCCCTTGGAGCAATCACTGTGCTATTCGCTGAACTTCTTGCTTCGATGGCTGTATTCAACAAAATCAGCGGTCAGGCAACTGGTGTGATGAAGAGTGTAACTGCTATGCTCGGAATTGCTACGGCAGTGCTGATTTTAGCGAGCGCACTTAAAAAGATTGCTGATCTGGATGCAAAGCAGCTTACTACTGGTCTGATTGGCGTTGCAGGTTTGACGGCTATGATGGTTGCCGCAGCCAAAGCTATGAGTTCCAACAGTAAAACCATCATCAAGGGTGCTACTCAAATGGTGATCTTTGCAGCCGCAATCAAGATTCTTGCTTCTGTTTGTGAGCAACTTGCTAAATTGGACTGGAACCAACTTGCGAAAGGTCTTGTCGGCGTTGGTGTATTGCTTGCCGAGGTTTCTCTGTTCCTGAGAACCGCAAAATTCAGCGGTAAATCCATTACTACGGCTACAGGTATTGTAATTCTTTCAGCAGCAATCAAGGTGTTGGCCTCTGCCTGCAAAGATTTCGGCGAAATGAAATGGGAAGACATCGGTAAGGGGTTTGCTTCTATTGCTGTTCTTCTTGCCGAGATCACTGCATTCACAAAACTTACCGGAAATGCTCAAAATGTCATTTCTACCGGTGTGGCGTTAATCGCCATTGCCGCCGCTATGAAAATCCTTGCCTCTGCGGTTAAGGATTTCTCAACCATGCAGTGGGGTGAGATCGCTCGTGGTCTGACTGCTATGGCGGGAGCACTTGCCGCTATCACCGTGGCGGTTAAATTCATGCCGAATAATATGGCTGGTATTGGTGCCGGTTTGGTAATTGTTTCTGCGGCGCTTGTCGTTCTTTCAACCGCCCTTGAGAAAATGGGGAATCTAAGTTGGGAGCAGGTAGCAAAGGGTCTTATCACTCTCGGCGGAGCAATGACTATTCTTGCCATCGGGTTAAATACCATGACAGGTACTCTTGCCGGTTCTGCGGCTCTGCTTGTTGCTGCGAGTGCACTTTTGGTACTCACCCCTGTATTGGCTATTCTCGGCGCTATGAGCTGGAGTTCCATTGTCAAGGGTCTTGTTACCTTAGCCGGAGCATTTGCTGTTCTCGGCGTTGCAGGTGCTGTGCTCACTCCATTGGTTCCTTCTATTCTTGCTTTGAGCGGCTCCTTGGCACTAATCGGAGTAGCAGTCGTTGGCATTGGTGCCGGACTCGCTTTGGCTGGTGCTGGTTTGTCTGCTTTGGCAGTAGGTTTGACGGCTCTTGCGGCTGCTGGAACTGCCGGTGCCACAGCCATTGTTGCTTCCTTGACTGTTATTATTACAGGTGTTGCAGCACTCATTCCTGCTATCGTGGCTAAGATCGGTGAGGCAATCGTTGAGTTCTGCAAAGTTATCGCAGATAGTGCAGGAGCTATCGGCGAAGCAGTCAAAGCAGTTGTTCTTATGCTGGTGGCTGAACGGCATTGCAGAGCGGCTGCCCGAACTCATTCAGGCGGCAGTCAATGTGATCGCGGCATTCTTCTCCGGCATCATTGATGCTCTGGCAGGACTTGATACAAGTGTATTGGTGAAAACCATCGCCGGCATCGGTCTGCTGTCCGGCATTATGGTCGCATTGGGTGCGGTAGCCGCATTGATCCCCAGCGCTATGATAGGTGTGCTCGGTATGGGTGCTCTTATCGCTGAGCTGGCGATCGTTCTTGCTGCTGTTGGTGCCCTTGCACAGATCCCCGGCCTTTCCTGGCTGATCGGTGAGGGCGGCAAGCTGCTGGAGCAGATCGGTACGGCGATCGGTGGGTTTGTCGGCGGCATTGTCGGCGGATTCATGAGTGGTATCTCCAGTCAGTTCCCGCAGATCGGCAGTGATCTCGCAGCGTTTATGACAAATGTTCAGCCGTTTATCGACGGCGCAAGCAGTATCTCTCCGGCAATGTTCAGCGGTGTGCAGGCATTGACAGACGCGATATTGCTGCTGACGAAGGCCGAGCTTGTGCAGGGTATTGCGTCCTGGTTCACGGGTAGTTCTTCTCTTTCGGATTTTGCTGATGAGCTCGTTCCGTTCGGAGAAAGCATGGCGGAGTTCAGCAACGCTATCAGCGGGATGGACGCCGACCTTGTTTCCAAAGCGGCGACTGCCGGTAAGGCACTTGCAGAGATGGCCACAACGCTGCCGAACAGCGGCGGTGTAGTCGGCTTCTTTGCCGGTGAGAATGACATGGACAAGTTTGGAGAGCAGTTGGTTCCGTTCGGAAAGGCCATGAAGGACTACTCTCTCGCTGTCAAAGGAATGGATGTCGGTGCCGTCAGCAATTCCGCTTCTGCCGGTAAGGCGCTCGTGGAACTATCCAATACCATTCCGAACTGCGGCGGACTTGTGAGCTTCTTCACCGGAGATA
>VOFE01001927.1_pt1 | contig 10001 bp, 7 predicted proteins | sample 5384071 | NCBI WGS metagenome assembly VOFE01 (sample SAMN12384724, study PRJNA508395) | human gut metagenome | isolation source: healthy gut D | host: Homo sapiens
GTGGACTTCAAGCTGGAGTTCGGCAGACTGACCGGCGGCACGATCGTTCTGGCGGACGAGATCAGCCCCGACACCTGCCGCCTCTGGGACGAAAAGACCCATGAGAAGCTGGACAAGGACCGCTTCCGCCGGGACCTGGGCGGCGTGGAGGGCGCCTATGCCGAGGTCATGCAGAGACTGCTTGCCCATGATGCCGACTGAGCTGAGCGCCGTGCTCCCGGCCCGCCACATCCAAGAGGAGTGCGGCGTGTTCGGCGTGTACGCGCCGGAGACGACGGATGTGGCCCCCTGGCCTATTACGCCCTGTACGCCCTCCAGCACCGGGGCCAAGAGAGCGCCGGCATCGCGGTGAACGATGATGGCGTGTTCACCGCGTACCGGGATGTGGGGCTGGTGAACGAGGTGTTTCCGGCGGAGCGGCTCCGCTCCCTGGGCACGGGCACCATCGCCGTAGGCCACGTGCGCTACGGCACCACCGGGTCCGACAACAAGCGGAACGTCCAGCCCATCCTGGTGAACCACTACAAGCGGGCCGCATGGCCCTGGCCCACAACGGCAACCTCACCAACTCCCACGCATTGCGCCAGGAGCTGGAGAGCCAGGGCTCCATCTTCCAGACCACCACGGACTCCGAGGTCATCGCCTACATCATCGTCCAGGAGCGTTTGCGCGCCCCCTCCATCGAGGAGGCGGTCTCCGCCGCCATGGACCGGATCGAGGGGCCTACTCCCTGGTGATCTCCTCCCCACCAAGCTCATCGCCGTCCGGGACCCCACGGCTTCCGGCCGCTGTGCATGGGCCCGGAAAAGGTCGTGTCGCTGGTCTCGGGCGTATCCGAGGGCTGTGTGCGCGCGGGCTGCGCGCTCATCGGCGGCGAGACCGCTGAACACCCCGGCACGATGAAGCCGGACGACTATGACCTTGCGGGCTTTGCCGTGGGCGTCGTGGACCGTGACAAAATTCTGGACAAGAACAAAATGCAGCCGGGGGATGTGGTCATCGCGCTGCCCTCCAGCGGACTGCACTCCAACGGCTACTCGCTCGTGCGCAAGGTGTTCGATGTGGAGAACGCCGACCTCGGGCAGTATTACGGCGAGCTGGGCTGCGAGCTCGGCGAGGAGCTGCTGCGCCCGACGAAAATCTATGTCCGTCCTGTGTTAGCGGCCGTTGAGGCCGCCGATGTCCGCGGCATCAGCCACATCACTGGCGGCGGCTTTTATGAGAACATACCGCGCTGCATTCCCGACGGCCTGTGCGCGAAGATCGAAAAGAAAGCGCTGCACATCCCGCCCATCTTCCCCCTGCTCGCGCGCATGGGCGGCATCTCGGAGCGCGATATGTTCAACACCTTCAACATGGGCACGGGCATGGTGCTCGTCGCTGCAAGAGACAGCGCCGATAAGGCGCTCGCCGCGCTGCATTCTCTCGGTCAGGAAGCGGGCGTCATCGGTGAGATCGTATCGGGCGAGGAAAAGGTGGCGCTATGCTGACACGCGCCCGCATCGCCGTGCTGGTCTCCGGCGGCGGCACGAATTTGCAGGCGCTGCTCGACGCGCAGCGCGACGGAAAAATGCCGCACGGCGAGATCGTGCTGGTCGTTTCTTCCCGCGCGGGCCTATGCGCTCACGCGGGCGGAAAATGCGGGTGTTGCGGCCCGCATGCTCTCGCCCGCCTGCGGGCAGAAGCCGTTTGAAAACGAGCTTTCCGTGCTGCTGCGCGAGCAGAAGATCGACCTCATTCTCCTCGCAGGCTTTACGGTCATCCTCAGCGCAGAATTTACAAAGCAGTGGCCGCGGCGCATCCTGAATGTCCATCCGTCCCTGATCCCCGCCTTCTGCGGCAAGGGGATGTATGGCTTGAGGGTACACGAGGCCGCGCTCGCGCGCGGCGTGAAGGTCACGGGCGCGACGGTACACTTTGTCAACGAAATTCCCGACGGCGGCGAGATCCTGCTGCAAAAGGCGGTGGAGATCGCGCCGAGCGACACGCCCGAAACGATACAGCGGCGTGTGATGGAGCAGGCGGAATGGCAGTTGCTGCCGCTTGCGGCAGAGCGCGTCTGCGCAGAGATCGTAAGAGAGAAGGAGCAGAAAAATGACTGATTTTCTGGAGTTTTTAAAGGAGACCTCTTATCCCGGCCGCGGCATCCTTGTCGGACGCCGCTGTGTGTATTATTTCATCATGGGGCGCAGCGAGAACAGCCGCAACCGCGTCTTTGTCAAGACCGAGGACGGCATCCGCACCGAGGCGCACGACCCCGCCAAGCTCTCTGACCCCAGCCTCATCATCTATCATCCCGTGCGCACGATGGGGCGCGACCTCGTCGTGACGAACGGCGACCAGACCGACACCATCTGCCAGCACGGCGACTTTCGCCGCGGTCTCATGACACGCGAATACGAGCCGGACGAGCCGAACTGGACGCCGCGCATCTCCGCCATCATGCACGAGGACGGCTCCTTCGAGCTGTCCATCCTCAAGCGTAAGGATGGGCGCTGTCTGCGCGAGTTCTTCTGCTACGAAGGCTGCGACGAGGGCAAGGGCTATTTCATCAGCACCTATCAGGGGGACGGAAACCCCCTGCCCACCTTTGCGGGCGAGCCGATGGAGGCGAGCGTCCCCTCGCCCGAAGAAGTCTGGGCGGCGCTCAACGCGGACAATAGGGTGTCCCTTTATGCGAACGTGAACGGCGAAGTGAAGCTGTTCAACAAAAATTCAGGCGACTGAGGAGGACGACATGAACGAGCTGGAACTCAAATACGGCTGCAACCCCAACCAGAAGCCCGCGCGCGTTTTCATGAAAAACGGCGCAGCCCTTCCCTTTACGGTTCTCAACGGCAAGCCCGGCTACATCAACCTGCTCGACGCCTTCAACTCGTGGCAGCTCGTGCGCGAATTGAAAGAGGCGACGGGCCTTCCCGCCGCGGCGAGCTTCAAGCATGTCTCCCCCGCGGGCGCGGCGCTCGGCCTGCCGCTCGACGAGGTGGACAAAAGGGTCTATTTCGTCGCGCCCGGCACGGCGCTCTCCCCCATCGCCTGTGCCTACATCCGCGCCCGCGGCGCGGATCGCCTCTGCTCCTACGGCGACTGGGCGGCACTCTCCGACGAGTGCGACGCCGCCACCGCCGCGTATCTGAAAAACGAGGTTTCCGACGGCATCATCGCCCCTGCTTACAGCGACGAGGCGCTTGCCATCTTAAAGACGAAAAAGGGCGGCAAATACAACATCGTGCAGATCGACCCCGCCTACACTCCCGCGCCGCTGGAGCAGAAGGATGTTTTCGGCATCACCTTTGAGCAGGGGCACAACGACTGCAAAATCGATGAGAGCCTGCTCACGAACATCGTCACCGAAAATAAAGACCTGCCCGAGGGCGCAAAGCGCGATATGCTCCTTGCCCTCATCACGCTCAAATACACCCAGTCCAACTCCGTCTGCTATGTGAAAGACGGTCAAACCATCGGCGTGGGCGCGGGCCAGCAAAGCCGCATCCACTGCACCCGACTTGCGGGACAGAAGGCGGACAACTGGTATCTCCGCCGCCATCCGAAGGTGCTCGCCCTCTCGTTCGTGGACGACATCCGCCGTCCCGACCGCGACAACGCTATCGATGTCTACCTCTCCGACGAGTGCGACGATGTGCTTGCCGACGGCGCGTGGCAGCGCGTCTTTCAGGAGCGCCCCGAGGCGCTCACGGGCGAGGAAAAGCGCGCTTGGCTCGCGCAGCAGCGCGGCGTGACCGTCGGCTCGGACGCCTTTTTCCCCTTCGGCGACAATGTCGAGCGCGCGCGCAAGAGCGGCGCTTCCTACATCGTCGAGCCGGGCGGCTCGATCCGCGACGACAATGTCATCGAGACGGCAAACAGATACGGCATCACTATGACGTTCACGGGTATGCGCCTGTTCCATCATTAAGCAAGGAGGAATTTCTCCATGAAGCTCATGGTCATCGGCGGCGGCGGCCGCGAACACGCCATCATTAAAAAGCTGAAGGAAAAAAACCCCGCGGTCGAGAAAATTTACTGTCTGCCCGGCAACGGCGGCATCGCCGCCGACGCGGTCTGCGTCAGTGAGATCGGCGCGAAGGACATCCCCGCGCAGGTCGAATTTGCCAAGGCGCACGGCATTGATTATGCCGTCGTCGCGCCCGATGACCCCCTCGCCCTCGGCGCGGTCGACGCGCTGAGCGAGGCGGGCATCCCCTGCTTCGGCCCTGACAAAAAGGCCGCCGTCATCGAGGCGAGCAAGGCGTTTGCAAAGGACTTGATGCAAAAATACAACATTCCCACCGCAAAATACCGCGTCTTTACCGACGCGCCCTCCGCCTGTGCCTACATCGACGCCGAGGGTGCGCCCATCGTCGTCAAGGCGGACGGCCTCGCGCTCGGCAAGGGCGTCGTTGTCGCGCAGACAGTTGAGGAGGCGAAGGCCGCCGTGCGCGCGATGATCGAGGATAAGACCTTCGGTCAGAGCGGCGCGCGCGTCGTCATCGAGGAATATATGGAGGGTCCCGAAGTCTCGGTGCTGAGCTTCACCGACGGCGAAACGCTTGTGCCGATGGTCTCCTCCATGGACCACAAGCGCGCGCTCGACGGTGACAAAGGCCCCAATACCGGCGGCATGGGCGCGGTCGCGCCGAACGCGTACTATACAAAGGAAATTGCGGCGGAGTGCATGGAGAATATTTTCCTGCCGACGATCCGCGCGATGCGCGCCGAGGGCCGCCCCTTCCGCGGCTGCCTCTATTTCGGGCTGATGCTCACCAAGAGCGGCCCGAAGGTCGTGGAGTACAACTGCCGCTTCGGCGACCCCGAAACGCAGGCGGTGCTGCCGCTGCTTAAAAGCGACCTGCTCACCGTCATGCAGGCGACGACGAACGGTACGCTCGCGGATATGAGCGTGGAATTTTCGACTGATTCTGCCTGCTGTGTCGTGCTCGCGTCCGAGGGCTACCCTCAAAAGTATGAGAGCGGCTTCCCCATCACAATGAGCGAAGAGGCCGCCGCGCACTGCTATGTCGCGGGCGCGAAAAAGGACAGCGATACGCTCCTGACCGCGGGCGGACGCGTGCTCGGCGTCACCGCCGTCGCCCCCACACTGAGGGGCCGCCGTCGAGGACGCGTACCATCTGGCGGAGGGCGTAGATTTTGCCAACAAATACTGCCGCGGCGACATCGGCAGCGCCGCGCTCGCGGCGCGGGAGGAGAGAGGATAAAATGGTATTTCGGACCTACGTGGAAAAGCGGCAAGGTCTCGCGCCCGAGTGCGAGGCGCTGCTGACGGACTGCCGCGATTTTCTCGGCGTGCAGGGCCTGCGCGCCGCGCGTATCTGGAACCGCTATGATGTGGAGGGGATCGAGGCCCCTCTCTTTGAAAATGCCTGCAGGAGCGTGTTCTCCGAGCCGCCGCTGGACCTTGTGTCCGACGCGGCGGACACGCAGGACGCCTGCGCGGTCTTTGCCGTCGAGCCCCTGCCCGGTCAGTTCGACCAGCGCGCGGACAGCGCGTCGCAGTGCATCCAGCTTCTGAGCCAAGGCGAGCGCCCGCGCATCCGCACGGCGAAGGTCTACGCGCTCTATGGGATGCTGACGGATGCCGATGTCGAGGCGGTCAAGCGTTATGTCATCAACCCCGTCGAAAGCCGCGAGGCGAGCCTTAAAAAGCCCGAAACGCTCGCCGAGGAGCTTGCCGAGCCGAAGTGCGTTTCGTCCGTCGAGGGCTTCACCGCCATGGACGAGGCCGGGCTCTCCGCACTGCTCTCCTCCATGGGGCTTGCCATGGATATTGCCGACCTCAAGGCGCTGCAAGACTATTTCCGCGAAACCGAGCGCCGCGACCCCACCGTGACCGAGCTGCGCGTGGTCGACACCTACTGGTCCGACCACTGCCGCCACACGACCTTCTCCACGCACCTTGACGAGATCCGCATCGACGATGACGCCGTCAAGGGTGCCTATGCGCGCTATCTTGCTGCGCGCGAGGAGGTCTACGGCGCGGAGAGGGCTGCCAAGCGCCCGCAGACGCTCATGGATATTGCGACCATCGGCACAAAGACGCTCAAAGCCCACGGGCTGCTCCCCGAGCTCGACGAGAGCGAGGAGATCAACGCCTGCTCCATCCATGTGCCCGCCATGGTGAACGGCAAGGAGCAGGACTGGCTTTTGATGTTCAAGAACGAAACCCACAACCACCCCACCGAGATCGAGCCCTTCGGCGGCGCGGCCACCTGCATCGGCGGCTGCATCCGCGACCCGCTCTCCGGCCGCGCCTATGTCCATCAGGCAATGCGTGTGACGGGCGGCGGTGACCCGAGAAAGGAGCTTGCCGAAACGCTTTCAGGCAAGCTCCCGCAGCGCAAGCTCGCGCAGACCGCCGCGGCGGGCTATTCCTCCTACGGCAACCAGATCGGCCTTGCTACCGGCCATATCGCGGAGCTGTACCACGAGGGCTATGTCGCCAAGCGCCTTGAGTGCGGTGCAGTCGTCGCCGCCGCGCCCGCGGACAACGTTGTGCGCGAGCGTCCCGCGCCGGGTGATGTGGTCATCCTGCTCGGCGGGCGCACGGGGCGCGACGGCATCGGCGGCGCGACCGGCTCCTCCAAGAGCCACGATATGAAATCGCTTTCCACGATGGCGAGCGAGGTGCAAAAGGGCAATGCGCCCGAGGAGCGCAAGATCCAGCGTCTGTTCCGCGACGGCGCGGTCACGCGCCTCATCAAGCGCTGCAACGACTTCGGCGCGGGCGGCGTGTCCGTCGCGGTCGGCGAGCTGGCGGACGGACTCATCATCGACCTCGACGCCGTGCGCAAGAAGTACGAGGGCCTCGACGGCACGGAACTTGCGATCTCCGAATCGCAGGAGCGCATGGCGGTTGTCGTCGCACCGGAGAACGAGGCGAAATTCATCGCCGCTGCCGCGGCGGAAAACTTAGAGGCCTACCGCGTGGCGGTCGTGACCGAAAGCCCCCGCATGGTCATGCGCTGGCGCGGACAGACGATCGCCGACCTCTCCCGCGCCTTCCTCGACACCAACGGCGCGACGAAGCACGCCTCCGTCGCCGTCCCCGCGAGGGAATGTGCCGCTCCCGCCGCAGCTCAAACGCTGCGCGGCATGGCGGGCAGCCTCAAGAGCGCGTCCCGCCGCGGCCTTGTCGAGCGCTTCGACTCCACCGTCGGCGCGGGGACGCTCCTCATGCCCTTTGGCGGCAGGACGCAGCGCAGCCCCGCGCAGGCGATGGCGGCGCTCCTGCCCGTCCTCCCCGGCGAGAAGACCGCGCAGGGCAGCGTGATGGCCTGGGGCTGCGACCCCGACGCGCTGAGCGCCGACCCCTATCACGGTGCGCACGACGCGGTCTATACCTCGGTCGCCAAGCTCGTCGCCGCAGGCGCAGACTATCATAAGGCATATCTTTCCCTGCAAGAATTTTTTGAAAAGCTCCGCAATGAGCCCGCGCGTTGGGGCAAGCCCTTCGCGGCGCTGCTCGGCGCGCTGGACGCGCAGTTGGAGCTGAGCGCCGCCGCCATCGGCGGCAAGGACTCCATGTCCGGCAGCTTTCTTGACCGCGATGTGCCGCCGACGCTCATCTCCTTCGCCATCGCGCCGCTGCTCGAAGGCGAGCTGCTGACGACCGACCTGAAGGCGGTGGGCCACGGCGTCTACCTCTTCGCAGGCAAAACGCCCGAGCAGCAGACCGCCGCGTGGGAGCGTTTCACCGCGCTTGCGCGCGCGGGCAAGGTCGTGAGTGCGTGGGCGGTCGAAAACGGCCTTGCCGAGGCGGTGATGAAGATGTCCTTCGGCAACGAGATCGGCTTCGCCGCGGAAAATACGGTGCTTGACTGGTTCGCCCCCATGCCAGGCGCGATTGTCGCCGAACTGAGCGATGAAGTCTCCGACGCCGTGCGCATCGGCGTCACCACAGCGGAAAAGGCCATTGCCCTCGGCGCGGACAGTGCCTCCATCGAAGAGCTTGCCGCGCTGAACGACGCCGTGCTCGAAGCCGTCTACCCGACAAAGACGCGGGACAGCGGCACGGTCGAGAGCTTTTCCCATGAAACGAAGACGCGCGTCGCCCCCGCCGTCAAGCAGGTGCGTCCGAAGGCGCTCATCCCCGTTTTCCCCGGCACGAACTGCGAGTACGACACGCAGCGCGCGCTTTCGGAGGCAGGCGCGGACGCCGAGCAATTCATCGTCCGCAACCTCACGAGCGCCGATGTCGCAGACAGCGTTGAGCGCTTTGCCGCTGCCGTCAGGACCGCACAGATGATCGTCATTCCCGGCGGCTTCTCCGGCGGCGACGAGCCGGACGGCAGCGCCAAGCTCATCACCGCGTTTTTCCGCAACGCCGCCGTCCGCGAGCAGGTGACGGCGCTGCTCGAGCAGCGCGACGGCTTGATGCTCGGCATCTGCAACGGCTTCCAGGCGCTCATCAAGCTTGGCCTCGTGCCCTACGGAAGGATCATGGATACCGACGAGTCCTTCCCGACACTCACCTACAATGTCATCGGCCGCCACCAGTCCAAGCTCGTGCGCACGCGCGTGTGCTCGACGCGATCTCCGTGGCTTGCGGGAACAGAGGTGGGAGATATTTACACCGTTCCCATTTCGCACGGCGAGGGGCGTTTTCTCGCCTCGCAGGAGCTGATCGAACAGCTTGCCGCAAACGGCCAGATTGCCACGCAGTATGCAGGCCTTGACGGATATGCTACAATGGATACTGCTTTTAATCCCAACGGCTCCGTCTGCGCCATCGAGGGCATCACCTCCCCCGACGGGCGGGTGTTTGGCAAAATGGGGCACAGCGAGCGCATCGGCCCCGCGCTTTACCGAAACGTGCCGGGGACTTACGATATGCACCTGTTCGCCTCGGCGGTGCGTTACTTCAAAAAATAGGAGGGCAAGTCATGGCCTATTACTATCCCGATCCGTCTCATACCTTCAGCGAGTACCTGCTCGTACCGGGCTACACCTCGGAGGAGTGCGTGCCCGACCGCGTTTCGCTCAAAACGCCGCTGGTCAAATACCGCAAGGGGCAGGAGGACTGCCCCATCAGCCTGAATATCCCGATGGTCTCGGCGATCATGCAGTCGGTGTCGAACGATACGCTCGCCGTCGCGCTTGCCAAGGAGGGCGGGCTTTCGTTCATCTTCGGCTCGCAGTCCATCGAAAGCGAGGCGGAGATGGTGCGCCGCGTGAAGAGCAGCAAGGCGGGCTTCGTCGTCAGCGCCTCGAATCTCACGCCTGAGCACACGCTGGCCGATGTGCTCGCGCTCAAGGAGAAAAACGGCTTTTCCACCGTCGCCATCACTGAGGACGCCATGCCCAACGGGAAACTCCTCGGCATCGTCACGAGCCGTGACTACCGCGTCAGCCGCATGAGCACAGACCTCAAGGTGCGCGATTTTATGACGCCGCGCGAAAAGCTCATCACTGCTCCCTCCTCCACCACGCTCAAGAAGGCCAACGACATCATTTGGGAGCACAAGCTCAACGCCCTGCCCATTGTGGATGAGAACGACTGCCTGCGCTACTTCGTTTTCCGCAAGGACTACGCCGAGCACAAGGAGCACCCCCTCGCCCTCCAGGACGCGCAGAAGCGCTATCTGGTCGGCGCGGGCATCAACTCCCGCGACTACCACGAGCGCATCCCCGCGCTCGTTGAGGCGGGCGCGGATATTCTCTGCATTGACTCGTCCGAGGGCTACTCTGTCTGGCAGAAGAAGGTCATTGACTTCGTGCGTGAGAACTACGGCAACAGCGTCAAGATCGGCGCCGGCAATGTCGTCGACCGCGACGGCTTCCGCTTCCTCGCCGAGTGCGGCGCAGACTTCGTCAAGGTCGGTATCGGCGGCGGCTCCATCTGCATCACGCGCGAGACCAAGGGCATCGGCCGCGGTCAGGCGACCTCTCTCATCGAGGTCTCCGCGCACGCGACGAGTATTTCCGCGAAACGGGCGTCTATGTTCCCATCTGCTCCGACGGCGGCATCGTCCACGACTATCACA
>VOFE01001967.1_pt1 | contig 10001 bp, 13 predicted proteins | sample 5384071 | NCBI WGS metagenome assembly VOFE01 (sample SAMN12384724, study PRJNA508395) | human gut metagenome | isolation source: healthy gut D | host: Homo sapiens
GTCGATCTCATTACTCAAAAATACACAGAAAGACATTCTGGAGATATCTAATGAATTAAACTTCCCCAATGCTTCTTATTTCGGTACATTCTTTAAGAAGCAAATGGGGATGTCGCCTCAACAATATAGGAGGAACCTTTAATGGGAAAAGTTTTCTCCTGTATTGACTGTTATTCTTTTTCTCCGTAAGCCAGATCGCCTGCGTCGCCCAGTCCCGGCACAATGTAGGAATGTTCGTTGATTTCAGGATCGATGGCCGCGCGTATGGTGGACTTCTGACGAATATAAAGAATGATAACAAGCCTTGTACTGAAGAAGCTTGGGCTGACCTGAAGGCTAAAGCTGTAAAAGAATTGTCCGGCAAACGTCTGTTCGTTGTCGATACTTTCTGCGGTGCTAACGAAGCAACTCGTATGAAAGTACGTTTCATTATGGAAGTAGCATGGCAGGCACACTTCGTAACTAACATGTTTATCCGCCCTACAGCAGAAGAGCTGGAAGCTTACGGAGAACCTGATTTCGTATGTTTCAACGCTTCTAAAGCTAAAGTTGACAACTATAAAGAACTGGGCTTGAACTCTGAGACAGCTACAGTTTTCAACCTGAAGACGAAAGAGCAAGTGATCCTGAATACTTGGTACGGTGGTGAGATGAAGAAGGGTATCTTCTCTATCATGAACTACTTGAACCCGCTTCGTGGTATCGCTTCTATGCACTGCTCCGCTAACACAGATAAAGAAGGCAACTAGCTCTGCTATCTTCTTCGGTCTGTCTGGTACAGGTAAGACAACTTTGTCTACTGATCCGAAACGTAAGTTGATCGGTGATGATGAACACGGATGGGATAACGAAGGTGTATTCAACTATGAAGGTGGTTGCTACGCTAAAGTTATCAACTTGGATAAAGAAAGCGAACCGGATATCTACAACGCTATCAAACGTGACGCTCTTGCTTGAAAACGTTACAGTTGCAGCTAACGGTACGATTGACTTCACTGATAAGAGTGTAACTGAAAATACACGTGTTTCTTACCCGATCTATCACATCGAAAACATCGTTAAGCCTGTTTCTAAAGGCCCTCACGCTAAGCAGGTTATCTTCCTGTCAGCCGACGCATTCGGCGTATTGCCTCCGGTATCTATCTTGAATCCGGAACAAACTCAGTATTACTTCTTGTCTGGTTTTACAGCTAAATTGGCTGGTACAGAACGTGGTATCACTGAGCCGACTCCGACATTCTCTGCTTGCTTCGGTGCTGCTTTCTTGTCATTGCACCCTACAAAATACGGCGAAGAATTGGTTAAGAAGATGGAAAAGACTGGTGCTAAAGCTTACTTGGTCAACACTGGTTGGAATGGTTCTGGTAAACGTATCTCTATCAAGGATACAAGAGGTATCATCGATGCTATCCTTGACGGTTCTATCGACAAAGCTCCGACAAAGGTTATCCCGTACTTCGATTTCGTTGTACCTACAGAATTGCCGGGTGTTGATCCGAATATCCTTGATACTGATCTCTTATTTTTTCGCGAAGTGTAAGGATAATAAATATATTAAAGCAGCGATGTCCGGCTTACTTCCTATGTCGGTGGCATTGATTGCTTCTAGCTGCCTTATTGATGATGAACAGAGAGAACTTTATTGATTATAAAAGTATTGGGATCTTTGCGGCAGCTTTCTTGATTACATGGAAATGGGATTTGCATCCTATTCTGCTGATCTGCCTGGCAGGTGTGGCAGGAGTAATCTTGTATTAAAAAAACTTATTATAAGAAACGTTATTGCTTGTCTGTCATTACTTTGTCTATTTTTGTGAAAGTTGGACTAAGAAACAGAATTATGGTGTATCTGGATACCGATAAGCAAACCTGTGCGGATTTAAGCATAACGGAAAGCGTGTATGACGAGCAACCTCTTTGTTCCTTGTTTCTGAAAACAGAAACGAAACAGGGGAAATCTCTGATGCTGGAGTGGATTATGTATCCGTTGAGTGACTGGGAGACGATCTGTAAACGTCAGAAAGCAATCGACTGGGAGTTTCTGCCGGATCTTCCCCTAAATGAGGAGGAACTGGATTTTATCGAATATTATCTAGGTTACCGCGATCAGATAAGGAGAAATAATATTCTATTTACATGTGCCGGACTTATTGACCGTCTGGTGAGATACGATCCTAATCGTTATGTTATTTGCAGAGGAGTGAAACTCGTTATTCTCATGTTGCATCGTTTGGAAGAATGGGTGACAGGGGCGAGGAGTGATATGCCTAAATTGTTAGAAGGAGGCTGCCTGTACTGTGCGGAGTACTTTTTGCATGGAAGTGAACTGGAAGAAGTGCTGGAGCAAACTTCTGATGAAAAAGCCCGCTTATCGATTTATGCTATTGATAAATATGATTATCTGTTTCGTTCCACCCGTCTTTTGTCTGTCAAAGAGTTGTTATCCATTATTTATTTACTGGATGTTTGCAGAACGGCCCATCGGGTTGCAAAAGAAAAGAAGCTTAATTGTACTCCTAAGATGGTACAAGCAATGGAGTTTTCTGTAGAGGGAGTATCGTGCATCCGTTTGTGAAGAATGCGCAGCGAAATAATTGGGATATGTTTCAGGGGAATATCTCGCTTTTTACCGGTTCCAATATGGCGGGAAAGTCTACTACGCTAAAGGCATTGACTCTGGCTGTTTGGCTGGCTCATTGCGGATTACCCGTTTTTGCCGAGTCGATGACTTGTCCGGTTTATGAAGGTATCTATACTTCTATAAATTTACCGGACTCTCTGAGAGACGGGCGGAGCCACTTTATGGCAGAGGTACTTCGGATTAAAGAAATACTGATAAAAGTGGGAAGCGGGAAGAAGTGCTTGGTGGTGCTGGATGAAATGTTTCGGGGAACAAATGCGAAAGATGCGTTTGAGGCTTCCGTTGCAGTCAATGAATTATTGAGAGACTTTCCACATTGTCATTTTCTTATTTCGACGCATATTCTCGAGAATATGCAAAAGCATTTGATACGCATTGATTTAGGAGTAACTTCCACATATTCATCCTCCTTGATGTACTCCAATGCCTCTTCAAGAGAGAACTGTACGGGCGGAATCAGACGTGCCTTGTCATCCGAACCACTGGCACGCATATTGGTAAGCTTCTTCGACTTGGTTACATTAATCACCAGGTCGTTGTCATGAGAATGCTCGCCACTACTTGTCCTGCATAAGACCTCTTCCTGCGGGAAAATGAAGAACTTGCCGCGATCCTGCAACTTATCAATGGCATAGGCAAAAGCCGTACCCGGCTCCATTGCAATCATAGAGCCGTTGGTACGCCGTTCGATCTCACCCTTATGCGGCTGATATTCCTTGAAACGGTGCGCCATGATGGCCTCTCCGGCGGAAGCAGTCAGTACATTGGTACGAAGACCGATGATACCGCGTGACGGCATGTCGAACTCAAGATTGATACACGTTCGCCGGCACTTTCCATCTTTACCATTTCACCTTTACGGCGGGTAACCATATCAATCATCTTGCTGGCATATTCTTCGGGTACATTGATGGTCAGCTCTTCGATAGGTTCGCACTTAACGCCGTCTATTTCCTTGAAGATTACCTGTGGTTGGCCTACCTGCAACTCATACCCTTCACGACGCATGGTCTCAATCAGTACAGAAAGATGAAGCACGCCACGGCCGGAAACAATCCACTTGCCGTCTTCCTCGCTCTTGCCGCACACGAAGTGCAAGATTCTTGTCGAACTCCTTCATCAGACGGTCGTGGATGTGGCGGGAAGTTACAAACTTGCCTTCCTTTCCGAAGAACGGAGAGTCATTGATGGCAAAGAGCATACTCATCGTAGGCTCGTCAATGGCGATGGGCGGCAACGCTTCCGGATTTTCGTAATCGCAGACAGTATCTCCGATCTCAAATCCTTCGATACCTACCAATGCGCAAATATCTCCTGATGAAACTTCACTTGGTTTTTACGCGGCCTAGACCTTCGAATACATGAAGTTCTTTAATTTTACTTTTAAGCATATCGCCATTGCGTTTACAAGCGTTATGTTCATACCTTCTTTTAGGGTACCGCGGTGCACGCGGCCCACAGCGATACGACCGGTATACGAAGAATAATCCAGTGAAGTGATTAGCATTTGCGGTGTTCCTTCCAGTTGTTCGGGGGCAGGGATGTTTTCCATAATACAGTCCAGAAGCGGAGTAATGTTATCAGTCGGCTTCTGCCAGTCGGTACTCATCCAATTATTCTTGGCAGAACCGTAGATAACGGGGAAGTCCAGCTGATCCTCGGTTGCATTCAAGCTGAACATCAGATCAAACACCATCTCGTACACTTCTTCGGGACGGCAGTTTGGTTTATCCACCTTATTTACAACCACGATGGGTTTCAGACCGATCTCCAGAGCTTTTTGCAGATACGAACCGAGTCTGCGGCATAGGACCTTCGAAGGCATCGACAAACAGAATGCAGCCATCTGCCATATTCAATACACGTTCCACTTCACCTCCGAAGTCACTGTGTCCCGGAGTATCAATGATATTAATCTTGGTGTCCTTGTAGTTGATAGATACATTCTTAGAGAGGATCGTTATACCACGTTCACGTTCCAGGTCGTTGTTATCCAGGATAAGTTCACCACTATTTTGATTGTTGCGGAATAGATTTCCTGCCAACAAGCATCTTGTCAACCAGCGTTGTTTTCCCATGGTCAACATGGGCAATGATTGCAATGTTTCTAATATTTTGCATACAATACCTATTATTTGGCGACAAAGTTACGAATTTTGGATTAGAAATATAGCTATATACATTTTTTTTCTTGAAAACGTTGTGAGATATAAAGATAATGTCTATCTTTGCACCTCAAATGAAAATTTTATATATCAAAAAATCTAAGAATTATGTATTTAGATGCAGCTAAAAAACAAGAAATCTTTGAAAAGTACGGAAAGTCTAACACTGATACTGGCTCAGCTGAAGCGCAGATAGCTTTGTTTTCATACCGTATTTCTCACCTGACTGAGCACCTGAAGCTCAACAGAAAAGATTCTTTAGGGTTCCAATAGATTGTACGGCGGTGGTCATTGCCTTGTCCTTTACTGATATCCGGATAATAGGGTGAATAAAATTCGATAGGTTGGGAGTAACCTTGGATTTGTGTGTTTCGGATACCACGTGATTGGTACTTCTTTTCCGGGTCCCAATTGTCGATAGTAGTGATATAGCAAATTGCATAGCTATTCTTTTTTCTATCAAAGGAAAAGGGGGAATCTAGATAACTTTTTAAGGCTTTTTCTTCAAAAGGGGAAAGTCTGGAAGTTTCCAAATGTTGTTGTAGGCTTTCATCACTTAGATAAAAAGTCTTGTCGTCATCTATTCCGGCTGTAGCTGACGGACCGTCGCAAATCATAACAGATTTTATTGCATCAATGCTTTTATCTATAAAAAGTTCTCGATCAAATATCGGATAAAGGACTCCATTTACCGTACATAGCATTGGATGACCGTTATATGACATGGTCAACAATGGAAAATCTGCATCCCAACTGGATTTTACTTGAATATTAGAATTCAGTGTCGCCATTAACCAAGGAAAATAATCCATGAATCCTCCTCCATCACGTATCTGGTCCAATTCCTTCGGTATATCATAATAGGCTCTTACAGATTGCTCAAAAGCGAGAATTTTTTTGTATTTTGTATGCTTGGCTTTCACCATAACCTGATTCAATACGTGGGCATCGTGTCCTATAATAGAATCTAAATAAAGAGAATCGGAGAGATGGCTCCACCAACTAAGAGCACTTATGTCTTCCCATTTTGGATGGAACTCTTCGTAGCTATACTTACGCAAATCAGGTGCAAAGTTACGAAAAAGTAATATGTTTGTTTTCCGATTCAACTTTTTCCCTTTCCGGCGAGTTTGGAAGATTGCACTCATGGATCCAGTAAAGGTATCCATTGGGATATGGAAAAATCCCAAAGAGTCTGTGAGAGTAAAGCCTGCTGCCGATACTGTGTCTTGTCGGGCAATAACACTTACAAGTATATCTTTCTGTTCTTTGTTTCTTAGAAAAGATGTTATCTGTCCGTGTAAGGTTAACCTTGTTTCTGGCAAATAGGCAGGCTTTTGGGGAATACTACTGATGGCTTGGCTTATATCATATTTTCTCCATCCGTGAATCATCAGTAAGATGTCTAGTGCCACTCTCCGCTTGGGGAATGGTCTACGAAATAATATCCGGGTTGATGGATATATCCTTTCAGATCTGATGTAAGCAGCAAATCTGTATAAATCGTCTGATCGAATCGTTGGAAATCTGATTGTAAAGCGTCTCGGATGGCTACGGAAAAGTGTCCTTGTATCGGTTTACCGGTATTGTCTTTCATTGAGATATGGTACTCAATAGGTTCAAAAGGATAGTACAATGCATTGGGGATGTGGCTGTTAACTGTAAAGATGGAGAAGGCATCACATAGCAAAAACAGCTCATAGCGTTGCCCCATTGCTATTCATTAAAGAGAGTTGTATGACTCCTCCCGGCAATCCCTGAGTGGATAACGGGAGATGATATACTGTTTGATCTTTAAAATCAATGGTCTGATACATGAGCGGACGTCCTTGATGTGATATGAATAAAGCCAGTGTATCTTTGAGACTTGTCGAATTTCTGAGAACTTTGATGACTAATGCTTTTTCTTTAGATGTCACATTTAGCACATATCCTTTGGGTAAAGCCTTCGGTAGCCTGAAATGAGTATTTTTATCTTGATAGGTCACTGACTTTGGCTTGTTTGTCTGTAGGGGTGTATGTAAAGCATCCCATACCGTCGTGGAGAGTTGTAAATTGCGCAAGTTCTACATCATCCGGCCCATAAACAGTTCCTGAAATGCCTACTGTACCTTCTTCTTTACTTGTCGCTTCGAATGCAACGACTGAAGGTATTCCCTCTACTAATTGTCCACCTTCCGGGAAGAATCGAATCATGAAATCTTTTTCTTTTGAACGTGGACGTTGCTTCATAGATTCGTCCATTCGGTAGGTGATGATGCTCCGGTTTTCGTCTACTTCGCTCCTCCGTTTTCTATATACAGGGATCGTACGCGAGAAATATTGCTTTTCACTGAATGCCAACATCCATTTCGTATAAGCCCTAATCTCATAAAAACCGGAGAATAAGGCTTTGTCAGTATGAATTGTCCTTCTCCTTCTCCATCCCGCAACTGTATAATTTGTCGTTCGGCAGTATTTCCTAGTTGGTCTAATAGTTCTACATAAAGTGGGGTACTGATTGGGCTAGGCTGGTTTTGCTCGGCCGTTACTACGTATGCCTTATACCATATTGTGTCTCCGATGTAGTAACTGGTGTTGTCCAAATGTAGATAGGCCTTCTCGCGTGGATATGCATCAGCGTAGGCTTGTGAACGGGCAAAGTAAGTTGCGAATATCGAATCCGCAATTTGCTGGCTATGAATTTGCACGGCTATACTTGATAGGAGGCAAAGGAGGGTGATTATGGGGCGCCGATTCATTGCGTTTTGAGTGATTAGTAATTTGAAGGTAGTGGAACGTCAAATGTTAACATAACTATACTTGTTTAGTCACGAATAGTTGCAAAATGAACAGTTGGACCATAATGACTGTGAATTGATTGTGTGTGTTCATAAGCTATATATATTTAGAGGTTTAACAATAAGTACTTATGATCTATAGTTTTACAAGAAAGGAAAAAATAATGATAATATGAAAATTCCGAGTTTAATTAGTGTTAATCTCCAGTCTATATATTACTTAATCCATTTTCAAGGCAGGTAGGTGAAAAGAGATATATTATGGGAGATATTTTAGGATTATAATTGTGTTCATCTAAAGATTTTGCTATTTTTGCAACCTAATTATTCTAATTTATCACCTTTGCTAACTAAAAACTTTCAATATGGATACGAGTAAGATTGTTGGAGAGAAAATTAAAGCGCTCGGGAAGATAAATCAATAAGTATAGAAGAATTGGCACAGCGTTCGGGTTTGGCTATCGAGCAGATCGAACGTATTGAGAATAATATCGATATACCTTCGCTTGCACCACTAATTAAAATAGCGCGTGTGTTAGGCGTGCGTCTGGGTACTTTTCTTGATGATCAGGATGAAATCGGTCCTGTGGTATGCCGTAAAAAAGAGGCTAAAGATGCCATCAGTTTTTCCAATAATGCGATTCATTCACGCAAGCATATGGAATATCATTCGTTGTCTAAATCGAAAGCGGACCGTCACATGGAACCATTTATCATTGATGTGATGCCGACAGAGGACAGCGACTTTGTGCTTTCTTCTCATGAGGGAGAAGAGTTTATTATGGTCATGGAAGGGGTTATGGAAATCAGTTATGGTAAAAATACCTATTTGCTGGAAGAAGGTGATAGCATCTATTATGATTCCATCGTTCCGCATCATGTACATGCTTACGAGGGACAGGCTGCTAAAATATTGGCTGTAGTCTACACACCGATTTAAAAAAATATCAGGTATCAAATATTAAGAATAATCTCATGCAATTATTTGAACGTACTCTTGGACAATGGCTGGAACATTGGGGAAGAGACTCCCCGATAAGGAATATATCGTATATTCCGACCGTAATCTTCGTTTTACCTGGAGTCAGCTGAACCAGCGTGTGGATGATATGGCGAAAGGACTGATCGCTGTTGGTGTGGAACGTGGTACTCATGTCGGCATATGGGCAGCGAACGTGCCCGATTGGCTGACATTGCTGTATGCCTGTGCCAAGATTGGTGCGGTATACGTCACAGTAAATACGAATTATAAGCAGTCTGAACTGGAATATCTTTGCCAGAATTCTGATATGCATACACTTTGTATCGTTAATGGCGAAAAGGACAGTGACTTTGTGCAAATGACGTACACGATGCTTCCGGAATTGAAGACTTGCGAACGCGGTCATTTGAAGAGCGAGCGTTTTCCGTATATGAAGGACGTAGTATATGTCGGTCAGGAGAAACATCGGGGAATGTATAATACGGCTGAGATATTGCTATTGGGGAATAATGTGGAAGATGACCGTCTGACTGAACTCAAAAATCAGGTAGATTGCCATGATGTGGTAAATATGCAGTATACATCAGGAACTACCGGTTTTCCGAAGGGAGTGATGCTGACTCATTATAATATTGCCAACAACGGTTTTCTGACTGGTGAACACATGAAGTTTACGGCTGATGATAAACTTTGTTGTTGTGTGCCGCTGTTCCATTGTTTTGGAGTGGTGTTGGCTACGATGAACTGTCTGACTCATGGTTGTACGCAAGTGATGGTAGAGCGGTTTGATCCGCTGGTAGTGCTGGCGTCCATTCATAAAGAACGCTGTACGGCCCTCTACGGGGTGCCTACTATGTTTATTGCCGAGTTGCACCATCCGATGTTTGATCTGTTCGATATGTCTTGTTTGCGTACTGGCATAATGGCCGGTTCGTTGTGTCCGGTTGAACTGATGAAACAGGTAGAAGAAAAGATGTATATGAAGGTTACCAGTGTATACGGACTGACAGAAACAGCTCCCGGTATGACTGCAACCCGCATCGATGATTCGTTTGATGTACGTTGTAATACGGTAGGACGTGACTTTGAATTTACTGAAGTCAGAGTAATTGATCCCGAAACTGGAGAAGAATGTTCGGTAGGTGTGCAGGGAGAAATGTGCAACCGTGGATATAATACGATGAAAGGATATTATAAAAACCCGGAAGCTACGGCTGAAGTGATTGATAAAGATAACTTCCTGCATTCGGGCGACTTGGGTATTAAAGATGAAGACGGAAATTACCGGATCACCGGACGTATCAAGGATATGATTATTCGTGGTGGTGAAAATATCTATCCACGTGAAATCGAAGAATTCCTTTATACTTGATGGAGTAAAGGATGTTCAGGTAGCAGGGATTCCCTCTAAGAAATATGGTGAAGCGGTTGGT
>VOFE01001978.1_pt1 | contig 10001 bp, 12 predicted proteins | sample 5384071 | NCBI WGS metagenome assembly VOFE01 (sample SAMN12384724, study PRJNA508395) | human gut metagenome | isolation source: healthy gut D | host: Homo sapiens
AGCGGCGTGAAGCTTTGAAGGAGAGCCTATGGCAAACGGAATCCTTGTGATTGACAAGAGCGCCGGTTGGACGAGTCAGGACGTGGCCGCCAAGCTGCGCGGCGTGTTTCATGAACGCCGTGTCGGCCATGGCGGCACGCTCGACCCGATGGCGACCAGCGTCCGGCGCGCGATATCATTGTGCACGAAATGGAGCTGCTGGACTTTGACGAGAATGCCCAGAAGGGCACGCTGCGGTGCAAGGTCAGCAAAGGGCACCTATGTCCGCACACTGGTCAATGACCTTGGCGAAAAGCTGGGTACGCTGGCCGTGCTGCACAGTCTGGAGCGCACCCGTTCGGGCGCATATGAGCTGGCGCAGTGCCATACCTTTGCCGAGTGTGAGCAGGCAATGGCAGAGGGCACCATGCAGCAGCTTCTGCTGCCGACCGACAGCCTGTTTACCGATAGACCCGCCGTTTCGCTCACCGACGAGGGCGCGGAGCGCATTGCGAGAGGCGCAGTCGTATTTTCGCGCCAGACCGACAGCCTGCCGGAAACCGCAGATACCATCTGCCGTGTGTACCATCAGGATAAATTCCTCATGCTCGGTCAGGTGAGAGAGCTGGATAAGGGCGGTTTGGGTCTGTTTGTATACAAAAACTTCCGATAAGTTTTTGCATACAAACAGAAATGGAGAATTGAAAATGGAAAATGGATAATGAAGGTATCGCGCCTTGCGCGATGATTTAATAAGCGCGAAGCGCCGCATTCATTCTCAATTCTCAATTTTCAATTATCAATTTTTTCAGGGGATTCCCCTTATGATAGAAGTTACAAAGCCGCGTGCCATCGCGCTGGGCTATTTTGACGGCGTGCATCTGGGCCACCGGGCGCTCATGCAGCGTGCGGTCGAGCGTGCCAAGCAAATCGGCGGCACGAGTGCGGTTTTCACGTTTGATGTGCATCCGGATTCGGTTGTCATGGGCCGTCAGGTGCCGCTGCTGACCGCAAATGCATATCGCACCGAAGAGATCAAAAAGCTCGGCGGTGTGGACGAGGTTATTTTCGGTCACTTTGACCATGAAATGCAGCACATGGACTGGCGCGATTTTATCCACAAGCTGCTCATCGGTCGCTTCAATGCGGGCTGGATTATCTCGGGACGCAATAACCGTTTCGGCTATAAGGGGCAGGGCAACGCAGAAGGCATGGCTATCGAGTGCGAAAAGGCCGGCATCGGCTATGACTGCATCGAGGATGTCAAGATGGACGGCATCGTGGTGTCCTCCACCTATATCCGCCAGCTCATTTCCCAGGGCGATATGGAAGGTGCGGCTAAGTTTCTCGGTCATCCGTATACGGTTTCCGGCATTGTGGAGCACGGACGGCGTGTCGGCACAAGCGTGCTGCAGGTGCCGACGGTCAATCTGCGTCTGCCGACCGAAATGGCGCTGCCGCCGTACGGCGTGTACGCAACCCGCGTTCTGGTGGACGGACAGAGCTATATCGCAGCGACCAATATCGGTGTAAAGCCGACATTTTTGGACGGCGGTGCACCGACCATCGAGCCGCACCTGCTGGATTTCGCGGGCGATCTGTACGGTAAGATGATCCATGTGGAGCTGCATAAGTTCCTGCGTCCGGAAATGCAGTTTGAATCGGTGGAGGCGCTCAAGACCGCCATCGAGGAAAATGTGCAGCAGACCAGAGAATTTTTCAAAGAGAAATAAGAAAAGGCGGTATCGCTGCATAGCGGTACCGCCTTTCTGAGGGAACAATTTGGTTGACAATCAAGGGATCGTTCGGTATCATCAAGGTACAAGAATAAGGATAGAGAATCGGGAGGAAGACAATATGAAGAAATCGGTCAAATATGCAGTGACAGCGGCGCTGCTCCTTCTGCTTTGTGCGGTTGGGATCTATGGCATATTCTTTGCACCACGGAAGATCGGCTGTGCAGTCGATGATTCGTTTTCGTGGAAGGCGTACAGCTATACGCCGGTGACGAGCAAAACGATTTATAACTATGCGTTCCCGTCCGAAGAAATTACACTTTCTGCGGAAAATCGGGAGACGATCTGCAGCTGCTTGCAGACAGTAAGGGCAAGCGGCGCTTTCTGGGCAGATGGACACCGTACGGCACGAATACCAGGATTCCGTGCGTCGTTGCAGTGCAAATAGACAGCGCGGAAGCAGATTATATGCTCTTTCTGTGCAGGAATGATTCGGAAGAGTTGCTGCTGCTGAAAACAGAACTACATGGCAAGGACAGATGGTATACGCTGGAGAGTCCGGCGCTTGCGGCGGCTCTGAATACCCTGTATCCGTATGATACCACAGGCAGCACTGTAACGCATACTGTCGGAACAAACTAAAAAGCTGCGGTTAAACCGCAGCTTTCAGTCTGTCGATAAAGTCAATCTATCGTTTTTACTTTTCGTGCGGTAGCACGCATAAAATAAATTTGCACAGCAAATTCATAATTCCGGGGGCGTGTACCTCGGGAATTATACAAGGGACGAAAATTGTGCCCGTAGGGCGCGGCTTTTGTCAAGATTCGATTGAAAGCGTGGTTTCAATCGAGGCTGCTCGAAAAACGGAGTTTTTTCGACAGCCTCAAAGCCGCGGTTAAACCGCAGCTTTTTTGCCCGCGGAAAAAGCCGCCTGATGAATCAGACGGCGATTTTCCCTCAAAGAGCAGGTAAAGAGTAAAGAAAGAAAAAAGAAAAAAGAGAGCAAATGAAATATAAAAACCAATGTGGTTGTTGGTTATTGTCGATTTGTTGTGTTCCTTAGAACAATTATTATTATAGTCGTTTTAGATAAAAATGCAATAGATTTTTGTTTAATGTTCCAGAGAAAATGCAAAAGTTTTTGTGCATGTACTACAAAAATAACATCTGTAAATTGTAGGGAAACACAAAGTGAAGGGAAAACAAGCCGAAATCTCAAAAATCCGGCGGCAGCGGGAACGATTTGCCGCTGCAAAACGTGTTGCTGGTGAAAGGAGGAGAGAGCAATGCAGACAAAACTCAGGTCGGACGCATTTCTGCAGCAGGCGATGGACACCTGCGGCGACGCGGTCTACCGCTTAGCTTTGTGCAGACTGAACAGCCGGGCGGACGCAGAGGACGTCTATCAGGAAGTCTTTCTCCGGCTGCTGCGGGACGACACCGATTTCCGCGACACCGAGCACCTGAAAGCATGGCTGCTGCGCGTAACGCTCAGCCGGTGCGCCGATCTTCGCCGGTCGGCGTGGTTTAAGCGCACCGCGCCGATGGAAGCTGCCGCGGATGCTGCCGCCCGGAACCGGAAAGCAGCAGTGAGCTGTGGCAGGCGGTACACGCACTGCCGGACGATCAGCGAATCGCGGTGTGGCTGCACTATGTGGAGGGCTACCGCACAGAGGAGATCGCGGAAATGGTCGGCTGCCGTCCGGCAACGGCGCACGCGGCTGCATCGCGCAAGAAAGCAATTAAAGCTGGATTTGAGGGATCTTACGATGAAGAACAACTGGAACGAACTGAAGGACATCAAGGCCGCAGGAGCTGAAGGAGCGCACGCTGGCAGCAGCTCGTGAAGCGCGTAAGCTGACGAACGAACCGCTGCATGCGGTGCCGCGTCATCCGTGGGGAATGGCAAAGCGCCTTCTGGCGGCAGCCTGCGCGTTCGGTATTGTGCTGGGCGGCACGGCGGCGTATCGCACGCATAATGGCACCGCGCAGACCGGCAGTGCAGCCGTAGCGGACGCCATCAATCACATTCGGCTTTGCAGCCTATGCCGCCGATACCGGCGAGCTGCGTCAGCCGAAGGACAGCAAGATCGTGTTCGACACCGGCAGTGGCGCGGACGATCCGGAAATGGGTTTCTACCCGGCTGTCTGTTCAAGGTGACCGGCGAGGATATCAAAACCGTATCCGCGACCATCGACAAGGGCGCAGTCTACCGCACGAAAACCGTCAAGGATACATCGGACGACCGCGACGAGTGGGTGCGCTCGATGCATCAGGGCACGAACCCCGAACTCGACGGTGCAGACTGGATCATGGTCTGGGGCAGTGACGAGATGCATATGTACGCCGACCTGTGCTGGGAGCTGGACAACGGCTTCACCGACGCGTACGACCCGGACACCAGCTACGGTCTGTGGCTGCCCAGCCAGCCGCTAGCCACGGACGATGATCTGCAGGATTCGCGGCACAAGGCCGTGGACGGCTTTGAAGGCGCAAAGCTGACCGTCACCATCACCTTTACTGACGGCTCGGAGCAGACCCGCTCGATGACGCTGCACACCGGCAAGCTGGGCGTGGAATACAAGGACGATACGTCCGGTCCGAGCCTTACCGGCGAAGTGCTGACCGATGAGCAGGCCGCAGCGGAAGGCTATATCTATGGCGTCTATGCGGATATTGAGTAATTGAAGATATGTGCCGTTCGTCCAAAATCATCAAAAATTAGTATAGTGCATGAAAATTTCCTCTGAATCTTGTGTTCAGGGGAAACTTTTTGCGAAAAAATGGGAATATACCTTGAAAAAATACGGTGTTATCGCATAAAATAGAAGAAGTTTAGTTCGTAAATGAGGCGAAAGTATGCTCAACATTGTTTTGGTCGAGCCGGAGATTCCGCAGAACACCGGCAACATTGCCCGCACCTGTGCGGCGACAGGCTGTGTGCTGCATCTGGTCGAGCCGCTCGGCTTTGCTATCGACGATAAGCGCATGAAGCGTGCCGGTCTGGACTACTGGCATCTGCTCGATGTGCGTATGTATAAAAATCTGGATGAATTTTTTGAGAAAAATCCGGACGGCCGCTACTTCTATGCGACAACAAAGGCGCCGCACGCCTATCATGAGGCGGAATACCGCGACGGCGACTACCTGATGTTCGGCAAAGAGACCCGCGGTCTGCCGGAAGCGCTGCTCATCGAGCACCCGGAACGCTGCGTTCGCATTCCCATGAGAGAGGGCGCGCGCAGCCTTAATCTGTCTAACTCGGTCGCTGTTATCGTGTTTGAGGCACTGCGGCAGACCGGCTTTGAAAATCTGAGACTTGCGGGACCGTTCCCACAGGCATAAAGGAGTAAAGAATGGAAAAGATTCATATTTTGACCGATTCCTCGTCGGATATTCCGCACGATCTGGTAGAGGCGCACGGCATTGAGATCGTTCCGATCATGCTGACGCATGAGGGACGCAGCGTTCCGCGAATATTACGACATCACATCCGAGGACTACTGCAGGCTGCTCGAGACCAGCAGCGAGATTCCCGGCACGGCCATGACTACGCCGACCGTATTCCTCGAGTCCTACAACCGTGCATTTGAGCGCGGCTGCACGCATCTGCTGGCGGTGCTCATCAACGGCGGCGGCTCGGGTACCTATCAGGCGGCCTGCCTTGCAAAATCCATGTTCGAGGAGGAGCAGGGTGAGGGCAAAATGACCATCGAGGTCATCGACTCCAAGACATACACCTATATTTACGGACACATTGTTGTCAAGGCTGCCGAAATGCGCGAGCAGGGCGAGAGCTTTGACGCGATCGTCAGCGTGGTAAAAAGCCGTCTTAACCGCGTGGAAGCCTACCTCGGTGTGTACAGCCTCAAGTTCCTCAAGAAGTCCGGCCGTATTTCGGGCGGCGCGGCCTTCGTGGGTGAGGCACTCGGTCTCAAGCCCATCAGCCATGTGTATGACGGTGCGGTAAAGGTGTGTGACAAGGTGCGCGGTGAGAAGGCACTCGTTGCCGGAATGAGCAAAAAGTCTCCGCCCGTGTGGTGCAGCCGGATAAGCAGACGGCTATCCTGCTCTACGGCGATGCCTACCCGCCGAGCGTCTGGATGAAATGGAAAAGCGTCTGCGTACCGAAATTGATTCCGCGATGTGGAACGCGTAGCGATCGGTCCTTCGGTTCTGACAAATACTGGTCCGCTGGCAATGGCTGTAGCGTTTACGGGAACAGGCCGCGGATTGAACAAAATTGTGAATGTTGTTTAATATTTCGCAACTTTTTGGGAAAAACGCAAAAATCCTCTAAAAGCGAGTTGGAATGTGATGATTTTCACAATTTTGCTTGCGAATGGCACCGAATTACGAGTATAATTTGTATTGGAAACGGAATTATTTAAGTAATAAGTCGTGCTTTTGTTCCTTATCGTAACTTTATAATACATCTTAAAGGAGAGGGATATTTATGCAGTATAACAAGAAGAGCGTTGAGGATATCGACGTATCCGGCAAAAGGTAATTGCCCGCTGCGATTTTAACGTACCGCAGGATGAGAACGGCAACATCACCGATGACAAGCGCATCCGTGCTTCGCTGGAGACCATCAACTACCTGCTGGATCACAACGCTGCTGTAATCCTGTGCTCGCACCTCGGCCGTCCGAAGGGCGAAGTAAACATGAAGTATTCGCTGGCTCCGGTCGCTAAGCGCCTGAGCGAGCTGCTGGGCAAGGAAGTCAAGCTGGCAAAGGACGTTGTAGGCGAGGACGCTAAGAAGCTGGCCGCTGAGGTTAAGCCGGGCGAGGTCGTTCTGCTTGAGAATGTTCGCTTTGAAAAGGGCGAGACCAAGAACGACGCTGCGCTGGCAAAGGCTATGGCTGACATGGCTGACATTTACGTCAACGACGCATTCGGCACCGCACACCGTGCACACGCTTCTACCGCAGGCATCGCAGATTACCTGCCGGCTGTATGCGGCTTCCTGATCAAGAAGGAAATCTCTATCATGGGCAAGGCGCTGGCCGATCCGGCTCGTCCGTTCGTTGCAATCCTGGGCGGCGCTAAGGTTTCCGACAAGATCGGCGTTATCGAAAACCTGATCGACAAGTGCGACACCATCATCATCGGCGGCGGCATGGCCTACACCTTCTCCAAGGCACAGGGCGGCGAGATCGGCACCTCTCTCTGCGAGGAAGACAAGATCGAGCTGGCACTCGGCCTGCTCAAGAAGGCTGCTGACAAGGGCGTTAAGCTGCTCCTGCCGGTTGACACCGTTTGTGCAGATCACTTCGGCGCAGACGCTGCTCCGGTCGTATACGAGGCTGGCAAGATCCCGGCTGACATGATGGGCATGGACATCGGCCCCGAAGACCGTAGAGCTGTTCTCCGAGGCTGTCAAGGACGGGCGTTGTTTGGAACGGGCCGATGGGCGTATTCGAGTTTGACACCTTCGCAGTCGGCACCAAGGCTGTTGCCAAGGCAATCGCTGAGTCCGACGCTGTACCATCGTCGGCGGCGGCGACTCCGCAGCTGCCTGCGAGCAGCTTGGCTTTGCTGACAAGATCACCCACATCTCCACCGGCGGCGGCGCATCCCTCGAATTCCTTGAGGGTCTGGAACTGCCCGGCATCGCCTGCCCTGCAGGACAAGTAAGTCCATTTTTATATCGGGCGGTTCTGTTGAGCGCTCCGTATAAATTTTACATAAAGATTTAAGACGGAAAGTCCGTCCGAATGTTTGAAAGGGTAAAACCAACATGAATCGCAGATATCGTAAGACCATTATCGCCGGTAACTGGAAGATGAACAAGACTCCGGCAGAGGCAAAGGCTCTGATCGAAGAGATGAAGCCGCTCCTGTCCAAGACCAAGTGGTGCGAGATGGTTCTTTGCGTACCGTTTACCGATATTCAGGCTGCTGTAAAGGCTGCTAAGGGCTCCAAGATTGCAATCGGCGCTGAGAACATGCACTTCGAGAAGTCCGGCGCGTTCACCGGCGAGATCTCCGCTGACATGCTCAAGGAGCTGGGCGTTAAGTACGTTATCATCGGCCACCCGAGCGCCGTCAGTACTTCAACGAGACCGACGAGCTTGCGGCAAGAAGGTTCAGGTCGCTCTCGAGAACGGTCTGCGCCCGATCCTGTGCGTAGGCGAGTCTCTGACCGAGCGCGAGCAGGACGTTACCATGGAAGTTATCCGCAAGCAGATCAAGATCGCTCTGCAGAACGTGCTGTTGAGGACATTAAGAAGGTTGTCATCGCTTACGAGCCGATCTGGGCAATCGGTACCGGCAAGACCGCTACCACCGAGCAGGCTAACGAGGTTTGCTCCGCTATCCGTGACTGCCTGCGCGAGAAGTACGGCGCACGCGCTGCACGCGGCATCACCATCCAGTACGGCGGCTCTATGAACGCAAAGAATGCTTCCGAGCTGCTGGCTCAGCCGGACGTTGACGGTGGCCTGATCGGCGGTGCCTCCCTGAAGAGCGCTGACTTCGCTACCATCGTAGAAGCAGCTAACCAGTAAGATAAGGATACGGAAAGGGAAACGCTCCCTCACCGTTTTGCGGAGGGGGACATGGATGATATCGTGTCCCCTTTTATTCTCTTATCGTTCGCTTCTGTAAAGGAGTTTTATCAGTATGAAAAACCACTATGCCGGGCATGCCGGAGGTAGAGGTAGTCGAGATCAAGACCCGCACCGGTTAATGTTCTGGCAGATCCGGCCCTGCAAAAAAAGCCGGCGGCAAAGCGTACCCGCAAGACCGCTGCGGCAAAGACAACTGCAACCAAGACCGAGGCGAAAAAGCCGGCAGCCAAGCGCGGCCGCAAGCCCAAGGCAGCCACCGCTGCTGCCAAGAAGGCAGAGGGCCCGAAGAAGCCGACCGCTCTGATCATCATGGACGGCTTCGGCCACCGCGCGGGGAGACCAAGGGCAACGCCATTGAGGCTGCAAAAAGCCGAATCTCGATAAGATTTTCGCAGAGAACCCGCTCACCTATATCGGTGCATCCGGTCACGGACGTTGGTCTGCCGGACGGCCAGATGGGCAACCTGAGGTTGGCCACACCAACATCGGTGCAGGCCGCATTGTATATCAGGAGCTGGCCCGGCATCACCAAGGCCATCCAGGACGGCGATTTCTACGAGAATCCGGACCGCTGATGAGCGCGATCAACCAGTGCAAGTGGTTTGATTCCACCCTGCACATTTTCGGTCTGCTGTCTGGACGGCGGTGTGCATTCCCACATTGACCACATGTTTGCGCTGCTCGAGCTGGCACGCCGCAAATGGTCTGCGCAAGGTTTGCTTCCACTGCTTCATGGACGGCCGCGACACGCCGCCGCAGTCCGGTATCGAGTATATCGACCGCCTGCAGGCCAAGATCGACGCTGTCGAGGTCGGCTGCATCGCAACCGTATCCGGCCGTTACTACGCAATGGATCGTGATAATCGCTGGGATCGCGTACAGAAGGCGTACAATGCTATCGCACTCGGCGAAGGCGAGCACGCTGCTACCGCACACGAGGCTATGGAGCAAAGTCCTACGCAAACGGCGTAACCGACGAGTTCGTTGTTCCGGTTATCGTTACCGAGGGCGCGACCGTCAAGGACGACGACGCGATCATCTTCGCAAACTTCCGTCCCGACCGTGCACGTGAGATCACCCGTGCATTCGTTGATCCGAATTCACCGGGCCTTTGAGCGCGTACAGCCTAAGATTCACTACGTCTGCATGACGCAGTATGATGCTACTATTCCGGGCGTGGAGATCGCCTTCAAGCCGCAGAGCCTGAAGAACACGTTCGGCGAATATATCTCCGATCTGGGTATGACCCAGCTCCGCATTGCCGAGACAGAGAAGTATGCGCACGTCACATTCTTCTTCAACGGCGGCGTTGAGAAGGAGTATCCGGGCGAGGATCGTGCTCTGATCCCGTCCCCGAAGGTGGCTACCTACGATCTGCAGCCGGAGATGAGCGAGCTTCCACCGGTGAAGCCGAGGCTTGGGAGCGTCGCGATGGCGACAAGTCCGTTTACCAGGGCAAGGGTGTGCTCAACGCCGTCAAGGCCGTGAACGAGGAGATCGCTCCGAAGGTCATCGGCATGGACGCTTCCGATCAGCGCGCTCTCGATGAGACCATGATCGAGCTCGACGGCACCCCGAACAAGGGCCGTCTGGGCGCCAACGCCATCCTCGGCGTGTCCCTGGCCGCTCTGTACGCTTCCGCCGAGTCCGCGGATCAGCCGCTGTACCGCTACATCGGCGGCACCAACGGCCACATCCTGCCGGTCCCG
>VOFE01002023.1_pt1 | contig 10001 bp, 13 predicted proteins | sample 5384071 | NCBI WGS metagenome assembly VOFE01 (sample SAMN12384724, study PRJNA508395) | human gut metagenome | isolation source: healthy gut D | host: Homo sapiens
CATATCCAGAGGCCGGACGACAGATTCCTGATCAGCAGCTCTTCCGCCAGCAGTCGCGCGGCATGCGAAACATAGGTGATTGGCGCCGTGATAACGTGAGCCGGTTTGTAAAGCAGCTCAGCGAATCCATTCATGCCGTTAAGCCTTGGGTTAAGTTTGGTGTTTCTCCATTCGGAATCTACCGCAACAAGCGTACCGATCCTAATGGTTCAGAAACTTTCGGCCTCCAGAATTATGATGATCTTTATGCAGATGTATTGCTTTGGGTGAATAATGGTTGGATAGACTATTGTGTGCCTCAGATTTATTGGGAGATTGGCAATCGTGCTGCCGATTACAAGACGCTCATAACCTGGTGGAATAAGCATGCTGGCAACCGCCCATTAGCGCTTTTTAAGAAAAGTGGCTCAGAAGTTTCCTGAATCAGAGGAAACTTCCGTATTGACAGACATTCATGTGCGTGTATCTCAAGACAGCGGAGAACTGCTGGCTTTCGATGATGACGACAAGGAAATAACACGTTGTGTGGTGGAGCAATGGATAGACAACAAGGATGAGAACTTCTATGATGAGGTTGCCAAGATTCTGCGCGAACTGATGAGAAGGAATGCCGACCTGATAGACTCGTTGGGTATTCTGAAGCCCTATAGTTTTGTTCTTGAGGACGATGATAAGGAAAACCTCGGCGAACTCTATCTTGCCGACGATGATACAGTGATCGTAGGGGGCGACTTGATGGAAGGACTCGACAGCGACCTTGACAGCTTCTTTGATGACTTGCTGAAAGAAGACTCATGAAGTCTTCGAGTGAAGAACACGGAGATAAGAACTTTGCGTTAAGAACTCTGGTTGAAGTATGAAGACTCCGAGTAAAGAACGAGCAATAGCACAAAAACTTAATTTTCAATAATCTAATTTATTCTAAGAATTATGGCAAGAAGATATTTATTGGGCTTTGACGTAGGCTCCAGTTCTGTGAAAGCATCTCTTACAGATGTTGACAGTGGCGAAATTGTCGCATCAGCTTTTTATCCTGACCATGAGGCACCTATCATGGCTGTAAAGGCAGGATGGGCAGAACAGGACCCGCAAATGTGGTGGGACAATGCCAAGCTGTCGCTTCAGAAAATTATGGCAGAGACTGGTGCCAAGGGAGAAGACATCCTCGCTATAGGTATTTCATATCAGATGCACGGTTTGGTGTGCGTGGACAAGCAGCAGAACGTGTTGCGTCCAAGTATCATCTGGTGTGATTCGCGTGCCGTGCCTTATGGTCATAAGGCATTCCGTGATCTTGGCGAAGAGCGTTGTCTGCAAAGCTTGCTCAATTCACCAGGCAACTTTTACTGCTTCCAAATTGGCTTGGGTCAAGGAGATTCTGAAGGTATGATGTGGGATTTCAAGGAGAAGAAAGCCTGCCAAGTTCCTGCTTGATTACTTTGGCTTCGATGAAAGCATTCTGGCTGATATTGTTCCTACTTTCTCTGTACAGAGTGTAGTAAGTAAAGCGGCAGCTGAAGAACTTGGTCTGAAAGAAGGTACACCAATATCTTATCGTGCGGGTGACCAGCCAAATAATGCTGTGAGTCTGAATGTGTTCAATCCGGGTGAAATTGCAAGTACTGCAGGTACATCAGGAGTTGTATATGGTGTATTGGGTGATGTTAACTATGATCCAAAGAGCCGTGTCAATACTTTTGCTCATGCTAATTATACTACAGACCTTGACCGTCTTGGTGTATTGTTGTGTATCAATGGAACTGGTATCTTGAATGCGTGGGTTCATCGAAATATCACTCCAGATGTAAGCTATGCGGATATGAATGATCTTGCAGCTTCTGTACCAATAGGTAGTGATGGTGTTAAGATTATCCCATTTGGTAATGGAGCTGAGCGTGTATTAGAGAATAAGGAAGTTGGTTGTTCTATTCGTGGCATCAGCTTTAATAAGCATAATCGTGCTCATATTGTTCGTGCAGCACAAGAGGGTATCGTCTTCAGTTTCTGCTATGGAATGGAAATCATGCAGCAGATGGGTATGGATATCAAGAATATTCATGCAGGTAAGGCTAATATGTTCCTCAGTCCGTTGTTCCGAGATACCTTGGCGGGTGTGAGTGGTGCTACTATCGAACTTTATGAGACAGATGGTAGTGCAGGTGCAGCTAAGGGTGCTGGTATTGTTTATTTTAGTATCTTTTATTTGCGACCCAGAGAATGTGTGGGTGGTTACAAACAAGAAGTATGCAGCCCTTGTACAGGAGCAATTGCCCGAGATTCCTGCGGGTAACATCGTGCAGGAACCATGTCGCCGCAATACGGCTCCATGTGTTGCCTATATCAGTTGGCGAATCAAGGAAAAGGACCCCAATGCCAATATTGTCGTTTCACCTTCCGATCATATTGTTACCAACAGTAATGAGTTCAGACGAGTTATTATTTCTGCACTCAAGTTTACTGGCGAGACAGACAGTATTGTAACCCTTGGCATGAAGCCAACTCGTCCTGAGACGGGATATGGCTATATACAGGCAGATCTCCGTACTCCTTCAGCCCGTAACAAGGAGGTATATCGTGTAGATCAGTTTCATGAGAAACCAGACCTGGAAACCGCCATGAAGTATCTTAGCGACAAGAACTTCTTCTGGAATGCAGGAATCTTCATCATGAGCGCAGCCACCATAGTGAATGCTTTCCGTGTATATCAGCCAGCCATAGCTAAGATATTCGAGAGCCTGCGTCCTATTTATGGCACACCACAGGAGCAGGAGCAGATAGACCTGAGATATCCTGAGTGCGAGAATATCTCTGTTGACTATGCTATCATGGAGAAGGCAGAGGAGATATTTGTCTTCCTGCCAGTTTCGGATGGAGCGACTTGGGTACATGGGGCAGTTTGCTGGCACAGTCACGTCGTGACCTGTATGGTAATGCCACTATAGGCAAAAAATATCCAGATGATAGAGTCAAAAAATAACATTGTTCATACTTTAAACGAGAAGAAGGTTGTCATTCAGGGGCTCGAAGGCTATATTGTGGCCGAGGAAGACGGAACGCTTCTTATCTGCAAGATGTCGGAAGAACAGCGCATCAAACAGTTCTCGGGAATGAATTAGTCTCTGAGTTTTCATAAGTTCAATATAAAAAAAAGCTCCGCGAGTCACACTTGCGGAGATTTTTTATGATTAGTTGTAGCCTTTGTTTTAACGGCTTTTCTTCTCATTTTCCTTTCTCTTAGGAAAAAGTTTAGCTTCTTTATTTCTTTTTCAGTCCCTTGTAAGCTATGAAGGCGACAACAACGACAGCCAAGGCCAAGAGCACGTAGCCTATTTCGTGGCTGTACTTCAATGCCTGCTGGTATACGTCATGTGGTCTTGTAGTCGGTGTACTGGTATATGCTCCAGCCTATGGTGGCCAGTACTGTGTTCCAGATGCCGGCACCAATAGTGGTGTACAACAGGAACTTGCCCAGATGCATGCCCGACAGACCAGCAGGAATACTGATGAGCTGACGTACGGCAGGAACCAGTCTTCCAAATATGGTAGAGGCAGCGCCGTGCTTGCGGAAATATTCCTCGGCTGTTTCTACCTTTTCGCGGTCGATCAGACACATGTGTCCGATTCGGCTGTCTGCAAAGCGGTAGATGATGGGGCGGCCTACCCATTTAGCTAAATAATAGTTGATAAGGGCTCCTATGTCAGCTCCTATTGTGGCTACCACGATGACAAGCAGAAAATTCATTCCGCTGGCAGGATCCATAGCCTTCCATGCTGCAGGTGGAACAACCACCTCTGATGGGAATGGGATGAATGAACTCTCGATAGCCATGAAAAGCATGACCACCCAGTAGTTCAAATTATTGAGAATCCACAGAAAAGTGCAGCTGTATTCATTTTCGTTGATATAACATGAAATGATAGATGGTAGGAAAAAACTTACTTGTTGAGTTTAGCCCAGGTATCCTTCAGGCCCACAGTCTTGTTGAATACTGGCTTCTCGTCTGTTGTGTCGAGGTCAGCCATGAAGTAACCGATGCGCTGGAACTGGAGATACTCGCCGGCTTCTTGGTTGCAGCATACTCCTCTACATAGCACTCCTTGAAATCGTGGTAGCTCTCTGGGTTGAGCAATTCACGGAAGTCGCGCTCGTCAGCTGATGGGTTTTCCACGTTGAACAGGCGGTCGTATTCACGGACTTCAGCCTTCACACAATGGTCGGCAGAAACCCAGTGCAGGGTTCCCTTAACCTTACGGTTGGCACCTTCCATGCCGCTCTTACTGATAGGATCGTATTCTGCCTGAATCTCGACGATGTTTCCTTCTGCATCCTTGGTGCATCCGGTACACTTCACGATATAGGCATTCTTCAAGCGAACTTCCTTTCCAGGAGTCATACGGAAGAATTTTTTAGGAGCATCCTCCATAAAGTCAGCACGCTCAATCCAGAGGTTCTTTGAGAAGGTAATGGTATGTGTGCCATCTGCCTCGTTCTCAGGATTATTGATTGCCTCCATTTCTTCGGTTTCTCCCTCAGGATAGTTGGTAATTACGAGTTTTACAGGATCAAGTACTGCACTCACACGACATGCTTTCTTGTTCAAGTCCTCACGAACTGAAGCCTCCAGAAGAGCCATATCATTGAGGGCATCGAACTTGGTATAACCGATGCTGTCGATGAACATGCGGATACTCTCTGGTGAATAGCCACGACGGCGCATACCGCAGAGTGTAGGCATACGAGGATCGTCCCATCCATTGACGAGGTGTTCGTCTACGAGTGTGTGCAACTTGCGCTTGCTCATCACTGTATAAGTGAGGTTCAATCGGTTGAACTCAATCTGTCGTGGACGATTGTCGGACAGATTGTCTGCTGTATTGTCCTTCTCCTTCAAGAAGTCGATGAACTTATCGTAAAGCGGACGGTGAGGTACAAATTCCAATGTACAGATAGAGTGGGTAACCCCCTCGAAATAGTCACTCTGTCCATGTGCGAAATCATACATTGGATAAGCGTGCCACTTGGTACCTGTACGGTGATGAGGAGTCTGGATGATGCGGTACATGATTGGATCGCGGAAATGCATATTTGGATTCGCCATGTCAAGCTTCGCGCGAAGTACCATACTGCCTTCTACGGCCTCAGGAGTATTCATTTTCTCAAAGAGAGCAAGGCTTTCCTCTACAGGGCGGTCACGATAAGGGCTTGCTGTACCGGGGAGTGGTAGGAGTTCCCTTTTGTTCTGCAATCTGTTCCGCAGTCTGCTCGTCGATGTAGGCATGTCCGTTCTTGATCATCCAGACAACAAAATCCCAAAGCTTCTCAAAGTAGTCTGAAGCATAATAGATGTTGCCCCACTTAAATCCGAGCCACTGGATGTCTTGGAGGATATTTTCTACATATTCATTGTTTTCCTTGCTAGGGTTAGTGTCATCAAAACGAAGATTGCAAACACCATTATATTTCTCTGCAACACCAAAGTCCATGCAGATAGCTTTGGCATGGCCGATATGCAGATAACCATTAGGCTCTGGGGAAAGCGTGTCTGTATACGACCGTTGTTCTTGCCCTCCTTGAGATCTTCCTCAACTAACTGTTCTACGAAAGAGATACTTTTCTTCTCTTCGTTCAGATTTTCTTCATTTATTGCCATATTTCAATGAGATATGTTTTATATATATAATAATGTGGTGCAAAGTTACAAAATAAATTGTAAGTATGAAAAAGATGAGCATTATATTTTGCTGAAATAGTTGAAGAGGTGTGGAAAAAGGTTGTGTGTTATTGTTTTTATAAGATTTTTAAAAAAGAACAATAAAACACGTCAAAATATTTTTTTATTCAAAATAATTTTGCTACCTTTGCAAACGTTATCCTGAATACAATCTTTTTACCTTAAACGGACTAATACCTATTGAATAGACGCTCTTCACTGTGAAGTGAGGAGCGTTTTTTATGTGTATTACTTAGCTTCTTGCTTTTTGCGGAAGGTCTCGTTGTTGACAACCATCATTCCTTCAGCTACGTCTATCTGTACCTGTGTCTGGATATCCTTGTCCACTCCCTTTCGGTCGAGCAGGACAATGGTCTGGTCGCCTTCAGGTTTGGCAATGAGTTCCCACTTGTAGTAGTCCTGAGTGTTTTTGGTTGTAACGGTCAGGTCGCTGTTCAGTGTGATAACCTTGCTTCCGTCGTAGCTCTGATAGTCGCCGGCAGCCTTGTTCTGGAAAGCGGTATCGGTAACTACTGCTACCTCTGTGGTTGCAGTCTGTGGCTGTTCAGCCTTCTTGCCGTTGCAAGCTGCCATGGTAAGACCGAGAGCAGCGATTGCAAAAATCATCATTTTCTTCATATTGATTCTGATTTTGATTAATATATTTGTTAGTATTGTTATTGATTCATTTCCTTTTTGCTGGGGAGTAGTCTTTGGCGTTGCCGTTTTTCTTTTTTTAATTGAAGAAGATGTCTATCTGTGTGGCTGCCATGAAGGCAGCAACTGTCAGCATTACCAAGACAGAGAGTGAGCCCATAGTGATTGGAAGCCACGATTGATGCAATTGTCTGCCGATGGTTTTCCATTGCTCAATACCCTGTGGGTCGATATAGGCCAGCAGATAATAGCACAGGGTGGCGTACAAGGCTCCGAAAAAGATGCCCACCAATATGTCGCCTGGGTAGTGTACTCCCCATATAGGCGCGTGAGTATGCCATCACTATGGCCCAAGCCAGGAGGAAAAGATTCAACTTCCTGTTGCGGGCCAAATACATGGCGAAGAAAACCATTCCCCCATGCGTTGGCGGCATGAGAGGAGGGGAATCCATATCTGCCGCCCCGATAATTGTTCACGATATGCACCATGGGCGAGATGGGGTTGTCTGTATTGCTGGGTCTCAGACGTTCTACCATTGGCTTGATAAGGCCTGAGGTGGTCTGGTCGCAGAGCACCACGATGGCAATGATGGCTACGAGGCATTTTGTTGCCGATCGCCAGTCATAGTTGCGGAACATCACATAGAGGAAACTTGCATAAAAGGGTATCCATACAAATCGGCTGCTGTACATCATCATGAAATAGTCCCAATAGCTGTTGTGGAATCCGTTGAGGAACAACAATAGTTGGGTGTCAGCCTGTTCCAGTGTGTTGAGCATGTCTGTCATTCGTGTCTTTTAATTTCTTCTTTTTTTGTTGTTGTTACTTGAGAACTTTTTTTCGGGGTGATGGGGAGAGCATGATGACTATTTTGTACTGATGTCGTCGTACAGTTTCTGCAGATATGCCTGTCCGCGCTTGATGTTGTAGCCGGGCTTGGTTCCCTTGTCATAGAGTACTTTCTTGCTCTTGTTGTCGAATATCAGCGAGTTTTCTTCGCTTACCACGCCAAAGGCATCGTTGACCGTGAAGAAGGCAAACTTAGGTGTGGCATCGCTCAGCATGTTCTTGCTGAAGAGGAAGTCTTTGTGTTCCACTCCCAACTGTCCTAACAGTGTGGCGGCAATGTCCTGCTGTGAGCCGATGAGTTTTATCTTCATAGGATGGGCTATGGCTCCGCCTGTCAGGATGAGAGGTATCTGGTAACGGCTTCTATCGCCATTGTCGAGATGCTCCTTGTATCCGCCTACGTGGTCGGGCACGAAGATGATGAGCGTGTTTTTCCATTTGGGCAGCTTACGGTATCTGCGCACGATGACACCCATCACACTGTCGGTATAGGCAAAAGCATTCAGTCGCTTGTCTTTCAGTCGGCTGTAGGGCACTTCGAAAGGCTCATGACTGCTCGATGTCTGGAAGACTCTGAATACAGGACGGCCTGTTGGTTTCTCGTGTTCGATGTCGTACATCAGCCTGTCGGCCACGATATGGTCGTGCACTCCCCATTTGCTCAGTCGCTGCTCGATAGGGAAGTCCTGGTCTGAGGTGATGTGCTGGAAACCCTGTGAGATAAGATAGGAGCGCTGGTTGGTAAAGTTGATGTCGCCACCATAATAGTAGGCAGTCTGGTAGTTCTTGTATTTCACCAACGACTTGGAGATAGATGGCAGGTGGCTCGACTTGTTGGGATCCTTCATGATGCTCATGGTGGGCTGTGCTGGATAACCGCTCAGAATGGCCACGAGTCCGCGGTCGGTTCTGAAGCTGTTGGCATAGAAGCGGTTGAAGAGGATGCCCTGCTGGGCTATGGAGTCGAGACATACAGCCACGTCTTTCTGTGTACCTATGGATGGAAGCAGGTCGCTTGCGAAACTTTCCATCACTACAAGCAGGATGTCTGGAGCATGCTTGCGTGCCTCATCGCTGAGAATGGGGTAGGTGTTCTCGTCGCTTTGGCTCACCATCGTACGGAATATCTTGTTGGCTTCGGCAGCGTCCATATAGCGATACTGGTCTTCGAAGTTCTGCTGTCTTGTCATCGACTCGAGAAGACTGAACATCGGGTTTACCGCCGAGTGGTTGAGGTAAGATAGCTGGCTGAAATAAGCAGTTCCTGTATTTGTCGTAGCCACAGTGAATCCTCCACGGATAGGGATGATGAGCAGGGCAGTCATGACGAAGACAATAATAGATGTACGCACGCGATGGCAGTCGAGTCCTTCGTTTCTGTAATCACGTCTTCCGTAACGGTCGCGTCGTGGTTTGGGCATGCGCAACATCCACCAGATCAGTGCCGATATGGCTGCGAGAGCAAGGATGCCCAAGGCAATCTCTCCAAAAGATGCACTTGCAAAAGCGTCAGCAGGCGATGTGAAGAAATAGAAGAAAGGCATGCTGTCCAAGGGGAAGCACCAATAGGGGTAGAGTACGGCATTGAGAACGAAGCAGAAGGCTGTGGCAACTGCTATGATGCCCATATATGTGTTGAATATCGGGCGTATGAACTCCTGTCTTATCCATACGTTGGCAAGCAGGAGCAAGCCGGGCAGGAGCATGAGATAACCGGCCATAGACAGGTCAATGCGAAGACCATGAAACATGACGGTCATCATTTCTGCAAATACTTCCCCACGACATTTGTGATGCGCCATGGGTAACAAGCATGAATAATGGTTTCTGCAGTATGAAGATGATCATGAGCACGATGTATGTTCTCACGAACCATATTATTTGTTTCATTCCTCCGAGTTTGTTCATTCTGACCTGTTATTTTAATTTTTATGGCAAAATTACGGCTTTTATTCCACATAGGCAATTTATTTGTATATAATTAATAAAAAAAACCACAAAAATTTGGTTTGTATCTTGTTTTGCAGTATCTTTGTCACTGGTAATTTAAAAAACAACTAACTTAATGCCATGGCTAAATATAACTTAACACCTAAAAAGGAAAAAGTAGCCCGTTATCAAACTCTTCTTAGTGATAAGCTCAAGGACAGTCTGTACGAGGGAATTTTGCGAATTATCGTAGCAGAAGGTAAATACAAAGACAAAACTTACAAAACCCGTAAGTTGGCTGCCGATCTAAATACCAATGCTCGTTATATATCTGCAGTTTGTGCCACACGACTGCACAAGAACTATTCGGAATTCGTCAACGATTTTCGAATCAACGAAGCTATGTCGCTGCTTTCAGACCGTCGCTATACCAAGATGACTATCGAGGACATCAGCGAAATGGCAGGCTTCAATACCCGTCAGAGTTTTTATGCCAACTTCTATCATCGCATGGGAATGACCCCTTTGTGAGTACAGAAAGCAACAGGCACAAAAGAAAAAGGAGGCAGGCGCTTAGCCTTCCTCCTGTATTATCATTGGTGATTGAACTTTCGCTGGGTTCGGAAGTTCCTTCCACTTTCCCTTTTCGGAAGCGGAATGTGTTATTGTAGTGTGCCTTTTTCCCTTGCAGTATGAGTGAGGGTTACTTGGATTTTTTTTTCTCAGGAGAGTCTTCAGGGCTTTGGTCTTTGCCTGTCGGGCCATTTTCCGCACAGCCTTGTCTCTTATCTGTCTTACTCTTTTCGCGTTTCAGTTCCATGTCCTCGGCGATGTCTGCCATGGGGATGTGAGGG
>VOFE01002036.1_pt1 | contig 10001 bp, 8 predicted proteins | sample 5384071 | NCBI WGS metagenome assembly VOFE01 (sample SAMN12384724, study PRJNA508395) | human gut metagenome | isolation source: healthy gut D | host: Homo sapiens
AAGAGAATTCGGATATTGATCCGCAAGAGTATAAATGCGGAAATAGTAATTCATGAAAGAAGCCGTCCAGAGAAGATAGCTTGCAGGCAAGAACTGTAGCAAACGGCTTTCCGATAAACGGATAGAAAGTTGTAAACAAGAGCAATGCCGCTTATCCAGAAAAAAGGTAACAAATGAGAAAAACTGTTGGCACGGTAGACATATTGTGTACCGGTAAGCCCTATGGTAATTAATCCGCTGATGTAAAAGAAAAGATATAAGCTGGCAGGATGAAAAGTTTTCTTTACAACAGAGACGACTACCCGGTAAATAGAATACACCATTCCCAAAATAATAAAGGGAATGGAGACGGATAAAGAGTGTAGAACTTATCTACTGCATCCTGAGGATAAAAACTGTGGGTTAATGTAATTTTTATGATATCAGTCACGTTTTTCCAGAAACTGGATGAGGCTACGTCTTTCATGCGATCGGAAGCAATTGGGGAGATGACAAAACCCGAAAAATGGATCGGTTCCCATTGAAATAGAAGAGAGCAGGCAAAAGAATCACGGGAATTGCCATAATACAAACCGTAATAGCAAATAAGATCGCTCTTGGAAAAGTTATCTTACGCGTATACAACAGATATAAAGTAATCAGAACCAGAAAAATCGGAACCATAAAATAACTCAGAGCATAAGAATACATGGTAAATCCGAAAAAGAAATACCACAAAAAATTAAAAAAGGAAGTTTGTTGGTCTGAATGTATTTCAGCAAAAACAGCAGGGAGACAGGAAATGCAGCACAACATCAGATTACAGTCCAGCGCTAACCTTCCGGACATAATGTAATAGGGACAAAAAGCAAGAAAACATGCGGCGGCAATCGTGAATTTCCTGTCATGGAAAATCAGAGAGATGCTTTTTACGCCGACACCCCAGAGAAGCAGACTGGCAAGCACTGCAGGAAGTCTGGTAAGCCATAGGGAGACATTTCCGCAGCCGATTGTTTTGATCAGAAGGGCATAGCATGTAGGTATATAGCAGGGCTTTGACCGCCTTCGAAATTTTGCGCGTAAAAAGGATGTACATTCAGATAGCGATCCGTTCCGTAGTGAGCCAGACACCATGCATTGTAGCCCAGACCGGCTTCGTCAATATGAAGGATATCGGGAAGCTGCGCCAGTTTGTAAACACCTTAATAATATTGTACAGAGGAACATCAGACCCAGGGGGATGAAATAGTAGCTATATTTTTTAGAAATTTTCATTGTTGTTTGCCCTTTATCTATGATGTAATATATAAACTATCTTATCATATGTAAAATATAATGTCATTAATAATTACTTTTATTACCGAAAACTGAAAAAAGGAATAGAATACATGAATAAAAATATAATTTTCAAAAGAATACTTATGATAGCGCTGAATACCATACTTATGATTTTCTTGAATTGTCTTTTTTGGCCGGGATATCTGGCGCATGATTTTTTTTGGAGCAAAAGTAATAGCGCATATGGAAATTATAATTCGCCATATGCAAAGGGTGTGAGCACTACACAATATTTTATCCCACAGATGAGTTGGCTGTCCGGGATTGATATAGTAGCTGATTTTGATGAAAATGCTGTCGGTAATGAGACGCTTGAATTTGCAATTTATGATGAAAAAGGGAAAAAAATTTACGATGATCAGATATCAATTGCGGAAATGCTTTTTATGGTCTGTATTATACCATTCCTGTAAAGAAAAAGTTGAAAGTGGGGGAACAATATTATTGGACCATTTGTGCAACGGAGGATCTGCCTTATGACTGGCGGTTGATGTATTCTGCGGATAAAACTGCTTTATGAGGGATGGCATCGGAAAAATACATTCGTTACATCAGAGGGGCAACAGACATTTGGAGAAGAACAGCAAACGGTATCACAGTATTTTTGATTAAAACCGGAACTTGTTTTGGATCATTGCTGATATTTGATTATTTTGGCCAGCAGTCTGGACAAGTAAAAAGGAGAAAAATCATGACTTATAAAAAACCGGAACTTTTTGATGCCAGCAGTCTGGAAGTTTAAGGACTGCGGTGATGTTTACATTGGCGGTGAAGCTTTGGACTGCGGGCCAAGGCAAAGAATTTCAGCAGTGAGGAAATGGCGGAAGGAGTTGCATTCGCCCATGCACATGGAGTGAAGGTTTATGTGACGGCCAATATTCTGGCGCACAATTATGATCTCGAGGGAGCCAGAAAATATTTTGCCGAGCTGCGGGATATGAAGCCGGAGCAGCCGGATGCGCTGATCATTTCCGATCCGGGAATGTTCATGATCGCCAAAGAAGTCTGGCCTCAGGTGGAAGTGCACATTTCCACGCAGGCTAACAATACGAATTATGAGACCTATCTGTTCTGGTGGAAACTGGGAGCAAAGAGAGTCGTGTCGGCCAGAGAACTGTCACTGGTAGAGATCAAGGGAATCCGGGAGAAGATTCCTGCGGAAATGGAGATTGAGAGTTTTGTCCACGGGGCAATGTGTATCTCTTATTCCGGCAGATGTCTGCTGAGCAATTTCTTTACAGGAAGAGATGCCAACAGAGGTGCCTGCACACATCCCTGCCGCTGGAAATATGCGGTGGTGGAGGAGACCCGTCCCGGAGAATATCTGCCGGTCTACGAGAATGAGCGGGGGACATATATTTTCAACTCCAAGGATCTGTGCATGATCAGGGAGGAGAACTTTCCCCGGCGACAGCAGATGTAGTGGCGACGGCCATGAAAGACTGGGCGATTGAGAACGGGGCGACTCATTATACTCACTGGTTCCAGCCGTTGACTGGTATCACCGCTGAAAAACACGATGCTTTTGTAACACATCCCGATGAGGATGGTCGTATGATCATGGAATTTTCCGGCAAAGAACTGATCAAGGGAGAGCCCGATGCATCTTCTTTCCCTTCCGGAGGCTTACGTGCTACCTTTGAGGCAAGAGGTTACACTACATGGGACATCACTTCCCCCGCATTTATCAAAGAGACCGCTACCGGTCCGACCCTTTGTATCCCTACAGCATTCTGTTCTTATAAAGGCGAAGCACTGGATAAGAAGACACCGTTGCTTCGTTCCATGGAGGCTCTGAGCAAGCAGGCGATCCGTATCGTCCGCCTGTTCGGCAATACAGAAGCTACCAAAGTACTGCCTTCCGTTGGCGCGGAGCAGGAATATTTCCTGGTAGATTCTGCCAAGGCTTTGCAGCGTGAAGATATTATTTTTGCCGGACGGACCCTGTTCGGTGCTCCTGCGCCCAAGGGCCAGGAGATGGATGACCATTACTTCGGCGTTATCCGTGAACGTATCGGTGGTTTCATGCATGATGTCAATATCGAGCTGTGGAAGCTGGGTGTAACATCCAAGACCCAGCATAATGAGGCGGCTCCCGCACAGCATGAAGTGGCGCCCATTTACGAGTCTGCCAATGTGGCAGTGGATCACAACCAGCTGGTAATGGAGACTCTGAAGCGTGTGGCAGGCAAGCACGGTCTGCGCTGCATGCTGCATGAGAAGCCTTTTGCCGGAGTGAACGGTTCCGGTAAGCATAACAACTGGTCCATCACTACGGATAATGGTGTAAACCTTCTGGAGCCCGGCCAGACCCCCAATGAAAATATTCAGTTCCTGCTGGTACTGGCATGTATCATGAAAGCTGTAGATACCCATGCGGATCTGCTGCGTCAGAGTGCGTCCAATGTAGGTAACGATCACAGACTGGGCGGTTACGAGGCACCCCCTGCCATTATTTCGATCTTCCTGGGCGAACAGCTGGAGGATGTGGTGGCACAGCTGGTGGAGACCGGTAAAGCAGACAATCTGAAAGAAGGCGGTGTACTGCGCACCGGTGTATCCACATTGCCGGATTTTGTAAAGGATGCTACCGACAGAAACCGTACTTCACCGTTTGCCTTTACAGGAAATAAATTTGAATTCCGTATGGTGGGAAGCGAGGATTCCATCGGGAGCCCCAACACCACCCTGAATGCCATTGTGGCAGAGGCTTTCTGTGAAGCGGCCGATCGGCTTGAGGGAGCGGATGATTTCGATATGGCAGTCCATGATCTGATCAAGGAATATATGACCGAGCACCAGCGTATTATTTTCAACGGCAACGGTTATGCCAGGGAATGGGAAGAGGAAGCAGCCAGAAGAGGACTGCCCAATATTCCTTCCATGGTAGCAGCAGTAGATACTCTGACTACTCCCAAGGCTATCCATCTGTTTGAAAAGTTCGGTATTTTCACCGAGGCAGAGCTGCGTTCCCGCGCGGAGGTACTGTACGAGACCTATGCAAAGACCATCAATATCGAGGCACTGACTATGGTGGATATGGCAAACAAGCAGATCATTCCTGCAGTCATGAAATACAGCAAGTCGCTGGCAGATGCTGTTATTGCTATTACGGAAGCTGGCGGAGACACCTACGTGCCTACCCGTATGTTGCAGCAGATCACGCAAAAGCTGACAGAGATGGAGAAGGCATCCGAGGCACTTCTCGAGGTGGAGAAAAAGGCTTCCGCCATGGAGAGAGGCAAGGAGCAGGCATTCTGTTATCATGATGAAGTCATGGTGGCAATGAACGCACTGAGAAAACCTGCGGATGAACTGGAAAAGCTGGTAGACAAGAAGTACTGGCCGTTCCCGACCTATGCGGATCTGTTGTTTGAGGTATAGAGCACTTCAGAGATCGCTTCGGATGCAAAAGTAAAGCCTCGTAGAGGCGATTTTGCGAATGGAGTTCTGAATAGTTACAATTTTTTCAAAAAAAGGGTATTGCATTCAAAAAAAATCTGTTGTATAGTAATGAGCCATAGAGGAGCGATCCTCACAAGTTAATATTTTTCAATGCGAAACGAAGGCGTTTACACTAGGAAGTGTAGCGCCTTTTTTTGTTGCTATTCAGAGCCGTAACTATCGTACATCTTCGGCGAATGCTTGCATGCGCAAGAAGATGTAACGATAGTTATTCGGCGAAGTAACTTACATAAGCAAAAGGAAAGCATCGAAGATGCGATTTTGCGCATGTAAGTTCTGAATAGCAACTGTGCAAGTAAGTCGCAGGAAGCATGGAAAATAGCAAGAATAAGGAGGAAACGAAGATGAGTGAAGTATTAAACGTGGAAGAAATCTTTGGCAGTAAGGTATTCACTCTGGGTAAGATGAGGGAAAGATTACCCAAGAGCGTATACAAAGAAGTGAAGAAGATCATTGATCACGGCGGAGAGCTGTCTCTGGCCACCGCTGATGTTGTAGCAAAGGCAATGAAGGATTGGGCCATCGAGAAAGGTGCTACCCATTATACGCACTGGTTTCAGCCGTTGACCGGTATCACCGCAGAGAAGCACGATGCATTCGTAACCCATCCCGATGAATCCGGCAAGATGATCATGGAGTTCTCCGGTAAGGAGCTGATCAAGGGCGAGCCCGATGCATCTTCCTTCCCCTCCGGAGGCTTACGAGCAACCTTCGAGGCAAGAGGCTATACTGCATGGGATATCACATCTCCCGCATTCCTGAAAGAGGATGCTACCGGCGTGATCCTCTGCATTCCCACTGCATTCTGTTCTTACAAGGGTGAGGCACTGGATAAGAAGACACCGCTTCTTCGTTCCATGGAAGCAGTCAGCACCCAGGCACTTCGTATCGTAAGACTGTTCGGCAACACCGGAGCTACGAAGGTAGTAGCAAGCGTTGGACCTGAGCAGGAATATTTCCTGGTAGACAGAGATAAATACCTGAAGCGTGAAGATCTGATCTTCGCCGGACGTACCCTGTTCGGTGCACCCGCACCCAAGGGACAGGAGCTGGAGGATCATTACTTCGGTACTATCCGCGAGAGAATCGGTTCCTTCATGAAGGATCTGAACATTGAACTGTGGAAGCTGGGTGTAACCGCCAAGACACAGCATAACGAAGTGGCTCCCGCACAGCACGAGCTGGCTCCTATTTATGAGACCGCCAACATTGCGGTAGATCATAACCAGCTGGTTATGGAGACCATGAAGAAAGTAGCAGGTCGTCACGGTATGACCTGCCTGCTGCATGAGAAGCCTTTCGCCGGCGTGAACGGTTCCGGTAAGCATAACAACTGGTCACTGGGAACCGATAATGGTGTAAACCTGTTGGATCCCGGCGATACTCCGAACGAGAACATCCAGTTCCTGCTGGTACTGGCTTGTATCCTGAAAGCTGTAGATACGCATGCAGACCTGCTTCGTCAGAGCGCATCCGATGTCGGCAACGATCACAGACTGGGAGCGAACGAGGCACCTCCCGCAATCATTTCCGTATTCCTGGGCGAGCAGCTGGAGGATGTGGTAAAGCAGCTGGTTGAGACCGGTGATGCAACGCATTCTATCCAGGGCGGTAAACTGTTGACCGGTGTATCCACTCTGCCGGATCTGGATAAGGATGCCACCGACCGTAACAGAACTTCACCGTTTGCTTTCACCGGCAACAAGTTTGAGTTCCGTATGGTAGGTAGTGCAGACTCCATCGCCAGCCCCAACACCACTCTGAACGCTATCGTTGCAGAAGCTTTCTGCGAGGCAGCAGACATTCTGGAGAAAGCAGACGATTTCGATATTGCCGTACACGATCTGATCAAGAAGTACCTGACCGAGCATCAGAGAATCATCTTCAACGGTAACGGCTATTCCGAGGAGTGGGTAGAAGAAGCTGCCAGAAGAGGACTTCCCAACATCAAGTCCATGGTAGAAGCTTCCGAGACTCTGACCACCGAAAAGTCTATCAAACTGTTCGAGAAGTTCGGTATCTTCACCAAGGCTGAGCTGGAATCCCGCGAGGAGGTTCTGTATGAGACCTACTCCAAGACCATCAACATCGAAGCTCTGACCATGGTAGATATGGCGAAGAAGCAGTACATTCCCGCAGTTATGGAGTACACCAGGACTCTGGCGGATACCGTACTGGCTGTTAAGAGTGCAGGCGCTGATGCTACTGTGCAGACCACAGTTCTGAAGAGTATTTCCGAGAAGCTGACAGAGACACAGGCAGCAGAGACTTCACTGGAAGATAAGCTGGCAGAGGCAGCAGGTATCGAAGATCCCAAGAAGCTTGCCTTCTTCTATAAAGATGTGGTACATACCGCAATGGATGACCTGAGAACTCCCGTGGATGAACTGGAAATGATGGTCGACAAGAAGGTATGGCCGGTAATAGGGCTATCGCCAAACGGTAAGGCAACGGACTCTGACTCCGTCATTTCAAGGTTCGAATCCTTGTAGCCCTGCGAAGCAGGGGTTGACCTGCGAATAGGAACCTCAGTAGAGAAATCTACTGAGGTTTTTTGTTGTTCGGAAATATCTCAGATATTCATGGTGAAACGATTTGATTGTGAATAAAAGTTGGCATAAAGATAATACACAAAAAAGCCACACAAAGTTGAAGAGAATTATAAAATGTGATAAGATAAACATAAAATTAAGGTAGGAGATCTGCAAAAACGGACAAACAGAAAAGGGGAATCTTATGAACAATATAAAAGTACAGACGAAAATGATCATGGTAATACTGGCAACGATGGCTGCACTGGTGTTGTGCACCATCTTTTCAGCACAAAGCATGAAAGAATTGCAGTCCAAAGCATTAGATACCATGGAGACTGATGAGCGGGAAGCCTACGATGAACAGATCAAGCAGCAGGTAGATAATGTGATCTCGCTCTGCCAGACCATTTACGACCAGTATCAGGAGGGTGTGTATACGGAAGCGGAGGCCAAGAAACTTGCAGCAGATGAGATCCGTCAGCTTCGCTACGGAGATTCGGGATATTTCTGGGTGGATCAGTATGACGGAACCAATGTGGTACTGCTGGGAAGTGCAACAGAAGGTACAAACCGTATGGAGACCAAGGATGCTAACGGGTACCAGATGGTAAAGGAAATCATCCGCATGGGACAGGAGCCGGATGGTGGTTATGTAGATTATGTGTTCCCAAAGGAAGGAGAGACGGAATCCTCTCCCAAACGTTCCTACAGCAAAGCGTTTGAACCGTTCCAGTGGGTTATCGGCACAGGTAATTACACCGACTATATTGATGATAAGATTGTCACGGTAGGTGATGAATTTTCCGGTTATGTGACAGGAAGACTGACGATGTTCATTGCATCGACACTTATAGAAGGTGCAATCGTGATCGTCCTTCTGGTTTTCATTATTATCAGTATTGTCAAACCTCTCAAAAAATGTGTGGCATCTATCGGTGTGATGGAACAGGGAGATTTTACAAAATCTATGGGAGATAAGCTTTTGAAACGCCGTGATGATTTCGGACAGCTGGCAGTCTCTCTGGAGTCTATGAGGACAGAGATGAGTGGACTGATCGGTGAAGTCAAAGAGCAGGCTACAGAGATCAACGATATGGTGCAGAATATTGATAACAGTATTCAGGCACTGGATGAGCAGATCGAGGATGTGTCCGCTACTACGGAGGAACTGGCAGCCGGAATGGAAGAGACAGCGGCATCTTCCGAAGAGATCAATGCTATGTCTCATGAGATCGAGAGTGCAGCAAAGAATATTGCAACACGTTCCCAGGATGGTGCTACTGAGGCGGATGCGATCCGTGAGCGTGCGGTAGGTATCAAGAAAGACATTACGCAGAATGATCAGCGGACCAAAGCCATTCATGCAGAGATCAACGAAGGACTGACTAGAGCACTGGAAGAAATCAAGGTAGTTAACCAGATCGGAGTTCTGGCAGAATCTATTATGCAGATCACGGGACAGACGAATCTACTGGCATTGAATGCTTCCATTGAGGCAGCACGTGCGGGAGAAGCCGGAAAAGGATTTGCTGTGGTGGCGGAGGAAATTCGTGTGCTGGCAGAACAGTCCAAGGCAGCCGTCTCACATATCCAGGATGTAACCAAGAATGTGATGAATGCTGTAAACAATCTGGCAGAAGGAACACAGAAGCTGCTGGGATTTGTCGGAACAGATGTGGTGGACAGCTTTGCAGCATTTTCCGGTATGGCTGATTCTTACAGTAATGATGCCGGTCAGATCGATGGATTGGTAACGGATTTCTCTGCCTCCTCCGAAGAACTGTTGGCATCTATCAGCGGTGTTATGGAGGCAATCAACGAAGTCAGCAAGGCAGCTACCGAAGGGGCTTCGGGAACTACGGATATTGCGGATAAGACGGGGGTAATCGTAGAAAGAGCCAACGAGATCAAGGAAAAAGCGGAGGCTGCAAGAATTGCTGCGGACAAGCTCCGGCAGAATGTGGAACACTTTATTGTATAGAGATTTCTACAGGCAAAGCGAGATACAAAAGAACAAACCATTCGAACATATTTTCGAATTCATCTGTACTTTTCAAAAAAAATTCTGCTATAATCTGTGCGTAACGTGAAAATACTATCCATAACTATCTGGTGCGATGTAACGCTGCCGGATAGTTATGGATCATTATTCCAACGATAGATTTGCACGGAGAGGCATCATGAATCCATCGAACGAACCCTCACAATTCAAATTACATTCCGAATATCAGCCTACCGGAGACCAGCCGCAGGCCATTGCGGAGCTGGTGGAAGGCTTCCGGCAGGGCAATCAGTTTGAGACATTGCTGGGTGTTACCGGTTCCGGTAAGACCTTTACCATGGCCAATGTGATCCAGGCATTGAATAAGCCGACGCTGATCATTGCCCACAACAAGACACTGGCGGGGCAGCTTTACGGGGAAATGAAGGAATTTTTCCCAGAGAACGCCGTGGAATATTTTGTCTCCTATTACGATTATTATCAGCCGGAGGCTTACGTGCCGTCTTCGGACACCTATATTGCCAAGGATTCTTCCATCAATGATGAGATCGATAAGCTGCGTCTGTCAGCGACAGCATCCCTGGCGGAGCGCAGGGATGTGGTGGTAGTGGCCAGCGTGTCCTGTATCTATGGTCTGGGAAGCCCCGACGAATATCAGGATCTGATCGTATCCCTGCGTCCCG
>VOFE01002110.1_pt1 | contig 10001 bp, 18 predicted proteins | sample 5384071 | NCBI WGS metagenome assembly VOFE01 (sample SAMN12384724, study PRJNA508395) | human gut metagenome | isolation source: healthy gut D | host: Homo sapiens
CGCCAAGCTGGACGCCGTGCGCCGGGCGGACCCCATGGCCGTGGCCATGGACATTGACGCAGCGGGCCTGCCCTTCCTGAAGGGGCTGACGCCTCCCGCCGGCAGCAAGACCGTGGAGGAGCTGCGGCAGATCATCGACTATGCCCAGAAGCCTTTCATCGTCAAGGGCGTCATTCCTGGCCCAGGGTGGCTTCCTTGCTGTAATTGATGAAGAACTCCCGGGGCACCTTTTCCTGCAGGTCGGCGGGCAGGTAGTCCCAGACGAAGTCACCGTAGTTGCCGCTGTACACATGGCCGTTACCGTCCAGGTCGGACCAGACCACCTTCCGGGCGCCCAGATCCTCAACCCCCTCCCCGGGGGCAGCAGGATCTTCCGGGGCTCCGGAGCGTCGATGGCCTTGGGGCAGGTGCCCAGCTTCTTGGCTGTGAAGGTGCCGGGCCGCATGATGCGCCGGGTCTGCGGGTCCACCAGAATCCAGTCGCTGCGGATGGACACCAGAAGTCCCTCCCTGTCCGTGATCTCATACACCCGCTGCATGTGGGCGGCCTTGACGCCGTCCTCCCAGGTGGTGACGTCCACCACCTGCAGCGCCCTGGGGCAGCGATGGATCCGCAGGGCGATGCGGGAGAGCAGGAACACCTCCCGCATCTCAGAGCTTCTCATAGGTCAGGCCCCGGCGTCGTAGTCCGCCCCGGCCACGGCGGCGGCGATGCTCAACAGCGTGCTCACGGCCCGCTGGTACCGGTCGCAGTCCGCGAAGATCTGCTTCTGGCGCAGATAAGCTGTTCTCTGAAGGACTTCCCTCAAATCGCTCATACTTGCTCTTCTCCTTCCGGCGGGCCGTCCGCCCTTCCTGTAAGACATTCCAAAAAAGTATACCACGATTTTCCCTTTTTCACAAGCGCCGGTAGTTGACTTTTCTGCGGCGGATGTTATGATGAAGGTATCCAAATCGATCAAAGGAGGGTTTTCCCATGAAAACCGTGATTTCCACCCCAACGCTCCGGGCGCCATCGGCCCTTACTCCCAGGGCTACGCCTTCGGCGACCTGGTCATCACCTCCGGCCAGATTCCGTGGACCCCGCCACCGGCACTATCCCCGAGGGCATCGCCGCCCAGGCGGAGCAGAGCTGCAAGAACGTGGGCGCCATCTTGGAGGCTGCCGGCGTCACTCTTGAGAGAGTTGTGAAGACCACCTGCTTCCTGGCGGACATGGGCGACTTCGCCGCCTTCAACGAGGTGTACGCCAAGTATTTCACCTCCAAGCCCGCCCGCAGCTGCGTGGCCGTGCGGGAGCTGCCCAAGGGCGTGCTCTGCGAGATCGAGGCCATCGCCGTCAAGTAAATCTGATTTCCAGCAAAGAGAGCCGGTCCCCAGAGGGGCCGGCTCTTCTGTTTGATGCCAGGGCACGGGAAGCGGGCCGCCGGGCCTGCCGCCCGCCGCGCACGGTCTCACGCCTTCCGCAGGAAGATCACGCCAGGGTGCCGGGGCCGCAGTGACAGAAGATGGTGCACCCCGCCTTGGCCTCGATGATCTCCTGGAACCGCCCGTCCTGACGCAGGACCTCCCGGGCGATGGAGGCCAGGTGGTCGTCCGGGCAGGTGTCCACCAGAAAGGCCCGGCGGGTGTCCAGGTCCGTGCGGTCCCGCAGCCGGTCCCGGACGTACTCCTCCACCACCTTCTCGATGGAGCCCGGTACTTCTTCGTCACCGGCAGCTTGCCGTCCACTACGTCCAGGCAGGGGTGGAGCTTCAGCAGGCTGGCACCCAGGGCCGTGGCGGTGGGCAGCGACCGCCCCTTTTTCATGTAATCCAGCCGGTCCAGCACAAAGCTGGTCTCCACCCGGGAATCATCTCCTCCAGCATCGCCAGGATCTCCGTCACAGACTTCCCGGCCTCCGCGGCCTCTGCGGCGGCCAGCACCAGCATCCCATGGCCCACCGTCAGGTTGGCGGAGTCCACCACATACACGCCGTCCACCTCCTCCGCCGCCAGGCGGGCATTCTGGTGGCAGCTGGAAAAGCCCATGCCGATGTTCAGGTGGATGACCGCGTCATACTCCTCCATCAGACGGCGGAACAGCTCCTCATAGTCCGCCACATTGACGGCGTTGGTGGTGGTGATCTCGCCGCCGGCGTCCACATGGGCGGCGATGTCCCCGGTGCGGATGTCCACCCCGTCCTGGTACAGCTTCCCCGCCTTGATGATCCCCAGCGGGGTCACGGTGATATTGTATCGCTCCAGCAGCTCCGCGGCAGGGTCGCAGGTGGAGTCGGTGGTGATCTTAATCATACAGACAGCTCCTTTTGGTCGCATCCCCGGACGGCCGTCCGGGGTTGAGGTTGTTGGATGGTCGGCCCCCACGGGAGCGGTGCGCTGACGCGGCTGCTGCGCCACCCCCCGCGGGGATCTGGTGCTCGGGCGGCTGTCCCGCAGGAGGCCGGGCGTGGTCCCAGCCATGGCAGGCGCCCTCCCGCCGCTTTGCGGCCATTGTACCATAGTCTCTCCCAAAAAGCTAGTCCTATGGCGCACCGCGGCGCCGCCCGGAGGCGGCGCCGCGCTCTGTTCTTCCTTACAGCGTGACGACCGGCGATCCCGCCGCGTCGGCGGCATCGTGGGTCACCAGCAGTACCGGCCGATCCCCCGCCGTCTCCCGGATGCAGGCCAGGGCCAGGTCCCGGTTCTCCCGGTCCAGGCCGGTGAAGGGCTCGTCCAGCGCCAGCGCGTCAAAGGGCGCCAGCAGCGCCCGTGCCAGGGCCAGCCGCCGCTTCATGCCGCCGGAGAACTCCCGCACCGGCTGCGCGCCCGTGTCCGGCAGGCCCAGCCGGTCCAGCAGGGCCCGGGCCGCGGCGGGGTCATAAACCCGGCCCAGCACAAACCGGAGATTGCCCTCAGCGGAGAGGTGCTCCAGCAGCCGGTCCTCCTGGAACACGGCGGAGAGCCGCTTTCCCGCAAGCCCCTCCACCGTGCCGCTGTCCGGCCGCTCCAGCCCCAGCAGGATGCGCAGCAGGGTGGTCTTGCCGGTCCCGGAGGGCGCCATGACGGCCGTAATGCCGGGTCCCGCAGTAAAGGTCAAGTCCCGCAGCACCGTCCGGCCCCCGAAGGATTTGCACAGGTGCTTCACCGCAATCTCCATCAGCTGCCCGCCTTTCTCACTGCGGCGTCCACCAGGCGGAGGAACAGCCGCTCGAATATCACCGATACCGTCACGATCACCGCCGTCCAGGCGAAGAGGTCTCCGGTCTGGAAGTACACCTTGGCGGTGTACAGCGCCTCGCCGATAGACCCGGCAGGCAGGCCGATGACCTCCGCCGCCGCGCCGGACTTCCAGCACAGGCCCAGCCCCAATGACACGGCGGAGCGGAAATAGGGCAGCACCGCCGGCAGGTAGATGCCCCGCAGCTGCCGGGAGACCGGCACCCGGAACACCCGGGCCATCTCCAGCAGCTGCCGGTCCGTGTGCCCGATGCCCTCCAGCACGTTCAGATACACCGGCGGGAACACCATCAGGGCAGAGATCAGCAAAGACAGGTTCTCCGACGAGAAGAAGATCAGCGCCAGGATGATGAAGGACACCACCGGAACCGCTTCACCACCGCCACCAGGGGCTCAACAGGTCCCGGACCCACTGGAAACGGGCCGCCAGCGGTGCCAGCACCGCCGCCAGCGCGCAGGCCAGGAGAAAGCCCCCCAGGATGCGGAGGGAGGAGAAGGCCACCGCCTGCCAGAAGGCCGCCGTGCCCGCCAGGGCCAGCAGCCGCCCCAGCGCCTGCACCGGAGAGGCCAGCAGCAGCATCCGCCCGCCGGTGGTAGCCGCCAGGGGCCAGACTGGCCCCCTCCCACACCCGCAGCCAGAAGGCCGCCGCCCACAGCCGGACAGAGCCTGTTCGCCGCTTCATCTGCCTCCCCCTTTCTCCTGAAACCACCGCGCCCCGGGTGTTCCCGGGGCGTGGAAAATTTGTCAGCCGTTACGCGCCGTAATAGAAGTCGTCGTTGGGCATACCGCCGCCCACGGATTCTGCGTCCTGCTCCCACAGCACGCTCAGATAGCCGGACAGCATATCCATCATCTCCGTGCCGGTGACGCACACGATATTGCAGTAAGGCAGGGCCTTCTCCGCCACAGTAGCGTCCACGATGTCATAGCCGCCAATCAGCTCCGCCGCCTCGGCGGTGTTGGCGTTCACCCAGTCCACGCTGGCGCTGTACTGCTCCAGGAAGTTGCTGACTGCCGCCGGGTGCTCTTTCACGAAGTCTGCCCGGGCCACCACCACGCCGGTGAGCAGGGCGGAGCCGTTGTCCAGGGCGTCCCACTCCTCTGTCAGGTCCAGGGCCACCCGCAGGTCCGGCAGCTGGGTCTGGGCCACGGTGACGAAAGGCTGGGGCAGCATGGCGATGGTGGCCGCGCCGGATGCCAGGGATGCCACGCATTCGCTGTGCTCGCTCTTCCAGTCGATGGTGACGCCGGTGTCCGGGTCGATGCCGTTCTCCGTCAGCAGATACCGCAGGGCGTACTCCGGCGTGGAGCCCTTGCCGGAGGCCATCGATGGTCCGGCCCGCCAGATCCGCCATGGACTGGACGGAATTGCCATTCTCCACCATATACAGCACGCCCAGGGTATTCACCGCCAGGGTGACGATGCCGCCGTCCGTCCGGTTATACAGCACGGAGGCCAGATTGGCCGGCACGCAGGCGATGTCCAGCTCCCCTGCATCAGCTTGGGGGACACCTCGTCGGCGGAGGCGGCCAGGGTGAACTCATAGGTGTTTCCGCCGCCAGCGGTCACCACATTCTCCTTATCCTCCAACGCTTCCTCCACAGGAGCATAATCGCTCATCAGCTTCACCATGCCCATGGCGGTGGGGCCCTTCAGGGCCGCCACCCGGACGTTGACGGACTCCTCCGCGGGCGTCTCGCCCTCCTTCCCGCCACAGGCGGCCAGGGTCAGGCACATAACCAGGGCCAGGCAGGCCGCCAGACTCTTCTTCATCCACTGTTTCATCTTCTGTTTCCTCACTTTCCTTGTTGCAGTGCATCCTCCGGCGCGTAAACGGTCTTGGCCGTGATCCCCGCCAGCCGGCCGATCTTGCCGGACAGGGCGGAGATGGCGTCCGCCGGTGCGTCCACCGCCACGCTGATGATGTTCACGCCCCGGGCGCGGTAGGGCACCCCCATCCGCCCGATGATATAGGGGGCGTACTGGTGCAGCAGCTCGTTCAGCGCCGGGACAGAGGCCGTGTCCCGGACGATGATCGCCAGCACGGCCACACGGGTCTCCACAGAGGATTCCTCCTTTTTCCAAAAAGTAAACCCCTCCGCCGCGCTGGCAGAGGGGGATTTTGACATGCGCCGTCCGCCCGGCACCGCCGGGCGCTTCCCCGTCTTGCGGCCGGGGCTGGCCCGTGCCGGTCAGAGCGACAGAATCCAAAATTGTCCGGTCCGCCGGTCAGAGCTTCTTCCCAGGGACAGGGAAATGATACCATGGAACGCCCCCGCCGTCAAGGGCGGCGCTCAGAAGTCGTGCCGCCTGCCGGCCGCTCAAACCTGACCCCAGCTCCTCCAACACAGAGATGATTTTTTCGATTTCCGCAAAACATTCCGGGTCCGTGAGACCGCTGTCGTCCAGAACATTCCGGATTTCCCGCAGGGCCTGGAAGCAGCGCTCCTCCGCCAGTTCCCGAATCATTTTCCACGCAGCATCGCTGCCCCCAGCACCAATTCGATTTGATTCCGTGCAATCAGCTCCCCCACTACTGACGCGGTAAACCGGAGCTGTTCCACCCGGTCCCAGGTTTTCCAACAGTTCCCTGTCGCTGATAGAATTCATTTTGATTCCCTCCTCGCATTATAACAGGACGAAATAATTATAAATCACCAGGCATGATATAGTCAAGAAAATATATCGTGTTGGTGTAAAACATGAACAAGTCCTATTACAACGCCGAGTCCAATCTCATTGCCAAACGCCTCCGACAGCTTCGGAAGGAGCGCGGGTTCTCCCAGGAGGAATTGGCCGCCCAGCTGCAGCTGCTGGGCGTGGACATTAACCAGCCTCTCATCAGCAAAATTGAGAGAAACCGCCGGTTTGTCAAGGATTATGAGCTGGCCTGCCTGTGTCAGGTCCTTCAGGTGTCCGAGCGGGATCTGCTGGCAGACTTTTTACACTGCCACAGAATGATAAAAAGAACCCCCATCTGGGGGTTCAGCACCTTCATGCCCGGCAGACCGGAATCCTGCAAAAGCTGCTGGACGCCTGGGGTGGGATAGCCCAGGTCCTCGGCGATGAACCGCAGCTGGGGGAACCAGCCGGTGAGCACCCCCACCAGGCTCATGCCCGGGCCCTTGACCCAATGGCCGTTTTTGGCGGTGGTCTCGCCGTAGGGCACGGCCCAATAGGCCTCGAAGCCCCGGAAATGGTCGATGCGGATCACGTCATACAGCTTGGAGGCCCCGTCTACCCGGCGGATCCACCAGCCGACGCTCCGGTGGGCCCCACCGGCAGCACCTGCCACCACCTCTGCCCGGCGTTGTGGAGAAATTCGGCAAAGGCCCGGGCCTCCCGGCCCAGGGAGCCGATGCCGTAAAGGCCCCGGCAGGGGGAGAACACCGGCAGCAGGATGCCAGCGGAACGCTCCATATCAGCCCCTCCTTTTTGTCAGATTCCGTTCTATTGTATGCAGCCGGGCGGCGGGTGTCAAGGGCGGCTGTCCCCCGCTCCACTGGGAAGGGAATCTCCCGGAAGGCCGTCCGCCCTGGGTTGCCCTCCGCCAGCAGGCAGCGCCGCCGGGTCAGGTCGCAGGCCGCGGACCAGACGGTGTCCCGCCCCGCGGCCCGGTCATACTGGCAGAGAAAGCCCTTTCGCCCCGCCAGCAGGGCCAGGACACCGGAGAGGTCCAGCGTCTCCCCCTCCCGCTCCAGCACCCGGCGCATCGTGTCGTACCGCTCCGCCGCCCGCCAGGAGTCCAGCCCCGGCGGCAGCGGGACCGCCAGATCCGAGTGAAAGAGATTCGCGGCGCAGACGAAGGGTCCCGCCGGGCCGGGACGCTCCACCCGCATCCTCCGGCTGCACTCCGCCACAGCAATGTCCCCGGCGGCATCCGCCAGCGTCAGCGTCTGGCAGGAGGCCAGGGGCAGCGCCCGCAGGCGGTCAGGGCCTCCGGCACGGCGGCGCAGGTCTCCGCCAGCAGCCGCAGGACCATACCGGCGTTCAGGCCCGGCCGGGGCCTGGGCGTGTAGACAGAGGTGAGCCCGATGGCCAGTCCCCGGGCGTTGACGGCGTCCTCCATCTGCACGAACGAGGTGGTGTTCCCTGTAAAGGGGATCGCCCTGTCGGAAAATCCGTATGTCACATGGGTGTAGTCCGGCTCCAGCGCCGTCAGAAAGTCGCTGTTCCGTCCGAAGAACACCCCGTTCCCTGTTGGACACCGCCAGGCAGGAACAGCCGCAGGCGGGCGGCAGGGCGTAGGTGGTGAAGAGGACCGTCTCAAGTCCTCCTGCCGGCAGTTCTGCCCCGCCGCCAGCCCTCCAGCTCCTCCAGGGCGGCGGGAAGTGTTGTTCGTACGCCGGGCGGCAGGCAGCCGCAAAGGCCCGCCGCTCCGCCTCCAGGGGAAAGGGCACATGGTCCAGCAGGCGCAGGCCGCGCTCCGCCAGCCGGGCGCCCCACTGAAAGCCCATCTCCCGGTGGGTGCCCCGCAAGGTCAAATGATTCATATGTATTCGCTCCTTCCAGTTCTGTCAGGAGCCGCCGGCAGCTCTGCCCTTACCATAGAACAACAAAAAATTGTTGTCAAGCAGAGATTTTTTATTTGTTTTTTCAGGAGATTCAGGGAAATTATTTTCTTTTTTCCCATCCGCAACCCGTGGTTGACATCCGGGAAACCCGCCGGTGGTTGCGCTTTTTTCCCGCTCTCTGGTATGGTGAGGGCAAAAGGAGTTGATACCATGCGGGAGCAAGCAGACCCTGGGCCGCCGCATCCAGGAGGCCCGAAAGGCCGCCGGCCCTCTCAGGAATCCCTGGGGAGCGGCTGGGCGTCAGCCGCCAGGCGGTGAGCAAGTGGGAGGCGGACGCGGCCGTGCCGGAACTGGAGAACCTGATCGCCATGAGCCGGATCTTTGGCGTCACCATCGGCGCCCTGCTGGGAGTAGAGCCGGAAGCGGCGGAGGACCGTTCCGAAAAAGATGCCCCGGAAGCCCCCGGTGAAGGCGTGGAGGGCACCGCCCCGGCGGGGGAGCTGACCGACCGGGAGCTGGCGGCAGTGGAGGCCATCGTACAAAAATATCTGGAGGCGGTCCGGCGCCCCCGGTGGAGCCGGCGGCGGAAGTTCCTCGCGGGCGCGGCAGTCTGCGCGGTCCTGGTGCTGGCGGCCGCAGGTCTGTGTCGGCACTATTCTAACCTGCGGGGCCAAATCGATGAGATCCAGTACCAGGTCGGCGACATCATCAATATCCTCGGCGAGCAAGCATGTCTCCCTCTCCGGCCTTATGCGGGAACAGCGCATGCATCATCAGCGACTATTCCGTCCAAATTCAGGACTATGATCTGGAGAAAGCGGTGTGGTATCTCACCGCCAGTGTGACGCCCAAGGAGTATACGGTGGACACCGTGGCCACCTTCACCGCCCAGACCAACACCGGCAAAACGGAATCGGCCCAGGCCCGGAACGACGGCGGCGTCTTTACGGTGGAGAACTGGGCCGTGCCCATGGGTGAGCCTGTGCCGCCTGGTGTCATGGATGCGGACGATGATGAGAGCGGCTCCCTGGTCCAGGTATCCGTGACCCTCACCGACGGGGACACCAGCCAGATAGAATCCCTGGAAACGCTGTACGAGGACCCGTCCGCCTATCAGCTGTGGATAAACGGCAACTGGGGGGAAGAGGGAGAACAGTTGTCTCCTGTTCCAGGAGCTGGACCTGCAGATCAGCAACGAAACCGACATTCCGTTGGAGCTGACAGATGCAGAGCTTGCGCTCTTTTCCAACGACGATGCCGTCCCGGTGTGGTCCGCGCCCCTCACCACCGCCGTGGACCTGTGGAACCAGCAGGGGCGGGCAGGCAGTGCATGAACCTTCACTGGGGCCCGGCGTTGTCCATCAGGGCCTTTGTCACCTATAGGGCGCCAGGGCGGCAATGCGCTGCCAGACCTCCATCGGCTCCCCCATGGAGACCCAAACGTCCGTGTACAGCACGTCGGCGTCCTTGGCGGCGGCCAGGATGTCCGGGGTGCACTGGAGCATGCCGGGATACTGCTGGGCAAAGTCCAGAACGGCAGGGTCCGGGCGGTAGGCATCGGGGCAGGCGATGGACACCGTCATGCCGCACTTGAGGCCGCCCACGATGAGGGAGTTGGCCATGTTGTTGCCGTCGCCGATGTAGCACATCTTCAGCCCCTCCAGCACCGCCTTGTGCTCCCGGACCGTCATCAGGTCGGCCAGCACCTGGCAGGGGTGGCAGAAATCCGTCAGGCCGTTGATCACCGGGATGGTGGCGTGGGCCGCCAGGGTCTCCACCTCCTCCTGGGCGAAGGTGCGGATCATGATGCCGTCGCAGTACCGGGACAGCACCCGGGCGGTGTCCTCCACCGGCTCGCCCCGGCCGATCTGGCTCTCCTTGCTGGAGAGGAACAGGGCGTGGCCGCCCAGCTGATACATTCCGGTCTCAAAGGAGACGCGGGTGCGGGTGGAATTTTTCTCGAAGATCATGGCCAGGGTTTTCCCGGCCAGGAAGGGGTGCTGGATACCCGCTTTTTTCATGGCCTTGAGCTGGTCGGCGGTGTCTAAAATGGTGAGAATGTCCTGGCTGGACAGGTCCAGCAGCTTCAGCAGGTCTTTTTTCATGGATGTGTTCTCCTTTTTCTCTTATCCCATGAGGGTCTGCTTCAGAATGGCCAGGCCCTCGTCCATTTCCTCCTTGGTGATGACCAGGGGCGGCAGCAGGCGCAGCCGGTCCCCGGCGGTGAGGCACAGCAGGCCGTGGTCGATGAGCAGGGCGGCCAGTTCCT
>VOFE01002133.1_pt1 | contig 10001 bp, 16 predicted proteins | sample 5384071 | NCBI WGS metagenome assembly VOFE01 (sample SAMN12384724, study PRJNA508395) | human gut metagenome | isolation source: healthy gut D | host: Homo sapiens
CTGAGCGAAGAATATAAGGCGCTTCAGGGTTCTATCCGAGACCAGAAGGCGTTGTTGAATCACTGGATTTTATCCGTACAGAATTTGACGGGGGTCTGCAACACCTCTATCACCAGTTCAAATCTGGTTGGCGCCTGTCGTGCTTGCCTGCTGCAATGGTCTGTTGATCGGCTGGTATGGGAAATGCTTTGATCAATATTTCGAAACCTATCCGGTATTGGAGAAATTTGCCGGGAAATTTGAATTATAAAGAGAGGAAAAAGAACGAAAAAAGAAACCAGAGGAACTGGTTTCTTTTTTGATTGATCTGAAGTTCAATGCAAATCACAAAATTTCAGGGGTTGTGTTATTTTGTGTTCCAAGGACAATATACCATCGAAAAATGCAAATGAAAATAGTTTCTGAATACATAAATTTAACAAATAATTGTGCTTGAGACACAATTGTGATAGAACCAGGGAGGTGATTTTGTGGCAGTTGAATTGATTGATTTATATTCGGACATTCGGACAAGATACAGTGTGAAGCTTCACACAAAGCAGTTGCTTTGGTAAGAAGATTGGTTGGGTGCATATTGTAGAAAGTGAATTGTTTGCACAGTTTTTACATGGAAATGAACTTATATTTACAAGTGGTGTTCAGTACACGACAGAAGAATGGCTGAAAGAATTCGTAGATATGATCTATGATAAACATGCAGGCGGTCTGATCTTAGGACTTCCTGAGGGGCGAAACTTTTCAAAAGAAATCATTGAGTATTGCAATAAACTTCAATTTCCGCTTTTTTTCGGCATCCTGGGATACCGTATATTGATGTGTGATGAGGCGGTTTTCGGAGATCTTGCTTCAAAATGAGAAGAAAGAGACGAATCTTGTCTCGGCATTAAAAATGCAATCTATTATCCCAATAATTTAGAGTTATATGTAAAAGGATTTTGAGAGTAATGGATTCTTTCAGGGGATGTCTTTTGCACTTTTGTAATGAGCTGTCACACGTATCATACAGAAGGCGGCAATAAAGCGTTGGCGGAGATGAAGGAAGATCTTCGGTATTTCCTTAAAAGACTGTGCTATATGAAGAAAATGATATTTTGATTGTTCTGGCGGTAGGAGATCAGATTTCGTTGCTAAATAAAGGAATTCGTGCTCGGTGTAAGAGGGATGACAATGTTTACGTAGGAGCCGGCGTGACGGTGACTTCAATTGAAGAGATCCATAAATCATATAAGTCGGCAAAGACAGCATATCAACTGACGAAGACTACGATTCCGCGCAATTTTTTTAACATATGAAGAACTTGGAATCTATCAGCTTTTAACAGATTATAGTGAAAAACAATTTATCCGAATTTTGGAGGAAACACTGGGAAAGCTTATTGATTACGATAAAAGAATCAGACGGATTATATGCATATATTAGAGACTTATTTTGAAAAACGAATGCAGCATTATTTGTACGTCCAAGGCGCTCTATTGTCATAAAAAATACGTTGTCTTATAAAATCGGAAAAATAAAGGGAAGTACTGGGGTATGATATACTGCTTAATGAGAACCGGATGAAGATCATGATAAGTTTGCGAATTTTGCGTCTGGATAGAGAGTATTATACATAAAAAGAAACGATTTTTTGATAAAAATGTGCTATAATTAGCTGGACATCAATATAGTAGTAAGGAGGAATCATCAATGAATGAAAATCGTGTAAAAAGAAACAAATTGCTTGGCGAGAGAGTCATTCGGGGACTGGAATCCCGTAATATGGAAGGGTTCTATGCCGAGTCCAAAGAAGAAGCTTTGAAGCTTGCGCTGGATCTCATTCGGAAGAGAGTACCGTGGCGTGGGGCGGTTCTATGTCAATCGCAGAGATTGGGCTTAAGAAAGCAATTTGCGAGGGAAACTACAGAGAATATAATCGAGATGATGCAAAAGATCGCGAAGAGAAGCGTAAAATAGAGCTTGCGTCGTATGACTGCGATTTTTTCCTTACCAGTGCAAATGCGATTACAGAAGACGGTGTAATGGTCAATATAGATGGATTTGCAAACCGGGTATCTGCGATTGCGGCGGGGCCGAGAAACGTAATTATGATCGTGGGCATGAATAAAGTTGTAAAAGATGTAGATGATGCTATGTCAAGAGCAAGAAATGAAGCTGCACCGATCAATGCACAGAGATTTTCGTTGGATACTCCATGCTCTAAGGCGGGAAGTTGTTTTGACTGCAAGAACCCGGACACAATCTGCTGTCAGATCTTGATTACAAGATTCTCTAAGCTTCCAAAACGGATAAAAGTGATTCTTGTTAATGATGAATTAGGATTTTAGGTTGACGAACTTGCGGGTATTTGTTATACTTAACAAGTATCCGCAAGGTAACATATAGTATCAGGCGCCATAGCCAAGTGGTAAGGCAGAGGTCTGCAACACCTTCATCACCAGTTCAAATCTGGTTGGCGCCTCTTGAAGAACACAACTCTATTGTAGGGTTGTGTTTTTATAATGTATAAAATGCTGTTTCTATAACAGAAGAATCCGAAGCGAATGGTTTGAACCGGACGTTGTATATAGAAAAATATAATAAATGGTGTCGGGATATGACAAAAATCAATTGGAATTTCGATTTTAGAGAGACTATACTTAAGGTATGTATAAATTAGAGCAAGTATGAAGTATGTCTATTACAGCAGAAACAGCGAAAGCACATGCAAAGGACCCGGCAGTATTATGCTGCAGAGCAGAAGCGGGAATTACAATTGAACCGGCAAATCTCGAGGATCCGGCAATTTTTGATGAGTTGGTTGATTCTGGATTATTGAATCTGGATGGCTGTCTGACGATTGAGCAGGTATTGGGGGCAAAATTAAGTAAGACAAGTGATTCTCTTTTGTCCGTTGACAGCGGATAATGTAGATGGTATCAAAGAGGTTGCAGAGGAAGCGCCGCAGGAAGAAGCAGAAGAGGCGGCTCCTCAGGTTGCAGTAGAAGGGGCTGTCACAACAATCTCACACGGAAAGTAGTAATTTCAATTAAAGAAGGAAAAGACATTTATCTCGAACTTCCAATATAAACTCGAGAAAAAGGAGCTGTGTACTAATTATTTAGTCGGCAGTTCCTTTTTCTATGTATTTGAAAGGTGCTTGTGCTATAATTTTATTAGTATAAATACGGAGCAGAGAGATGGCGGTTGGAAGGAAGGGCGAAAAAAAAACTAAACGAAAATATTTGTTACGGCAATGAAGCTATTCAAGGAAAAAAGGATATGACAATGTTACAGTAGACGAAATTGTAAAAGAGGCTGAAATAGCGAAAGGAACGTTTTATATCTATTTTAGAACGAAAGCGCACATTGTAGCAGAAGTATTTACAGAGCTAGATATTAACTATGAAAAAAGCATGAAAAAGTTGAATTTCTTGGTTCATCGGTGGAAAAATTAAAGAAGTTGTTGAATGATGCCATAGAAATTCAGAGAGATTATGTAGGATATGATTTGTCGACCATTGGGTATAGAGCACAATTAGAACTTCATATTGAATATTCGATGGATGAAGAAAGACCTCTTTATCAATACACAGCAAAGTTGATACGGGAAGGACGGATGAGGGGAGAGTTCAATAAAGATAATACCCCGGAATATTACACTAAAATTTTGATAAGAAGTATTAGAGGGGCGATATATGAGTGGGTGTGAGTTATAATAATTATGACTTTGTAGAGGATGGGAAGAAATATATAGATAATTTACTAATAATGTTAAAATAATTTTGAAAAATAGCGCATTATTGTCAAAAATCTATTGACTTCGGGTGACTACAGTCATATAATTTAATTAATGACTATAGTCACCTAGAGGAAGACAGGAGGAATGACAATGCAAAACACACATCCAATTATTTTAATATGCATAGCTGCGTATATTACAGTTATTGTAGTTGTAGGAATTTATCTTACACGTAAAAAGGTTAAGAATTCAGACGATTTTGTGGTTGCAAATAGAAGTCTGCCAACGATTGTATTGATCGGAACATTGCTTGCGACTTGGTGTGGAGCAGGTGGAATTACAGGCTCTGCAAATATGATTTGGCAAAATGGACCGCTATTTGGTATCTTAATTTTTATCGGTGCTCCGATTGGAATGATTTTACTTTACCTTGTTTCAGGAAAGTGCGTCAAGCAACAACATATACAATACCGGAGCTGTTTGAACTTCGGTACGGAACTACGGCGAGAGCGATTGCAACAGTATGTATTGTATTGGGGTACATAGGAATTTTGGCATCGCAGTTTATGGCAGCTGGAAATATTGTAAATCTGGTTACGGAATAGATATCAAAACTGCAACGATCGTGAGTGGAATTTTGATAGTTCTTTTTAGCAGTAACCGGCGGTATGGTAAGTGTAGCATACACGGATGCAATGAGCGCATTTTTAATCGTAGGGGATTTTTCATCGCTATTCCAATGTTGAGTGGACAGATTGATGGTGGCTTTTTAGGAATGTTTGCAAATTTGCCGGCAGGAAAGAATACATTTTCCGGAAATCTAAATGTAATTCAGGCAATTGGATATATTTTCCCTATCTTTTTCTTGGTTTTAGGAGACCAGAATATGATTCAAAGAATAGGGGCTGCGAAAGATGTTAAAACTGCTAAGCGTTCAGGAAAAGGTCTTGTTGTTGCAGAAGTGCTTGTTTGTACATTGATCATTATTACAGTTACAACCGGTATTTTCCTGATTCCAGAAATGGATAATCCGGATACTGTAATTTTTCAGCTGGCAATAGGTTTTCTGCCCCCTGTTATTGCCGGACTTCTTTTGTCAGGATGTATGGCATTCGTGATTACAACAGGTGATTCATATGTACTTTCTATTGCGTCGAATATTACATATGATATTTGGGGTAGATTTATCAATAAGAATGCAGATGATAAACAAAAATTGCGCTTCCTTAGAATTTCTGCATTTGTTGTAGCAATTGTTGCTTATATTTTAGGGAGTTCTTCCCGGATATTCTTTCGGTTCAAATGTATGCTTATTCAATGTACGGAGCTTCTATCACACCTGCGTTAGTGTGTGCATTGTTTAGTAAAACGTGACAAAAGCAGGAGGCCTTGCAGGAATCTTAGGCGGAGGAATTTCAACGATTATATGGGAAGTTGTATTAAAGTCTCCTTTCGGAATTAAGAGTGCGATTATAACAGTTCCGCTTTCATTTGCTCTGATTTTTATTGTGTCATATTTTACAAAAAACGGAAACAAAGTAGCGCTGGAAGAAGTTTATGTTAAAAAAGGCAGAGTAAATGGGGAGAGAATTGAATATGGAAATTAAAGATAGGTTTATAGAATATGTAAAAATTGATACACAGTCAGCATATAATCCGAAATCAGTTCCCAGTACGGAAAAGCAGCGGATTTAGCTGTGTTGTTAGAAAAACAATTAAAGGGTATGGGAGTGAAGGACGTTTATATTAGTGATGAATGTTGCTTGTATGGAAGGCTGGAAGCGAACTACGAGAATTGCAAAGCTCCTAATATCGGCTTCTGTGCTCATATGGATACAACACCGGAACTTTGCGGAAAAGATATCAAGCCTATAATTATTGAAAATTATGATGGGAAAGATATTGTGCTTAACGAAGAAGCTGGTATTGTTATGCAACGGGAAAAATTCGAACATCTGGGACTTTATATAGGTGACGATTTGATTGTGACAGATGGTACGACTCTTTTAGGGGCGGATGATAAGGCTGGAATTGCAGAAATTATGCAGATGTTGGAATATTTTTTGAACATCCAGAAGTTAAGCACGGAGAGATTCAACTCTTTTTACACCGGACGAAGAAGTCGGATGTCTCGGAGCCGATATAGTAGATACAACAAGATTTAATCCGGATTTTGCATATACGTTAGATGCATATGGGCTTGGAGAAATCTCATATGAGTGCTTTAATGCAGCGTCGGCAGATGTAACCATAAAAGGTATAAATATTCATCCGGGTTTATCTAAAAATCAGATGAAAAATGCGATTTTGATTGCGAATGAATATTTAAATATGCTGCCGGAAGCGGAGACACCGGCGCACACAGAAATGTATGAAGGATACTATCATGTGATTGATTTTTGCGGTGGTGTGGAATTGACAACAATGCGATTTTATATTCGAGATTTTGAACGGAAAGAATTTGAAGCTCGAAAAGAACAATTGCAGCGAATCGCAGAGTTTTTAAATCAAAATATGGAGAAGATACAGTTTCAGTAGAAATATCAGATACCTATTATAATATGGCAGAAAAGATTTTGCCACATTTTGAAATTGTAGAAGCAATGAAAGAAGGAATGGAGAAAGCAGGATTCAAACCGTATATAAAACCGATTCGCGGAGGAACCGACGGTGCAGTTTTGTCACAGAAAGGTATTCCTACCCCGAATATGTGTGATGGAAGTCATAATTGTCATGGAAGATATGAATATGTATCTATCCAATCAATGGAAAAGATTACGAAAGCAATCGCGAATATTGTGACACATTTTGCGGTATAATTAAATCTGGCTGTATAGTGTGCAGTTTTATGTAATTGGGGACGGAGAAAACTCCGTCCCCAATTGCATGAATAATTGTTGACGTACTTATTTACTGCGAGTATGATGTAAGAACAACAGTTGATGTGGTTATAATAAGAGTGAAAATATAAGGTCTTGATTGAGATGGTAGGACAAAAAAAAAAAATATCAGATGGAATACGATGGGTATTCTTGCGGGTGGTTTCCTGGGTGTGATCCTTCTTGGAGGGTGCTTCTGTGGATGCCTTTTTCTAACCGGCAGCCAATAGAATTTATGGATGCATTGTTTACTTCTGTGTCGGCAGTGTGCGTGACCGGGCTTGTGACGATCACCCCGGCATTTCAGTTTACACTGGCGGGGCAGATGATTTTACTTGTGCTGATCCAGATCGGCGGTCTGGGAGTTATTGCCTGTGTGACAGCATTTTTCTTACTTTTGAGAAGAAAAATCACGCTGAAGGAACGGATTGTGATCCAAGAAACATATAATATGGATAAATTAAGCGGAATGGTACTCCTTGTACGGGGCGTCCTCTTCGGCACATTTGCGGTGGAGGGAGTAGGTGCGGCGCTCTATGCCATCCAGTTTATACCGGAATACGGAGTGGTAAAAGGAATCTGGTATTCCATCTTCCATGCGGTATCCGCTTTTTGCAATGCAGGAATAGATATTCTCGGAGATTCAAGCCTGACAGCATATGTGACCAATCCGATCGTCAATCTTACGACGATGATTTTAATTATCCTAAGCGGACTGGGATTTACCGTATGGTTTGATATCATTGCCAATGGAAAGAAGCTGATTCGCCGTGAAATGCCCAGAAGATGGTGGTTTACGAGGTTAAAGCTTCAATCTAAGCTTGCGATTATTATGACGATTCTGCTTATTATAAGCGGGGGCAGTATTCGTTTTTCTGGCAGAATATGACAATCCGGAGACACTTGGCAATTTGTCTCTCGGAAATAAAGTGATGGCTTCGTTCTTTCAGTCGGTGACAAACAGAACCGCCGGATTTGCAACAATTTCACAAAATGCGCTTCATACAGAGTCCAAGCTGTTTCATTGTATTTTGATGTTTATCGGAGGCTCTCCCGGCGGGACAGCGGGAGGTGTGAAGACAACAACAATCGCCATGCTGTTTCTTGCCTGTCTGACATTCGTTAGAGGTGGAAATGATACCGAGTGCATGGGCAAAAAGATATCGGTAGAAAATTTCCGTACAGGCTTTTGCGTTGTGATGGCTGCATTTTCGGTATTTACGGTTGGAACGATTGCAATTTTGATCATTGAGCCGGATACGGTCCCCTTAGTCAACGTTCTCTATGAGACGGCATCCGCAATCGGAACGGTGGGCTTGACAGCGGATCTTACGCCGCATCTTGCGCGGGCGAGTCAGGTGGTACTTATGCTTATGATGTATGCCGGACGTCTGGGTCCGATGACACTTGTGCTTTTATTCGCCGGGAAAATGCATCCGCGGGATAAGATCAGGAAACTGCCGGAAGAGCGGATCATGGTCGGATAAATCGTCGGTAAATGATTGGATAAGCAGATGGAAAATGTAGGGAGAAGAGTAAAAATGAGAAAGCAGTATGCAGTATTTGGGCTTGGAAGTTTTGGTGAGAGTGTCGCAGTCACGCTTCAGGAGTTAGGCTGTGAAGTGGTAGTTGTAGATAATCATATGGAGCGGATTGAAAATATTTCCCCTTATGTATCTTATGCGGTGCAGGCAGATATTGAAGATCCTGAGGTGATAAGATCTCTCGGCGCAAGAAATCTGGATGGAGTAGTAGTTGCAGTTGCGGATGATATGGAGGCTAGTATTATGGCGACGCTGGTATCTAAGGAAATTGGCGTACCGTATGTACTTGCAAAGGCAAAAATGATCTTCATGCCAAGGTGCTGAAAAAATCGGAGCAGACAGCATCATCTTTCCGGAGAAAGAAATCGGACAAAGCGTAGCCAGAAATCTTGTATCCGGTGAATTCGTGGACTGGATCTCTCTGTCTCCGGATTACAGTATTACAGAGATTGCAGTTCCGGAGAAATGGATTGGGAAGTCGCTTTCGGAAATCGATGTGCGGCGTACAAAAGATGTGAATGTGGTGGGTGTTCGAATCGGAGAAAAGATTCAGGTAACTATTGACCCGGAGGAACCGCTCAAAAGGAAATGATGCTGATTATGATCGGCTCCAATGAAGCGTTGGAAAAATTCGGAGAAAAGCAGGTGAGAGAATGATAACAAGTACGTCAAACGCAAGAGTGAAACGCCTTGTAAATCTTAGAAAAAACGAAAGGCAAGAGATGAGGAAGGAGTGTTTCTCGTAGAAGGCATCCGTATGTTTCGGGAAGTTCCGGTGGATAAATTGCGAGAAGTCTATGTATCGGAATCCTTTTATAAGAAAAAAAAGAGACAATAGAAAAAGTTCTGGCAGAGGGAGGCGTCCGGGCGGAGCTTGTGTCGGATACCGTATTTTCACATATATCGGATACGAAGACGCCACAGGGGATTCTGTGCGTGGTACAACAGATGGATCATATGCTGGAGCAAATGCTTCAGGGAGAACAGCGCCACCTTCTGGTGCTTGATAACCTTCAGGACCCGGGGAATCTCGGAACAATTGTAAGGACTGCGGAAGGCGCCGGGGTAAATGGAATTATTATGAGCGCAGACTGTGTGGACATTTACAATCCCAAGACGATTCGGTCTACGATGGGGTCGGTCTACCGTATGCCGTTTTGTTACGCAGAAGAACTTCCGAAAGCGATAGAGAAGATCAAGCAGGCGGGGATTCATACATATGCGGCACATCTTCTTGGAGAACGCGATTACGATCAGGAAGACTATCGCAGTTCCTGCGCATTTTTTATTGGAAATGAGGGGAATGGTCTTCGGGAGGAGATTGCAAAGGCGGCGCAGACTTATGTGAAAATTCCGATGAGCGGACAGGTGGAGTCATTGAATGCGGCGATTGCAGCATCGGTGCTCATGTTTGAAGCTGCAAGAAGACAGAGAAAAGAATAAGTTATCTGAATATTAAGATAATATCATTGTATTTACGAATAAAGTATAGTAATATAATTCAACAATAAGTAATATATGCAGAGAGAAGGAGGGGAAGAGAACATGAGGAAATGGTATGGCTGGCAATATTCATCCTACTGTTGATCATTGAAATCGCGACAATGGGACTTACCACGATCTGGTTCGCAGGCGGTGCATTGGCTGCATTTATAGCAGGGCTTCTGGGATGCGGTTTGGCGGTGCAGATTGGTTTGTTTTTGTCATTCTGTTCTTTTATTTGTATTTACAAGACCGATCGCAGTGAAGTTCTTCAATCAGGAGAGACAGAAGACGAACGCAGAGAGTCTGACGGACAGCATGCACTGGTGACAGAAGATATTGATACGATAAAGGCAAAAGGGCAGGTAGAGATCTGCG
>VOFE01002146.1_pt1 | contig 10001 bp, 14 predicted proteins | sample 5384071 | NCBI WGS metagenome assembly VOFE01 (sample SAMN12384724, study PRJNA508395) | human gut metagenome | isolation source: healthy gut D | host: Homo sapiens
CGCCAGCACGCCCACGATGCGGAACTTGTTGGCACCGATCTTGAGCGTCTGGCCAAGGCCGTTGCCGCCAAAGGCTACACGGTTGAGGTAATCGCCGATGACACACACATGCTTGTTATCCTTCATATCCATGTACTGCAGGCCGCGCCCCTGCGCGATCTGGTAATTCTTCATTTCGGTAAAGTTTTCGTCCACACCGCTTATGTTGGACCAGCGGTAGCTGGTGGTACCGATCTTCAGCGTACCGCTGGCTTTGCCGCTGAAGTTGACCTGCGGCGACACCGCCTTGATCAGTCGGAATGCCGCTGGCAGATATCGTACATTTCCTCCACCGAAACGGTGCGTGAGCCGTTGCCCCACACCTGAATGCTGAGGGTGTTGGTGCCCAGTGCCGAAAAGCTGTCCCGCATGCTCTTGGTCATGCCGTTGCCCAGGCCCACGATGACGATGACCGCCATGACGCCGATGATGATGCCCAGCATGGTAAGGAACGTGCGGAGCTTATTGCTCCAGACGTTCTGGATGGCCTGCCGGAAGGTTTCAAAGATCATGCCTGTTCCTCCTTTTCCGGCGTTTCGGGCAGCAGGGTGGGCTGAACGACCGCCTCCGGGGCGTGGGAGTCGCCGTCGTAGACGACCGCCCATCTTCCAGCCGGATGATGCGTTCCGCCTGCACGGCAATGGAATTGTCGTGGGTGATGAGGACCACGGTGTGGCCCTCATTGTGGAGCTCCTGCAAAGCCCCAGCACCTCGCGGCCGGTGCGGCTGTCCAGAGCGCCGGTGGGCTCGTCCGCCAGGATGACCGGCGGGTTGCGCACCAGTGCCCGCGCAATGGACACGCTGCTGCTGGCCGCCGGAGAGCTGGTTGGGGCGGTTTTTCAGCTTGTCCCGATGTCCAGCTCGCTGACGTTCATTTTCAGCTCCAGCTGCTCCAGGTCGTAGATCACGGCCAGCGCCCCGGACTCGCTGCCGTCCAGCTGATCCCCGGCCTTCAGATTCTTTTCGATGACCGTGCCGGAGATGGGGGATGTGATGGTGTAGTTCTCCAGGACCTCCTGAGCGCTCTGAAGGGAGAGCTGCGCGTTCTGGAGGGAGAGTGCGGCGTTTTGCAGGGCAGTCTCCGCGGCGGAGCCGCCCAGCGTGACCAGATGATCCCCGCCGGAGACCCGGCTGCCCACTGAGACATTCAGGGCGGTGACCTCGCCCCCGGCCTGAGCGGTGATGGTCTGGCTCAGGCGGGCCTCAAAGGCGCCGCCCGCGGCGCAGGAGACGGTCCCAACTTTGGCGGTGGCGCTGGTGGCCTCGGTGAGCGCGCCGGGGTTGTTCACCCGGATCTTCACTTGACGGACCAGGGCGCCGCCGCTGCCCACCTGATCTGCCCCGGCCACATACTCCACGGTGCCGGGCAGGGTCTCCAGGGTGCCCGCCAGGGTGACCTGGGCGCTCTGTCCCACGGAGATCCGGGCCGCGTCGGCGGACTGGAAGGGGAGGGTGAGGGTCATGGAGGATGTGTCGGAGATGTCCGCGATGGGGGAGCCGGCGGAGACCGTGTCCCCCTTCTTCACATACAGCTTTTGCACCACGCCGGAGCCGGAGGCCCGGGGATGCAGCCCGTCCGCGGTGCTGTCATAGGTCAGCTGGGCCTGCTGGACGGCCAGCTGGGCCTGCTCCAGCGCGGTGGCGGCGCTGCCTGGATCGATGCGGTAGAGCAGCTGTCCCTTTTCCACCCGGTCGCCGTCCTGGAAGGGAGCCTCCAGGATCTCGCCGGAAACCAGCGCCCCCACCTGATAGGACTCAATGGGGGTCATAGTGCCTGAGCCGTCCACCGAGACGGTCAGGTCCTGCCGCTGTACGGGGACGGGCTGATACTGCCCGGAGGAGGCTGCGGGGCCGCCAAAGAGCAGGGGGCGCAGGAGCAGGAGGAGGACCCCTGCCGCGGCGAGGATCAGGACCAGCCGCTTGAGCCATTTTTTGCGCTTTTTGGGGAGCTGGAAGCGGGAGGTGGAGGAGAGCCGCTCCGGGGCCTCCGGCTGTACCGGCGCTTCCGGGGTGAGTTGTGTGGTTTCCATGGCATTGACTCCTTACTATGTACAGATGTCCGGAGCGCCGGACGCGGGCAGGCCGGGACAGCGTGCCCTGAGAGATGTCTCTATCTTACCGCGGGGGGATTAGCTTTCCCGAAAGAAAGGCTTAAATTTTCATTAAATTTTGCCCGGCGGCTTTACAGTACACCTTCCACCTGGGGGAAGGTCAAGGGGGAAATGGCGGAGCGGGCCGTTTTCATGGGCGAGAAAGCCCCGAGGCGTCCGGATGGACGGCCCGGGGCAGTGCGGTGGTTCACTCCGGGCAGGAAAAAAGAGGCTGGGCCTTCCTGGTCCTGGCGCGGTTGCACGGCGGCGAAAAATGTGGTATTCTGTCCTTGGCGCTGCCAGCAAACGGCAGGCGGTTGGCCCCCGACAGGGGGCAGCTTCTGTCCCCTGATCTGCGGAAAGGGGGGCTGCCCAATGGTTACATATTCCGATCTGATCCAGACCGGTATTTTAGTCGTTGGCATTATCGGCCTCTTTATGATGGCCAATAAAAAGAAGTAACCGCCCCAGGCTCAACCAAGGCGGTTACTCTTTTGAGAAACTAACTTAGGGGCCAACCGTCTGCCGGCAGCGCCCTTTTCATGTTCAGTATAACCGGCTGATGTTCACTTGTCAAGTCCGCCCCGAGCCGGGGTGGGCTTTTTTGCGGGCAGGTATGAAAAGCATCTGCGGATGGATCGATCCCGGCGGCCTTACGGTACACTCTCCACCAGGGGGAAGGTCAAGGGGAAAATGGCGGAGCGGGCCGTAAGGGGCTCATTCCAAGCAGGAGAGAATAGCCTGGGCCGCGCCGTCGTGGGAGTTGTCCGCCACGATGCAGGCGGCAGCCGCCTGTACCTGAGGAGCGGCATTCCCCATAGCGATGGGACGGCCCACCGCATGGAGCATTTCCAGGTCATTTGCGCTGTCCCCCACAGCGGCACAGCGCTCCAGGGGGATGCCCCACATCAGGGCGAGGAGGGCCAGAGTGCGGCCCTTGTTTACTCCGGCGGGGACCAACTCGAAATCATGGTCGTTGGAGGCGGTGAGGGACACACCGGGCAGGGCGGCCAGCTCCTCCAGCGGGTAGCCGCCCGGCTTCTGATCCCCGTGGAGCTTGGTGAGGGGCAGGCCGCGCTCCGCCAGATGGGCCAGAGGGTCCGAAACGTCAACGGCGTGGCGGTGAAAGACAGAGAAGGGATAGGTGCGCCGGAGAGAACGGCGGGAGAAGGGATCCAGCAGGATCTCCTCCCCGGCGAAGATCATCAGCTCGATGTCCCGGTCCAGGCATAGCTCCAGGGCACGCCGCCCGGTTTCCTCCGGCAGGTCCCACCGGCGCAGGTGTCTGCCGGTGCGGGCGTCACACAGGGCCGCGCCCCCCAGGCAGACGGCCAGGCTGTCACAGCCCGCCAGCTGGGAGAAGTGTGCCGCCTCTGCGCCGGAGCGGCCGGTGGACAGCACCACCTTGACCCCGGCGGCCCGGGCCGTCCGCACAGCATCCAGGGAGGCGGGGGAGATCTCCCCCGCCGGGTCCAGGAATGTGCCGTCCAGGTCCAGGGCGATCAGATCGATTTTTCCCATGAAGCAACATACCTTTCAGTCTGCGGGAGCGGGCTGGGCCCCTCCGGCGGACGGAGTCAGAAATCGCGGAAGTGGTCAGAGCTCCGGATCACACAAAGCCTAACAGCAGGCCGGCGGTGTGGACCAGAAATGCGGCGGTGTACGCAATGCCGATCTGCCAGGCGATGGAGAACAGGGTCCATTTGACGCTGTTCATCTCCCGGGCCAGGGTGGATACCGCCGCCACGCATGGGACGTACAGCAGGATGAACACCAGCATGGAGAGGGCGGACAGGGGGGTGAAGCCGGTCATGGCGGCGGCCACCTGGGCGCTGGTGGCAGTGAGCGGGAAGGCGTAGAACATGGACAGGGAGCTGACCACCATCTCCTTGGCGATCAGGCCGGTGAGCAGAGCCACCGCCGCCTGCCAGAAGCCGAAGCCCAGGGGGGCTTGAAGATGGGGGCGATCCAGCTGCCCAGGGCGCCCAGCATGGACTGGGCCGCGTCGTCCACCATATGCAGGGAGAAGTCAAAGGACTGGAGCAGCCAGAGCAGGATGCTCATCAGCAGGATCAGGGTGCCCGCCTTGATGAGGAAGCCCTTCACCTTCTGCCACACATGGGTGAGCATGTTGTGCAGGGAGGGCAGGCGGTAAGGGGGGCAGCTCCAGCACAAAGGGGAGCGGGCTCCCCGGCGAAGAGGGTATGCTTGAACAGCAGGCCGGACAGAATACCCGCCAACATCCCCAGCACATACAGGCCAAAGACCACCAGGCCGGCCCAGGGGCCGAAGAAAGCGCCGGCGATCATGCCATAGACGGGAAGCTTGGCCGAGCAGGACATGAAGGGGACCAGGAGAATGGTCATCCGCCGGTCCTTCTCGTTCTCCATGGTCCGGGCACCCATGATGGCGGGCACCGAGCAGCCAAAGCCCATGAGCATGGGAATGAACGCCTTCCCGCTCAGGCCGAAGCGCCGCAGCAGGCGGTCCATGATGAAGGCCGCCCGGGACATATAGCCGATGTCCTCCAGAAAGGACAGGAAGAAGAACAGCAGAGCGATCTGGGGCAGGAAAGGAGAGCACGCCGCCCACCCCCGGCGATGATGCCGTCGCACACCAGGCTGATGAGCACCGGGGAGACGCCCGCGGCGGCCAGGGTCCCGTCCAGCCAGCCGGAAAACAGGTCGATCAGGGCGCTGACGCCGTTTTGCAGCCAGGAGCCGAAGGGACCGAAGGTGATGGTGAACATGGCCAGCATGGCGCACAGGAACAGGGGGGAGGGCGGTGTACTTGCCGGTGACCACCCGGTCGATCCGCTCGCTGAGGGTGGGTCCGGCGGCAGCGTGCCCCTTGACCACGGAGGCCTCGACCACTCGCTCGATGTACTGATAGCGGCTGTCGGCGATGAGGGTCTCCCGATCGCCCAGGTCGCTGGAGGCCTCATACTCGGCGATGATGCTCCGCAGCTCCTCCTGCACTGCCCGGGGCAGGTGCAGGGCCTCCTCCACCAGCTTGTCCCCCTCCAGCAGCTTGATGGCCGCCCAGTGGGCGGGGGAGGTGGGCGGAATAGGCGTAGTCGTGGAGCAGCTCGCCCATGCGGTGGTGAATGTCGTGGGTGAAGCTGTCGTACAGGTCGTCGGGCTCAAAGGTACAGCCCAGGTGCATCTGCCGGTGGGCCGCCTGGAGCAGCTCGTCCAGTCCCTGGCCAGTCTTGGCGGTGATGGGGACCACGGGGACGCCCAGCTGCCGGGAGAGGCGCTCCACATCGATGGAGTCCCCCCGGGCCTCCACCTCGTCCATAAAGTTCAGGGCAAGCACCAGGGGGCGCTCCAGCTCCAGCAGCTGAACGGTGAGATAGAGGTTGCGCTCCAGATTGGTGGCGTCCACAATGTTCAAAATGGCGTCCGGTCCCTCGCAAATGATGAAGTCCCGGGCCACGATCTCTTCCATGGAGTAGGGGGACAGGGAGTAGATCCCCGGCAGATCCACCACCGTCAGCTCCCGGTCGCCTAGGCGGGCGGTGCCCTCCTTTTTCTCCACGGTGACCCCGGGCCAGTTGCCCACGAACTGGTTGGAGCCGGTGAGGGCGTTGAACAGGGTGGTTTTACCGCAGTTCGGGTTGCCCGCCAGGGCGATGCGCATGGGGCGGCTGTCGTGGGCGCTGTGGTCATAGGGGCGTCCGTGCTGCTCCAGCTCGTGGACATGGTCCTGGAGCTGCTTGCAGGCGCGCTCGGGTCTGTGCGGCGGGCGCCGTCCTCCCGTGCGGCGGGGCGGCGTGGTGCGCCGATGCGGATCTGGGCGGCGTCATCCTTCCGCAGGGACAGCTCATAGCCGCGGAGAGAGACCTCCAGCGGGTCGCCCAGGGGGGCCACCTTGGTCACCTTTACCGTGGTCCCGGGGGTCAGGCCCATATCCACCAGACGGCGCTTGACCGCTCCGGACTGGTTGCCCACAGACAGGATCATGCCGCTCTGCCCGGGGGCGAGCTCCTGGAGGGTGCGGGGGGAATTGAACTGTTGTTGTTCCATGATGTTCCTTCTTTCCGAGCCCGAGGTCGGCCCTGGGCTCGATTCGGATTTATTGTAACGAAAAGGTCGGGAATTTTCAAGACGGCGGAAAAACTTTGGCGGAGGTGGAAAAAAGACGGGGCCGGACTGGCGCGCCGGGGGCAAATATGGTACAATGACGGGTAAACTTTTCTACCCGGATCACAACGAGGAAAGGAAGATCGATGATGCGACGACTGTTTATCGTTCTGGCGGCGGCCATGATTCTGCTGTCCGCCTGCGCCCCTGGAGGGGGAGAAGCATCCACCTCTGCCCCCACCACATCCTCCGCCGGCGCGGAGCAGAGCGCTCAGGGAACCTGTACCTTTACCGACAGCCTGGGGAATACCGTGGAGCTGGAGCAGCCTCCCAAGCGGGTAGCGGCTCTGCTGGGCAGCTATGCCGAGACCTGGCTGCTGGCTGGAGGAGAGGTAGTTGCGGTCACTCAGGACGCCTATGACGAGCGGGGGCTGGAGCTTCCGGAGGATACCGTGAATCTGGGCGCCAACCAGCAGCCCGACCTGGAGGCTCTCTTTGCCGCTGAGCCGGATCTGGTGCTCCTCACCCCGGATCTGGACGGACAGATGGGGCTGCGGGACAGTCTGGAGGCGGCCGGGATCCCCGCCGCCTGGTTCAAGGTGGAGACCTTTGACGATTATCTGAATATGCTGAAGATCTGTACGGATCTGACCGGCCGGTCCGACCTGTACCAGAAAAACGGGCTGGACATTCAGAGCGAGATCGACGCGGCCATTGCCTCCGTGCCGGAGGGGGAGGCCCCCACCGTGCTGCTGCTGCGGGCCTATTCCAGCGGGGTGCGGGCCAAAAACAGCGACAACATCGCCGGGGCGATCCTGAAGGATCTGGGGGCGGCGAACATCGCCGACAGCGACAGCGGTCTGCTGGAGGATCTCCAGATGGAATCCATCCTGGCTGCCGACCCGGAGTTCATCTTTGTCACCACCATGGGGGCCAGTCAAGAGGCCGCCCTCGAGAGTCTGGACGAGCTGCTCCACAGCGACCCGGCCTGGCAGACCCTCACTGCGGTGAAGGAGGACCGGGTGGAGGTGCTGCCCAAGGACCTGTTCCACTATAAGCCCAACGCCCGATGGGGCGAGAGCTATCAGATGCTGGCGGAGCTGATGTATGGAAGCGGCGAGACGGCATAAGGGCCTTCTGATGCTGGCGCTGCTGGCCGGGACTGCCGCCGCCGCCCTGCTGAGCCTGTGTGTGGGCTCGGTCAGTCTCTCATTGGGAGAGGTGACCGCTGCCCTGCTGGGCCGGGGCCAGGGGGTGAGCGGCTCCATCGTGCTGTATGCCCGCCTGCCCCGGATGCTGGCTGCCCTGGTGTGCGGCTGCGCCCTGGCGGTGGGCGGCGTCATCATCCAGGGGTGCTGGGCAACCCTCTGGCGGGGCCCAATATCATCGGGGTCAACGCAGGGGCGGGGCTGGGAGCCATTTTGTGCTCCGCCCTGCTGCCCGCCTCCATGACGGCGGTTCCGGCGGCAGCCTTTGCGGGGGCGCTGTGCGCCTGTGTGCTGGTCTACACCCTGGCCCGGCAGACAGGGGCCAGCCGGATCACTCTGGTGCTGGCCGGTGTGGCCATCAGCAGCATCCTGTCCGCCGCCATCGATGCGGTCTCCATTCTCTTTCCGGAGGCCGCCCTGGGGGCCAACGCCTTTATGGTGGGGCGTCTGGCGGGAGTGACGCTGGAGATGCTGAGGCTGCCTGCCCTGCTCACCCTTCTGGCGTCCGGCGCGGCCCTGGCCCTGAGTTATGAGCTGGATCTGCTCGCCCTGGGGGACGAGGTGGCCCAGTCCGTGGGCCTGTCCACCCGCCTGGCCCGGAGCGCCCTGCTCACCCTGGCGGCGGTGCTGTGCGGCGCGGCGGTGAGTTTTGCCGGGCTGGTGGGCTTTGTGGGTCTGCTGGTCCCCCACGCCGCCCGGTTCCTGGTGGGGACCCGGCACCGGGATCTGATCCTGGTCTCCATGCTGCTGGGGGCGCTGCTGGTGACCGTGTGCGACCTGCTGGGCCGGGTGATCTTCGCGCCTTTTGAGCTGCCGGTGGGCATCCTGCTGTCCCTGCTGGGGGGCCCCTTCTTCCTGTGGCTCCTGTTTCGGCAGAGAGGGGGGCGGCGGCTGTGATGGAATTGAGAGCGGTGACCGCAGGCTACGGCGGCGCCGATGTGGTAAAGGGGATCTCCCTGCGCTTTCAGCCCGGGGAGGTCACGGTGCTGGCGGGGCCCAACGGCTGCGGCAAGTCCACACTGCTCCGGGCCGCGGCCCGGCTGCTCCCCCTGCGGGGGGGGCAGGTCCTGGTGGACGGTGTGGACACCGCCGGCTGGAGCAGCCGGGCATTTGCCCGGCAGGCGGCCCTGCTGCCCCAGTCCCGGCCTGTGCCGGAGATCACCGTAGAGGCCCTAGTGCTCCACGGGCGCTTCCCCTATCTGGGCTATCCCCGGCGCTATGGACCGGCGGACCGGGCGGCGGCCCGCTCCGCTATGGAGCGGGCGGGGGTGCTGGAGCTGGCGGATCGAAATGTGGCCCGTCTGTCCGGCGGCCAGCGGCAGAAGGTCTATCTGGCCATGGCCCTGGCCCAGGACACCCCGGTGCTCCTGCTGGACGAGCCCACCACCTTCCTGGACATCGGCTGTCAGCTGGAACTGGCCCGGCTGATGCGGGAGACGGCGGCGGAGGGCAAGGCGGTGGTCATGGTGCTCCATGATCTGAACCTGGCCCTGGGCTGCGCCCACCGGGTGGCGGTGATGGAGGAGGGACGGCTCCGGGCCTGGGGGACCCCGGCGGAGATCTACGCCGGCGGCGCGCTGGAGGAGGTCTTTGGCGTGAGGGTCCACCGCGTGGAATTAGAGAACGGGACGGAGCAGTATCTGTTCACCCAAAGAGGGCTCTGAGCCCGGAAGAGCGCCGCGTCCGGCGGCAGGAGGATGAGAAATGAAGCAGGCGCTGCTGGCAGTCAGCTTTGGAACGACTGTGGAGGAGGCAAGGGCCATGGATCTGGCTGGCGTGGAGGCGGCCCTGTGCCGCGCGGCCCCCGGGCTCTCCTTTGCCCGGGCCTATACCAGTCCCACAGTGCGGCGGATCCTGGCCCGGCGGGGGGAGCGGGTCCCGGGGCTGGAGGAGGCGCTGGAGGCCCGGGCGGCCGCCGGCACGGAGGAGCTGTATGTCCTTCCCACCCATGTGCTTCCCGGCGCGGGTATGACCGGGTGGCAGAGACGGCGGCCCGGTTCCGCTCCCGCTTTTCGGCCCTGCATCTGGGCAGGCCCCTGCTGTGTGATACCGCGGGGGTGAGGGCCTTGGCCCGGGTGCTGGACGGCCTTTGGCCCAGGACCCCTGGGACGGCGGCGGTCCTGGTGGGCCATGGGAGTGAGCATCCGGGCAGCATGGCATATCCCGCCCTCCAGGGCGCGCTGGACCTGATGGGCCGTGCGGACCTGGTGGTGGGCACAGTGGAGGGCTGGCCGGACCGGGAGGCGGTCCTGAAGCGCCTGGAGGAGCTGAGGGCGGAGCGGGTCCTTCTGCTGCCCCTGCTGCTGGCGGCGGGAGTTCACGCCAGGGAGGACATAGCCGGGCCGGGACCGGACAGCTGGAACAGCGCCCTGGAGGCGGCCGGGCTTCAGACTCAGGTTCGGCTGGAGGGCCTGGGGCGTCTGCCCCAGATCCAGGCCCTGTATCAGGCGGAACTGGAGCGGCTGCGGGAGGGGGCGGCGGACGGTGTCCTTTGAACACTATGTGACCGCCGGCGGAAAGCGGCTGCGTTGCGGATATACCACCGGGACCTGTGCCGCTCTGGCGGCTGCTGCGGCAGC
>VOFE01002171.1_pt1 | contig 10001 bp, 22 predicted proteins | sample 5384071 | NCBI WGS metagenome assembly VOFE01 (sample SAMN12384724, study PRJNA508395) | human gut metagenome | isolation source: healthy gut D | host: Homo sapiens
GGCCAAGCCGGAATGCCGTACCGTCGGCCCGGACGGCGCGGCGCATTTCCCCGGCCACAACCAGGCCGGAAGTAAAATGGCGCGCAGTATCCTGCTGCGGCTCAAGGCGCCTACTTATCTTGTGGAAAGCGCCAGCGCGCTGGTTGCTATCCACGATGGTGCCCTGCCCAGCGATGATGCCGGCATCCTGAACATGCTGAACCGCTATGGTGCCGCATTTTTGCAGCGCCTTTGCCGCCTGAAGCTCGCGGATCTTGCCGCCCATGCCCGCAATGCGGGAGTGGTGCAGCGCGAACAGCAGGTGCGCGCTTTTGAGGGACGGATGCTGGAACTTTCGGCTACCGCCTGTTATACGGTAGGCCAGCTTGCCGTGAACGGGGCCAGCCTGATGGATGCAGGCATCGCCCCCGGTCCCGCGGTGGGTAAGGCACTGAACACCTTGGGCCGTGAAAAGTTTTCTCCTTTTGGGACGTTTGTGACCGGGCTGTGACCGAGGCTTTTTATACTGTAGACAATGGAACGTAAAAACGGAAGCCGAAGACTACAGCGACAAACCAAAGGAGAAAGTATCATGAAGAAACGGAACCGCACCTGGAAATGTGCGCTGAGCGCCGCGCTGGCCTGCGCTCTGCTTCTGGGCACCCTGCCCGCCGCGGCTTTCGCAACGGACGGCCCGGGCCTTACCCGCCGGCTGCCACGGCCGCGCGAGACCACGGCCGCGCCGGAGGCCACCGCCATGCCGGAAGGCTTTGAAGAGCCGAAGGCCACGGAGGAACCGAAAGCAACCGAGGAAGCCGAAAGGAAACCGAGGAACCAAACGCGACCGAGGAACCAAACGCGACGGAGGAACCAAACGCGACGGAGGAACCAAACGCGACGGAGGGGCCGGAGGGCACCGCCGAGCCCAGCCCCGAACCGGAGGGCACGCCGGCCCTGAGGCCGCGCCGGAAAAACGAACTGCTTTTGGCGCAGCCGCGGATGCTGGCACAAAAAGAAGGCTGTGATTGAAGAAACCGCCAACCTTACGGAACTGAACATCTGGGTGGACGAACTGGGCCTCACACACTATGAAGATTCGGTGGGCCGCGGCCGGTTTGACGGGTTTGTGGTGGCCGACTGGACCGGTAAATGGTCCAGCTCGGACGAAACGGTGGTGAGCTTCGGCGCGAAGACCGGCCTGTATGCCACGTTTGTGGCAGTGAACCCGGCAGCGCCGTGATCACCCACACCGGCGAGGGGTTTGTGTGAACAGGGGAAAAACGTATGTGACCTATTACCCCATCACCGTTACCGAGAGCAGCTATGATTTCCGCCTGAGCGCGGATTCCAGTTCCAATGTGACGGTGTATTACGCCGCCAACGGCACCGGCAGCAGCGCGCTGCAGGCCCCTCACACCGGGCGAAGCCCTGCACGCGTATGACCGCGCTTACAAGAAAAACGGCGCGCACTTTTACGTGAGCGTGCCCGCGGGCTATACCGGCACCAGCAGCTTTGAGCACCGCAGCGGGAGCCAACGCGGGAGAGGTGAGCGAATACGGCCCGGGCGTTTATGACGTGCTGGATTCGGGCAGCGCCGCCGGCGCCGCCGCCGCTGCCCAGGGCGCCAGCATGATGTTTGAATACAACTGGTTCGAGTACGGCGCGGACTACCGTTTCCGTGAGTTCGAGATCACCGCCGTGCCGGTGGACATCACCGTGGAGTTCAGGGATGGGGATACCTTTTACAAAGCAGCAGCCACCACCACAGCAACCTGGGCCTGGGCGACGACAGGATCACCTTCCCCGAGGAGCCCCAAAAGGACGGTTACTCCTTCATAGGCTGGAAGTCCAGCTCGAACGACCATCTATTCCGGCGCCCGGCCCCAGTGTGGGATCAGCTGTGGGCCGACACGAGCGAGACCGCCTGACTACATCCTCACCCCGGTGTGGAGCGAGGAGAAGCGGAATACGAGATGGACGGCCTGCCCGCAAACGGAAAGCTTCGCAACAGGTGTATAACGGCTCCCCATTTGGTTTAACCCGTCGCTGACCTATGGCGGCCAGCCGGTGGACGGCGCCCAGTTCACCTATGAAAAAAAAGAACGGCGCCGGGAACTACCGCGCTTTTGCCGAAAGCCCAGCGCGTGAGCCCATGTGGACGAGCTGCACCATCCGTGTGATCGCCAGCGTGAACGGCAGGGAAGTGGCCCGCAGCGGCGATATCCGGCTCACCGGCGTGACCCCGCGCGCGGTTCAACTGGTGGGCAGCTACATCGTGAACCATATTTACACCGGCGAACCGCGCATTATGGACGGTGAGGATGATCTGCGGTACATCGTGAGCTCTTACCGGAACGGAAATACAAAGGAGCGGGCCTCTTGCGCCTGGCCCGTGAACGGAAAAGAGCTGCCGGGAATCCACCAGTGTGCGCAAGCGGACCAGAATACAACTACCCGATCAGCTTCAAGGTGTACGACCGGGAAACGGGGCTTGAGCAAAGGACTACAAGCTGATGGGAAAAACAGGGGAAGGTCTCGATCACACTGGAGATCTGCTTTTGACTTCACGCTGGGACAAAAAGGTATACAGGAAGGAAACTGACCCGCGCCTTCACCTACAGCGCCGAGACCGCCTTGGCGCGCTGGGAGGGCAGCTTATGATCGGGATAAGCTGGTGCCCGGCCACAGCGTGCAGCTGGCGGACGGCGAGGACCTGGAGCGCGAAGCGGGCGACGAAGTGAAAAATGGCGGCTACGCCATCCTGGGCAGGGCGGAGCAGTTCCGGATCCTGGATCAGGCGGGAAGCGACGTCACCGCGAATTATAATGTGACGGTAAAGAGCGGCAGCTTTACCATTTGCGCCGATATCCAGGACGCCGCCAAGACGGCGGGCCAGGCGGACCCGTTCACCTGGGGCAGAGCCCGCAGGCGAGGCTGCTGCAGGGCTGCACACCCTGGGCGTGGTGGAAAACGGGCTCACACGCGCGGGGCAGGGGGAGACCGCGGGCACTACCCATCACCCGGCCGACCCGGAAAAGCGGGCGAAAGCTTTTGAGGTCCTTGCCGCGGGACAGCGGGATGTGACAAGCAATTATGTGTTTGAGGCGGTGCCCAACGGCCCTGACCATCAGCGCGGCGCCGGCATACCCCAACCGGTACACCACCGACAGCCACCCAGCCCCGCGGTAAATCCCGCCGCCGGCAGCAGAATCATTGCCGCCCGCGGCGGCGGTAGGGAGAATCCCGGACAGGGAGTTCCCTGGCCGAGGCGCCTGAGGCATCCCCGCCCCCAGGCGCCCGCAGAGGAGAAGAGGACATTGCCGACGACGAGGTGCCCCTGGCCGCCGGGGGCCGGCGGCGCACCCTGCTGAATCTGCTTCTGGCCGTGTTCACCGTGCTGGGCAGCGCACTGCTGCTGATCACCTGGGCAACAGGCAAAAAGCGCCGTGAGCTGGAGGCGAAACCGAGCAGCAGCGCAGAAGGCACGGCCTGATGCGCCTGGTGCTAGCCTGGTGCCCGCCGTGGCCTCCGTGGCCGCGTTCCTGCTGACCGAGAACATGCGGCTGCCATGGCTTTTGCCGACAAGTGGACCATTCTGATGGCGATTCTTGCCGCGGCGCAGCTGGCCGTGATGCTCCTGGCCCGCAAAAACTGGGAGGATCAGGGCGACGATAACGGCCAGGGCGCGGCCCCGGCGAACGCCTGACTGAGTTTTATTTTCCAGTGACCTTATAAGCAAGGCGAGCCCGCTTCCCGGCCATACACCGGAGCGGGCTCTGCCTTTGTGTTCCGCAGAAGGGGCGGGACTGTACAATCCGCCCCCGAGCGCGTATAATTAAGCACAATTGCAAGGATGGCCGCCCGGCGCGCAGGGATGTGGGGGCCGGAGGTATGAAGGGCAAAAGGCGCGGCCGCGCCGCCCTGGCGCTGGCGCTTTGCTGACGGGCTGCGGAACCCCTGAGCCCAGCCCGGCAAAAGGCGCCCAGTGCGGCGCCCACGGCGGGGAGAACCTCAGGCGCCGCCCCTGGCGCCGGCGGTTGACGAGGCGGCGGCCTTTGGCGAGCGGCGTGCTGCTGGATACCTCGCACACGGCCGAGGGGTATGTGGCGGCTGCGGCCACAAGCGACGCAAAGGCTCAAATTCCGGGTGAGCATGGGGAGAGCAAATACAACTACGACCGGCCGACGGAACCCGGCGGTCTACCCGCTGCAGCGCTGGGCGACGGGGAATACACCTTTGAAGTGTGGCGGCAGAACCCCAACGGCAAATATGCCCGGCTGTACGGCCCAGCACCGAAACCGTGGCGCTGGCCAGCGAGTTCGAGCCTTTGTGCGCCCCAGCCAGCTGGTAAACTACGGCCCGGATTCGGCCTGTGAAAAAAGCGGCGGAGCTGGCCGGGGCGCGGCCAGCGATGTGGAGGTAGTGAGCCGCGTTTACAACTACCTGAAGGACGCCATTCGTTACGATAAGGAAAAGGCGGCGGCGGTGGAGAGCGGCCTGCCCGACCGGACGAAACCCTGGCGGGGGAAGGGCATCTGTTTTGACTATGCGGCCCTGGCCGCCGCCATGCTGCGCAGCCAGGGAATCCCGACAAAGGAGATCACGGGCTATGTTTCGCCCACGGACGCGTATCACGCCTGGAACATGGTGTACTTGCAGAACACCGGCTGGGTGACGGTTGCCATTGAGCTGGCGGCCGGCCAGTGGGACCGCATCGACATCACCTTTGCAGCGGGCGGCGCAGACAGCGGGCTGGTGGGCGATGGGACCGCCCACCGACCGGTACACTTATTGAATTGCAAACGAGGGGATGGCCTGATGGCAAAAAAAAGCTGGGCAGCCTGGAAGTGAGCGCGTTCTGCGAAGCCTTGCCATGCTGCTGGCTGCGGGCACCCGGCCGACGAGGCGGTGGGGATGCTGGGCGAAGGAGACCGCGGGCCCGGTGCAGGCTGCGGCCCAGGCAGTGCAGCAGCGGCTTTTGGCAGGCGAAGGCCTGGCCGGGGCCGTGCAGGCCAGCGGGGCCTTCCCCGCCTACGCGGCGCGCATGGTGGCGGCAGGCGAGGGCGGCAGGCCGCACCGAGCAGGTGCTGGAGGGCCTGCCCGCCACTATGACAACCAGTACCGCCTGCAGCAAAAAAGCTGCGCAGCGCCGTGGTGTACGGTGATCCTGCTGGGGCTGACGGCGGCGATTCTGGCGGTGCTGGTGGCAAAGGTGCTGCCCGTGTTCAACAGGGTTTATCAAGCTTTGCAGGCGAGGTGAGCGCCTCGGCCTACGCCTACCTGCGGCTGGCCTATGGGGTGGGCTGGGCGGCCCTGGCCCTGACCCTTTGCTGGCGGTGCTGGTGGCGCTGACGGCCCCTGCGGCGCGCGGCAGGCGCGGGCGGGCGGTTTTGGCGGCGGCCTTTGAGCGCTGCCCCCTGACCGCGCGGGCGGCGCGGCAGCTGCGGTGGCGCGCTTTACCACCGGCCTGTACATTTTACCGCCAGCGGCCTGGACGCGGACACAGCCCTGGCCGGGGCGGCGGGCATGACCGGGCACACAAGGGCCTTTCGGACGGAATACGGGCCTGTGCGGCCCGCATGGAGCGGGGCGAGGGGCCTGGCGGGCGCGGTGGGTGCGGAAAAAGCTGTTTGAGCCCCTGTACGCCCGCATGCTGCTGGGCGGCGCCCGCGCCGGCAGCCTGGAAAAAAACGCTGGGCCGGCTGGCGGGCTGTTCAGCCGGGATGCGGATGAACAGGCGGACCGGCTGATCGACTGCATTGAACCGGCGCTGGCCGGCGCGACCGTGGCGGTGGGGTGACCCTGCTGGCGGCCATGCTGCCGCTCATCGGGATTTTGGGAGGCATTGGATGGGGGCGGTTTTCAAATGTATCACGGGAAAACGCCCCGGACGCTGAGCGCAGGCTCGCCCTGGCCGCGGCCGGCCTGCTGCTGGCGGCGGCGCTGGCCGCGGCGGGCGCCTGGGGGCCGGGCGGCTGGAAAAGGACCTGGCGGCCAAAGGGGGCCGGGGGCGCTGCGGGCGACCGTGCTGGAGCGGGCGGTGCAGTGCTATGCGCTGGAGGGGGGCGTATCCGCCCAGCCTTGCCTACCTGGAAGAGAATTATGGGCTGCAGGTGGACCGCAGCCGCTACATTGTTACCTACGAGGGCGTTCGCGCCGAACCTTTTGCCGGACGTGACGGTGCTGCAAAAGGGGGGCTGAATTTGTGCGGCAGGGGAAAGCGCTTGAAAGAACAGAAGGAAGGGCCGGGGGCCGGGTTTGCCCTGGCGCTTTTTGCGCTGCTGCTGGGCTGTATTTTGGCGCTGGTGGTGCTGGGGGCGGGCTGTATGAGAGGCTTGCCCGCAGCCAGCAGGAAAACGGGGCGGCCCGCACGGCCGCCGGATACCTGACCACCGGGTGCGGGCGGCCGACCGGGAGGGCGCGGTGCGCCTGGAGGAGGGGGCCGCAGGGCCCGGCTCTGGTGCTGGCAGAGGCCCCGGAGGAGGGGGGGCTACGAGCTGCGCATCTATCTTTACGAGGGATGGCTCGTGGAGGATTACGCCCGGCAGGCAGCGCTTTTGCGCCGGAGCAGGCGCAGCTGGTGGCGCAGAGCAGCCGTTTTGAGCCGGAATTTGCGGCCCCGGGGCTGCTGCGCATTGAGACCGGGCAGGGCGCTGCCCTGATCGCGCTGCGCAGCGGGGAAGGGAGGCGCGCGGCATGAGGCGGAGCAAGAGCCGGGCATTTTACCTGGAAACCCTTTGCTGGTGCTGTTTTTGCTGGGGGTGCTGGCCGTGCTGGCCCAGCTGTTTGCGGGGGCGCGCGGCGCCAGAGCCTGGCGGCGCAGCGGCTGACCGAGGCCACGCAGATCGCCCGCAATGTGTCGGAAGCCTTTGCGGCCAGCGGGGGCTGGCAGGAATTTGGCGCGCTGATCGCGGGCGGGGACGGCCTTTGCTGGCAGGAGGACCAGGCTGTGCTGCCGGTGGACGAAAACGGAGGCGCGCGGCAGGGCGGGGCTATGCCCTGGCGCTGCGGCGGGGCGAAACGCCCGCCGGGGCGGGGGCGGCTTGCCGAACTGACCATCGAGGTGTGCACACAGGAGGGCAAAGAGCCCGTTTACGCTGACCGTGCAGAAATATCTGCCCGCCGCCCAGGCGGATGAAGAATGAAAGGGGCCGGCGATGGAGCGCACAGAACGCGCGCCGCTGCGCACCGGCGCGCTGACGCTGCTGCTTACCGTGACCGCATTGTGCCTGGCGGCGCTGGCCGTGCTGGCGCTGGTCACGGCCTGGGCCGACCTGGGTGCTGGCGCGCCGGGGCGCGGCGCAGCGACCCGGACCGCCGCGGCGGACAATGCAGGCCAACAGTGGCTGGCGGCCCTGGACGCCGCCCTGCTGGCCGACCCGGCCGGGAGCAGGGGCTGCCCGGCGACGCCCGGCGCGAGGGAGCACGATCCGCGCCGACCTTGACTGCGGCGAGGCGGGTGTGCTGCACGCGGCGGTGGCGCTGGAGGACGGAGGCTGGCGGGTGACCCGCTGGCAGCTGGAACGCCCCTGGCAGCCGGAGGAACGGCTGGATGTGGGAAGGCCCCGGGAATGAGGAGGAAGAAAACGTGGATATCACTGTGATCTTGAAGCGCGCTGGAGCTGGAGGCCTCGGATATTTTTATCATTGCGGGGCTGCCGGTGACATATAAGGTGAATGGGCGGCAGCGCCGGGAGGGCGAAGCCCTGAAACCGGACGACACCGGGAGCCGTGGCGGCGCTGTATGCGCTGTGCGGCCGCAGGGCCCACAGTGTGGAGGCCGGCGACGACGACTTTTCCTTTGCGATGCCGGGGTTTGGGCGGTTCCGGGCAAGCGTGCTGCACCAGCGGGGCACCCTGGCGGCGGTGCTGCGGGTGATCCGCTTTGGGCTGCCGGACCCGCGGAAGCTGGAGATCCCCGACCCGGTGCTGGCCACCGCCCGGCTGCTGAAGGGGCTGGTGCTGGTGACCGGGGCGGCGGGCAACGGGAAATCCACCACCCTGGCCTGCCTGATCGACGCCATCAACCACAGCCGCGAGGGCCACATCATCACCATGGAGGACCCCATCGAATTCATCCACAGCCACGACAAAAGCATCGTGACCCAGCGGGAGATCGGCACCGACTGCGGGAGCTATGTGGCCGCCCTGCGCAGCGCGCTGCGGGAGAGCCCGGACGTGATCCTTTTGGGGGAGATGCGGGACGCTGAGACCATTGAGGTAGCCATGACCGCGGCCGAGACCGGGCAGCTTGTTGTTCAGCACCCTGCACACCGTGGGAGCGGCGAACACGGTGGACCGCATTGTGGATGTGTTCCCCGCTGCACAGCAGCAGCAGGTGAAATCCAGCTTTCCATGGTGCTGGGCGGTCATCAGCCAGCAGCTGGTGCCCGCGGTGGACGGGGGCAGGCCGCCGCGTTTGAGGTGATGATCGCAAACCCGGCCATCCGCAACCTGATCCGGGAGGCCAAGACGCACCAGATCGACTCGGCCATCCAGGCGGGCGCGGCGGGGCATGTGCACCATGGATTCCAGCCTGCTGGCGCTGTGCCGGGCCGGGCGCATCACCGCCGACACGGCGCTTACCTATTCGGCCCATTATGAAACGCTGGAAAAACGTTTGGCGGCACTGGGCCTTTGCTGAATGGTTTTCTGTAAAGGAGGCGCTTGAAATAGAGCACGATACTTTGAGAATCGATATGTTCGGCGGGCTGCGGGTGAGCTGTGGGGGAAAGAGCCCCTGACCGAGGAGACCAGCGGATCAGCAAGCCGCTGGGTTATTGGTGCTTTTGGTGCTGAACCGGGGCAATAAGATCAGCAACGAGCAGCTGATGGAAGCGCTGTGGGAGCCGGACGAGTTGGAAAACCCCGCCGGAGCGCTGAAAAACGCGGCCTATTCGCTGCGCAAAAGCCTGCAGGGGGCTCTGCCCCGGAGCCGCCCTCGTGGTGACCCGGGGCGGCAGTATTGCTGGAATCCGAGGCGCCCATGGAGCTGGATGTGGAGCACTTTGCCAAGCTTTACTACCAGGCCGCCAAGGACGGGCAGGAGGACGAGCGGCTGGAATTGTGCCGCACGGCCCTGGCGCTTTATACCGGGGACTTTGCCCGGCCTCGGCGACCGGCACTGGGTGATCCCCCGGGCGAGCGCACTGCGCCAGCAGTACCTGGACCTGACCATCATCGCCGCCGGCCTGCTGCTGGCGCGGCACACCAAAGCGGCGGCGGAGGAAGCGCTGGCGCTGTGCAACCGGGCCGTGCTGACCGAACCGCTGGACGAAGACCTGTATCTCAGGCAGTTCACGGCCATGCAGCAGCTGGGAATGAAGAACGCCGTGCTGAAGTACTACCCGGTGGTGGCGAACCTGTTTTTTGACGAGCTGGGCGAACCGCTGCCGGCACCCCTGCGCACGATCTACCAGTGGGCCTCGGAGAGCTCGAACCCCGCGGTGGACGATATTCTTCACATCCAGAAGGATCTGGATGAGGCGACCCGGGATTCCCGGCCCATCCGGGGCGCGTACTTCTGCCAGTACGAGGTTTTTAAGCATATGTATCACATGGTGGTGCGCAGCGCCGCCCGCAGCGGCGGGTGCGTGGCCCTGTTCCTGATGACCTTTCTGCCGGTGCGCGGCCAGACCGTGCCTAAGGAGGAACTGACCGGGCTGATGCTGGCCATGAAAGAGGAGATCCAGAAGGTGCTGCGCAAGGGCGACGTGTTCAGCCGCTACAGCCGCAACCAGTATGTGCTGATGCTGTCGGTGCGCAGCATTGAGGACAGCGGCGTTGTAGCAGAACCGGCTGCGGGAGGCGTACCGCAAGGCGCCCGCCCCCACCCTTCGCATGGATGTGACCGCGGCGCGGCCGGAGTCGATTGTGTGAAAAAATGCAGGTTTGCCGAAAAGAACAGGCCCCCGTTCCCAAAGCCGGGAACAGGGGCCTGTTTGCGCGGATAAAAGGCGCTGGAGGCTCAGCTGCGAAGCTGCACGCCCAGCTCCACGCCCTTCAGGCCGAGATAATCCCA
>VOFE01002182.1_pt1 | contig 10001 bp, 13 predicted proteins | sample 5384071 | NCBI WGS metagenome assembly VOFE01 (sample SAMN12384724, study PRJNA508395) | human gut metagenome | isolation source: healthy gut D | host: Homo sapiens
TAAGAAGGTAGTGGAAGACAGAGGATATCACGTAGTTTCTATCCAGTAAAGCTTTATCATAAGAATAACTTTGCCGCGGCTTCTGAGCCGGCAGATCAGAGAAAAGACTTCTCGGCGAAATGCTTAAAAATATTTCGCCTGGGGGCCTTTTTTTGTATAAAAAGTCAGAGTTGCAATTGACTCACTAATGTACACCATTGTATAATAAAAACAGAAAAATTCAGACGGAACGAAATATTTTCTTTCTATCCGGATGAGGCATTAAAACAAAATACAGCAGGAAACAGACTTTGACGGCAAGGAATATCCGAGCAGGAATCGTTGTTCATCCGGCACAGCTTAACCGAATCAGCTGCGAAGCCGTTATTCGGTTATGAACAAGCAGCAAATGCGGATCGCGAATATCCGTTTGACTTTGTTTTGTGAGCGGAATACGGGACTCTTTCACCTTGTGCGTGAAAGAGCTTTTTTTATGAAAAATACCTGCGGGAGCGGACAGAATGAATTAGGGAGGATTTTATGCTGAAGGTAGCAGTATACGGAAAGGGCGGTATCGGAAAGTCTACAGTGACGTCCAACCTGGCGGCGGCTTTTGCAGCCATGGGGAAGAAGAGTGATCCAGATCGGTTGTGATCCCAAGGCGGATTCCACCATCAATCTTCTTGGGGGAGAACCTCTGCGGCCGGTAATGAATTATATGCGGGAAGAGGATGAGGAGCCGGAAAAGCTGGAGGATATTTCAAAGGAGGGTTTTGGTGGAGTCCTTATGCTGATCGTGGCACCGGGGTGCTGTGGAAGAAATACGTCCATGATCAGTTCCATGCCGCAGTATGAGGATCGGTTCTTTTATCTTACGATGGATGAGACCGATATCGTAACGGGAAGACATCTGAAAAAAGTGCCAAAGGCAGTACAGGAGATCTGTGACAGTCTGGAGAAGAAGCCGTCGGTTGTGATGATCTGCATTACCTGCGTGGATGCGCTTCTTGGAACAGATATGGAACGGATCTGCAGAAAATCCGAAGAAAAGACAGGACTTCCGGTGCGTCCATGTTATATGTATGCGCTAACAAGAGAAGGACGGAAGCCGCCGATGGTGCATGTGCGTCAGTCCTTATATTCTTTATTGGAACCAAAGACAGAAAAAAGGAAATGTCGTGAATCTGCTGGGATTTTTCTCACCACTTATGGATGACTGTGAGTTATATGGAATGCTGGAAAAGCAGGCGTAAAGGCGATACACGAGATATCCAGATGCAAAGATTACGAAGAGTACCAGACGATGTCGGAGGCGAATTTCAATCTGGTATTACATCCGGAAGCGAGATTCGCAGCGGAAGATTTTCATGAGAAATTACAGATTCCGTTTATCGAACTTCGGAGATTGTACCAGATTGATAAGATAACGAAGCAGTATCAGGCACTGGGAAATGTTCTGGGGATTCCATTCGAAGATCGTGAAGCGGAGGCTGCTGCACTTGATTCCGTAAAACGCTTGAAATCTGCGAAGCCGGATGCAGTATTTGCCGTCGGAGAATGGATGAACGGAGATCCGTTCGAACTGGCACTGGCGCTTGTAAAGTATGGATTCCGGGTGGCTGAGATCTATGGAACGATGACCGCCGAGAATTTTGTATACCTGAAGAATTTATCTGAATTGAGTCCGCAGACAAAAGTATTTTCCAATATGGAACCAACCATGCTGTATTATGATCCGGAAGAGAGCGGGGTTACAATTACAATTGGCAAAGATGCCTGCTACTATCATCCGGATGTGAAAAACGTGATGTGGAACGAAGAAGTGCAGCCGTACGGATATGCGGGTGTGAGACATTTGTGCGAAAGACTGTTGGAGGTGTAGGCGATGAAAGGATTAAGAAAATATCTGACACCATTTGCACCGGATCAGTCGGGAGCAGTGTCGGTGTTATATGAACTTGGCGGAATGCTGGTCATCTGTGATGCAGGCGGATGTACGGGAAATGTGTGCGGCTTCGATGAGCCAAGATGGTTTGAAACCAGAAGTGCGGTATTCAGTGCGGGACTTCGTGATATGGATGCGATCCTTGGAAGAGACGACAGACTGGTTGCAAAACTTGCAGATGCGGCAGAAAAAATGGATGTGACATTTGCAGCAGTGATCGGGACTCCGGTTCCCGCAGTGATCGGGACGGATTACCGGGCGCTGGAGCGGATGCTGTCTAAGAAGACGGATCTTTCGGTCCTGACGGTGAATACGGATGGAATGGAATTATATGACAAGGGAGAAGAAAAGGCATATCTTGCATTGTTCGAGAAATTCAGTGACAAGAACGAAGAGTCTGAGGATATGAATGATAAAGACAGACCATATATCGGGATTATTGGCATGACTCCGCAGGATGTCAGTGACCTGAAGGCAGCAGATAAGATCCGGAAAGTATATGCAGACCAGGGAATGCGTGCCATCTGCTATGGCATGGGAGACGGACTGGATGAAGTGAGAAATGCTTCTCTGGCAGCGAAGAATGTGGTCGTATCTCCGGCAGCATTAAAAGCAGCGCAGTATCTGCAAAAGAAGTTCGGAACACCATATGAGATTGCCTATCCACTGGCATCAGAACTTGTGCCGGAAGTGAATTATCAAGGAAAGAAGACCCTGATCGTACAGCAGCAGGTGATTGCAAATGCAGTGCGTAAGGAGATCGAAAACGAACCGGGGGAAAAAGAAGCAATCACAACAGCGACATGGTTCATGCGGAAAGAGGAGATTTTAACGGATCTGAATGTTGATGCCGCAGATGATATTAGTCTGAAAGAAGAGGATGATTTCATTTCGCTGGTGGAAAAAGAAGGATATGATGTGATCTTTGCAGATCCGTGTATGGAGCGGATGATTCCGGGATTTGAAGGGACATTTATTCCGCTGACGCATTTTGCAGTGTCAGGAAAGCTTAACGTGTAAGCAGGATATATGGGAAACCTATATGTTTTTTAGACAGGGGAAGAAACGGATGATAACGAAGAAAATCCGTGTCTATGGAATTGTACAGGGCGTCGGTCTTCAGACCGACTGTGAGCCGTCATGCAGCGGCTGCCGGAATCACAGGAAGTGTGTGTAACAAAGGTCCCTATGTGGAAATCTTTGCACAGGGAGAGGAAAAATGTGTAAAAGATTTTCTGGAGAGACTGGAAAATCAGCCGCCGAAGAGAGCTGCCATATTGAAGATCAATACAGAAGATGTAAAAGAGGAAGAATACGGGAAATTCAATGATTTTCAGATCATAGAAAGCGAGAAGACAAAAGGGGAGATCTTCGTCTCGCCGGATATTGCAATCTGCGAAGAATGCAAAAAAGAAATGTACGATCCAAAAGACCGGCGTTATCTGCATCCGTTTATCAACTGCACCTGCTGTGGACCAAGGCTTACGATTCTGGATGCTCTGCCGTATGACAGGGAACGCACAAGTATGAAAGAGTTTCCGATGTGCCCGGACTGTGCTTCAGAGTATGAGGATCCGGCGACCAGACGTTATGATGCACAGCCGGTATGCTGCAACGATTGTGGTCCGGAAGTGTATCTGACCGGCAGGGAAGAACGGGGAAGAGCTGCGATCATTGCCACAAGAAAAATGATCCATGATGGCGGGATCGTGGCAATCAAGGGAATCGGCGGATTCCATCTCTGCTGTGATGCGACGAACGAGGAAGCAGTACAGAGACTGCGGACATTAAAGAACCGTCCGGCGAAACCGTTTGCCGTGATGGCGCGGGATGTGGAAGCGGTAAAGCAGGAATGCCTGGTAAATGAAGTACAGGAGGAGATCCTGGATGGACACCAGAAGCCGATCCTGTTACTTGAAAAACGGAAAAAATCTGCAGACAGTACAGGTCTTTGCAAGTCTGTCGCTCCGGGAATCGAAAGTCGGCATCATGCTCCCATACGCTCCGGTACAGATGCTGTTATTCCGATATGACGATGGAATCGAGATGCCGGATTATCTCGTAATGACGAGCGGCAATATCTCTGGTGCACCGATCTGCAGGGATGACAAAGAAGCGGTGGAGGAACTGTCACAACTATGTGATCTGATCCTTTCTCATGACCGGAAGATCCGGATCCGGGCGGACGATTCGGTGATGGATTTTTATAAGGGAGAGCCTTATATGATCCGGCGCTCCAGAGGCTATGCACCGCTTCCGACGATGGTGACAATGCCGTGGAAAGGACAGGTGCTGGCAGCAGGCGGAGAACTTAAGAATACATTCTGTATCGGGGTGGATGGACGTTTCTATCTGTCCCCGTATGTAGGGGATCTGGAAGATCTCCGTACTGTAAAAGCGTTGCAAGAGACGATCCACAGATTCGAGACACTTCTGGAGGTAGAACCGGAAGTTGCAGCATGTGATCTGCATCCAAAATATAACTCGACAGTCGTTGCAGAAGAACTGGGACTTCCCGTCGTAAAGATCCAGCATCATTATGCACATATTTTATCCTGTATGGCAGAAAATGACCGGAAAGAGCAGGTGATCGGCGTGGCATTCGACGGAACCGGATATGGTACAGATGGAACCATCTGGGGAGGAGAACTTCTGCTTGCAGATTATCACGGATTTGAACGGATGGGAAGTATCGAACCATTTCTTCAGATCGGAGGCGATATTTCTGCTAAAGAGGGATGGCGAATTGCAGTTTCACTGATCTATCAGCAGACACAGGATAAAGAGCAGACAATGGAGATTGTAAAGAAGATTAACCTGTGCAGTGAACCGGAATGCAAAGTGCTTCTTGCCATGGCGGACCGGAAAATGAATGCTGTGCTATCAACCAGTGCGGGACGTCTGTTCGATGCAGTCAGTGCAATTCTCGGAATCCGGATGAAGTCTACGTTCGAAGGGGGAGGCTTCGATGGCACTTGAATTTGCCGCAGAAGCTTATGAGAAAGAAATCTGGGAAATTGATGAGCCGGCAGATGGTGAAAGCAATCCGGATGAAGAAAAGAAAGAGCCAGAAGACAGGCTGATTATGAAGACAGGAAGTCTTATAAAATATCTGACAGAGAAGAAAACAGAAGGCATTCAGGCAGAAAAATTAGCTTATATCTTTCATCAAAAGCTGGCAGACCTTATAATCTGTGGCTGCAGGAAGATCAGAAAGAAAACAAAATGTAATTGTGTGGCATTAAGCGGCGGTGTATTCCAAAATCGGCTGTTGTTGAGAATGGTGGAAGAAGGTCTGGAAAAAGAACATTTTACCGTACTCAGACATCACCTGATCCCGGCAAATGACGGCGGGATCGCACTGGGGCAGGCAGCATATGCCATGCAGTATATTCAGGAGGGAAAATAACATGTGTGTAGGATTATCAGCAAAAGTAGTCCGTATCAGTGATGGTACGGCAGTTGTAGACGCGGGGGTGCAAAAAGATCGGTCTCTTCAGAATTACTGGAAGATCTGGAGCCGGGGGATTATGTGATGGTGCATGCAGGTGTTGCCATTGCAAAGATCACCGATGAAGATGACAGTGAGACAGATCAGTTGATGGAGGAACTTCTGTAATGAGTGAAGGAAAGAAAACAGCAAGAGAGATCATAGAAGGATATGACGGCCCAGCAGTCCGGATCATGGAAGTATGCGGGACACATACACATGAAATCTTCCGTCTGGGTATCCGCAAACTTCTTCCAAAGCAGGTAGAATTGATCTCTGGTCCCGGGTGTCCGGTCTGTGTCACACCGGTAAGTTATATCGATGAGGCAGTTTATCTGGCTCTGGAAAAGAGTGTGACAATCTGTAAATTCGGAGATCTGGTGCGTGTGCCGGGAAGTAAGAAGAGTCTGGCAGATGCAAGAAGCGAAGGCGGGAAGATCCATATCGTCTATTCACCTGCCGATGCGGAAAAATATGCAAAAGAACATTCGGAAGAAGAGGTTGTATTCTTATCTGTAGGATTCGAGACGACGACTCCGGCGGGATGTCTGTCTGTCAAAAAAGCAAAAGAAGAAGGAATCACGAACTATTCCATGCTGATCGCAAATAAAACGATGCCACAGGCATACGAAGCATTAAAAGGAAGCGCAGACATTTTCTTATATCCCGGACATGTCAATGCGATCACAGGAACAAAGCTTTGTGAAGAACTGGTGCAGGAAGGTGTAAGCGGTGTGGTGGCAGGCTTTACGGCAAAAGAACTTCTGACTGCACTGGCAGTTGCGCTGACACATTTTCAGAAAGGGAAACCTTTCTTTGTAAATTGTTATCCGCGTGTAGTGACAGAAGAAGGAAGTAAAGAAGCGCAGAGACTGGTGGATACGCTGATGGAAGCATGTGACAGTGAATGGAGAGGACTCGGAATCATACCGGGATCAGGACTTCGTTTACGTGATGAATGGGGTATGTATGATGCCAGAAAGAAATATCAGGTTCCGAAGATGGAAGGAAGAACGAGTCCTGCCTGCAGATGTGGGGATGTATTACAGGGGAAATGTAAACCGTCCGATTGTAAAGTATTCGGAAAAGGCTGTACACCGCAGCATCCGATCGGCGCCTGCATGGTGTCCGGTGAGGGAGCCTGCTCTGCATATTATATGTATGGAAGAGAATAAGAAAATAGACGGAAAATAACAAGGAAGTGGACAAGATGAATGAGTATGTGGATAATGAAGCAAGAAAAGCAAGATTAGTGGGGAAAACTGTGACGATGGCACATGGTGCAGGAGGACGCCAGACGTCAGAGTTGATCGATATGATCTTTAAAGCACATTTTGATAATCCGGATCTGACTGCGGATGATGCGGCAGTCCTGACGCCGCCGATTGGGAAAGATGGCAGTGTCTACCGATGGATTTATCGTATCACCGGCATTCTATCCGGGAGGAAATATCGGAAAGCTTTCCATCTGCGGTACGGTCAATGATCTTTCCTGTATGGGAGCAAAACCATTATACCTGACCTGTGCATTTGTGATTGAAGAAGGATTCCCAATGGAGAAACTGGAGCAGATTGCGGAGGCAATGGCTAAAACAGCGAAAGAAGCCGGAGTTCGTATCGTCTCAGGAGATACAAAGGTAGCAGGAAAAGGGCAGGTGGACGGAGTCTTTATCACGACAACAGGTATCGGTGAGATCACGGATGGAGTCGAAGTTGCAGGAAATCTTGCAAAACCGGGCGATGCGATCATTGTGACAGGAGATATAGGAAGACACGGATGCACGATCCTTCTTGCGAGAGAAGATTTTGGAATCGATGCGGATGTGACGAGTGACTGTGCACCACTCTGGGGTAATGTAAAAGCAGTGATGGATGCAACGCATGAACTGCATGTGATACGTGATGCGACCAGAGGCGGCGTCGGAACAGTCCTGTATGAGATCGCAGGTCAGAGCCAGGTAGGCATTCGTCTGGATGCTTCGAAGATTCCGGTTGCACCGGAGGTACGCGGCGTATGTGGAATGCTTGGACTGGAGCCGCTCTATCTTGCATGTGAGGGACGGCTTGTGATCATGGCGCCGAAAGAACAGGCACAGACGATCGTGGATGCATTGAAAGTATGTCCATATTCACAGGATGCGGCAATTATCGGTGAAGTTACGGAAGACCAGCCGGGAAAGGTAGTGATGTTGACGGAGATCGGAACGCAGGCATTACTTCCGCAGCCGGGCGGGGAATTACTGCCGCGCATCTGTTAGGAGGGTATTAATGGATACAAGAGTGGCAGTTATTTCTATCATTGTGGAAAATCCGGAAGCGATCGAGACATTGAATCATCTGCTTCATGAGGCAGGACAGTATATTATCGGAAGAATGGGAATTCCATATCGGGAAAAAGGTATTAATATCATCAGTATTGCTATTGATGCACCGCAGGATGTGATCAGTACGTTATCCGGCAAGATCGGTCGTCTGAGCGGGATATCCACGAAGACGGCGTATTCGAATATTATTACGAAAGCAGGAGAATAAAAATAGTATGATTAAGATTGCAGTATATGGAAAAGGCGGAATCGGAAAATCAACAACCGTGTCTAATGTAGCTGTGGCGCTGGCGGAAAAAGGAATGAAAGTGATGCAGATCGGCTGTGATCCGAAAGCGGATTCGACGATTGCATTAAGACACGGGGAAGCGGTGCCGACTGTACTGGACCTCTTCCGGGAAAAGAAGCAGGATCTGAGATTAGAAGATATGGTGCGGACCGGCTATCAGGGTGTTATCTGTGTGGAGGCCGGTGGACCGACACCGGGACTTGGCTGTGCCGGCCGTGGTATCATCACGGCACTGGAAAAGTTAAAAGAGACAGGAGCATATGAAGTATATCGGCCGGATGTTGTACTTTATGATGTACTCGGGGATGTTGTATGCGGTGGATTTTCTATGCCGATGAGGAAAGGATATGCGGATAAAGTCTTTATCATCACTTCGGGAGAAAATATGGCAATCCATGCCGGGGCAAATATTGCCATGGCAGTGGAAAATTTCAAGACCCGTGGATATGCGTCTCTTGGAGGGATTATCTTAAATCGCAGAAATGTGGCAAGAGAAGAAGAGAAGGTAAAAGAGCTGGCAGATGATTTCAAGACACAGGTGATAGGAACATTATCTCACAGTGAACTTGTGGCAGAAGCGGAAGAAGAAGGAAAGACGGTCATGGAGTGTTTCCCAGGCAGTGAGATGGCGGAAGAATATAGAAAGCTTGCAGGGAAGTAATCTATGAGTTGTCAAAAGAATCGGGGAGGGATGGAAATGTTAAAGAAAGCCGGAGAATCAAGCGGTCTGGAATTTAATTCACCGGTCCATGGAAACTGGAATATCGTACATACGGGAATGCAGGTTCCGGAATCAAGGCAGATCTACGTCTGTGCGGATAACTGCATGCGGGGCGTTGTGCTGACAGCCGCCGAGATGAATGCCGCAGACAGGTTCTCTTTTGTGATCGTAGAAGAGGAGGACCTTCTGAATGGTAATCTGGAAGATGTGACGATCGAGGGAGTGGCAGATGTATTAAAGAAACGGGGCGATCATCCGAAGGCGGTATTATTATTTACAGTATGCCTGCATCATTTCCTGGGATGTGATCTGGAACGGGTATATGAAGAATTGGAAGCGAGATTTCCGGAGATCTTTTTCATCCGCTGTTATATGGATCCGATCATGCAGAAGCACGGACTGACGCCGGATCAGAAGCTTCGGAAGTCGATCTACGACGCACTTCCGGAAAGAAATGCGGGGAAGTCTGATTCAGAAAGATCAGTGACAATTTTAGGCAGTGATTTTGCGCTGGATGAGACGAGTGATATCAAACGTTTGTTGAAGGCAGAGAATATAGAAGTGAGAGAACTTCCGACCTGTGACTCATGGAAAGCTTATGAGAACCTTGCAGACAGTAGAATATTCATAGCATGCTATCCGCCTGGAAAATATGGACTGGAAAGTCAGGCAGAGAGGCTGTGGGAAGAAAGCGTTATATCTTCCGGGAAGCTTTGATTATGAAGAAATCATCAGACAATGGAGAATGCTGGAGCAGACGGTTACGGAAAGTGTAAGAGATGCTGAGATAGATGAGACCATAGAAAGAGAGATTGCATTGTGTGAAGCAGTTTTGAAAAAACAAGACAAATAATCGGAGATGCACAGATCATGATCGATCACACATTTCATCCAAGACCGCTGGAGCTTGCAAAGCTGTTACTGACACATGGCTTTTCTGTGACAAGAATCTATCTGGATGCGGTAAATCCGGAAGAAAAAGCAACATTTGAGTGGCTGAAACAACAATATCCTGGCCTTTCATATGAGCCGACGATCCACCCAGAGATGCGGGTACGTCCGAGGAAAGAAGAAAATATACTGGCAATCGGACAGAAAGCGGCGTGGTTTACCGGAACGAAGCATTTTGTCAATCTGGTGGAAGGTGACGGTCTGTATGGATTTGACGGAATCCGGAAAGTGGCAGGATTGATGATAGAAGCCTGGCAGGAAGAAAAAGATCCGGAAGATCTGATCATCCGAAAAGGTTGGGG
>VOFE01002183.1_pt1 | contig 10001 bp, 10 predicted proteins | sample 5384071 | NCBI WGS metagenome assembly VOFE01 (sample SAMN12384724, study PRJNA508395) | human gut metagenome | isolation source: healthy gut D | host: Homo sapiens
GGTGCGAAAGCTGCATATGAAACGAAGTTATAAGATCATACCAATTTATACAGCGGATGTATCCGGTGTCTGCTCGGCACTCTATGAAATTAAATCTTCTTGGAGCAACACCCCTCGATCTTGGCCCGCAGTCTGCAGTAGATGCAATGAAAAAACGTCTGAAAAACTATGGCTGGGAGATACTTTCCACCTGGGCTATGGGGGATACGCTGGAAGCTTTGTCCCGTGCCGGTGAAGCAGCGGTAAACCTTGTGGTATCCTCTGTGGGGATCCCGGCGGCCAATGTGCTGAAAGAAAAATTCGGTACGCCATTTCTCGTGGGGACTCCTGTGGAAGGCTATGAGGGACAGATTTCAGATGCACTTGAGCGGATCGCGGATAGATCCTGTGGAGAGTGGGTAAATAAGAAGGATGACTCCGCAGAGGAAAGCGGAGGGCAGATCTTAGGAAAACAGGAGGAACTGTGGAAAGTAACTCCGGAGCAGGTAATCTATTTTCAGGGAAGGAACAGTCTGTCAGCAGTATCTGACCCTTCAGGAGAAAGCAGGGAAATGCCCGACAAAGATGAGATATTTTTTTCCGTACCGGACATTACCATCATCGGAGAACCGGTTACCATGGGCTCCCTGGCAGCAGTCATAGAGCAGAAATACGGAAAAAAGGTTCAGCTGCTCTGTCCGCTGGAGATCACAGAGGGACTTTTGCGCAAGGGAGATGAAACCATCTGTGGCGAGGAAGCCATGGAAGAAAAGCTGAAAACAGCCAGGATCATTGTGGCAGACCCACTCTATCGTCCAATCTGTCCGAAAACAGCCATTTTTTATGAGATGCCGCATATTGCGTTTTCCGGAAGGATATATCTCAGAAAATATTTTTCGGAATAATTTCAGAAAAACAACATAAACTATAAGAAACCGTAAAGGCGTTGCAGAAATATGCAGCGCCTTTTTCCAGCAGTAATACCGGAAATGGAGTATATATGGAGGGATTTTTATGTGGGGATTTTTGTCAGCACTGATCTCAGGTGCACTGATGAGTATTCAAGGGGTATTTAACACAAATGTAACAAAACAGACCAGTCTGTGGGTTTCAACCGGCTGGGTACAGTTTTCTGCATTTCTGGTCTGTGTGGCAGCATGGTTTTTACAGGCAGAGAAAGTATCGGCATGCTGTGGCAGGTAGAGGATAAATATAATTTACTCGGAGGAGTGATCGGTGCATTTATCACTATCACAGTGATCCGGAGTATGGGAAGTCTGGGGCCTGCGCGGGCGGTTATGCTTATTGTCATTTCTCAGCTTGCGGTGGCTTATCTTATAGAATTGCTGGGGATTTTCGGTGTGGAAAGAGCAGATTTTCAGTGGAGAAAGCTGTTGGGAATGCTGATCTGTATTGCAGGTGTGGTTATTTTCAAATGGAAATAGAAATAAAAGTATTGTAATATTTGTAATACTTCGTTAAAATAAGGTATGGTTTTGCATGAGTAACGGGGCACCTGCCGCCACATCGGCGGAAAGGAGTGAACCGCCTACCTATGAAAATAAGATCACATATCAGAAGTGTTCGGCTTGTTTTTTCCATATTTTTGTTACAGATCCTGGCAGGGCTGACAGGCTGTAAGGATGACGGAACAGAATTTATGGAGAAAGAACTGGTGCAGGAAGAAAGTACGGAAGCATCCGGAATGGATGCAGAGCAGGAAGAACCGAAGGATACGGAAAGTGAAGTATCTGGGAAGGCATCCGCAGGGGCTGTGGCAGATATATCACAGAAGAAACAGAATGAGTCTGCGGAGGAACCGGCTCCGGAGGTTGAAAAACAGCTGCCGGAGATCTCAGACACCCCTCAGACCATTTATGTAGATATATGTGGAGCAGTGACCAGTCCGGGAGTCTATGAGCTTCCATATGGCAGCCGTGTTTTTCAGGCTATCGAGCAGGCCGGAGGATATCTTCCGGAAGCTGCGGCAAGCTATCTCAACCGTGCTAAGGGACTTTCCGATGGACAGCAGGTTTATGTGCCTACCCAGGCGGAGGTGGACAGCCAGCGGATCGCAGCTACCCAGGATGGATCGGAAGTCACAGCAGAAAACAGTACCGAAACGGCGAGCGGACAGAAATCCGCCGGAGAGGATTCCGGTGAAGCTGAGACTGCATCTTCCACAGAGCAGAAGATCAATCTGAACACCGCTGATGTATCCCAGCTTACTACTCTCACAGGTGTAGGGGAGTCCAAGGCCCTGGCGATCATCGCTTACAGGGAAGAGAACGGTCCCTTTACTTCAGCAGAGGATATCATGAATGTACCAGGCATCAAAGAAGGAACCTATGAGAAGATAAAGGATAAAATAGCAATAAAGTAAGGAGCGCTAAATGAGCAGGAAAGTATTGGTAGTAGATGATGAGAAACTGATTGTCAAGGGACTTCGCTTCAGTCTGGAGCAGGACGGAATGGAAGTGGACTGTGCCTATGACGGAGAGGAAGCACTGGAAAAAGCAAAAGCAGGAGAGTACGATATCATCCTTCTTGACCTGATGCTTCCAAAGATGGACGGGCTTGAGGTATGCCAGCAGATCCGTGAATTTTCAAGTGTTCCGATTGTAATGCTGACGGCAAAAGGTGATGATATGGATAAGATCCTGGGTCTGGAATACGGAGCTGATGATTATGTCACCAAGCCTTTCAACATCCTGGAAGTCAAAGCCCGCATCAAGGCGATCATCCGCCGTGCAGGCAGCAAACAGGACAAGCAGGAGAAGGCCAAGACTGTGGAAGTCGGAGAACTGAAGCTGGACTGCGAAGGACGCCGCGTATTTATCTCCGGAAAAGAGATCAACCTCACAGCCAAGGAATTTGATGTGCTGGAACTGCTGGTATTCAATCCGAACAAGGTATACAGCAGAGAAAATCTTCTGAATATCGTATGGGGTTATGAATATCCGGGAGATGTCCGTACCGTAGATGTACATATCCGCCGCCTGAGAGAAAAGATCGAGGCCAATCCCAGTGAGCCGAAATATGTACACACCAAATGGGGTGTGGGCTACTATTTCCAGGCATAACCTGTGAAGTTCAAAAAGAACGGCAAATTTTTCAAAAGTCTCCGCTTTCGTATTCTGATCATCCTGATCATACTGGGAATCGTACCGAGTGTCATCGTAACGGAAATGGTCATTGCCAACTATGAAGATCGTGCCATTGCCAACCGTGTGCAGAGCATGGAGAACATCTGTGACATCATGTGCGACCTGCTGATCAAGGAGAATTATCTGAATGACACCAGCTCTCAGACGGTGAACAGCAAGCTGGAATTACTGTCCAACAGCTATGGTGGCAGGATTCTCATTGTAGACAGGGATTTCAGGATCATCAAGGATACCTATGGCGTGGATGAGGGCAGGACTCTGGTTTCCCAGAAAGTATTGAACTGTTTTAAAGGAGAAGATGCCTACCAATATGACTCTGACAGCCAGAAGCTGATCCTGGCAGTTCCGGTAAAAAGTCCGGATGTAAAACAGGTGCAGGGTGCCATGATGATCATGGCATCTTCCAGTGAGGTGACAGCAACCATCCATGAACTGGAGCAGAAAGGGATTCTGATCATCGGTATCATTGTAGTGCTGGCCATTTTTCTGGGGTATATTCTTTCCACGATCCTGGTGAAGCCATTTGCCAGGGTAACGAAAGCAATCGAGGACCTTACAGACGGATATCAGAATGAGGAGATCTCGGTACCGGATTATACAGAGACAGCTTTGATCACAGATGCATTTAACAAGATGCTTTCTAGAATGAAGACGTTGGATGAATCCAGACAGGAGTTTGTATCCAATGTGTCCCATGAACTGAAGACGCCTCTGACTTCTATGAAGGTTCTGGCAGATTCTCTGGTTGGACAGCAGGGAGTTCCGGAGGAACTGTATCAGGAATTTCTTTCTGATATCACAGAAGAGATTGACAGAGAGAACAAGATCATCACCGATCTGCTCTCCCTGGTAAAAATGGACAAAAAAGCAGCAGATATGAATATCAGTAATATGAATATCAATGAGCTGCTGGAGAATATTCTAAAGCGTCTCCGTCCTATTGCAGATCAGAGAAGGATTGACCTGATCCTGGATTCGTTCCGACCGGTAACCGCAGATGTGGATGAGGTGAAATTTACCCTTGCCATCAGTAACCTGGTCGAAAATGGTATCAAATACAATGTAGATGAGGGATGGGTCCGCGTAACACTGGATGCGGATCATAAGGATTTCTATGTGACAGTTGCAGATTCCGGCCTGGGAATACCGGAAGATTCCATTGAACGGATCTTTGAGCGTTTTTATCGTGTGGATAAATCCCATTCCAGAGAGATCGGCGGAACCGGTCTTGGACTTGCTATTACAAGAAGTTCTATAGCCATGCATCATGGGATCATCAAGGTATCCAGCAAAGAGGGCGAGGGAACCACATTTACCGTGAAGATCCCGCTGTCCTATATCCCGTCCTAGGAGGTACAGCATGAAAAAAACGATTTTGATCATCTGTGTGGCCGCTGCCTGCATCCTTTTTGGTCTGGTTGCTTTCATAGGATTGTCGGGAAGAAATAAAAACGAAGAGCAACAGTATAGATTTTATTATATCAACAGCGATGAAACGAGACTGAAAGAAGAAAAATATACTCCGGAGAAGGAAACAACAGAAGTGATGCTGCGCAATTTTTCCGAGAGTCTGAATAACCGTGAGACCCGGGAAGACGGAATCTCACTTTTTCCGGATGGGGTAAAGATTTCTTCTTATTCCATACAGGATGGAGTCCTGAACGTAGAATTCAATGAGGCCTATGATAAAATGTCACGTACCAGGGAACTTCTGGTGCGGGCAGGTATAGTGAAGATCTTTTTACAGGTTCCAGGAGTAGATTCTGTGGAAATCTATGTGGGTAAAAAGCCGCTGACAGATACCAGGGGTGAAGAAGTGGGAGCCATGAACAACGACACCTTTGTGGAGTTTTCCGGGTCCGATGGGGATGTGTACAGCTATGACACCTTTACTCTGTATTTCACAAATAAAAACGGAGATAAACTGGTAGCGGAACAGAGAAGTGTCCGCTACAGACGAAATCTTCCGAAGGCTATGGTGGTTTTGGAGCAGCTTGCAAGAGGTCCGCTGGAAAAAGGACATTATCCTACAATACCGGAGAATTCAGAGGTACTTTCCCTGACGAGAGCAAACGGAATCTGCTATGTGGATTATAATTCCGTATTTCAGGATTATGCGCTGGATGTTTCGGAACAGATTGCCGTGTATTCGGTGGTAAATACGCTGATCGCGGCAACGGATGTGGACAAAGTTGAGATTTCCATCGAAGGAAACAAGGAAGTGACCTTTGGCCAGAATATGCAGCTTTATAAGTTCTATGAATGGAACGACAGCCTGCTGGCACACACAAAGGCTAAAAAAGAATAGAAAAAATAAAACATTTCAAAATATCAGAAAACGGGAGAACATTTATGGCGAAAAGGCCGATGTGTCTTTTGTGTTTTCTTATGGTGCTGAGTCTTGGCGCATTGGAGCTTATGGGATTCCTCTGATCAGGGGGAATCCCCTTCCGTTAAATGTGCAGGAGCAGATCGAAGCGCACCCTGGTTCCATGATCTGCGGGGAGGTGGAACAGTATGAAAACACAGAATTTTCCCAGTCTGTTTATCTGAAAAAAACATATCTTATCCATCAGTCAAAAAAATTTCCAATTGAAAATGTAAGAATATTTCTCAAAAAAGAAGAAGATCTGAAACCGGGAATGCGGATCCTGGTCAAGGGAACGCTGAAAAGAGTGGAAGGTCCTGCGAATCCGGGGGGCTTTGACAGCCAACACTTTTATGCCTGTCGTCATATTTATTATTTTATGAAGAACGCTGTGCTCCAAAAGAAAACAGCAGTGTATTCCGGCTACAGGCAGCTCCTTTTGGAGATAAAAGAAAGCTGCAGACAGATCCTGAAGGAAACTGCAGGAAAAGATGCGCCTGTTTTTTGTGCCATAACGCTTGGAGACAAACAGGAACTGGATCCGGAAACACAGATGCGATATCAGCTGGCCGGAATCATACATATCCTTGCCATCAGCGGACTTCATATCAGTATTCTGGGAATGGGGCTTTACAACCTTCTAAAGAAGATGGGACTGGGAATCTGGCCTGCCGGGATTTTTTCTCTGGGAGTGATGCTGCAGTATGGGATCATGACCGGAGGGAGTGTTTCCACCATGCGTGCAGTAACTATGTTTCTGATCGCCATGGGAGCCAGGATCACCGGACGGATCTATGATATGATGAGTGCTCTTTCCGTAACTGCCATGATGATCCTTGTGGAATCTCCGGCCTATCTCCTGGATAGTGGATTTCTTCTGTCCTTTGGCTGTGTTCTGGGAATGGGGCTCGCTGCGGAAAAGATCTGTGCCCTTGCAGGAGCGGAGAAAAAATGGACAAAGGCACTGGTAAGTCCTATAGCTCTTCAGCTTGTGACTCTGCCGGTGATGCTGAAGTTTTTCGGAGAAGTCTCTATTGCCGGATTTATCCTGAATCTGTTGGTGCTTCCAAGTGTGGGGGTAGTGCTGACTGGAGGAATGGCGGCGCTGCTGCTGGGAATTCTCAGTATTCCTGCGGCAAAACTGGTAATCCTGCCGGCAAGGGTACTGCTGCTTTTTTATGAATATCTCTGCAGTCTGGCAGGAAGATCAGGATGGAGTACCTGGATCGGAGGGGAGCCGGAAATATGGCAGATTGTGGTATATTATGGCTTTTTGATCATAGTCCTGTTTATGGGACAGTATATAAAAGAACAGCTCCGGAAGAAAAAAGCAGTCTGTGAGGAAACGGAGCTAGCAGAGGAGCGGGCGGAAGCAGGTTGTTGGAAGCTATATGCTATCCGGATAACAGCCGGTATTTTTCTGGCAGTCGGAATCCTGATACTGGAATATCATCCAACAGGAAGTCTGAAGGTGATCTGCCTGGATGTAGGACAGGGGGACGGTATCATTGTGGAGACCCCGGAAGATCACCATTTTCTGATCGACGGAGGAAGCAGCAGCCAGTCGGAGCTTGGAAGATACTGCCTTTTGCCGGCATTGAAAAGTCAGGGGATTTCCTGGCTGGATGGGATTTTTATTTCCCATACAGATCAGGATCACATCAACGGTGTGAAGGAGCTTCTGGAATATATGGGAAAAGGTCTTACAACCATCCGGGCCGGATATCTGATACTGCCTGCCTGGGCGGAAAGACCAGATGCGTGGAGGGAGCTTGCAGAGGCAGCAAAAACAGCCGGAGTTAAGGTCATGACAGCAGGAAAAGGGGATGAGCTGCCTTGCGGAAAAGTATCTTTTTCTGTTCTGTGGCCGGAGAAAAATGCCACAGGAAAAGATGTGAATGAGGAAGCTATGGTGATGGAGTTGTCTTTTGGAGATTTTCAGATGCTTTTTACCGGAGATATCGGTGCAGATACGGAGAAAAAGCTTCTGGTAGCCGGGGGGCTTGAGGATGTTGACTGTCTGAAGGTGGGACATCACGGTTCCCGTTATTCTACCACAGAAGCATTTCTTGAGAAAATAAAGCCGGAAGTGGCGATCATTTCCTGTTCGCTCACTAACACCTACGGACATCCGTCACCGGAAACCGTAGAGCGGCTTAAAGCGGCCGGAAGTCAGGTGGAATACACCATGAAAAACGGTGCTATTACCGTGGAAACAGATGGAAAAAAGCTTAAGATCGGAAGGTTCCGAAAAAACAGGTGACTTTTGAACACACTTGTTGTAGAATAGACAGGGTTTATGCAAAAACAAAGTACTGAAAATGTGCAATACAAGATAAGGAGTTTTTATTTATGAAATATGATGTACTGATCGTAGGAGCAGGTCCCGGTGGAATCTTTGCGGCCTATGAACTGATGAATAATGATCCGGAGAAAAAGATCGCGGTTTTTGAAGCTGGTCATCCTCTGGAAAAAAGAAAATGTCCCATCGACGGAAAGAAAGTAAAATCCTGTATCCACTGCAAAACCTGTGCGATCATGAAGGGATTTGGCGGTGCAGGCGCTTTCTCCGACGGAAAATATAATATCACCAATCAGTTTGGCGGAACTCTGTACCAGCATATCGGCAAGGATACAGCCACAGAGCTGATGGAATATGTAGATAAACTGAACCTGATGCATGGCGGTGAGGGAACCAAACTTTATTCTACCACAAACAGCGAGATCCGTAAGCTCTGCCTTCAGAACGGCCTGCATCTTCTGGATGCATCAGTCCGCCATCTGGGAACAGATATCAACTATGTGGTACTTCAGAACCTCTATGAAAAAATGAAAGACCATGTGGACTTCTATTTTGACGCATCTGTTGATAAAGTGGAGAAAACAGAAGATGGTTACGCAGTTTTTGTAGGAGACGAGCGTTACGAGGGAACTTACTGTATCATCTCCGCAGGACGAAGCGGAAGTAAATGGATGGAGACGGTATGTACAGAGCTTAAGATCCCGACTCTTTCCAACCGTGTGGACATTGGAGTCCGTGTGGAGCTTCCGGCAGAGGTTTTCAGCCGTCTGACAGATGAGCTTTATGAGAGCAAGATCGTTTACAGAACTGAGAAGTTTGAGGATATGGTCCGTACCTTCTGCATGAACCCGCGAGGTGTTGTCGTGAATGAAAATACCAACGGTATCGTGACAGTAAACGGTCACAGCTACGAAGATCCGGCAAAGCATACCAACAATACAAACTTTGCCCTTCTGGTATCCAAGCATTTCTCAGAGCCGTTCCATGACAGCAACGGATACGGTGAGAGCATTGCAAGACTTTCCAATATGCTTGGCGGTGGTGTTATGGTACAGCGGTTTGGAGATCTGATCCGCGGAAGACGAAGCACAAAAGCCCGTATTGAGGAAAGTTTCGTAACACCTACACTTTCTGCGACACCGGGAGATTTAAGCCTTGTTATGCCGAAACGTATCCTAGATGGCATCATCGAGATGATCTACGCGCTTGACAAGATCGCTCCGGGAACCGCGGATGACGATACTTTGCTTTATGGCGTGGAGGTTAAATTCTACAACATGGAGGTCGAGATCGACGAAAATCTGGAAACCTGCCACAAGGGTCTCTTTGTTATCGGAGACTGCAGCGGCGTGACCCATTCTCTGTCCCATGCATCTGCCAGCGGAATCTACGTAGCCAGATACCTGGAGCAGGAGTATTTTAACAGATAAACTGCAGAGCAGTTTATCTGTTATGAGCAAGTAGCAAAGCGGATTGCGAATATCTGATGTAAGACAGTCCTTTTCTGATATCAGGGTGATGACAGAAAGGGGCTGTTTTTTATGCAGGATATGCATGAATATTGGAGAAAGTATTCTGATAATAACTGACAGATACAGGGAGAAAACCGGTTACTGTTCACTGGTAATATTTCGTGAGGTGTTTTTGTGAGCGAAGATCACAGAAAACCGTGAATCGTCTGACATCAATCTTGACAAATTTGTGAGTTTGTGGTAAAAGTTAGATAACCAGGTAAAAGAAAATATGTGCAAATGTTATAATGATAAGGATGATCCGTTAAATCAGGATAATATCGGAGATAATGAAAAGCGTAAAAGCCATGCAGGCAGCAAATCCGGACATATCCGGACTGGTCGGTAAGAAGAGCGTTTACCGCACAGATTATCATCAATCATATACAGGCGAGAGACGATGAGCATATCGACAATATGGATCAGGCACTGGACCGCGCTGTGGCAAACGGTGTTAAGAACCTGGTAGTACAGCCCACGCATCTGATGCATGGCGCAGAGTATGACGAGCTGATGGAAGCTGTAGAAGCGTATAAGGATAAAGTTTGAATCCGTAAAGTTGCAGAGCCGCTGCTTGGTGAGTTGGATGATGCAACTGTGATCAATGATGACAAGAAAGCTGTTGCAGAAGAACTGACCGCAGAAGCAGTAAAGACTGCAGGCTATGACAGCCT
>VOFE01002227.1_pt1 | contig 10001 bp, 10 predicted proteins | sample 5384071 | NCBI WGS metagenome assembly VOFE01 (sample SAMN12384724, study PRJNA508395) | human gut metagenome | isolation source: healthy gut D | host: Homo sapiens
GCGTGAATCAGAAAACCGCATTAAATTGATGCTCTCCTCCGCGAAACGTTCCGGCGACCCGGCCCCGGAATCGAGCGGTGAACAGGCCGACGCCCAGCGGCGAGCGCGAATACGCCATGACCTGACCGCCAACCGCACATCCTCAGGGACAAACCGCGAGGAATGTCTAAAATTCAGACAGTTTTTCTACCGTGTGCAAATTTTGCACACGGTATTTACTTTGTCCATTCCGGCGATGTATTTGGCGGATTATAATCGTTTCAGGTAAGAAAGGGAAAGATTAAAAAAGAGGGGGTTTTTGCTTTGAATGCTTTAAAACGCGCGAAATGGGGTTATTTGCTCTATTCGATTCTTTTGAGCCTGCTGGGGCTGGCGCTTATCATCTGGCCGAATACATCCGCGGAGACCTTCTGCATCATCATCGGCGCAATCAGCCTGGTTTATGGCGTCGTAAAGGTTGTGGAGTATTTTAAACGCGGCGCGGTGACGTATGCGCTCTTTCAATTTGACCTTGCGGGCGGCGTGTTCCTCGCGATTATCGGCGCGGTGCTTCTGCTGCATCCACGGTATATTTTGACGTTCCTGCCCGCTCCCAGACGCGCATCTTGATCGTCGTGCGGTTGACGACGCGGATGAACTCCGTGTTCGTGCGCGCGGGGAAGATGTCCGCGTGCTCAAACTGCGGGCCGAGGTGCGCGACGTCCACCTCATCCACGCGATCGGCAAAGACGACGCAGTGGGGGTTGCCCATCGAGAGGCACGTGATGCGGTACTCCCCGCCGGCGATCGTCACCGGCCGGTCGATCACGCGCTCGCCCTCGAGCATCACGGGCACATTGGCGGGCTCAAACGCGGGCTTGCCCATGTCGACCGTCACGAGGCCGACCGTGCCGAAGCGCGTGTACAAGTGCAGCCGGTGCACGGTGCCGCCGGCCTCGATCGTGAGATCGTCGCGCGGCACGATGCCGTTGTCGTACAGGTACTTGGCCACGCAGCGGATGGCGTTGCCGCCCATGCCGCCGGCGCTGCCGTCGCGGTTGAAGACACGCATTTTCGCGTCGGCCACGTCGCTGTGCTCGATGAGCACGATGCCGTAGCCGCCGATGCCGCGGTGGCGCGAGCAGAGCGGGATGCACAGCGACTCGGGGCAGGTGATGTGTCCGTCAAAGTTCTCGACGTAGATATAGTCGTCGCCGGTGGCCTGCATTTTCGCAAACTTCAGGCTCTGGCGCTCGGTGCGCATGTGGTTGATGTCCACGAGCTCGGTGTTGCGCTCGTTGTAGCGGCTGGCGATGATGTCCGCCAGGGCGTTGGCCGTGTCGAGCGAGGTGAAGCACGGGATGCCGAGCTGCAGCGCGCGGCGGTGCAGGGCGATGTAATCGTCCATGGTCGCGTCCTTGAGCGCGCCGGTGTAGACGATGTAGTCGATGCAGCCGCTCTCGAGCAGGGCGAAGGCGTGGTCGCTCTCGCGGATGCCGTCGACGGTCACGACGTCGATGCCGAGGCGCGCGATGGCGGCGGCGGTCTCCTCGGTCGCGTAGAGGGCGAAGTGCAGGTCGTCGAGCTTCTTGGCCAGCGACACGATCTCGCCGAGGTCGTGCGTGTCCACGCTCACGAATACGCCGTGGCGGCCGTCCGGGTGCTGGCCGACGACCATGCCGGCCGAGGTCAGGCCCTTGAACAGCGCCTCCTGCATCGTCTTGCCGAGGCCGAGCACCTCGCCCGTGGACTTCATCTCCGGGCCGAGGTAGGCGTTGACGTCGCCGAGCTTTTCAAACGAGAACACCGGCACCTTGACCGCGTAATACGGCGGGATGGGGTGCAGGCCGGTGCCGTAGCCGAGGCCAGCCAGCGGCGCGCCGAGCATGACGCGCGATGCCACGTCCACCATCGGCACGCCCGTGACCTTGCTGATGTACGGCACGGTGCGCGAGGCGCGGGGGTTGACCTCGATGACGTAGAGCTCGTTTTCCCAGATGAGGTACTGGATGTTCACAAGCCCCTTCGTGCCGAGCGCGAGGGCGAGCTTGCGCGAGCTGTCGACGATCTTGTCCGTCATCATGTCGTTGAGGTTGTACGGCGGGTAGACGGCGATGGAGTCGCCGCTGTGCACGCCGGCGCGCTCGATGTGCTCCATGATGCCGGGAATGAGCACGTCCGTGCCGTCGGAGATGACGTCCACCTCCAGCTCCGTGCCCATCATGTACTTGTCCACGAGCACGGGGTTGTCGATGCCCTGCGCGAGGATGCGCTGCATATACGTCGTGACCTCGGCGTCGTCGTGGACGATCTTCATGTTCTGGCCGCCGATGACGTACGACGGGCGCAGCAGCACGGGGTAGCCGAGCGTCTGCGCGGCGTGCAGGGCCTCGGGCAGCGTCTGCACGCCCATGCCCTTCGGGCGGGAGATGTGGAAGCGCTCGAGCAGCTCGTCAAACCGCTCGCGGTCCTCGGCGATGTCGATTCCCTCGGCCGATGTGCCGAGGATGCGGATGCCGTGGCGGTCGAGCGTCTGCGTGAGCGCGATGGCGGTCTGGCCGCCGAAGGCGACTACGACGCCGACGGGCTGCTCCACGTCGATGATCTGCAGCACGTCCTCGGCCGTGAGCGGCTCGAAATACAGCCGGTCGGCGGTGTCGTAGTCCGTGGAGACGGTCTCGGGGTTGTTGTTGACGATGACGACGTCATAGCCCATGGCCTTGAGCGTCCACACGCAGTGGACGGACGAATAGTCAAACTCGATGCCCTGGCCGATGCGGATCGGCCCGGAGCCGAGCACCATGACGACGGGCTTGCCGCTGCGCGGGAAGGTGCGCGCCTCGCAGCGCGTGTCCGCGCTGGCGTAGAAATACGGCGTCTGCGCGTCAAATTCGGCGGCGCAGGTGTCGACCATCTTGTAGCCCGCGCGGAAGGGGGGCAGCGTCTCGCTGCCGGACAGGCGGCGCAGTGCCGCGTCCGGATAGCCGAGGTACTTGCCGCGCTGATAAAGCTCCGGCGTCAGGCCGTTTTGAATGCTTGCCTCGTAGTCCACGAGGTTTTGCAGCCGGGACAAAAACCAGCGGTCGATGCGGGTGATGTCGTGGATCTCGTCGATGGACACGCCGCTGCACAGCGCCTCAAAGACGGTGAACAGGCGGTGATCGTCGCAGTCGGCGAGCCGGTCGCGCACCGGGCGGTCAGACAGCGGTTTGGCGTGCAGCGTGTCGAGATGGATCTCGGCGCCGCGCACGGCCTTGAGCAGCGCGCTTTCAAAGTTCGTGCCGATGGCCATGACCTCGCCGGTGGCCTTCATCTGCGTGCCGAGGCGGCGGGACGCGCCGACGAACTTGTCAAACGGCCACTTGGGGAACTTCACGACGACGTAGTCCAGCGCGGGCTCGAAGCAGGCGCAGGTCTTGCCGGTGATGTCGTTTTGAATTTCATCGAGCGTGTAGCCGAGGGCGATCTTCGTCGTGATCTTGGCGATCGGGTAGCCGGTCGCCTTCGACGCGAGCGCCGACGAGCGCGACACGCGGGGGTTGACCTCGATAACGGCGTACTCAAAGCTGTCGGGGTTGAGCGCGAACTGGCAGTTGCAGCCGCCGACGATATCGAGCGCGGAGATGATGTTCAGCGCCGCGCTGCGCAGCATCTGAAACTCCTTGTCCGAGAGCGTCAGCGCCGGGGCGACGACGATGCTGTCGCCGGTGTGCACGCCGACGGGGTCGAAGTTTTCCATGCTGCACACGGCGATGACGTTGCCCACGCCGTCGCGCATGGTCTCGAACTCGATCTCCTTCCAGCCGTAGATATAGCGCTCGACGAGGATCTGGGTAATGGGGGACGCGTCGAGGCCGGTCTGCGCAGCGACGGTGAGTTCCTCCGGGCTGTAGGCCACGCCGCCGCCCGCTCCGCCGAGCGTGAACGCCGGGCGTCTGCTACGGCGAGCGCCTCCGCCACGGTGTTGGCGATGCCGGAGGGGGATGGTCGGCTCGCCGATGGCGGCCATGGTCTCCTTTGAAGAGCTCGCGGTCTTCGGCCTTGTCGATGGCTTCGGCGTTCGTGCCGATGAGGCGGACGTTGTGCTGCCGCAAAAAAGTTGTCGAGCTCCATCGCCAGCGTCAGGCCGTCTGGCCGGGAGACCGGCGGAAACTGTCTGGCCTCCTTTTTCAATGATGCGCTTGACGGAGGTCAGCGTGAGCGATCGAGATAAATCTCATCCGCGAGGGCCTTGTCGGTCATGATCGCGCGGGGTTGGAGTTGACGAGCACGACGTTCACGCCCGCGTCGTGCCGCGGCACGCCTGCGCGCTTAAGATAGTCAAACTCCGCCGGACCGATCACGATCGGGCCGGAGCCGATGACCATGACTTTGCGGATGCTGGAATCAATCGGCATGGTGCGCACCTCCCATCAGGTCACAGAATCGGTCGAAGAGAAAGGCCGTTGAGCACGCCTCGGGGTGAAACTGCACGGAAAAGGCCCATATTCCGCCCTCGCACGTACCGTCGTTGGCTAGCGGATGACGCCGGTCTTCACGCCTCGGGCACGTGCGTACGTGGTTCGGAACGTGCGCGTGCCGCACATGCTGGTTCACGCCGCGGTGGCCGTATTTGAAAGCTTCACGGTGCTGCCGCCCTGCGCCAGCGCCATGAGCTGGTGGCCGAGGCAGATGCCGAACATCGGGATGCGCCGCGATCTCCGCGATTGGTCAACGTTGTCCGTCGGGTCGCCGGGGCCGTTGGAGAAAATACCCGGCGGCGAGGATGTCCCGCCTTGGCGCAGGGCAGCACCGTCACGGCGCAGCCGCGGCGGCAGAGCTCGCGCCGATGTTGCGCTTCGAAACGGCATTGTCACCTGCGGCACGGGGTCTGTGATGCGGTAGGCGCGCAGGGGGGCGCAAGATCGTCCGGCACCCAGATGGCGGCGTTCATCGTCTTAAACCTCGCGCAGGATGCGCGTGCGATGCCGGGGATGTTGTTGGCTTTCAAAATGCGTCGCACCGGGTTCGACGGCGTTTGGCACTGCTCGCGCACGGACTAGCCGCGCAAAACGCGGGATGATGCCGTAGTTGCGGGAACGTCTGCAGCAAAATCGGCCGTCTCGGAGCCGTTCATGCCGGTGGTGAACACCAGCTCGACCGTGTCGCACGGTGCGCCGAACGTCGCCGTTTTCGAGTAAGATCATACCGCTCGCGATCGCGTTTTGTCCGCCAGCAAAGAGATAGCGCTTCATAGCTCGATCTCCGCAAGCGTCGCCGCCATGACGGCCTTGATGGTGTGCATGCGGTTTTCGGCCTCCGACGACCGACTTTTTCATCGTTTCCATCGCCTCGCGGCCGAAGCGCGTGCAACGTTGCCGATGGCGGGCGGTATTAAGCAGGCAGTGCATGAAGATGGCGTTGGGGTTTGGCCTGAGCGCCGGTTGACCTGATACGGTGAGGCGCGGCAATGCGCTCGGCCCAGACGCTCTCGGGTTCGCCCATGGAGACCCAGAAGAGATCACGTTCGCGCCCTGCATTCGGAGATGAAGTCGAGCGTCGCGCCGTCTGCGCCGCGATGGCCTTCGGCGACGAGCTGCGCATCGGGGAAGGCCCTTGGGTGCGCAGGCCGTGAAGTGCATGCCCATCTTCGCACAGCCGACCATAAGCGAGTTGCCCATGTTGTACCGCGCGTCGCCCATAGACGAGGTGGATGTTCTCCAGCGAGCCGAAGTGCTCCCGGATGGTCAGAAAGTCCGCGAGGATCTGCGTCGGTGGAACTCATCCGTCAGGCCGTTGGCGCTGCGCCTCCTAAAACTGGCCGCCCGGCCATGCCGTCGGCGATAGCACGCGCGCCGTGTCGGCGCTCTCCTTTGCCGCGAGCCGCGAGATACGCTGATGCCCAGACCGCCGCATCAGCTGCGCGTGCGCGTGCTCCTTTTCGAAGATGAGCGCGACGCCCTCGCACAGGCGGTGCGGGATGACTTTTTCTCGGCCTTTGGGCGGCGCCCGATAGTCGATCTGCTCGGGGTGTAGTCGCACTTGAGAAAATCGTTGCCTTTGAGATTCATGACGGTGATTCTCCGGCGCAGACGTCTTTGAGCACGACGTCCTGCGCCATGGGGAACGCGTCACCTTGTTCTTTGCCGAGATGACGAGCACGCCGCGCCATGCATTCGCTGATGACGCTTGACCGGGCGCTCGGTCTCCACGCCGAGCATCAGGCCGCTCCTGACGCCCTTGGTGCCAAAGGTGACGGAACCACTGCAGCAGCGGGCCGGGCGTCAACGTATCCGGCGCAGCCTTTTCGCCCGCCGGGACCGTGCCCTGGCCGTGGGAGACGAGCGGCGGCGCGGGATGACAAATTCCGCCGTTGCCCTCGGGGTCGCCCTGCACGACCTCCATCATGATGGCGGCGCAGTTTGTGCGCGGCGACCTGCGCATGTTGAGATCGTCGAGGTTATTCGCCTCGGCGTCGTCGCAGAAAGCAGGTCCCTCCGTCAGCGGCTTCTTTGACAAAGTCGTGGTGGAACACGTCCTGCCCGGTCGCGGCGAGCGTTGTGATCGTGCGGCCGTGGAAGCTGTTTTTGGCGTGATGATGGTGCGGCCGTACTCCGGGCCTTTGTGGTCGGCGGCGTACTTGCGCGCGGCGCTTGATGGCGCACTCGTTGGCCTCCGCGCCGGAATTGGAGAAGAAGACCTTCTTCATGCCGGTCTTCCCGCACAGCAGCTGCGCCAGCTGCGCGTCGGGCGCGGTGTAGTAGAGGTTGGATGCGTGCTGCACGGTGCACAGCTGCTCGGTCACGGCGCGGATCCACGCGGGGTCGGCGATGCCGAAGCTGTTGACGGCGATGCCCGTCGCCATGTCGATATAGACCTTGTCGTCTGCGTCCCAGACGAGCGAGCCCTTGCCGCGCGCGATCGTCACGGGGAAGCGGGCGTAAGTGTTGGCGATATAGGTACTGTCAAGTTGCGGAATGTTCATCTGTTTTTCCTCCTTGCCCGGCAACGAACATGGTGCCGATGCCTTCGTTTGTCAGCATTTCGATCAGGATGGCGTGCGGCACGCGGCCGTCGATGATAAAGACGCGGTGCACGCCCCAGCGGATGGCGTCGATGCAGCAGGTCACTTTCGGCAGCATGCCGCCGTTGATGACGCCGGACTCGATGAGCTGCAGCGCGTCCGCCGTGTGGATGACGGGGATGAGCGTGGAGGGGTCGTCCTTGTCGCGCAGGATGCCGCTGATGTCGGTCATGGCGATGAGGCTCTCGGCCCCCAGCTCGCCCGCGATGCGCGCGGCCGCCGTGTCGGCGTTGATGTTGTAGACTGGCCCTGCGTGTCGCACCCGACGGTGGACACTACGGGGATGTAGCCCTTGTCGATCACATCGAGGATGGGACGCACGTCGACCTTCGTGATCTCGCCCACGTAGCCGAGGCGCTCATCGCGCACGCGCGCCTGGATCATCTGCCCATCGATGCCGGACAGGCCGATCGCCCGGCCGCCCTTGTGGCCGATGAGGTTGACGAGCGTCTTGTTGATCTTCCCGGCGAGGACCATCTGCACGACGTCGGCCGTCTCCGCGTCCGTGACGCGCAGGCCGTCGACAAACTGAGTCTGCTTGCCGAGTTTTTCGAGCGTTTCCGTGATCTCGGGCCCGCCGCCGTGCACGAGCACGACCTTCACCCCGATGAGCGACAGCAGCACAATGTCGCGCATGACGGAGTCTTTGAGCTTGGCGCTGATCATGGCGTTGCCGCCGTATTTGATGACGACGATCTTGCCGCTGTATTCCTGTATGTAGGGCAGCGCGTGGACGAGTACCTTCGCGCGCTGCGGATTCGTAATGTCCATGATGGTGTTCCTCCCGGTTCAGGTGCGGTAGTCGCCGTTGATCTTCACATAGTCATACGTCAGGTCGCAGCCCCAGGCGGTCGCACCCTCGTCGCCGGACTTGAGGTCGACGAGGATCTCGATCTCCTTTTCGAGCAGGACCTTTTTGGCTTCCTCCTCGGAAAACGGAATGCCCGCGCCGTCGACGCACACGCGCACCGTGCCGGCCGCCGAGCGGAAGGCGACGTCCACCTTGTGCACGTTTACAGGAGCGCCGCTGTAGCCGATGGCGCACAGCACGCGGCCCCAGTTGGCGTCCGCGCCGAACATGGCGGCCTTGACGAGCGACGAGCAGATGATGCTCTTGGCCACGGTTTTCGCGGTGCCGTGGTCAGCAGCACCGGTGACGCAGCACTCGAGCAGGCGCGTCGCGCCCTCGCCATCGCCCGCGATCTGGCGGCAGAGCCAGACGGTCACGCTGTTGAGCGCGCTGCAAAACGCCGTGAAGTCCGCGCCGGGCGCGGTGATCTCGGCATTGCCGGCGAGGCCGTTTGCCAGCACGGCGACCATGTCGTTCGTGGACGTGTCGCCGTCGATGCTGACCATGTTGAACGTGTCCTGCACGTCTCCGGAGAGCGCGGCCTGCAGCATGGCGGGGCTGACGGCGCAGTCCGTCGTGAGGAAGACGAGCATGGTCGCAAGGTTCGGGTGGATCATGCCCGAGCCCTTGGCGATGCCGCCGATCGTGCAGGTCCTGCCGCCGGCGGTGAACTGCACGGCGATCTCCTTCGGGTGCGTGTCGGTGGTCATGATGCCCTCGGCCGCCTGGTCGGAGTGGTCGCCGAGCGCGGCGGCGAGCTGCGGCAGGCCGGAGCGGATGGGCGTGAGATCGAGCGGCTGGCCGATCACGCCCGTGGACGCGACGATGACGTCCTGCGGCGCGATGTGCAGCTGCGCCGCCGTGAGCGCGCTCATCTCCTCGGCGACGGCGACGCCGTCAGCGTTGCAGGTGTTGGCGTTGCCGCTGTTGCAGATCACGGCCTGGGCCTTGCCGTCAGCCAGGTGCGCCTTCGTCACGGTCAGGGGCGCGCCCTTGACGAGGTTCGATGTATAGACCGCCGCGGCGCTGGCCGGGACGGCGCTGTAGATGAGCGCGAGGTCGCGCTTGGACTGATTTCTGCGGATGCCGCAGTGGATGCCTGCGGCGGAAAAACCCTGTGCGGCGCACACGCCGCCGGTGACTTGCTTCATCGTTCGTTCCTCCTTACAGATCGAGGCCGAAGCCCTTTTCCCTGCCCATGACGAGGTTCAGGCACTCGAGCGCGGCGCCGGACGCGCCTTTGCCGAGGTTGTCGAACACGGACGTGAGCAGGATGCGCTCGTCATTGCCGGAGACGGACACGACCATGCTGTCCTTGCCGGACATGGCGGCGGCGGACAGGAAGCCGTCGTCACACGCGGGGTCGCGGTAGGTCACGACAGGGCCGGTATATTTTGCGGCGTAGGCGGCCTTGATATCTTCGGCCGTCTTGCCGGGGCAGAGCTGGGAGGCGAAGAGCGCGACACTCGTCTCCATGCCGCTGTAGAAATTCGCCACGATCGGCGCAAACACCGGCGCGTGCGTCAGGCCCGGGATGGCGCACATCTCGCGCAGGTGCTTGTGCTGCTGCGCAAGACCGTACTGCCGGGGGGCAACGTACAGGGGGTCGAGGGTGTCCGCCTCATACTCGGCGATCATCTTCTTGCCGCCGCCGCTGTAGCCCGTGAGCGAGTAGCACGTCAGCAGGGCGTCCGGCGGCAGGATGCCCGCCTCGACGAGCGGGTAGACCAGCACGATGAAGCCGCTGGCGTGGCAGCCGGGCACGGCGATGCGCTTGGCGGTACGGATCGCGGCCTCGCGCTCGGGCGACAGCTCCGGGAAGCCGTACGTCCAGCCGGGGGCCGTGCGGTGCGCGGTCGAGGTGTCGAGCACGACCGTGTCCGGGTTCTCGACCAGATCCGCCGCCGTGACGCCGCCGCGAGCGTGGGCTATGGAACCGCGGATGTCCTGCCGGTACATGCGTCCGTCAACGCGGATGGAGGAGTTGAAATCGTCCGCCACCTCGTCAAGCGATTTAGAAACCGTCCCGCCCACATCTTATCCATGCTGCTGCCTCCCTGAAAATTACTTTTTACTTCGTGTTTTTTGCGTCGATCATGGCCTTCACCT
>VOFE01002237.1_pt1 | contig 10001 bp, 16 predicted proteins | sample 5384071 | NCBI WGS metagenome assembly VOFE01 (sample SAMN12384724, study PRJNA508395) | human gut metagenome | isolation source: healthy gut D | host: Homo sapiens
AATGGGTATTAAAATGATAAAAGAATTCTTCCAGCAAAACCTGAGCACCGAGCTCCGTCTGCGTCGTGTTACCGCTCCACTCTTCGTATTGAAGGGCCTTGGTATCAATGATGACCTGAACGGCGTAGAGCGCCCTGTAAGTTTCCCTATCAAGGATTTGGGCGAAGCCCAGGCTGAGGTGGTTCATTCTCTTGCCAAGTGGAAGCGACTGACGCTTGCCGAGTATGAGATTGAGCCTGCTTATGGCGTATATACAGATATGAACGCCATCCGTGCCGACGAGGAGCTGGATAATCTTCATTCGCTCTATGTCGACCAGTGGGACTGGGAGGCTGTGATTACCAAGGAAGACCGTACCATCGCCTTCCTCGAGAATATCGTGCGCCGCATCTATGGTGCCATCTTGCGTACCGAGTTCCTGGCTTGCGAGCATTATCCTCAGCTGAAGCCTTTCCTGCCTAAGGAGATTCATTTTATTCATGCGCAGGATTTGCTCGATATGTATCCAGACCTTTCTCCTAAGGAGCGTGAGGACGCTATCTGCAAGAAGTATGGCGCTGTATTTGTAGAGGGCATCGGAGGCAAGTTGAGCGATGGCAAGAAGCATGATGGCCGAGCTCCTGACTATGATGACTGGAGCACCGTGGCTGAGAACGGCAAGATGGGACTGAATGGTGATATCCTCATCTGGTATCCTGTTCTGGGTCGCAGTTTCGAGCTCAGTTCTATGGGTATCCGTGTCGACAAGGAGAGTCTGCTGCGTCAGCTTAAGCTGGAGGGCAAGGAGGATAGAGAGAGAATCTTCTTGACTTCCTCTTTGTGAGAAAGTCGGTAGAGATGTTGACTCTGCTTTACTTCCATCAGCAGCTCTGATTCTGTTTTTAATGTTTTGCATGTCGTCGAACGACAAGTTGCCTCTGAGCATTGGTGGCGGTATCGGCCAGAGCCGTCTCTATCAGTGTGAGCTCCACCAGCAGTCGTTTGTTTGAACTCTGTCGGTAGTTAATGTCACATTTGTTGGCTATCTGCAGCGCCTTATATAAGAATGGTGTAGGCGCCTTCTGAGCCTGTTGCTGATATTTGGCTTTCTGAGCCTCGCTGGTTTCCAATAGGGGAAGCGTCTTGGCATCTTTTCGCCATCAGCACGTTACGTACATGCTGTGCCAGACCCAGTATCATGTTGCCGCCGTCGAATCCCTTTGTCCAAGATGCCGTTCAGCAGGAGCATCATCTCCGACACGTTGTTCGCCAGTGCACAGTCTATCAGCTTGAAGTAATTGTCGCTGTCCAGCACGTTGAGGTCTTCTGTCACCTTCTGATAGGTCAGGTTGCCCTGGCAGAAACTCACCGCCTGGTCGAATATCGAGAGAGCGTCGCGCATACCTCCGTCTGCCTTTTTCGGCTATTACTGCCAGCGCCTGCTCCTCGTAGCTGATGCCTTCCTTCTCTGCCTCATGCGCTCAAAGTCGTATATCTGGCATCGGCTCAGGATGGTAGGCAGAATCTTGTGCTTCTCGGTGGTCGCCAGGATGAATATCACGTGTGCAGGCGGTTCCTCAAGAGTCTTCAGGAAGGCGTTGAATGCCGCTGTCGACAGCATGTGCACCTCGTCGATGATAAACACCTTATACTTACCCACCTGCGGCGGTATTCTTGTCTGTTCCATCAGAGCCTTGATGTTCTCCACCGAGTTGTTGCTGGCAGCGTCGAGCTCAAAGATGTTATACGAGCGCTGTTCGTTGAACGCCTTGCAGCTTTCGCATTCGTTGCAGGCCTCACCTTCAGCAGTAGGGTTCTGGCAGTTGATGGCCTTGGCGCGCTCTGTCCTACAACCGAGTCAAAGGTCATCGGACGGTACTTTCTTGCAGAAACAATATATTCTTCCATTATTTTTCTTAAATGATGATGCAAAGATAACAAAAAATATTATCTTTGCAAACAAATTCATAAATTAATGAGCAGAAGATTGAGTATAATATGGAACTACCTCTCTCATTATAAGTATCTTATAGTGATTGTGGTGGGCGTACTGGTGGTCGGTTTCATCGACGACAACAGCATTATGCAGCATATAAAATATAAAGTTCAGATCCATAACCTGCAGTTGGAGATAGACAAGTACACCACTCTCTATCAGAATGACATCCAGATGTGGCATGAGATGAACCATGGCGGCAGGGCTTACGAGCGGATAGCCCGTGAGCGCTATTTCATGAAGGCTGATGACGAGGATATTTTTGTGCTGAGTACTGATTTACCGAATAATGACAACGAACAAGACAATGAAACAACTGAATAAGATTCAAACATTTATTTTTATATTAGGAGGAGTGTTGATGGTGATAGGCGCAGGCTGCTTCGCCTTCGGTTATATGATTTATCCCCAGCTGACCCTTTACACCAGCTGGCTTTTCCTCTTGGGCACGGTAGCTTTCAGTGTGATGCAATCGATGCAACTTTATGAAGGCTCGTCGCAGGTGGTTCACCGTCTGAAGCGCATTCAGGCAGTGGCCGACATCTTCTTCGTGCTGTCGGGCATCTCGATGGTAGATACAGTCTATGCCTTTGCCCGCAACTGGTTTTCCAACTACGAGACCTATATCACCTATTTCTACAACAAGTGGGTGGTGTTTCTGTTGGTGGCAGCCCTCATCGAATTGTACACCACACACCGTATTTCGCATGAATTGAAAAAAAAAAGGAAGAATGCAAATAAAACCTAAATACATGCAATATTCAATTAAATAGCATAAATTTTTTTCGTACTTCAATTTAACATTGTACTTTTGTTAGCCGAAATAGAAAACAGCTTATGAACAAGATATTTTACGCATTTATTTCCTTATTGGCGTTGACATCGTGTGCCAACAGTTACGACATAACCGGAACTTCAATGTGAGCACGTTGGATGGACGTATGCTCTACCTGAAAGTTTTGCAGGACGCAGAGTTCAAGAGCGTCGACTCCTGTGACGTCGTTCACGGACAGTTCCATTTCGACGGCACACTTGATTCTGTAAGAATGGCCAATATCTTTATGGACGATGAGCCCGTGTTGCCCCTTGTCCGGAGGCGGAGCCATCACGGTCAAGCTTGACGATACACAGCAGGTGGTAAGCGGAAGCCCTCTCAACGACAAGTTGTTTGGTTTCTTCAAGAAATATCAGCAGCTGCAGAACCAGCAGCGCGAACTTGTGCATAAGCACGACCAGGCCATCATGAACGGAAGCGACATGAACGTCGTGACCCGTCAGCTCACAGCTGAGGCCAACCGCCTGGCTGAACAGGAAGACAAATTGGTGACTACTTTCGTGACCGACAACTTCGACAATGTGCTCGGAGCAGGCGTCTTCTTCCTTGTCACCATGGGCAATCAGTATCCCATGCTCACCCCATGGATAGAGGACATCATGAGCAAGGCCACCGACCATTTCAAGAACGACTCTTATGTAAAGGACTATTATCAGAAGGCTCAGGAGAACGAGCAGATCATGAACGGAACCCGCGATATGCAGCCCGGAGCTCCTGCCGTGTCAGCCCAGCCTGCGCCCGAAGCAGCGCCAGCGCCTACACCCAACGACCTGGCGCGTCCTACCATTCCAGAAAAAAAAGAATAAGCAGGTATGAAAACATTGATTAAAAATGGAACTATCGTCAACGAGGAAAGACATTCCGAGGATACCTCGTTGTCGATGGCGAACAGATAACACATATTTATAATGGCGAAGAAGCACCTCGTGGCAGTTTCGACAAGACAGTCGATGCCTCGGGGTGTTTTGTTATGCCGAGTGATCGACGACCATGTGCATTTTCGTGAGCCCGGACTCACCGCCAAGGCCGACATCGAGAGTGAGAGCAGGGCCGCAGCTTTGGCGGCGCCACCTCTTATTTCGACATGCCCAACACGGTGCCTCAGACCACTACACTCGAAGCCCTGGCCGACAAGACGGCTCTCGGCAGCCAAAAAAGTCATGTCAACTATGCCTTCTTCTACGGCGCCACCAATGACAATGTGGAGAGTTTCTCCCAGTTGGACCGTCATCGCATTCCCCGGTATCAAGCTCTTTATGGGCTCCAGCACTGGCAATATGCTTGTCGACAAGGCTGAGTCGCTGCGCCGCATCTTCCAGGCAGCTCACGATCTCGACTTGCCCTTGATGGCTCATTGCGAGGATACCGACATCATCAACAGCAATATGGCAGCTTTCAAGAAGCGGTATGGCGATGACCCCGCGGTGGAGTTCCATCCCGCGGTACGCAGCGAGCAGGCCTGCTATGAGAGTAGTCGTCTGGCTGTGCAACTGGCCCATGAGTATGGCACTCGTCTGCATATCGCTCACGTCACAACGGCTCGCGAGCTCGACCTCTTTACGCCAGGTTCCTCGGTGACGGGCGAGGCTGTCATTGCCCACCTCTATTTCACCGAGGCGGATTATGCTACGAAGAAGGCGCTCATCAAGTGCAATCCTGCCATCAAGACCCTGTCCGACCGCACGGCATTGCGCAAGGCTCTGACTGACGGCAGAATCGCCACCATCGGTACCGACCATGCTCCACACGAGTGGAAGGACAAGCAGGGGGGATGTGCCAAGGCGGCTTCGGGTATGCCGATGGTACAGTTCTCGCTCGTTTCCATGCTGGAACTGGTAGATGAAGGCGTGCTTACCATCGAACGGATGGTAGAGCTGATGGCTCATCAGCCTGCTCGTCTCTTCGAAGTACAGAAGCGTGGTTTCCTGCGCAAGGGTTATCAGGCAGACATCGTCATCGTTCGTCCCCATGCTCCATGGACACTGACTCGCGACCAGATTCAGAGCAAGTGCAAGTGGAGTCCGATGGAGGGACATGAATATCAGTGGCAGGTGGAGCAGACCTTCTGTAATGGCCGTCTCGTCTACGACAAGGGTGCCTTCGATGCCTCTGTTAAGGGACAGCCCATTCTGTTCAGAAGTTAAATCCAGAAGCAAAATTCAGGAGGCGTTAAGAAGTTAATACAAATGCCTTGAGGGAATGTTTAATGTTTAAAGTTTAAAGGATGCACCCGCAGGTCCTCACATACGATATAGACGAAGTAGTACCCTACATCAACTGGCTTTATTTCTATCATGCCTGGGGCATGAGTGGTAAGCCTTTGGCCGAGAAACAGCGGCTGCGTGATGAGGCTTCCGCCATGATGCAGTCGTGGCAGGGGCGTTATCGCACCCATGCGGTCTTTGCCCTTTACGCAGCCAATGCCGACATGGACGACCTGCTGCTTTATGCAGATGACACAGCCGATGCAGGTTCACCCGCATTCCTCTGTTGCGCCAGCAGCATCCAGTGGCTGCCGGAAGCCCCAATCTCTGTCTTGCCGATTTCGTGCGTCCTCTTTCAGGCGGCGTGCGCGACAGGGTAGGGTTGTTTTGTGCCTCCGTCGAGGCAGGAGTGCTGGAGGCTTCCAGGGGCGACGATTATCTGTCTATGATGGCACAGGTGCTGAGCGACCGCCTTGCCGAGGCCACGGTCGAGAAGATGCACTTAGAGGTTCGTCGCCACTTCTGGGGCTATGCTCCCCATGAGCATCTCACGATGGAGCAGCTTCATCGTGAGGAATATCAGGGCATCCGTCCTGCCGTGGGCTATCCGTCGTTGCCCGATGTCAGCGTCAACTTCGAGCTTGACCAGCTTCTCACCATGTCGCAGATTGGCATCCGGCTTACCGAGAGCGGCATGATGATGCCCCATTCCAGTGTGTCGGGACTGATGTTCGCCCATCCTCAGGCCCATTATTTCAACTCTGGGCAAGATTGACGAAGAACAGTTGCGCGACTATGCGCGTCGCCGTGGCATCCCCGTCGAGTTGATGCGCCGTTATTTACAGAGTAGTTTGATTAAGAAATGATAGCACGCATATATATATGGATTCTCTTGGGCACCCTTTTGCCTTATCTGTGGTGCTTCTGTCATGAGCTGCGCAGCAGCCGTTTGGCGAGGCGCTTGTTGCTTTGGCTTCCGGCATCCGTCGTCATTGGCTATAGTGGCTATTTAGCGCTACAGCCCAACTTCGTGCCCGACCGTCCGGTGCTTGTCGACGTGTGGTTTGTCGTCATGGCACTGTTTTCCGTTCCCGTCTTCGTTTATGCCCTTTTCAGTTTTGTTGGCTGGTGTGTGATGAAGGCACTCAAGGGCAGGCGCAACTGGGGTCGGCTCATAGGTCTTGTCATGGGCCTCCTGTCCATCGGCGTTTTCCTTTATGGCTTCACTTATGGCTTTCGCGAGTTGGAGGTGAAGCGCGTCACCATAGCTGTGCCCCAGCTTCCTGCCAGTTTCGACGGCTATCGCATTGTCCTCTTCAGCGATTTCCATGCTGGATCCTATTACGGTTGGCGCAGCGATCTGCCACAGCGTGATGTAGATAGCATCAATGCCCAGCATCCCGATATGATTTGTTTCACTGGCGACATTCAGAACACCCGTCCATCCGAGCTCAAGCCTTACGTCAGGATGCTTTCCTCCCTGCGTGCCAAGGACGGCGTATACAGTGTGCTGGGCAATCATGACTACAGCTATTATGTGAAAGCCGACTCGCTCACCTGTCTCAGGCAGGAGCAGGAGACTCGCCGGCTGGAATGGCAGATGGGATGGCATCTGCTTCTCAACGAGCACGCCGTGGTGCATCGCGGTTCCGACTCCATCTATGTTGCGGGCACAGAAAACTTCAAGAAACCTGCTCATGCCAATGTGGCAAAGGCGCTTCGGGGCATCCGTCCAGACCACTTCGTCCTGATGCTTCAGCACATCCCCACGCAGTGGGAGGACATGGTTCCTTCACGCATCAACCAGGTGTATGGCAGGAAAGGCGAGGTGTTGGTGGCACCGCAGCTCACTCTGAGCGGCCACACCCATGCCGGACAAATATCCGTGTTCGGATTACGTCCCACGATGTTTGCTCCCTATGACTATGGCCTCTATGAGCGCGAGGGCTGTCAGCTCTTTACCACCGCCGGCTTAGGTGGTGTGGTTCCCATCCGTGTCGGTTCTACCGCCGAGATTGTGGTTGTCACACTGAAGCGGACGGGAGGGTAATGGTCAAAGCTCTCAAACTTCTCAAAAATATAAGTTCCCACGAAAAGAATCACTCAAAAATATTGAATCACAAATGAAGTATCTGTATCGCATTTATCAGTTGTTGATTTGTCTTCCAATCCTTTTGGTGGCAAGCATTTTTGACCAGTGTCATCACAGTCTTGGGCTGTATGTTGGGTAATGGCCATTTCTGGGGCTATTATCCTGGCAAGTTGTGGTCGCAGTTGTGGATCCGTCTTCTCCTGCTGCCCGTCAAGGTAGAAGGCAGGGAACATCTGCAGAAGAATCAAGCTACGTATTCGTGGCCAACCATCAGGGGTCATTCGACATCTTTTTGATTTATGGCTTCTTAGGCCGTAACTTCAAGTGGATGATGAAGAAGGCGCTCCGCAAGGTGCCCTTGGTAGGTATAGCCTGCCAGTATGCCCATCACATCTTTGTCGACAAGAGCGGCCCTTCCAAGATACGCGCCTCTTACGACAAGGCCCGCGAGGAACTACAGGAAGGAATGTCATTGGTAGTCTTCCCCGAAGGCGCCCGCACCTTCACAGGTCACATGGGTGTATTCCGTCGAGGAGCCTTCATGTTGGCAGACGAGTTGCAGTTGCCCGTCTGTCCGCTCACCATCAACGGCAGTTTCGATGTGAAGCCGCGCATGAAGGACATGTATTGGATTTTCTGGCATCCTCTTCGTCTTACTATTCACGAGCCCATCCAGCCGATAGGCAAGGGTGCCGAGAATATCAAGAACCAGGGCAGAAGCTCTTAGCCCAGGGCAACGCCCGGGTTATTTTGTACGCAAACCTGTCGCCCTGTAAGGGCAAAAGCTTTACATAACGCAGAGGATTTTCAATTTTTATTAGGTATATTTTAAAGCTTTTTGCCCTTACAGGGCGCATTGCTGACTGACATTATACCGGGCGCTGCCCTGGGCTAAAGCTTCTGCCCTTTCAGGGCGTGCTGCGTATTACACCATCCGTACAGGTCGGTTTTTTCCTATACTATATAAATTTTTCTTAAGCCTATATAAGTTTCGTTCAGAGCCTTTGAATGTGCGTTCAAAGCCTTTGAATGTCCGTTCAGAGCCTTTGAATGTCCGTTCAAAGCCTTTGAACGGAGATTTCAATGTGGTTTAACGATTTTAAAGTAACTACTTATGGCTATAGGGGGTGCTGAGTAGTTACTTTATTTCGCAACAACGTGAATTAAATATAATCATCGTTCAGAAAATGAAAATATTCTCTTTTTCTTTTCGCAAACTCAGAAAAATACATTATCTTTGCATAAGATATATTAATTATTATCATGTCGATTCATTTAAACCAATAATAGCTTATGAGTGATAGTGTTGTAATTATTCCTACTTATAATGAAAAGGAGAATATCGAGAAGATTATCCGGGCCGTGTTCGGTCTGGAGAAAGACTTTGATATCCTTGTTATTGATGACGGAAGCCCTGACGGTACTGCTGCCATCGTGAAGGAACTGATGGCTGGCGAGTTTGCCTCCCGTCTCCATATCCTTGAGCGAAAAGGGCAAGTTGGGACTGGGTACAGCCTATATCACAGGCTTCAAATGGGCGCTTGAGAAGGGGTATGAGTTTATCTTCGAGATGGACGCAGACTTCAGTCATGATCCCAACGACCTGCCACGACTCTACGCCGCGACTCACGACGAGGGATTCGACGTGGCTGTGGGCTCGCGCTACGTCTCGGGTGTCAACGTGGTGAACTGGCCCATTGGTCGTGTGCTGATGAGCTATTTCGCCTCGAAGTATGTGAGAATGGTCACGGGATTCAAGGTGAATGATACTACGGCAGGTTTCGTATGTTACCGCCGCAAGGTGCTGGAAACCATAAATCTTGACGAGATCCGTTTCAAGGGTTATGCCTTCCAGATAGAGATGAAATACACTGCCCACAAGATTGGCTTCAAGATCAAGGAAGTGCCCGTAATCTTCGTCAACCGACGTGAGGGTACGAGCAAGATGAGCGGTGGAATCTTTGGTGAGGCTTTCTTTGGTGTGATGCGCCTGCGCTGGGATGGATGGTTTAAGAAATATCCCAAGAAGGTGTAGGGGCGAAGACTGAAGAGAAGTGGAAATACAGGAAATAGTACATATTTTGAGCGGTCGCCCTCAGGCGAAGGCGCTCCTGAAATTATTGGATAGAAAAACGCAGAAGACCGTTTTCCTCAGTGGATTGGTGTGTTCTTCTGCGCCTTTGTTTTTGCCGCTGTCAAAGAGCGGTTGGCTCGCCCGGTGCTCTTCGTGCTCAATGATGCCGACGAGGCGGGCTATTTCTATCACGACTGGTGCAGATACTGGGGCAGGATCAGGCTTTCTTCTTTCCTTCTACTTACAGGCGTGCTGTGAAATACGGACAGAAGGATGCTGCCAACGAGATATTGCGTACCGAGGTGCTGGCACGACTGGCATCCTCGCAGCCACTCTATGTCGTTACTTACCCCGATGCTCTGGCAGAAATGGTGGTGTCGAAGAAGAATCTCGACGAGCGTATCATTAAGCTCGCAGTGGGAGACCAGTGTCGCTGATGGACATATCGCATCAACTGCGCGACTTCGACTTCATGGAGACAGATTATGTCTACGAGCTCTGGTCAGTTTGCCATTCGAGGCAGCATTCTCGATATTTCGAACGCCTGCGGGGACATCTTCACAACGCTGGCAGACGAAGGCAAAGCCGGAAGGATAGAGTTCTTGCCTGTTGACAAGACTCTGCATGAAGGATTTGCCGACAATGCATGAAGGATTTGCCGACAATAGTATGCCGGCATGCTTCTTTACCGACCATCAGATATTCGACCGCTTCCACAAATACAGTCTGCGCTCTGACGCCGCACGCAGCGGCAAGATGGCGCTCACCATGAAAGAGTTGCAGGAGATGGAACCGGGCGACTATATCGTGCATGTGGATTT
>VOFE01002301.1_pt1 | contig 10001 bp, 13 predicted proteins | sample 5384071 | NCBI WGS metagenome assembly VOFE01 (sample SAMN12384724, study PRJNA508395) | human gut metagenome | isolation source: healthy gut D | host: Homo sapiens
CCGGCAATGATCTCCCACGAGAGGGCCACGAGGAGCACCAGTCCGGCAATGAGTTTGACAACACCGAGCGCATCACGGATTCCGGCACGCGCCGATTGGGTAAGAGACATAGATTGCGGGTTTTCCGTAGCGCGCTCAAAATCAATGCCACAACCCGGAATCATAAATTTTACGGCGTTTTTTTGCCGAAAGATTTTGCACGATTGAAAATTTCTATTACCTTTGCACTCGCTTTCAGCAATGGCGGGTTAGCTCAGCTGGTTAGAGCGCATGATTCATAATCATGAGGTCCCGAGTTCAAGTCTCGGACCCGCTACGGAAGGAAACGGAGGTCTAAACGATCTCCGTTTTTTCGTTATCCGGAAAAACCCGGGCGAATTACCGGGAAAAGGCATATTCACAGAAACAGCGGCTATCATGGAAAAGAAAACGATACTGGCGGCCTGCGCGGCCGCAACGCTGGCGTTCGCCGGATGCCCGGAGGGTTCAGCGCCGCAGAGGAGGAGACCATTCACGCCGGGAAGGGAGAAATCATGCGCATACTGACCGTCGGAAACCCGGCCGACTCGCTCGTCCTGCGTCAAAAGGCCGCTCCGGTGACCGGGCGGATGCTGCGGACAGACGACTACGCCGTCCTGCGCCGCAGGATGCTCGCGACGGTGCAGGACCCGCAGAACACGGGCGTAGGCATCGCCGCCCCGCAGGTGGGGATTCTCCGGCGGATGATCGCCGTGCAGCGTTTCGACAAGCCCGGAGAGCCGTTCGAATTCTACCTGAACCCGGAGATCGTCGAATCGTCGGCCGAAACCGCCCCGGGACGGGAAGGATGTCTCTCGATTCCGGGATTAGCGGGCAGGGTGGTGCGGGCGCAACGGATCGTATTGCGCTACCGCGACGAGCGGTTCGCCGAAAAAACGGAGACGATCGACGGATTCACGGCCGTAATCTTCCAGCACGAAACAGACCATCTCGACGGAATTCTCTACACCGACCGGACGGACGAAGCCCCCACGCCGGAAGAGTAGTCTCGCCGCACCGGTCAGACCAGTTCGCGGAGGTGTTTCAGATTGCTCGTGGCCGTCGCCACGGGCGCGACGGTCATGTCGTCGCACAAGACGCCGCAGATTTTCAGCCGGCGGTCGGAGGAACGTCCGGTCGGAACGTTCGCGCAGCATCGGAAGCAAGGCCCGCAAGGCGTCCTCCACATCCCCGGCAAGCCCCGGTCCGCCCGGGCGCGGCGGCCGATGCGCTCGGGACAGCGTACTGCAATGCGGCAGGCAGCATCGTCGCGGAAGCCTCCGGGATCACGACCGAAGCCTCCGAAAAAAAGTTCCGCCCGCAACGCACCGGGCGCTGCGGACGGAATGGCGTCCGGAAAAAATGGATCGTGTTATTCGATCTCCATCAGAACGGCGTCGGTAGCCACGGTCTGCCCCTGACGGACCAGAATCTGCTTGACCGTACCGGCGAAATCGCTCGTGATGGCGTTCTCCATCTTCATCGCTTCGAGAACGGCGACCTCCTGTCCGGCCTTCACCGCGTCGCCGACCTTCACTTTGAGTTCGATGATGCGGCCCGGCAGCGGAGCCGTCACGACGTTGCCCGTGATCACGGCCTGCGTCTCTCCGGCGGGCGTCTCCCCGGCCTTGGCGGCAGGTTCGGCCGGCTTCGAAGCGGCGTAGGCCTTGACCTTCATGTCCGTCAGGAAGTTCTTGGCGACCAGCGGGAAGAGTTCGAGCAGCAGGACCTCCTTCTCGTTTGCGGCGAGTTTCACGCCGCCGGCTTCGGGAAGCTCCGGATTGGGCTGCATCTGGTATTTCGAGGTATCGTAGGGCGTCTCCTCGCGGACGCCGCAGATCTTGAAGCGGAATTCGGGGTCGATCTTCACGGGCGTATGTCCGTACTCACCCTTCACGAGCCACGAACTGCGAGCTTTTGTTGGTGTACATCGGACGTCCGGCCTTCTCGTCGAGGGCGCAGTTCACGGCCTGCGCACCCACGATCTGCGAAGTCGGGGTCACCAGCGGCGGCAGACCCGCGGCCAGACGCACCGAGGGAATCAGCTCCATGGCGCGCGGCAGGATGTCCTCGGCCTTGAGCTGCTTGAGCTGGGCCACCATGTTCGAATACATGCCGCCGGGAATCTCGGCCTTCTGCACCAGTTCGTTCGGAGCCGGGAAGCCGAAGTAAGCCTCGATCTTGCGGCAGGCGTCGATCGTCGCGGCCTCATCGTCGGCCTGCGCCGCCTTGATCGCCTGGTCGAACAGCGCGTCGATCTCGGCGGGAAGCGTGTCGGTGACCGGATTGAAGGGTTTGGGCTCGGGTTTCTCGCGCCGAAGACCGACTGGTTCAGTTCCTTGCGGATCTCCCGCAGCCGGGTGTTGATCTTGGCCACGGCCTCCATGTTCACACCCGTATCGACACCGAGCTTCTTGCAGAAGACGTGCACCAGCTCGATGGCCGGGGCACCCGTGCCTTCGGCGAAGTACCAGCAGTTGGTATCCACGATATCGACGCCGGCCACGATCGCCGCGAGTACCGATGCAAGGCCGTAGCCGGGGGTACAGTGGGTATGGAAATCGACGGGAATGTCGATGTTCTTCTTGAACAGCTTGACCAGCGTGGCGACGCGGCGCGGCGGAATCAGACCCGACATGTCCTTGATCGTAATCATGTCGGCGCCCAGCGCGGCCATCTGCTTGGCCTTGTCGAGGAAATAGGCGTCGGTGAAGACCGGCTTGGGGGCCTAGATTTGCCCGTCAACTTGGCCCAGAAGCCCAGTTCGGGGTATTTCGGGTCCACGGTATAGCAAACCGCACAGTCGGCGATGCCGCCGTACTGCTTGACGTACTTGATGGTCGATTTGACGTTGTCCACGTCGTTCAGGGCATCGAAAATACGCATGATGCCCAGCCCGCTTTCCTCGATCGCGTTGCGGCAGAAGCCGTCGATCACGTCGTCGGGATAGGGAGCGTAGCCGAACAGGTTGCGGCCGCGCGACAGGGCCGTGAGCTTCGACACGTTGCCGACGGCCTTGTAAATGGTCTCCAGACGCGTCCACGGGTTCTCATTGAGATAGCGCATCACCGAGTCGGGCACGGCACCGCCCCAGACCTCCATCGCATAGAAATTTGCATCTTTGTAGTACGGCAGGCAGCGGTCTACTTGCACCTGGTTCATGCGCGTCGCGAACGAGGACTGCTGTCCGTCACGCAACGTAAGGTCTCTGATTTTGAGATTTCTCGCCATTGTGTAATATCATTTAAGGGTTCTTTGGCACGAATCCATTGTTATTCGAATAACAAATGTAATAAACAATTTCAAATTCCAACTATTTTACAGGGATTTTTCACAAAAAACACCGGAAACGGTCGCTTTCCGTAAAAAGACGGGAAACGCCGGCATCCGCGCCTGATATGCCGCCGGGGACGGAACAGTTCCCGGTCGGGAAGCCCGTCGAGGTACTTTTTCTTGAAGATATGGACGAAGAAGACAAACATCTCAAGCAGCAGCGGGCCGAAGATAACGCCCATGAACCCGAAAAGCGGGAGTCCGATGAGTACGCCGAGAATCGTCACGAGCGGGTGCGTGTCGGCCAGTTTCTTCTGCATCACGAAACGCACGACGTTGTCCACGTGCGTCACCACCAGTGTGCCGTAGATCGGCAGCCCCATGCCCGGCCCCCACTCGCCCGCAGGGCCATGTATCCGGCAAGCGGCAGCCAGACCAGGGCCGTGCCGAAGATCGGCATGATCGTCGCGAAGCAGGTCAGCACGCCCCAGAAAAGCGGACCCGGGGCGCCGAAGGTCAGGTAGCCGATGTAGGCCACCATACCCTGCGCCACGGCCAGCAGGGGGATTACGATGGCATTCGAGCGCACGATCATATGCACTTCGCGCATCACGCTGCTGCCCGCGCCACCGGTCGAACGGCAGGATCTCGCGGCAGTAGCCTTCCATGCGCAGGCCCCCGATCAGCATGAAGTAAAGCACGAACAACAGCATGATGATATTGATGCCGAAATCCATGATGCTGCCCAGCACCCACTGCCCCAGCCGGGGGATCACGCCCAGCACCGATTGATGTTCTCCTCCTGACCAGAGGTTGTAGCCGGTTTTCTGCTGAATGAGTCCGGCGACGTGCCGGACGGCGTGATGACCGACTGCGGCGCGAGGGCCACGCCCTGGATTTGGTTGACGACCATCCAGACGATCAGGCTGATTGGCATGTGGAAAGCAGATCGCTTCGCCGAACAGCAGCGAAGCCGCAAGGCTCCGCCTCCAGCGCCGCCGTTCGCTCAAGAACCACATCTGACGCCGGAGCAGCACGTAGATGGTCATGGCCACCCAGCAAGCCGCCCAGAAACGGGGTCAGCTCGATGAAGATCGTAAGGCCCAGCCCCGCGATCAGCACGAAAAGCGAATAACGCCAGTATTTTTCACGCACCGAAAGCATACCCCGGCCCCGCGCAAGGAACGTGCCGCAGGCTTCCGGACCGGGAGGCCGGAATGTTGAAATATCGTCGACTAGAAAATTTGCGCTATTCTATTGCGGCTCACAAATATTTGATATATATTTGCGTCATGGAAAGAATGGCCGAAATCGTCTGCACAGACACCCCGGAAATGAGTTCCCACGATTGGCGAAAAGCTCTTTCAGGACACACATACGACTGACGAGGGATGTTCCTGCAACGGGAATGTCTCTCGCCGTTTTCTCAAAACGGCCGAATCCGGAAACCGAAACGCCGCGAAAAAGGAAACAAACGATCCATCTACAACGAAACCCAAAAAAATCCCTTATTCACAAAAACCAACGTTTATGAAGAAACTTTTCCTTCTCATGCTCTCGGTCTTCGCATTTTGCGCAGCCGATGCGCAGGTGACGACTTCGGGAATGAACGGTACGGTGACCGACGCCGACGGACAGCCCCTCGCCGGCGCCACCGTTATCGCCGTCCACACCCCCTCGGGTACCCAGTACGGCGCCGTGACCAACAAGGACGGCCGCTACAACCTGCAAGGGCCTGCGTACGGGCGGTCCCTACACCGTGACCTTCTCGTTCGTGGGCTGCCAGAGCGTCGAATTCCCGGGACTGATGCTGTCGCTGGGCCAGACCCTCAAGCGCGACGCTTTCCTCAAAGACAGCCAGGAGCTCGAAGCCGTGGTCATCACGGCCGACGGCAAGAACAGTTCGATGAACGTCAACCGCGCAGGGGCGGTCACCAGCATCTCCAGCGAGCAGATCGAGCTGATGCCTTCGGTAAGCCGCAGCATAAACGACATCATGCGCCTCACGCCGCAGGCCTCGACCACCACCTCGGGTCTGGCGATCGGCGGCGGCAACTACCGTCAGTCGTACGTAACGGTCGACGGCGCCGCGTTCAACAACGCCTTCGGCATCGGCGGCAATCTGCCCGCAGGCGGCTCGCCCATTTCGCTCGACGCGCTGGAGCAGGTGTCGGTGTCGATCAACCCCCTACGACGTTCGCCAGAGCGGCTTTACGGGCGGTGCGATCAACGCCGTAACCAAGTCGGGCACCAACGAATTCAAGGCTTCGGCATATCTATTCTCCAAGAGCGACCAGCTCCAGGGCGACAAGTACGACGGCGGCAAGCTGTCGCTGAGCGAGATGCGGGACAACACGCTCGGATTCAGCGTCGGCGCCCCGATCGTCAAGAACAAGCTCTTCGTGTTCGCCAACTTCGAGCGCGAGTGGAACACCACGCCGGGAACGTCGCGTCTGGCACGCACCAGCGACGGCCAGAGCTTCGGCGGCGGCTCGCAGTACAACCGTCCGACGGTCGAAAAACTCGACGAGATCAGCAATTTCCTGATCGACAACTACGGCTACAACCCCGGTCCCTACCAAGGCTATTCGGTAAAGACGCCCGGCTACAAGCTCATGGCACGCGTGGACTGGAACATCAACCGCAACCACGCGCTGAACGTGCGGTTCAGCCGGACGCAGAACAAGTATTCGTCGGCCCCGTCGTCATCCATTTCGCCGCTCAACGCCGGCAAAGTGTACGACAAGGACGTTTACGGCCGCACCTCGGTCTACGCCATGTATTTCGGAGAATTCGCGCTACTATCAGGAGCAGAACTTCACGTCGGTAGCCGCCGAGCTCAATTCGCGCTTCCTCGAAGGCCGTCTGACCAACACGCTGCGCTACACCTACTCGCATCAGTACGAGCCGCGCAGCTACGACGGCGGCATCTTCCCGACGGTGGACATTCTGAAGCCTGCCGAGAACGGCGCGAGCGCCCTGTACGCCTCGTTCGGACTCGATCCCTTCACCGACGGCAACCTGCGCGAAGTATCGACGCACGTCCTGACGGACGAGATCGGCTACACGCTGGGCAAGCACCGTTTCGTCGCCGGTCTGCAGTTCGAGCACAACGTGGCCAAGAACGGCTACTTGCAGGGCGGCGCCGGCTACTACGTCTACGAAAGCTGGGACGACTTCAAGAACGACAAGGCCCCGCTGGCGTTCCGCATCGCACACGGCAACAACGACGTACTTTCTCAGGAGTATCCCCCAGTTCACCTACATGCAGTACTCGATCTATCTGCAGGACGAGATCAACGTAAGCGAGCGCTTCAAGGCTACGGTCGGCATGCGCTTCGAAGTTCCGGTCTATCCGTCGATCTCCGACAACGAGAATAAGGACTTCACGGAGATCTTCGCCGACCACGGCGGCTACAAGACCTCGGACATGCCCAAAGCACGTCTGTCCGTAGCTCCCCGCGTAGGTTTCAACTGGGATATGACCGGCGAGCGCAAGTATATCCTCCGCGGAGGTACGGGCGTCTTCAACGGCCGTCTGCCGTTCGTATGGCTGGTATCGGTAGCCGGAAACAGCAACACCATCCAGAACGGACTCACGCTTTACAGAAACGAAAAGGGCGACAACATGCCCAAATTCCACACCAATGTCAAAGACATGCTGGAGGACATGTACAAGGGAACCTACAAGGGACATGACCTGGCGGCCAACACGCAGCCTACCATTCTGGACAAGAACCTCAAGATGCCCTCCACGTGGAAGAGCTCGCTGGCGCTGGATCTGAAACTTCCGGGTGACGTCAACCTCAATATCGAGGGGATCTACAACAAGGACTTCAACTCGGTAACCGTCACCAAACTCGGCATGGTCGAGAAAGAGGGCGGCATCCGGCTTCCGGGCGAACCCGCTCTGCGCAAGGCATGGAAAGCCAGAATATCAGAAACAAGAATCCCGAAGAGAAATACTCCATCAATCCCTACCTGATCAACAACACCGCCGACGTTGACGGCTATTACGCTTCGGTCTCCGCGCAGGTGTCGAAAACCTGGGGCTTCGGTCTCTCGCTGACGGCTGCCTACACCTATTCGAGCGCCAAGAACGTGATCGACGGCATCGGCGATCAAGTGACTTCGGCATATAACACCAATACGTTCAACCGCAACGGTTCGAACGTGCCCGAACTGGGATACGCATCGTACGTATCGCCCCACCGCATTCTCTCAACGTCGGCTACCGCCTCGCGCACAAGAACGGCGCGTCGAACTTCGGACTCTACTACGAGGCGTTCCAGCACGGCTATATCGGCGGTTACTCCTACTCGCGCTACTCCTATACGATGGGTAACGTCACCGGCGACGGCGGTGCAGCCCTGCTTCTCTACATCCCGACCCGCGAACAGCTCGACAAGATGACGTTCGCCGATCTGGTGGACAACGGCAAGGTCATCTACTCGGCCGCCGACCAGAAAAACGACTTCTGGGCATTCGAAGATTCACCGGCGAAGCACATCGGCGAATACTCGAAGCGCGGCGGCGCCGTGATGCCGTGGCAGCACATGGTGAATTTCAAATTCTCGCAGGATTTCTACATCAATATCAAGGGCAAGCGCAACACGATCACGCTGGGCCTCGATGTCAACAACCTCGCCAACCTGATCAACCGCAACTGGTGCGGCATCGACCGTCTCGAATCGTCGCAGATTCTGAAATACAACACCAAGACCAACGCCTACAACTTCACCAAGCCCGTTTGGTCGAAGTATGCGGCACGATTGCGACTTGGTCAGCCATGTTCAGCATCCGCTACACCTTCAACTAAGTCTCCGAAAGACTGCAATGCAAAGAGAGGCCGTTTGTGCCGGCCTCTCTTTATTTTTATCGCTTCCTATTGTTACAGCAGCCTGCGGCGCAGCTCGTCGCACGCCGCGTCGGGATTCCGGTGATCGAAAAGGTATCCGGCGATGCCCAGCCCTTCGGCGGCGGCGATATTCGCCGCGCGGTCGTCGATGAAAAGGGTTTCGGCGGGATCGAGTCCGTAGCGTTCCAGCAGGATCTCGTAGATGCGCGGCTCGGGTTTCACGGTGTGCTCCTCGCAGGAGACCACCTCGCCGTCGAAAAGCCCGTAGACGGGGAAGCGGCGCAGGAAGTCGATGAACTCGCGCGACATGTTCGAAAGCACGTAGAGCCGATAGCCCGCCGCCTTCAGGTCGCCGACGAGCCGTTCGGTCGGCTTCACGGGCTCCTGCAGGTCGATCGACAGCAGCAGAAAACGTTCGCACTTTTCGCGCGGGCAGCCGGTCGTCCGGGCGAGAATGTCGGTCACCTCGCCGAGCGTCGATGCGCCCCGGTCGTACTCCTCCCAGAAAAGGGGCATCCGCTCCGAGCGGATGAAGCTGAAAAATTCATGGAATTCCTGCGTGGACTTATTTTTGTCGCGGGCGAAAAGCACCCCGCCGAGGTCGAAAACGATATTTTTCATGGCGTAAAGATAGCCATTTTTTCTTTGGTTCGGGATTTGCAGGTCTGCGTTCGAACAAAAACTCAGTTTATGAACCACGGCATAAGCATTCTTTTCCGCGCCATACCCCTCGCGATGGCGGCATTCTGTTTCGGTTACGGAGCCTACGTCTTCGCCGCCGGAAGCGATCCTTCACGGCTGACCGCAGGTCCCGTCGTCTTTTCCTGGGCTCGATCTGCATCGCGCTCTATTGCACCGCCGCCACGATCATCCGCCAGATCATCGGCACCTACACCGCCGCCGCGAAGTACCTTTTCCCGGCCATCGGCTATGCGGTCGCCGCCATGACGGTCATCTGCGGAATCTTCATCATCACGTCGAACATGACGGGCGCATACGTCACGGGGCATGTAATCTGCGGGCTCGGTTCATCACGGCGTGCGTCTCGACGGCGGCCACCTCCTCGACGCGGTTCAGCCTGATCCCCAAGAACTCGGGCGACAGCAGTTTCTCGATCAATCCTGCGGGATTCTCGCGCGGACAAAGCTCGCTGCTGATCTTCATCGTCTCGGCCGTCGCCGCCATCGCCTGGCTCTGGTGCATCCTGCTGTGTGCGTTCGGAACGCTCCCGGCACACATCGTCGCGGGCAGCGTGATGTTCGGCATCGCCTGCGTCTGCACCTCGCTGATCGCGCTGGTCGCCAGCATCGCCCGCCAGGCCCGGGGCAGCTACACGATGGGCGAACGCCGCCGCTGGATGAGTCTGGTGCTCGCGATGGGCGGCCTGGCCTTCGTGCTGGGGCTGATCCTGATATTCGCACTCCGGGGCGAAACGATCAACTTCGTGGGATTCGTGCTGATCGGTCTGGCGCTGATCTGCTGGAGCATTTCGAGCAAGGTGATTCTGCTGGCGAAAATCTGGCACGCAGTACGCAATCGCTCAAAAACTACCTATTCGTATTGGCCAAACATGAAATATTCAACATTTTCAAGGCCAAACGCACCACCATGCTCTCGCTGCTGCCTCAGCTCAGCGACCGCGATATCGAAGATCGAGGCTATTCGATCGAAGAGCAATACAACTATGCCGAACTGAACGAGCTGCTCATCCAGAACATCTCAAAAATGCCGCCCCAACGGCAATTGATCTTCCGCATGAGCCGCTGCGAACATCTCTCCAACCGCGAGATCGCCGAACGGCTGGGTCTCTCGGTGCGCAGCGTCGACAAACACATCGAACTGGCTCTGAAAG
>VOFE01002375.1_pt1 | contig 10001 bp, 12 predicted proteins | sample 5384071 | NCBI WGS metagenome assembly VOFE01 (sample SAMN12384724, study PRJNA508395) | human gut metagenome | isolation source: healthy gut D | host: Homo sapiens
ATAGTCGGGACATGGGCCGGAGCCGTAGCGACAGCCTGCCTGCTGCAAGGGCGTAGCTTTACCGACTGGCTAGCCATCAGTTCCGGATTCGGTTACTATTCCTTGTCGAGCATCCTCATCACGGAGGCACGCAACGCGGAAATGGGTACCGTTGCCCTTATCTATAATATCCTGAGGGAACTCATGGCCTTGCTCTGCGCTCCGCTGTTCCGGCAGTTTTCGGTCCGTTGGCTCCCATCAGCGTAGGAGGAGCCACAACGGGGGACACCACTCTTCCGATAATATCCCGCACGAGCGGACAGACCTTCATCCCCCCTTTCCATTTATCATGGCCTGACGATCGACTTCACCGTTCCGTTCCTCGTCCCGTTCTTCTGTTCATTATAGCCCAAAAAAACCGGAGGCATATTTCTCGAATGGAAATATGCCTCCGGTTTTATATGAAATCCGCCAAGCGGGTTATTTCATCCGCAATCTGCTTATGGAATTATCCCCGACACGGTTTAAACTTCGCGATGCTCCCGTCTACGGTTACGCACTATGGCACATCCGGCCAAGCCCAAAAACACCAACATCAATACCACTAACGACACATTAGCTACTGTCTCTGTCACATGCAGACTCTTCGGATCGAATTTGAAATCCACCGTATGTTTCCCGGGACCGACCTTGATGGCACGCAAGATGTAATCGGCACAAGCTATTTCTACCGGCTGACCGTCTACCGTAGCCTGCCAACCGGGATAATAAATTTCCGAGAATACAACGACTCCGCCGTTTGGTGAATTGACTTCATACGTCAAAGCATTAGCATCGTAAGCAGTCAATTTCACCGTTGACAGTGAGTCTATCGGCTGCCGGCCTTCCGTCCCACCCAATACATCTTTATATTTTTCAGCCACCAAAGCCGTTTCTTTCGGATTCACCTGATGCAAGCCTAAAATCTCCTCGTCTGCATTGGCTACATAACGCACGTCTTTTACAAACCACCCGTTACCGTAAGCATGGGGATTAGGCACAGGGAAAGTCTCTCTGCCTTCTTGCCCCATTATGGCATATTTTACATTAAGCATATTCAACACCGGAAAGATCGTATCACCGTCCACCGGGTCAAATCGCCCTGCGTAGCTGCAGCAGCACGGGCAAAGCGTCCCATTTCCGGAGCGATATGTTCTTCTATCATCTCCTGATAACGCCGAAGTTTGGCTGCATGATAACCTCCGATACTCTTATGATAATAAAAGTTCTGTTTTCGTTGAACGGGCTTCCCGCCAGGTTCATCACACGATAATACTTGTCCGGGTCTTGCAGAATCATTTCATCAGTCTGGGTCTTGGCCACCGTGTTTCACCGTCTGTAGCGGTTCGCTGAACATTCCGTCGTTCAGATAACGCTTGTCCACTTGCCACAAATCGAACAGACAAAGCACAAACACGGCACAAACCAAACTCCTCCACCGATTTTCCGAGCATTATAAGCCAACAACAACAACAGCCCTATCGCCCGATGATGAAACTGCGCCAGGAATCGGCCACAACCACCGCCTTACGCATATCATGCAAATTACCGAGGATACCGCCCAACATATCCTGTGGAATATAGCCTTTTCCTGCCGCATCCTGTAGCATCGTCATCTCGGACGACGAAATATAGTTTCCGAAAAAGACATCGGGCATCAAAGCAAACAGCAATGCAAAGCCACCGGTCAGGGCAAAGCTGATATACACATATTTCAACTTGGCTTTCAATACTTCCGGTTGTTCCAAAACCGTTTTCAATCCCAGCATAGCCAACAACGGAATCGTAAACTCTGCCACCACCAATATGGACGCCACGGCACGGAACTTGTCATACATCGGAACATAGTCGAGGAAGAAATCCGTAAGTCCCATGAAATTACGCCCCACGACAACATAACGGAAAAGACTGTAAGCACCAACAGGCACCATTTCATCGGTCCTTTCACCACGAACAAACTCAAGACAAACAGCATCAGTACGAAGGCGCCTACATACACCGGCCCCTCGTTCCCGGCTGTTCGCCCCAATATTGAGTCAGAGCCTGATAGACGGGCGTGCACTGCGGATTAGCTTTCTCCATGGCTTTCTCACTGGCAGTCAAAGGTAAAAGAAGCCCCTCCCTTTTTACATTGGGCACAAAGCAACGACCATGTCTCCCCTATACCATAGCTCCACTGCGTGATGTAATCGCGCTCCAGTCAAATCTTTCGTCTGGTTTCCGGGATTCTGTTTGTTCTTGTACGTCAATTCGCTCTTTCCCCGCATGCTTTCCTTACTATATTGGTAAGTATGATAAAGATTGGACGAATTGAAAATGAGCAATACGGTATGAGAACAATGCTATCTGGCTCTCAGCTGAACCAGTATCAGAGTTAGACTTTCCGTACTTGCTAAAGATCTCTTCTTTTTTTGCTTTGTCTAAATACATAGCTGTAAAAACTTAATTTAATAAAATATGAATATGTTTAATTTTGTGCATCTGATGACCTTCCTCACGGTGGTTTCCGTTAAAAATGCGGTGCAAAGGTACAACTTTTCAGTGAATTATGCAAATTTTTCGGGATTTTTTTGTAATTTTGCACCCAAATTCATTAAGTATTTAAGGTAAATAAAATGCAAGACATTAGAAACATTGCAGTTATTGCACACGTTGACCATGGTAAGACTACATTGGTCGACAAGATGATGCTCGCCGGTAAGCTGTTCCGCGACGGCCAGGATAACAGCGGCGAAGTGCTCGATTCCAACGACTTGGAGCGCGAGCGTGGTATCACCATTCTCTCAAAGAATGTATCTATCAATTGGAAAGGTACTAAGATTAATATCCTCGATACTCCGGGACACTCTGACTTCGGAGGTGAGGTGGAGCGTGTGCTCAACATGGCAGACGGATGCCTCCTCCTCGTCGATGCTTTCGAGGGTCCGATGCCTCAGACCCGTTTCGTGCTCCAGAAGGCATTGCAGCTCGGACTGAAGCCTATCGTCGTTGTTAATAAGGTAGATAAGCCTAACTGTCGCCCTGAAGAGGTGTACGAGATGGTATTCGACCTGATGTGCGACCTCGATGCTACAGAAGACCAGCTCGACTTCCCCGTTGTTTACGGTTCTGCGAAGAACGGCTGGATGGGCGAGGACTATAATCATCCAACAGACAATATCGATTATCTGCTCGATAAGATTATTGAGGTTATCCCAGCTCCTAAGCAGCTCGAGGGTACTCCTCAGCTCCTTATCACATCACTCGATTACAGCTCTTATACAGGTCGTATCGCCGTAGGTCGTGTACATCGCGGTACATTGAAGGACGGCATGAACGTTACTATCTGCCACCGCGACGGTACCCAGGAGAAGACCAAGATCAAGGAGCTCCACACCTTCGAGGGTATGGGCCACAAGAAGACCGATCATGTAGATTCAGGCGATATCTGTGCCGTTATCGGCTTGGAGAAGTTCGAGATTGGTGATACCATCTGCGATTTCGAGAATCCTGAGCCACTGCCTCCAATCGCTGTCGATGAGCCTACCATGAGCATGCTCTTCACCATCAACGATTCACCTTTCTTCGGTAAGGAAGGTAAGTTCTGTACATCACGCCACATCCAGGAGCGCTTGAACAAGGAGCTCGAGAAGAACCTCGCTCTCCGTGTACAGCCTTACGAGGATACCACTGATAAGTGGATTGTTTCAGGCCGTGGTGTGCTCCATCTCTCTGTGCTCATCGAGACCATGCGTCGTGAGGGCTATGAGCTTCAGGTAGGTCAGCCACAGGTTATTTATAAGGAGATTGACGGTGTGAAGTGCGAGCCTGTTGAGGAGTTGACCATCAACGTACCAGAGGAGTTTGCTTCTAAGATGATTGATATGGTAACCCGCCGCAAAGGTGATATGACCTCTATGCTGAACATGGGCGAGCGTGTAGACATCGAGTTCGATATATGAAATCTGGGGAAGATTTTCCATACAGCATTTCCTTAAATCATAAAATTTATATGCTCCAAACCCATTCGAAAAGGATAATTTCTGTAAATTAGCAAGCTAATATAAAATAACAAGTCATGAAAAGACTCCTATCTTCCTGGACGCTCCTCTGCGTCCTGTTCCAGTTATGGGCACAAATCCCTGCTGGTTATTACGAGTTTGCGACAGGCACTCACGGTTCCGGACTGAAAACCGCCCTCTTCTCCATTATTACCGAACACACGGAGCGAAGTTACAAAGAGCTTTGGACGGACATGCAAAAAAAACAGATGTACGTGAAGACGGCAGAGTTTGGGATATGTATTCTTCCAGCTCCGACTTCATCTTCATAGACGACCAATGCGGAACTTATAAAAGGAAGAGGACTGCTATAACCGGGAACACTCATTCCCCAAAAGCTGGTTCAATGATGACTATCCTATGTATACAGACTTATTCCACTTGTACCCCACAGACGGATATGTGAACAACCAAAGAGGAAACTACCCTTTTGGTGAAACCAATGGCGAGAAATACAAATCGAACGGAGGGTTCAGCAAACTCGGGAAAAGCACCGTCAGCGGCTACAGCGGCATCGTGTTCGAACCGGCTGATGAATACAAAGGAGACTTCGCACGCTCCTATTTCTATATGGTCACCTGTTACGAAAACCGAATAACCACTTGGAACAGCGACATGCTGGACGGCAAAAAGCTATCCGGGTTTTGCCCAATGGGCACTCGACATGCTGCTGCGTTGGGCTGCGGAAGACCCTGTCAGCGAAAAAGAAACAGCCCGTAACAATAAGGTATACGGCATACAAGGCAACCGCAACCCCTTACATCGACTTTCCGGGACTGGAACAATACGTTTGGGGCGAGAAGACCCACGTGGATTTCGACCCGGACAATTATGAAGGCGGCGAAGTGACTCCTCCAGCCACAGACGTGGAAAGCCCCTCCTTTACCCCTACACCCGGCAGAGTGGACAAAGGGAACCATTGTCACGATCAATACGGCCACGGCGGGTACTTATATCGTCTACTCCCTGAACGGCGGTAACCTACGTACGGAAGAACCACCCGTCTATGTGGAAATCACCGAACCTACCACCATCGAAGCTTACGCTATGAAAGATGATAAAACGAGCGGGACGGTGAATGCTTCCTACACCCTCATCGACACCACACCAGACGAGGGCATACAAATTTTCCGTAAAGTCACATCGGCGGAAGAACTCCAAACCGGAAACCGTTACTTGATTGTATGCGAGGACAAGTCTACCGCCATGGGAGCCATCCAAAGGACTTCAGAAGTTCTTGCTGCATTACCTTCGAAGCCAACAAGATACACACAGAGGTAGACCGTGAAGGATTGCCTTACCAAATGATTCTCGGCGGAACGAAAGGAGCCTACACCTTGTATGACGCCGCATCGCAAGTTTACCTGTCGCTGACCTCGAACGACAACAAACTGCACGGCGCGGCATCAACTGAAAGCGACAATGCACAGTGGACCATCACCGTAAGCGAAGGACGAGCTTCCATACAAAACAACGCTTACAAGAACCGCACCATCAATACAATGCCTCATCGCCCCGTTTCGCTTGCTACAAAGCGGACAACAACCGGTGTCCCTCTACGTGAATACGACCTCCGGCAGCAGCATCCCGAGCATTACCCCCACAGGCGATTCCCAGGTAGACGTGTACACCCTTAATGGACAACTCGTACGCCAAAACGTGCAAGCATCCCAAGCTCTGAAAGAACTGAAAAAAGGCATGTACGTCATCAAAGGAAACAAGGTACTGGTGAAGTGAACAACTTCTCCCATATCGAGCCATAAACAACCACATCCGGCCACGTTCCTGACAAAAGGACGTGGCCGGATGCGTCAAGGCAAAAATCTACGTTTTGTTTGTCATTTCAACCTTCCAACAGACAAAATGAAAGCATTATGGCATTTTTAAGTTCGAAGGGAAGCGGGATTTATCCCTGTTTCATGGCTTTTTTGCGTCTACTTCTATATATATTTTCACACTTTTGGCCTGTTTTTCAATTTTCTTAAGCAAAACAAGAAATCAATCTCAAGAGATTAATTTTTCGTTCGGGCAGAAAACACTTTTTTCTCCTCATGCCGTGCGACAATCGTAAGCTTTCGAATGCAAAACCGGCCGGAAAGCAATGTATAAACGTGCGTTTGCAAGATAATTTTTCTCTATCTTCCACGTAGACACCGGCAAAAAACGGATGACAAACCATCCGGTTTTGGCCGTTCCCTGCTACTCCTCTTTTTCAGCTTCCGGATGCCTTGCTTTTCCACCCCGCACAGTGAAAGGCAAAGACCGCGTATGGCTTACAAATCGCTTCCCCGCCCACGCACGAGAATCGCATATTTTCCCCTACGTCCGGCCTTGGGGCCAAATAAAGGATTCTCGCGAGCCAAAGATTGACATTCTGACAAAACGCCATGGCCTGCCATGGGGCGACGCTTCTAAAACAAACGGGCTGTGCCTTTCTTACCAGACACAGCCCGTCGCGTTGACATGTCAAACAGACTCCGTCATCTCACAAAAGCACCTTCCGTTTACCACATACTGTCCACGGGGCAGTACTTTGGTTTGCGTCCCGGCCTGAAGCGTCCATACCGTATAAGCACGCCGCCCACGGTATAAACCGGCAGGCTACAAGCGGAAGCCGCCGTAAGCCGCACGCCATCTTCTCCCAAAACAACCGTCACCCCGTCGACCATGCCTTGTACGACACGGACATCTGACGGATTCGTTCCCCAATAAAACAAACGGAAGTCGTCTGCCTGGAACCATCCGGCCGTCGTCCCGCTTCCGGACGAACGCACCCCCAGCCGCAGGCTCTCGCCTTCTCCCAACCTGATGCCTGCCACGGTGAAGTCAGACCAATCATTATTGTTCTCTCCGCCCACGTGGGACAGGACTTCGGAGTCGTATGTACCGGCTTGTGCCTCTGCGTAAATATGTTGGTCGGTCAGCAAGTCCGCCCCGTCGGTGTTGCGCAAAGCACCCTGCACGGAGTACACCCCGGCAGGAAGCCCCTCCACGACCTGATACAAGTCGATGGACGTAATGCTCCCGTAAGCCAAGCTGATGAAATAGGAGCCCTCATGGGCGGGACGGTCGTTCCACGTGTCGAAAGACTCCCAACCGCCGGTCTGCTTGTCCAACAGCCATCCCGCCTTTCCGGACTCGAAACTCGGATTGACAAGGAACTCCGTCATGTCGAAACATTGCCCGTCCACAGGCTTGGCTGTCTTCTTCGTGTCGGACAAGGCCTGCGCCAAAGCCTGACGCGCCGCCTCGATGTCATCCACCGTACTGGCTTCGGACGCATACACAGCTTGCCCCTCGCTGATAGCCGCCACCAACGCGTCTTTGGCCTCAGATGCGCTGATGGCCTTCAAAAAATCCGTGGCATCCTCCACCACAGCCTGCAAGGCCGTCATGACCGGAATGGACAGACGGCCGCATCCACGGCCTCTACCAACGCGGAAATGGCCGTTTCAACTCGGCTTTTGTTTTCCTTCTATGGGAGGCTTTCTCTATGGCTTGTGCCAAAGGGGCACGAAGCGCACCGGCAATTTCTTCCGGCACAATCGCCTTGGCCTCATCTACCAAGCTTTGCAGTCGTTGCTGCAAGTGCGTCAGGTCTTCGGAAGCCCCTCCCACCGTCACCGGACATTCGTCCGACACGGCGGAAGCCACAGCCGTAGTCCCGCTGTACTTGGCCTGAAGCATGTAGGTACCCCCGTAAAGGGTGGCCGTATATCTTGCCGTACCGTCTGCCTCCACGGGCAGCGTACCGATGATTTCACCGCCGCAAAGCAACTGCACGTAGGCTCCTTCCGGACGGACCGCCGGATACCGTGATTTTCACCTCGAACGGCTCGCCTGCCGTCAATTCCCCTGAGGGCACTTCCACCGCAACGGAGGCTCCTTCGGTACGTTCCACGGCCGATACGCGGTAAAGGCCGCTGGCATGCGAACGGAGAATGGGGGCGAACTCGGCGTTCTTGAACGTACCCACATCCTTGCCCTTCCACATCTCTTTCACACGGCAAGGCTGGTCGGCGGCAAAGCCCAACTGTACCAAATCCAACGCCACGGGACTGGCTTCGCCCGGCGCAGGGTCTTCAGTGAAGACACGGAACTCCATCGTCACGCCCTCGGCGGCATCCTTCACATCATCGTCATACCCTACCGTCGCCTTGAACTTCACATATCCATGTCCTTCGGGCAGGACGAAAGTAAGCATGGAGGGTGCATTCACCCCTGAATCCCCTTGTCGTATGCCTGTCCGCCCATGGTAATCGTGTTGCCTTCGTTATTCTTGTTCACTTTCGGTGCGTTCCAACCGTTCACGGGATTGGCTTCCCAAGCGATCTCGGTCAGGGAGAACTCCTTGCCGTCCTTGTCCACCAAGACGGGATTCGCCCAGTCGGCATGGTCGTACGACAGGCCGTCACCACCGTTCGTCACCACCAAGTAGAGCTTCTCCGCTCCCTCTATGTCAGCCTCCATGTCACGGGTCTGCGCAGTGGTCCGGCTGATGAAACCGCTGCAAGCCGCCTGTTTGCCCGGGTCGATCTTTATCGTCACGTTGCCGCCGCTCCACTGGTCCGTGGTCTCCTCGCGCATGGTGGGGTCGCCGTCGAACACCATGAACTCTACCGAGGACTTGCTGCCTTGGTCGGTGCCGGAATTATCCAAGCCACGAGAGCCGTGAAACGTTACGGCGTTTTCGGGGAATATCGAACAGCAGGATGGAATTGGCATGCACCGCATAACCGTTGTCATACTTTTGGCCGTTGATGGACAGGGAATTGCCTTCCGAGGTTCCGGTTGACCCCGATGCTGCCCCAACCGCACGTACCGCGCAAGTACTTCCGGTCGGTCAGCTTGATGGTGGAACCGTCTGCCAACGTCACGACCGGGTCGATCCAGTCGGCATGGTCGCTGTCGTAGCCGTCCCCGTCATCGGACACCACCAAGGCCAACTGCCCCGTCTTCATGCCCGTCAGGTCCACATCCGCATCCTTGGCATACCCCGTGGTCAGGTAAGAAATCGTACCGCTGCGGTAGAGGGCATCCTTGGTATTGACAAACTCGAACCGCCCGTATTGAACAGAGCCACGAACTTGTCGCCGTTGGCCCGGGTCGTCCGCCGCCCAAACAATATGGTTATCCCGTTTGGACAACTGCCGGTTGTTGGCCGAATAATGGTGCATGTAAAGCACGTCGCGGTTGGTCAGCAACGAATCGGTAGCCTTGTCGTTCTGCGGCAGGTCGCCTCCGAACATCAGCGGCGACTTGAATATCGTCAAAGGTTCATCATCGTGTACTGCTCGTCGCGTGTGAAGTTGGTCCACCGCTCCTCTCCGCGCTCGCCACGGATGCTGATCTTGCCCAACGGCAACATGTCCGCATCCGGCCACGTGCCCGGTGCGATGTAAGGCGCCCTTTCTTTGATCGCCTGTGCCAGCTTGGTGAAACCTTCCGGTTGGAACATGGGGTCGCCGCCGCTGAAGGTCACGTTGGCAAAGTCGTCTGCCAAGACCTTCGTTAGAATCTCTTCCGTCGATATTTGTTTCCCCTTTTTTATGTCCCACGATTCGGGATTATGACAGCCAGGACAAGCGTTCGGACAACCTGCCGCATAGATCGCGGTCCGGAATCCCGGACCGTCGACAGTTGTATCTTCTATGATATCAATGATGGAAAGCACTTTGGAATTTGAAAATTAAGAATTGAAAAATAAAATGCTTGACTTATAAGCTTCAATTCTTGGTTTATAATATAACTGTTTATATCTCTCGCAATCTTCAATTTTTAATTATGGACGACCCTGTCGTTCAGTTCTGCCAGTTTCGCTTTGTTCCAGCGATCTGTCGTACCGACCAGGTAACCGGTGATGCGCTGTAGTTTGTCGAGATGGGTGCTGCCGCATTTCGGACATTTCTCCAAATGGGTTTCCGCATTTTCGTAGCCGCAGTC
>VOFE01002449.1_pt1 | contig 10001 bp, 9 predicted proteins | sample 5384071 | NCBI WGS metagenome assembly VOFE01 (sample SAMN12384724, study PRJNA508395) | human gut metagenome | isolation source: healthy gut D | host: Homo sapiens
GAAAGAGGATGCCACAGAGGAAAAGAAAGAAGAGAGAAAACCGTTAAATGATACGAATCCTCTCTGGATGCGCAATCCGAAGGATTGTACGGACGAGCAGTACATTGATTTCTATCAGCATGTATTCTTGGACTTCAAGAAGCCGCTCTTCTGGATCCACCTGAATATGGACTATCCATTTAACTTAAAGGGTATTTTGTACTTCCCGAAGATCAATACACAGTATGACCAGTTGGAAGGTACGATTAAGTTATATAACAATCAGGTATTTATCGCAGATAACATCAAGGAAGTTATTCCAGAGTTTTTGCTTCTGCTGAAGGGTGTCATTGATTGTCCGGATCTGCCGCTGAACGTATCCCGTTCCGCACTGCAGAACGATGGTTTTGTCAAGAAGATCTCAGATTACATCACGAAGAAGGTCGCTGATAAGCTGACTGGCATGTACAAAAACAACAAGGAAGATTACGAGAAGTATTGGGATGACTTAAGCCCATTCATCAAGTTTGGCTGCCTGAAGGATGAGAAGTTCTGTGACAAGATGACAGACTACATGCTCTTCAAGGATATCAACGGCAAGTATATTACACTTCCGGAGTACCTCGAAGAGGGCAAGGAGAAATACGAGAACAAGGTATTCTATATCTCCGATGAAGTGGCACAGTCCCAGTACATCAACATGTTAATGCGAAGACCGCATGCAGGATGAATATACAATTCCTGTCTGCGGTCTTTTTATCGTATAGGAAACTTCGTTTCCATACGATAAAACGCTCCGCGAGGATGCGCACTCGGCGTACGTAGGGTAGATGGTTGTTAAAAGCAACCGCGCCTCGGCGCGAGAATGTGCCAAGGCAATTCTTTATTATCGTATACAGGAAACTTGTTTCCATACGATAAAAACGCTCCGCGCGGATCGCACTGCAGCGGAATGGAAGAATGTCGCTTGCGCGACCCGCCGCAGGCGGAGAATCCTGCCATTACGTCCCCGGCTCTGCGATACGGCTGACCGCCACATAAATGTTTGAAATCTGATACCAGGTCGGATAATCCACGATTCCGGTTGCCGGGAGATTGAAGATACGCTGAAAAGCCCGCACCTGTGCAGCGGTCTGGGACCGAAGATACCGTCGGCAGAGGTTTTCGGGATAGCAGGGTAGTTTTGTGCGATGCGGTTTAACTGCTCCTGTATCTGTCGAACCTTTGTGCCGGATGCACCGATTGTCAGGTCATAACCAGGCCAGGAGGATGGGACGCCGCTGATGGCCTGGGCTGCGTTGATATACATGTCGTTGCCGTAATAGTAGCGGATGATCTCAATCGCGCTGTAGCCCTGATCACCGAGATATTTGGAGCCCCACTGGGAGAGACCCTGACAGCTGACGCGATTTCCGTCGCAATAGCTGGTAAAGATCGGTTGCCGCACGCCGGGGCGGGAGAGATAATTTGCAAAAATGGAGTCCACGAGGCGGTCGATGTTGCTGTAGATATTTCTGCCGTAGATGAATTTCTGGTCGTAGGCGGTGGAAGAGGTGATGGTAAAGGAATAGCCCTTTGCACGATACCATTCTGTGTATACACGATTCAGGGTAAAGGACTGAATGACGAGGATGTTGGCGTAGATAGTGTTCTCCGGCCAGGTTGCATAGATTTCGGAAGAAGCGACGTTTTTGATATAGTCTTTATAGCGGACATAGTAGTTTGGCGCGCTGGAATCGTCGGGAAGACCGTCGTGGACGATGATATATTCCGGGATGACGACGCGGCTTAAGACGATTTCTCCGGTTTCGGCTTCGGTTTTGATCTCAGCTTCCGGGATTTTGGCAGGGTATTCACCGTAAAGCGTGTGATCCGGGATGAAAATGTCCTGTTCTTCGGGAGTGTCGGAAAATGCGGTGGGTGTCATGGAAACCGGAAGAATGCTGGATTCGTCCGGCAGAATTTCAGCGCCGTTGATACGGACGGGCTCGTAACCGTCCGCTTGTACTTCGATCATATAATCGGTGTATGGCCGCGGATTGGAAGGACTCTGGGAATAGGCGGGATTGGGAGCAGGCAGCAGGACGGACGTTGTCTGTCCGGATTCATCGGTAGTAAGAGTTTCAAGAATCTGTTCCGGGGAAGCACTGTCGGAGATCGTAACAGTAGCGCCCACAACCGGGAAAAAACCGACAGAAGAAGTTACGCAGATCATCAGGGAGCCGGGATAACCGGTTTCTTCTGCTGCAGCACAGGAAAGCTGTGGCATAAAAGTACCTCTCATATCCAGAATATGTGATAATAAGATATGCCGGAGATAGAAAAATGATACGATGGTCTGTCTAAACGTCAGCCGCCGAAAACCTGCCATCATGCGAGCATATATCGCGACTGGTTCAGACGCACTCTGATCAAAATCGCCGAACACCAGCCAAAAGCCGGAAAACGAAAAAACAGCACCCGTCGGTCGTCAGGCACCTTTCAAAATTTCCGCCGATCAGCGCGTACAGTTGATTCGTTTAATCAAGATTCAGACAACGTTTCATTACATAGTTGCAGATCAAGAAAGCAGGAACGCATAGAACCAGATTTGCGAACAGGGAAATCAGCATAATTGACCAGTAAATGGAGGCAAAATCAGTCATCGGATTCGCAGAAGTCGATTGAAGGATGAACACGCCTGCGGTCGTAGGCGTAGTCAGAAGCATCATAGCGGTCGAAAGGATGGTGCTCAGCCCGAGATAACACAGGATGGATGCGAGCACCTTGTGGCTGGAAAACAGCTGTCCCAAAGAGATCGAGGCATAGATGGTAAGCAGGGAAAAGACAGAGCTGATGATCATCACGGGAATTGCCAGGAAGAGTATGGATGGAACAGTGAAAATCGTGTGGTACGACTGGAACATTGTCCGAAGCTCCAACAGATCTTCCGGAGAAAAATATGCCATTGTGGGCAGGGCAATCAAGGTGATCAAGGTAATTGCACCAACCAACAACAAATCGATCAGATAAAACCAGATGGTTCCGATGGTCAGCTTGGAGACAATCAGCATCCAGGGCTTGACAGGGAGCGTGTGCATCAGATAGCCCTCGTCGGTATAGAGATTTTTATAAAAACGGATAGCAAAATAGATTGTCAGGATCATGGAAAGACCGCTGAGAATCAGGATGTATGCGATGTAAAGTACAAAGTTTCGCACATTGAGATCTGTGCCGGCGCTAGCCTGGTCAGCAACGGAGAAGTATACGAGGCTGGCGGCGGAAAGCAGCACCGTGATAGTGAGCAGAAGGGCAGGAACTTTAAACGTATCTTTCCATTCATGGGAAATCAGTTTTGTGAGCATGAGAATACCTCCCGGAAATAAGAGTCTACGGACTGATGGCGGGTGTCCCGGATCTCCTCCACGCTGGAAGAGAGAATGATCTGTCCGTCTTTCAGGAAAATAACATCGTCCAGAAGCTGCTCGACGTCCGCAATCAAGTGTGTGGAGAGCAGAATTGACGCATCCTCGCTGTAATCCTGGATAATGGTCTTTAAAATGTAATCACGCGCGGCGGGATCGACGCCGGCGATCGGCTCGTCCAGAATATAGACCCTGGCGCGGCGGCTCATGACCATGATCAGCTGCACCTTTTCACGGGTTCCCTTCGAGAGCGTCTTTAAGGGGCTGGACGGATCGATGTCGAGCTTTTGCAACATTTCCTCCGCCTTTGCAGCGTCAAAGTCTGTATAAAAATCCCTGAAAAGAGAGCAGTCCCTTTACCCGGACAGTATCGGGCAGATAGGTGCGCTCCGGCAGATACGAAACGATCGCCTTGGTTTCGGGACCGGGAGCCTGGCCGCAGATGAAAATTTGTCCGGACGAGGGTACCAAAAGTCCATTGATGAGTTTGATCAGTGTGGATTTGCCGCTGCCGTTGGAGCCTAAAAGCCCGACCATCCTGCCGGGAGCGATTTCGAGGCTGATATGGTCAAGCGCTGTTTTTTTGCCGAAGCGCTTGCTGACGTCCTGCAGACGGAGCAGGGTATCGGATGTCTGTGTCATGAATTTTCCTCCTTTTTGGCCAAAAGCAGCCGGATACTATCGTCTTTCTGATAGCCGAGATGCTGCATCCGCGTCAGAAACTGACTGATCTGAAGCTCTGCCAGCTCACTGCGCACCTGTTCAATCAAAGCAGTATCTTCGGTGACCGTCCGCCCGCTGGTGCGGCGCGTGACAATCAGACCGGTACGCTCCAGCTCGGTGAAGGCTTTCTGCATGGTGTTCGGATTGACGCTTGCCTGTGCAGCGAGGTCGCGGACACTGGGAAGCCGGGAGCCGGGCGGATAGAATCCGGATACGATTTCATGCTTGAGCCGGTCAACAATCTGGGCGTAAATAGGTCTGTCTGAATCAAGTTCCCATGGCATGTGAACACCTCCTTGCTTGTATGATTGATTTAATACAATAATACTTAAGCGGAACGCATTTGTCAATCCCTTGCGCGATATTCGGAAATAGGGTAATATAAAAGGTAAGACTATTGGAAATGACCGCCTGATCGGGAGCGTCCCGGCAGGCAAAAATGTGCAGAAAGGGGAACGCAAGTGAGAAGACTGGAAGAGCAGATTCTGACAGAAAAATACCGCAGAATAGAAGGAAAGCTGACGTTTTCTGTCCGGCTGGCAGAGCTGTCTGTTGCGCCGGGGAAGCTGCAGAGGGCGCGTTTACCATTTTTGCATCACAGGAAGAAATCCCGGCACAGGGCTATGTCCTGACAAAGGATGAGCGGATGGAGTGTAAAACGGAGTGGTTCAACGGCGTACAGGAGAAAATCGTGTACCGATTTTGTGCAGACGGGCTGCAGGAGGGCGATAGCCTGCAGGGACAGTTCCTGATCGTATCGGACTACGGGGAATACACGTTGCCGTGGAAGGTGACGGTGCGCAGAGAGGCGGCAGCAGGAATTGCAGGAAAAGTCTCGACGCTTGCCGGATTTACAGAGCTTGCACGCACGGACTGGAAAACGGCGGTACAGTTTTTTTACAGCAAACCGTTTGCAGAAATCTGTAAAAAAGAAGGCGAAAAGACCTGGCTTTTGTACCGGGGGCTGTCCGCCGGATACTATAACAGCTCCAACGTCGAGACATTTCTGGAGGAAAACGGCTGCAAGCAGGCACTGACTTTTACTGCTGCTAAACCGGAAATTCAGGTCAAAGATGTACAGGAAACGGTACGGGAGGAGCTGCAGATTCTAAAAAAATGGCTGGGGACCGGTCGGCCTGAAGGTGCAGACAGAGGACGATTTTTTGTTTCTGGAAAAAAACAGAATCGGGGAGGATGACTTTTTAGGCAATCTCTGTCGCCTGCCGGTTTATATATCGGAAGAAAAGCTCCATGACGGGAAAAATTTCGGGACGGTGACGGTTTCGTGGAGCCGGGGCAGCTTTTTGGTCGGTGTCACAGCGACCCGCCGGAAAACGGGACTGTCTGCGGAAACCGAAAAAAAAAGCCGCCAGAAAAAATATACGATCCGTCTGACAGAGCTTTATTTAAAGCTGCGCGCAAAGCAGATCGACCTGGCAGACTGGCAGGAAAAGGTGCGGGAATGTGTGGAAGAACTGGCTGTCCTGGATCGGAAAAGTATCGTGCCAAAGCTTTTTTCCGCACAGCTGTTATTGACGGAAAACAAAACAGAAGAGGCCGGCTGGATGTTAAAGCAGCTGCGCCCGATGCTGGAGGGAGAAAGCCCGGCGGTCGTCAGCTATTATCTGTATCTGACGACACTGTACGATAAGCGCGAGGAGTATGTGAAGCGTGCCGCCGCGCGGGTGGAGGAAATTTATACCCGTTACCCGGAAGAATGGCGGATTGCGTGGCTGATGCTGTTTTTATCCCATGAGATCAACCGGAGCACCTACCGGAAGTGGCAGTTTTTGCAGGAACAGTTCCAGAAAGGCTGCGTAAGCCCGCTGTTGTATCAGGAAGCGGTGCTTTTGCTGAACGCAGATCCGGCGCTTTTGACGGGGGCTAGACCCGATTGTGCGCAGGGTTTTAGTTTATGGCGCACGGAAAGGGCTTTTGAATGAAAATCTTTGCGGACAGGCTGCAGAGCTTGCCTGCCGGGAAAAATATTTCGAGCCGGTTTTGTTTGAAATTCTGGAACGCAGCTGGGAAAAAACGCAGTCCACAGCTATTTTGCAGGCGATCTGTTCGTTATTGATCAAAGGGAACAAATGCGAGCAAAAGTGGCATGTCTGGTATGAAAGAGGTGTGGAAAACAAGCTGCGCGTCACGCGTCTGTATGAATATTATCTGTTGAGCACCGATCTGTCGCGGGATATTGAGCCGCCCAAAAGCGTGCTGCTGTATTTTGCCTACCAGTGCAACCTGGACTGGGAATATGCGGCGTGGCTGTATTCGTGCGTGGAGCGATGCAAGACAAAGGACCCGGAGCTTTACATCACCTACAAGCCGGAGATGGACCATTTTCTGCTGGACTGTCTGAATAAGGGAAGAATCAACCGGCATCTGTCTTGGCTGTACAGGGAAAATCTGCCGGCGTGGCGTTTGACAAAGCGCAGGGGGAGACGATTACTTCGCTGCTTGGAAGCACTGAAGTTGTATTGAACCGCAAGGAGTGCCGCAAGCTGATCGTCGTTCATCGCAGACTGAAAGGCGAAGAGACTTACTGGCTGCAGGATGGAAAAGCCTGCGTGTCCGTTTACGATCCGGAGGATTTGCTTTTTACGGAAGACGAAGAGCAGAACCGCTGTCTGGTGACGGTTGACAGGAAAGAACTGCTTTCGTTTCAGAATGCGGTTTCCGCCTGGGGAATGGAAGCACTGCGGGAATGGGGCACAGAGAGCATTGCGTTTTTATTGGAAGCGGAAAAAAGAAAGCTTTCGGAACTCGATCAGATCGCCGTTTGGACGAAGCTTTGTACAAACAGACAGCTGGAGGATGTTTACGGGCAGGAGCTTCGTTGCCGGCTGGCGGTGTGGCTGTCCGAGCAGGAGAAAAATAAGGAGCTGAACGCCTTTTTGCGGACACTGTCCAAAGAGCAGATTGCGGAAAAGGACAGGCTATGCATGGCGCGACTGATGATTCTGCACGGTTTTTATGACAAAGCATATGAGTGGCTTGCCGGTCAGTGCTTTTGCAAACTTGAGCCGGCGGAGCTGATGCGCCTTTGCAGCAGACTCCTGGCAAAAGAAAGCCATCTCGAAGAAAAGCGCCTGATGCTTCTGTGTGCACAGGCTGCGCTGAACGGAAAATATGACGATCGAATTTTACAGTATCTGGCGGATGCTTACGAGGGAAGCTGCAGCGAGCTGGAAGTGCTATTGCAGGCGGCAAAAAATTTTGAAATCGACATCTGGAAAATCAACAGGAAGCTGCTGGTTCAGCTATTGTTTACCGGGCAGGATGTGACGGAGCGGATGGATCTTTTGCGGGATTATATCAGTGCGGGCGGCAGTCCGGAGCTGGAAGAGGCATTTTTGTACCGCTGCGCCTATGCAAATGTGATTTTAAAGCAACCGATCCACCGATATATGGTGCAGATGATTTTGCGGCTCTGCAGATGGGGTGCAAAGGTAAGCAGGCTGTGCAAAATTGCGGCGCTGCAGTATTACGCCAAAAACAAAGGCCTGTTAGAGGAAAAAAACCGCGGTCAGGTGGCTAAAATTGTCAGGGAGTTATTTGAAGAAAACTGCCTGCTTCCGGTGCTGCAGCAGTTTGCAGACCTTGTGCCGGAGGTTTGGGAGATTCTGGACAAAACCTTTGTCGTATATGAGGGAGAACCCGAAAAACAGCTGGTTTTGAACTATCGGAGAGTAGAAGGGGAACTGGCGGAAGCGCAGTATCATGAAATGGAGCTTCCATGCGTCTGCGACGGCATTTATGCGGCGGGATTTATTCTGTTTCCGGGAGAGCGGCTGCAGTATTATATCACAGTGTCCGAAAGGCCGGAAGAAAATTTTGGAAAATGGCATGTTGCTTGCACAGGAGGAAGCTGCAGAGGCAATGCAGGGCAGGTACGCAAGGCTTTATGAAATGGCACAGGCACAGCTTTTGCAGGAGGATTTATCGGCGCAGAAGGAGCGGACGCAAAGCTACCTGTATACCGCGTTTTGTGCAAAACGGCTGTTTGGAATGCTGAAATAGGGAGAAGGAGATATGTTTTTAGAACACAGGGAAAAAGAAGAAAACAAACGGCAGGCAACGGCTGGCTATGATCTGACGGATGCATATGCGCAAATCAGCTATTGTCTGCCGGGAGAACCCTGTCCAAAGACGATCAGCCTGCAGGCGGATCAGGAGCAGTATCTGATTCCGGCGCTGCTGGGACGGTATACCGATCAAGACCTTTGGGTGTACGGACCGAAAGCGCAGGCAGCGGCAGCGACTGGAGAGGTTTTTCTCGCTGACGGACTGCTGACGAAGGCAGCACACCAGGAAATGGTGGAGGTAGGCGGACAGAACTATAGTTCGATTGCGCTGCTTTCCCTGTTTTTAAAACGGACGATGTCGCTGCTTGCACCGATCGTGCGCCCGGAACGCCTGCAGGCGCTCGTCTTTTCTGTACCGGAGGTGTCTGTACCCGTATTGTCGGCAGTGACGGATGCGGTCGGCATGCTCGGTCTGAAAAATGCGAGTCTGTTTCTGATCGGACGCGCGGAGAGTTTTTTCTATTACAATATCTGCCAACCAGAAGAGCTCTGGAAACAGGATGTGCTTCTGTGTGATTTTTCCGGCACGTTTCTGCATACGCTTCTGTTTACGGCAAACCGGAAAACATCTCCGGTCGCCTGCTTTGTGGAGGAAGCGGACTGGAAGGAAGTGGCGGCAGGCAGAGAAGATCTGGATCAGTGCTTTTTAGAGACAATGAAAGCGGTGATCGGCGATAGAAATATTAGTTGTGTCTACCTGATTGGCGAAGGCTTTTTGGGAGAATGGTATCAGGAATCGCTGCGGTTTCTGTGCCAGGAACGCCGGGTGTTTCTGGGCAACAACCTTTACAGCAAGGGAGCTTGTTATGCGGCGCGCCAGCGTATGACGCCCGGCAGCGTTTCCGAAGGGTATGTGTTCCTCGGAAAAGACATGTTAAAGGCGAACATCAGCCTGTATGTGGAAAAGCGCGGACAGGACAGCTGCCAGCCGCTTCTGGATGCCGGGACGAACTGGTACGATGCAAAGGCGGAGATCGATTTCTTGCTGGAAGAGGAGAACCGCTTTTCGCTGCGGATTATGCCGCTAAACGGCGGCGAGATCCGGGATGTGGAGATCGCGCTGACCGGACTTCCACAGCGTCCGGCGCGCACAACGCGCATCCACCTGCAGATCGACATGGCGGATCTGACGACGCTGCGCTTGAACATGGAAGATTTCGGCTTCGGAGAGTTCTTCCCGGCGACGCACCAGTTCTGGGAGAAGACGATTTCGATCGGGCAGCCGGATACTGCGGCAGGCAGCAGCACTGCAGCCCAGGCGTCAGCAGGTGCCGATACGACAGACACTGCAACTGTGGCGTCAGAACAGAGTGCAGCAGGCGCTGATGCAAAATCCGCTGCGCCGCCGGTTTTAGCAGAATCATAGACGAATTTTAGAGGAAAATCATGGGACGTGTATATCTGTGTCTGGGGCAGAACGCAGAATTGCCCTACTATTTTGAAAAAGCAAAAGTACATATCTGGAATATCGAAGAACTGTGCTATTTTATTCGGGAAAACGCATGGATAATGGAGTCGGAGCTGCTGACAAAAGACTGATCGACTGGGTTGCGCAGCAGTGCGGTTTGCCAAAGCTTGCGGTGCTGTTAAATGACAGCCTGAAAGAAGAGGACTGTGTGACGGCGTTTGCGGCATGTCTGTTTTCGTATACCGGATACTGTCCGCAGGAGCAGGCGCTGCAGGTGCAGAAAATCCTGCAGACGAATGCGGGAAATAACGAAACCGACCGGGCGAAGGCACGGGGGGATTATTTCCTCGAATCCGGAAAATATTTCCGCGCGCTGCAGGAATATGAGCCGCTGATGAA
>VOFE01002464.1_pt1 | contig 10001 bp, 16 predicted proteins | sample 5384071 | NCBI WGS metagenome assembly VOFE01 (sample SAMN12384724, study PRJNA508395) | human gut metagenome | isolation source: healthy gut D | host: Homo sapiens
GAGGAGGCCGGGGCGCAGTTCGTCTGGATCGGCCTGCACCGCGTGGACGGCAGGCTCGTCTGGGTGACGGGCGAGGTTATCGACTACTACGTCTGGGGCCCCGGCGAGCCCCTCCGGCCACGACACGGACGGCGCGGCGGAGGACTACGTCCTGCTCTGGAACAACTCGGCCTTCGGCTGGATATATAACGACTCGCGGAACGACCCGTCTCCGCCTACCCCGGCGCCTACAGCGGCAAGATAGCCTACGTCTGCGAATACCCGCCTGCATAAAAACGAAAAGCCCCGGACGAATGGGCGGCGTTCATAAGACAGTTAACAGACACAGCAGTTTTTGCTGTGTCTGTTCTTACGTTTATCCTGTTCTGTGATACTATGGAACCGAACATACCTACAAATCGGAATTTGGAGGTAAAGTAACAATGGATTTCATTATCAGACCATATCAATGTGGGGAGGAGCAATATGTAGCTGATCTCCATAAGAAACTATATTCGGAAGAATATTCATGGGGGCCGAACTTTACAGATTATGCAACCAAATTGCTCTGGATTTTGCAAAAAAGGAAAAGAGCGAAAAAGAAGAATTGTTTGTTGCTGAAACGGATGGAACTTTAATCGGATGTGTGATGCTCTGCGAGACTGATGATGCTAATGTTGGGCAGCTTCGGCTTTTTGCAGTAGAAAAGAGTACCGGCGGTATGGTGTGGAACCGCTTTAATCAATGCTTTGATGGAAAAGGCAAAGGATGTTGGCTAAAAACTCGTCCCTTGGACAGCCGGCCCATTGGTTGCTGCGATACATCACTATGAGAAAATAGGATTTCAGATTACGGAATCTGGTAGAAAATCATACATGGAGCACGGACGGTTCCATCGTTAACGAAATTAAAATGGAAATGGATATACGAACAGACTAAAAACAAATTCCAGTTTGTCGAACAGATACAAGGGCGCACTTCTATACACCTTTCGGTGTAGTGCATTACGCGCGGAACTTGGCTCTCCCTCTGGGAGAGCTGTCGGCGCAGCCGACTGAGAGGGAAAAACATGACCATACCAAAGGACAACAGTCAACTGGAAAACGCCCGGCGGTTACGCCGTGAGATGACACCCCATGAGCGTAAGCTATGGTACCTTTTTCTCCACAAATATCCAGTAAAAATTTATAAACAGCGGATTATCGGCAGATTCATCGTGGACTTTTACTGTGCTTCTGCCAAGTTAGTTATTGAGTTGGATGGTTCTCAACACTATGAGCCCCAGGGGATGGCCTATGATTCTGCGCGTTCCGCATTTTTGACAGCGCTTGGATTGGAGGTCCTGCGTTTTTCCAACCGAGATGTTGATATGGATTTTCGCGGCGTGTGCACACAAATTGATATCACCATTCAAAACGCCTGTAAGGCCCTCTCTCAGTCACCTTCGGTGACAGCTCTCCCAGAGGGAGAGCCGGTGGCCGTAGCTGTTGCCCCTCGCCGCAGCAGGCGACGGCGAGCTCCGGCCGCGTGAGGTCCAGCACCTCCTCGTCCGTGGAGCTGGAGCTGCCGTGGTGGCCGAGCTTGAGCACGTCGCAGCCGAGGTCAGCCCCTATGAGGGCGCAGTCCTCAAAGCGCCCCGGCGGAGATGTCCCCCGTGAAGAGGAAGGCCGTCTCGCCGTATTCTATGCGCAGGACGAGGCTGGGTCGTTGAGGTCCCCGCCCCAGTCGGAGACGGGGCCGGCGAACTCAAACACCGCGTCCCCCAGCGTGAACTCCGCGCCCAGGGGCGGCACGGTGACGAAGAGGCCCTTTCCGCGGCCGTGTCCTCAAAGCGGGTGAAGGCGCCGGAGCTGTCGAACTCCGTGTACGGGGCGAAGAGCGTGCCTACATCGAAGTTCTTGACCGCGTCAAGCCCGCCGCAGTGGTCCTCGTGCGCGTGGGTGCAGACGACGTAGTCGAGCCCGTGACGCCCCTGGACTTGAGGTACTCGACGACCGTCTCGCCCTCGGAGCTGACGCCGCGTCTATGAGCGGGTCTCGCCCCCGCAGGCGAGGAGGGCGGAGTCCCCTGGCCGTGACGTCTATGTATGCGGCGAAGAGGCCGTCCTCGGGCAGCGCCGTGACGGCGAGGTCCACTCCTGTCCCTCCCCCGCCCCAGCTGACGAGGCCGAGGCTGGACGCCGCGTACATGAGCAGCAGCGCCAGGGCGAAGAGCCCGGTCCCTATTATCCCGTCCGCGGCCCTCCCGGCCTTTCTGCGTCTTGCCTAATCCGTTCCCCTTCCTGTATACCGAAAAGGCCCCCTGCCCGGGCAGGAACCTTTTTTGCCCGGGCTTTTATTCTATGCCCGCCGGCGTCTCTATGCTTTCTATGGCGTTGAGCTCGGAGAGCCTGATGCTCACCAGGATGGAGGCGTTCTCCATGCCTCGCGCCCTCCGCCTCGAACATGCCCTGCATGTAGCCCGCAATGACCTGGCTCATATCGAGCTCATAGCGCACGGGGGCGAAGGTCTCGGCGTCCAGCCAGATGCTCATGGGCATGCTGCCTCGAACACCGTGTCTCCGTTGACGCCGTAGCTGGAGAGCATCGTGTCCATGCCGGAGAGCCCACAGCCCGTTCAGCATGTCGCCGGTCAGCTCGCCGTCGTAGCGGTGGAGCTTGACCCCGTCCAGCTCCTCCTCGCCGCTGTATTTGAAGCCCTGGGTGCGGATATAGAACTCCACGCTCTGCGCGGCGTTATACTGGCCAGCTTCGGTCCTCCGTCGGCTCCTGGGGGTCCAGTTCGTTCTTGTCGAGGCTGGCGTAGGCGACATAGCCCCTCGCCCTCCTGCTTGACGTAGCTGTATACGTCCATCTGCGCCCATGACGTCCATGCTTACGAGCGCGTAGGCGGTCATGGGCTCCATGATGACCTCCGTGCTCATGCTCGCGGTGGTGGGAGACGTCGAGGTTCTGGCCATCCGCGGTGATGGTGTAGCTCGTGTCCATATCCATTTCGGTTTTTGCGCTTGTGGGCCTGCGGCGACCTCCTGAGCCTTTGCGAGCGAAGCCGTAACGTCCGAAGGGTCGGCCTGCCGCAGGCAGCAAGACCGGAGAGCAGAGCCAGAGCGCCAAGGATAGCAGCTTTTTCACTGTGTTCTCCTCCAATTTTTTGTGTTGATCACGTCCTCCTCCGGCTCGCGGCCCTTGACCACCTTGAGCCCGAACGAACTCCTCGCGCTCCTTTCCTCGAGCGCGTCGGAGATGCGGGAGATCTCGGAATCGAGACCTGGGATGACGATGTTTTTGCAAAGCGTTTGCGCGTTTCTGCGCTTTTTTGATTGCGTAGGCCAGGCGATAGATGCTGTTTTCGGTCTGGGCGGCTCGCAGATGAGCTCCTTGACCTCCGCGAACTTGAAGTAGGCGTCGTCGAGGTCCGAGCTCGTGAAGGCGAGGCCGTAGGGGGCGGGCCTGGAGGCAGCTGCGGCTCGGACTCGACCCGGGGCAGCTCGACGCCCATGACGCTGCGGAAGCGCAGGGAAAAGCTGTCGTCTATGGGGACGGCGTCGGCGCCTCTCGGCGTGGAGCCGCCCATGGAGATCTCGGCCAGGCGCATGGAGGCGTAGGCCTCGGAGAAGGTCCTGTCTATGCGCGCCTGGAGGTCCTCGGCCTCGTCGATGAGGCCCATTATCTCGCGTATGAGTATGTTCCGCTTCCGGTCCATGAGCTCATAGCCGGTCTCGGCCAAGGCCCTTGAACGCTTTGCGGAGTTCAGGTTGCCCTTTGTGGCGCGGTCTGCGCCAAGCTCTCACCTCCTTTTCAGGCGCCGCTTCGCGGTCACAGTTGTGCTCGTGCTGGACGTAGTGTCCGTCCAGCACCTTGTCGGAAACGCGCGAGGAGCGCGTCCTGCGGAGTATCAGGGCTCCCAGCCCAGGTCCAGCGTGGCCTGGATGCTGCGGTCCTCGTACATGCCCTGGGTGATGAACCTGCGCTCGAGTTTCGTTGCCGAACTTGAGGCTCAGCTTATCCGCCTCGGAGAGCTCCTCCTCGCCTATGACGGTGGCGAGGCTCCGCGCTGGAGACCTCGGAGTAGGAGGCGAAGAGCTGGTTGAGAGGTCAGGGTGGTCGGCGCGGGTGAAGCCCCTCGCCTGTGCCGTCCTTCATGAGCCTCGACGGAGGCTGGGAGCAGGATGCTGACGGGCGGGTAGATGCCCTTCTGCGCCAGCTCGCGGGAGAGGACGATCTGCCCTCGGTGATGTAGCCGGTCAGGTCGGGGACGGGATGGGTGATGTCGTCATTGGGCATGGTGAGTATCGGCACCTGGGTCACGCTGCCGGGCTTGCCCGTATGAGCCCCGCCCGCTCGTAGATGGAGGCGAGGTCCGGAGTAGAGGTAGCTCGGGAAACCCTTGCGGGAGGGTATCTCGCCCTTGGAGGGAGAACTCGCGCAGGGCCTCGCGTAGGAGGTCATGTCGGTCATGATGACGAGGACGTGGTAGCCCAGCGTGAAGGCCAGGTATTCCGCGGCGGTCATGGCGCAGCGCGGCGTGAGGACGCGCTCTATGATGGGGTCGGAGGCCATGTTGAGGAACATGACGGTCCTGCCCAGGGCGCCGGACTGCTCGAAGTCCTTGCGGGAAGTAGTCGGCGGTGTCGTTCTTGATGCCCATGGCGCAAAAAGACGGTGACGAACCCGGCGTCCGCCGTCGGTGGCGATGACGCGCGCCTGGCGGACGATCTGGGCGGCGAGCTCGTTGTGGCTCATGCCCGCCGGAGAAGATGGGCAGTTTCTGCCCGCGTATGAGGGTACAGGTCGCGTCTGATGGAGCTGATGCCCGTGAGGATGAAGCTGCGCGGGTATTCGCGCGAGACGGGGTTTATGGCGGCGCCGTTTATGTCGCGGCGCTCTGCGGCGTAGACCCGGAGAGGCCGTCTATGGGCCTGCCCGTGCCGTCAAAGACCCGGCCCAGGATCTCGCCGGAGAGGGCGATGGTCATGGGCTTTCCCATGAAGCGGGTGCAGGCATTCTGCATATCTATGCCGCTAGTGCCTTCGAAAAGGCCTCGATGACGACCCTGTCGCCGTCCATGAGGATGACCCTGCCGCGCCTGCGGCTGCCGTCGGGCAGGATGAGGGAGACGAGCTCGTCATAGGCCGCGCCGTGCCTCGAGCGCGACGAGCGAGCCCCTTATTTATCTGGAAAGACCCGTGTATTCTATGCGCATACAGCCACCCCCTATACCGTTCGCGCGCCGCACGGAAGCGACGGCCGTTTGTCCACCAGCTCCAACAATTCGGGAGGCCGTTATTTACCGCCGCCCAGCTCGAACTTCATGCCCAGCGCGGCAAAGACGCCCGTATCCGTCAGCTGGCGGAGCGGGATATTCTGCGCCACCAGCTCCCTCGCGCCGTCGTAGAGGCGGAGGATGACCCGCAGCATGGCCATCTGGTCGGCGGGAAATATAGGTGTCCGTCGCGTGGAAGGCGTTCTGCTGCAAAAAGCCCCTCGCGGATGACCTTGGCCGTCTCGATGATGAGCTTCTGGTCGTCGGGCAGGATGTCGGAGCCGATGAGCTTGACTATCTCCATGAGGGAGGACTTTCAGCAGGGCCATGATGCGCCCGCGCAGCTCGGTGAAGTCGCTCGCCGAAGTTTTCGCTGTACCAGGGTATGAGGTCGTTGAAATATTCGGTGTAGGAGTTGTTCCAGTTGATCGAGGGAAGTGCCGCGCGTAGGCGAGGGAGCGGTCCAGCGCCCAGAAGCAGCGGACGAAGCGCTGCGTGTTCTGGGTGACGGGCTCGGAGAAGTCGCCGCCCTGGGGGAGACCGCGCCGATGACGGTGACGCTGAGCCGTCCGCGCCGGAGAGCGTGTTTCGACAAAGCCCGCGCGCTCGTAAAAAGCCGCAAGGCGGCTGGGCAGATAGGCAGGGAAGCCCTCTTCCGCAGGCATTTCTTCCAGGCGGCCGGAAATTTCGCGCAGCGCTTCGGCCCAGCGCGAGGTGGAATCGGCCATGATAGCCACGTGGTAGCCCATGTCGCGGTAATGACTCCGCCATGGTCATGCCGGTGTAGACGGACGCCTCACGGGCGGCCACCGGCATGTTGGAGGTGTTTGCGATCAGAATGGTGCGGTTCATCAGGGGCTGGTGGCTCTTGGGGTCCAGCAGCTCGGAGAACTCCTCCAGCGCCTGGGTCATCTCGTTGCCGCGCTGCCGCAGCCGAGGTAGACGATGATGTCCGCGTCGGACCACTTGGCGAGCTGGTGCTGCACGACGGTCTTGCCCGGCGCCGAAGGGGCCGGGAATGGCGGCGCAGCCGCCCTTGGCCACGGGAAGAGCGTGTCTATGACCCTCTGCCCGGTGACGAGCGGGCGGTCTATGGGCCTGCGCTCCGCGAAGGGCGCGGCTCGCGCACGGGCCACTTCTGGGAGAGGCAGACGGGGTCCTCCCTGCCCCTGGCGTCCTCAACGTAGAGGAGCGGCTCCGTCACCGTGTACTCGCCGGAGGGCTTCACGTCCACGGCCCGGCCGGAGACCCCGGGCGGCACCATGGAGCGGTGTTCGGTCATCTCGCTCTCGCGGCAGGAGGCGACGAACTGGCCGGGGAGAGAGTCGTCCCCTCCTTCACCAGCATGGTCACGGGCCCATTTTTCGTCTCGTCCAGGCTCTCTATGTTGATGCCCTTGGCGATGAAGGAACCGGCCATGGCCTCTATGATCTGCAGCGGCCGGCCGATGCCGTCGAAGATACCGCCTATGAGCCCGGGGCCGAGGCGTATCGACATGGGCTCGTTCGTCGGGTAGACGGGTTCGCCCGCGGCGAGCCCGCCGGAGTCCTCGTAGATCTGGACGATGCTCTCCTCCCCGGCGGAGGAGACGACCTCGCCGAAGAGCCGCTGCTTGCCGACGTATACAAGGCTCATGCGGGCAGGCTCCTGCCGCCGCGGGACCTTTATGACGGGGCCGTTCACCCCGTGGATATAGTATTCGGTCTTATTCTCCATCTGCTTCCTCCAGACTGAGCCTGTGAGCTCGGAGAACCTGCCTCCAGGTCCTCGGAGCGCCGAGTCAAAGGAGAGGTCGATGACGCCTGCAGCGCTCCGGACACCTCGAGCACGAGCCCGCCGAGCGAGAAGCCGCCCTCCAGGAATTCGAGCTTCACGCCGGGCAGGCCGAGTTGAGGCCCTGGGCGTAGCCCATGTCCTCGCGCGCCGGAGCCAGACCTTGGCCTCTCGCGCCGGGGACGGCGTCGAGGGCGCGCCAGAGCTGGTTTTTGAGCGTTTCGGCGTACTTCGGGCCTTTGGGGCAGCTCGAGTATCTTCCGCCTGACCTCGGCAAAGACGTCGTCCGCGCAGTCCTCCTCGGAACTGCAGCAGGCTGCGCTTTGCGGCGAGCCCTTCCGCGACTATCCGCTTGTTCTCCTTGACCTTCGCGTCGGCCAGGGCGGAGGCCCTGCGGCGGCCGCGGAGGCCAGGGCCGCTGCATATTCCTCGAGCGCCTCGCGCTCCAGCTGCCCGTGTTTCCGCGTTCATCGCGGCGGCCTTTTCCTCCGCGGCGCCGGTCAGCGCTGCGGCGAAGGCTTTGAGCTTGCTTTTTTTCTCTTGCATAGCCCCCTCCTAGATCTTGATGCCGATGGCCTCGTTTATGAGGCGGGTGATATAGTCCCGCGCGCACGGAGCCGCGGCTGTCCGCCACGATGTTCACCAGCGGCCGCCCGGCGGAGAGCTTGGAGCGCGTCGAGTCGCTCGCAGCTGAGCGCGTAGCAGCCCTCCGTCACTATGAGGACGGCCACGCCCTGGTCCGCGCAGGCGCGGCTTATGGCGGCGTCGACCTCCTTTTGGTGGCTGCGCGCGCCCCCCTCTATCCCGGCGAGGCGCATGCCCGTCAGGACGTCCGGGTCGTCCGTGATGCAGAAGCAGCGCATCAGAACAGCAGGATGACGATGGCGATGAGCAGGCCGTAAATGGCGATGCCCTCAGCCATGCCGACAAAGACTATGGACTTGCCGAAGCTGCCCTCGTTTCGGTCAGCGCGCCGATGGCCGCGCAGGCGGAGTTCGAGACCGCGATGCCCGAGGCTATGCCCGAGATGCCGACGGGCCAGCGCCGCCGCCAGGTAACCGATGGCCTTTGGTCCAGTCCGGCCGCCGGCAGCCGCGGCGACCTCGGCCGCGTCGTTCGCCGCAGCGACGCCCCGGCCCAGGGAACACCACCGCCGTTGCGAACATGACGAGGAAGAAGCCGCAGATATTGGCATAGAGCGGCTTTTTGACGCTCTTTTCCCGCCTTGGCGCGGCGGGCGATCATCCACAGCGGCAGGACGATCAGGACGAGAACGGCCAGAAGGGGAGCGATGAACTTTAACATGTTAAGAACCTCCGATTTATATCTGTTTGTAGCGTTTTGTCAGACGGCGCGCTGCATCGCGGCCGAGTAATCCACATTGGCGGGCTCGAACGGCGTGCCGCGGCCGGTATAGAACCTGCCGAAGAGCTCATAGAACTCGAGCCTCAGCGCCTGGATGCAGACGAGGACGGACTCTATCAGCATGACGAGCGCGTTGCCGAGGACGAGCCCGATGATGGAGTATCCGCCGCCGCTCGTCTCGGAGAGAGCGTAGAGCAATGAGCATCGCGATGGCGTGGCAGATGGCGTAGGTGCCGACTCGCAGGAAGCTCAGGCAGTTGGAGAGCCAGAGAGAAAGGCCTCGAACAGCTCGAAGAAGCCCTCCAGGAGCATCATGCCCGCGGAGGTCTTGTGCCGTGCTCCTTTGGCGCGAGGCCGAAGAGCATCGTGAGCGGCTCGCCCAGCCAGATGGAGAGCAGCAGGAGCGCAAAGACCAGCCAGACCGGCCCCTTTGACAGGAGCGAGGTGGCGAAGAGCGCGTCCGATACGGCGCAGCCGACGATCCCGGCGAGGAAGAGGACGCCCGTCACGCCGTTTGCGGAAAAGAGCGCGGCCCGGTAATCGTGCTGGCGGAAGGCCGTCAGGATGTTCAGGACTCCGCTTATGAGGATGAGCACGACTCCGCCGCCCGCGGAGACGAGCAGGATCTGCATGACCCGCCGCCCTCAAGGACCTTAAAGCCCGGCAGCAGGTGCTCGTTTCCGAACACGCTGCCGTATACAAAGCCGAACACGACTGCGGCACAGCCGACGGCGGCGAGGATACGCCCGAGCCACATTCCCCTTTTTTCTTCAGCATATATATGCCGATGAGCACAAGCAGCGCACCCTGGCCGACGTCTCCGAACATCACGCCGAAGAGCAGGTAGGTGATGACCATGAAGATGCGCGGGTCGCACTCGCCGTGGCGGGGGTAGCCGTACATCTTGACGAAGGGGGCGAAGATTCGCGTCCAGAAGCTCTCTTTGAGCTTGACGGGACGTGGCCGTGGTCGCCGCGGCCCGGATGCTCGAAGGAGCAGACGCAGCCGAGCGCTTCCGCCGCGCGCTTGAAGTCCTCGGCGTCCGCAGCGGGCAGCCAGCCGGAGAGGAAGAACTCGTCCCCGTCGTAGCCGGCATACGCCGAAGGGCGAAGCCCTCGCTCATATTTGAGCCAGGACCAGCGCGAGAGCGCCTCGTCTCTCTCCTCTGGGCGAGCCGGCCGAGCTCTTCGGAGAGGGCCTGGGCCTGTTTTCTGGCGGCGTCTGCCTCGGCCCGGAGCTCTTCCATTCGCTTTGCTGGGACTCCGGTGAGCCTGGCGGCGTTGGGCGGGTCCTCCGGCTCGAAGCCGTATTCGACCGCTCCTCTCGCGCAGGACTCCTCCCTGCAGGGTCAGCAAATACAGCAGACCTTTGTCCTCGGCGAAGCCGGAGCGGAAGAGGAATGCGCCGTGTTCCTTTTCGGCCTCGGCGCGCAGCTTTCGTCCCAGAGCTCCTGGCTCCACCCGGCCGAAGCGCAGACGCATGTGACTGACGTCCAGCAGCTGCCCCAGGTCCACGTCCAGGAGCGAGAAGGGCTCAAATCGGGAGATGAGCTCCTCGTCGTCCTGGGCGAGGCTGGAGGCGGCGTTCTCTGCGTTATGACGCGGGTCGCCGCGCCGGACACG
>VOFE01002476.1_pt1 | contig 10001 bp, 17 predicted proteins | sample 5384071 | NCBI WGS metagenome assembly VOFE01 (sample SAMN12384724, study PRJNA508395) | human gut metagenome | isolation source: healthy gut D | host: Homo sapiens
AATATCGAGATTTTCACATACTTTTTCCATCCATTTACTTCCGCTTCTTCCCACGGAAACAATACATTTCTCACATTCATCTACACCATCTTTTGTAATCACGCGATATCCGCCGTCAATCGCTTCCACATCATCTACATGACAGTTAAAACGGAACTCTACAGTATCTTTCAACTTTGCATAGAGATTCTCAAGAACCACATAATTGATATCTGTTCCAAGATGACGTACAGATGCATCCAGAAGATTCAGCTTATTCTGCATACACAGTTTTTAATGTGTGTACCGGAAGTGGAGTACATTTTTGTACCCTCACCACCAAATTTCACATTGATCTCATCTACGTAATTCATCAGCTCAATTGCTGTCTCTTTACCGATATACTCATACAATGTTCCCCCGAAATCATTGGTAATATTATATTTCCCATCAGAAAATGCTCCTGCTCCCCCGAATCCACTCATAATCGCGCATGTCTTGCAGTTCACACAGCTCTTAATCTTCTTTCCATCGATTGGGCATTTTCTCTTCTCCAGTGGATTGCCGGCTTCAAATACCGCCACCTTCAATTCCGGTGCTTTCTCTGCCAGCTCATAAGCTGCAAAGATTCCCCAGGTCCTGCACCGATAATAATTACATCATAATTGCTCATATATTTTTCTCCTTTCAATTACTTTCTTGTTTCTTAACTACACTACTCTTCGTCTCTTAATTTCAAGATTCCGACAATCAGCGTCTTTATATCATCAAAAATATAATCAAAAGCACCGGCCTGACACATATTTATAATGACCATACCAACCGGAACGGCAAGGATCATCCAGATCACGCCACCAATTCGATATCAATATAAATCAAAAGCAGTGTAACCAGTGGATTCAGTCCCACACTGTCACCGACCAGCTTGGGCTGGATCAGCTGTCTGACGATTTGCGTAATTGCATAGATCACAACAAGCATAATCGCACGTTTATAATCTCCCATAAAGACTGCATATATAGCCCATGGAATCATCGCAGTTCCTGTTCCAAAAAATGGTAAGAAATCTAGAAATGCGATCAAAAATGCAGACAATACAAAGTAATGGACTCTCAAAAATCCAAGTCCTACAGCCAAAATCAAAAATACAATTCCCATGATCTTAAACTGTGCCTTGAAATATCCACCAACCGCATATTTCAGGTTATCTATCACCATGATCATTCGTTCAGTTACTGACTTTGGCGCAATCTGTTTGACCCATGTCACAACTTCTTCTCGCTCTGAGATAAAGAAATAAGAAGACATAACCGCAACGATTGTTGATACCAGATAACTTGGCACACGCTTTGCGATATTTCCTGCGGCACTTACCGTTGGCTCACTGATTTTTGACATCAGATTTCCCATCGTGTCATCCAAATTCGCAACAGTTGTCGTCCATCCATTCGGATTCCATCCGGCAGTTTGCTAAAAATTCCGGACATAGAAATTCCAATTTGATGGAGTCCTTTTTCGAGCTGCACATACATTTCCGGGAAGTCTTTGATCAGACTGCTGACTTCTGAAACCAGCCAACTGACAGCAAAGTAACCCAGCGTCCCCATCAACGCCAGGACTCCGATAATGATCAATGTTTAGAGCCATGAAGATAACGTTCGATCAGCTTTCCCCACTGAGCTTTTTCCTGCTCGGATACTTTCGCATAACCATATCCGGGAAGATCTACCAGATACATTTCTTCGTTGATATTGTAAAAGTTGATGGTCTGTGTTTTTCCAGGTTTTGCCGAAGTTCTGGCAAGCGCCTTCCGGTTCATCAGTGCATTGATCAGAGAGGATTTACCGACATTGGATTTTCCGGCAAATGCGATCTCCGGCAAAGTGTGATCCGGCAGTTTACTTGTAATTCCACAGACTGTTTCCAGATTTACATTCTTAATTACCATCTTTTTTCCTCCGTGTACGCATAAGTGCGATTTTCAGAACCTCTTCCATCTGCGATACCGGAATGATCTCCAGTCCCTTTGTGATCTCAGAAGAAAGTTCATCCACATCTTTTTTGTTCTCCTCGGTACAAGTACCGTCCTGATTCCGGCATTCTTTGCCGCCAGAGCTTCTCTTTCAGTCCTCCGATCGGAAGTACTCTTCCCTCAGCGTAATCTCACCCGTCATGGCAAGATCAGCACGCACTTTCTTGTCTGTAATTGCAGAGAGCATCGCAGTCGCCATCGTAATACCGGCTGAAGGTCCATCTTTCGGAACTGCCCCTTCCGGAATATGGATATGGATATCATGTTTTTCAAAGAAATCTTCAGCAACCTTATATTTACTGCTGATTGACCGGATATAACTGATTCCTGCCTGCGCAGATTCTTTCATCACATCGCCAAGCTGTCCCGTCAGAATGATCTCACCCTTTCCCGGCATTACATTCACTTCAATCTGCAGGGTATCTCCTCCTACACTGGTCCATGCCAGACCACGGACGATTCCCACCTCATCCTCGGCATTTGCCATCTGATAGGTGTACTTTTCTTTCCCAAGATACTTTTCAATATTCCGCTCTGTTACCTGAACTCTCTTTTTATCATGTTCATAGATCTCTCTGGCAGCCTTCCTGCAGATATTACCGATTTCACGCTCCATCTGACGCACACCGGCTTCCTTTGGTGTAGTTCTGCGCAATTTTCCAGATCACGCCCTTACTGATCGTAAGCTGTTCTTTTGTTAGTCCATGTCTTTCCAACTGCTTTGGAATCAGATGTTCTGTAGCAATATGAAGCTTTTCATTTTCTGTATAACTGTTGATCTCGATCACTTCCATACGGTCAAGAAGGGGCCGGGGATTGTCTGCAGCGAGTTAGCCGTCGTTACAAATGTCACCTCAGACAGATCGACCGGGACTTCCAGATAATGATCACGGAAACGGTTGTTCTGTTCACTGTCCAACACCTCCAGAAGCGCAGAAAAAGTATCTCCCTTATAGTCTGTGCTGACTTTATCAATCTCATCCAGAAGGAGCAGCGGGTTCTTTACCCCGGCGCTCTTAATACCGTTTGCGATCCGTCCCGGCATTGCACCAACATAAGTTTTTCTGTGTCCACGGATTTCAGCCTCATCACGGACACCGCCAAGAGAAATTCTCACATACGGTTTTTTCAGTGCTTTTGCAAGTGATCTTGCAATGGATGTCTTTCCAGTTCCCGGAGGACCTACCAGACACAGGATCGGGCTGTCACCCTTTTTCGTAAGAGCACGTACTGCCAGAAACTCCAGCACACGTTCTTTAACCTCTTCTAGTCCGTAATGTTCTGCTTCCAAAGCTCTTTCGCATATGCAATGTCTGTAAAATCCTCAGCCCGCTTATTCCATGGCATTTCCAGCATGGTTTCAATATATGTACGGATCACGCCCGCTTCTGCCGGACTCTGCATGGAATTTTTAAATCTGCTGATCTCTTTTTTCAGCTTTTCTTTTACCTCATCCGGTGCATCCAGCGCTTCTGCCTTCTGTGCAAATTCCTCCGCATCGGAAATTGTAGTATCCTCACCAAGCTCTTCTCGGATCAGCTTCAACTGTTCGCGCAGGATATATTCTCTCTGATGCTTATCCACACGCTCTTTCACCTTCATCTGGATCTCATCGCGGATGTTCATGATCTGCATCTCATTCACCAAGCTTAAAATGAAATTTCTCATAACGTCTGTCAAAATCCAGTTCTTCCAGGATTTCCTGTTGATCCTTGTAATTCAATGGAATATTCGCAGCCACTTCATTCACCATCTTTTTAAATCAGTAATATCTTTGAATTTCTGCAACAGATTCTTTTGAAATCTTTCCATTCTTTGCTGCATATTCTGTAATAATTTCCTTCAATCCGCGCGTCATCATTGCTTGATCCCGCATTCAGATCATCCGGAATCGTGATCTCCTGTTCTTCTGATAATTCTAACTTTTGCACGAAGATACGGATCTGTCAAATTCAATTTATTTAAGAACCGCCGGTTCTTTCCTTCCACGAGAACCCTTACAACTTTTTTGACAGCTTGATCAGCTGCTTCACAGATGCAACTGTTCCAGTCTCATAGACATCATCCTGTCCGGGGTTCTTCTGTCTCTATGGATTTCTGTGGCAACCAAAATATCTTCTGATCTTCCATCATTGCCTGCTGTACCGCAGTGATCGAGCGTTCTCTGCTCACATCAAAATGTACGACCATCTCCGGCATGATTGTTAATCCTCTTAAGGCAACCATTAGGGAGACTTCTTTGTCTCGTTGTCCAATTCAATTCCTCCTCGTTAGAAAAGGCGGGTAGGATGGTACTCCCATCACCTCCCGCCTCGTTTTATACTCCGCAACTGTTTGCAGGATTCCTGTATCCAGTTACTATTTGCTTCTCAGATGTCAGGAATGATTTTCTTTCCTCACTATCACGAGTATACTTCGGTTCTTCCACTCCAAGAACCGCTTCCTTCGTAATGCGGCATTCCTTGATTGTCTTATCTGACGGTACTGTAAACATCGTATCCATCATGATATTCTCCATGATTGCACGAAGACCACGGGCTCCTGTCTTACGCTTCAATGTTGTCTCTGCTATTTCTAACAGAGCATCTTTATCAAATTCAAGCTTCACGCCATCAAGCTCCGAAGCTTCTGATACTGCTTTACGATCGCACTCTTTGGTTCTGTCAGAATACGGATCAGTGCATCCCGATCCAGAAGATCCAGTGACACTGTCACAGGAAGTCGTCCCACCAGTTCCGGGATCAGACCAAATTTCACAAGATCCTGAGGAAGTGCCTCCTGAAGCAGCACATCCATATCGTACTCATGTTTTGATGCGATCTCTGCATTGAATCCGATCGACTTTCTGTCGATCCGGGTCTCTATAATCTTATCAATTCCTTCAAAAGCTCCACCACAGATAAATAAGATATTCGTCGTATCAATCTGAATCAGTTCCTGATGCGGATGCTTTCTTCCTCCCTGCGGCGGAACAGATGCAACCGTTCCCTCGATGATTTTCAGAAGTGCCTGCTGAACACCTTCTCCCGAAACATCTCTCGTAATGGATGGATTCTCCGATTTTCTCGTAATCTTGTCAATCTCATCAATGTAGATGATTCCATGTTCAGCACGCTCAATGTCTCCATCCGCTGCCTGAATCACTTTCAGAAGAATATTTTCAACGTCTTCTCCCACATATCCTGCCTCTGTCAGTGCAGTTAGCATCAGCGATCGCAAACGGAACATTCAGCAATTTTTGCCAGGGTCTGTGCCAGAAGCGTCTTTCCGGATCCGGTCGGTCCCAGCATAAGAATATTGCTCTTCTGCAGCTCCACTCCAAGATCCTGTTCTGCAAGAATTCTTTTGTAATGGTTATCTACCGCAACGGAAAGCAACCTTTTTGGCTTGATCCTGACCGATCACATACTGATCAAGGAAGGCTTTTAATTCTTCCGGAGTCAGCAGATTGATATCGTCAAGTGCAGCTCTGTCGTTATAATCCAGCTCTTCTTCAATAATCTCTGCACAGATCCCCACACACTGGTCACAGATATATGCCCCTTTCGGACCTGCGATCAGCTTGCGTACCTGAGCCTGCGTCTTGTTACAGAATGAACATCTTACAATCTCTTCTGTCATTTTTTTCCTGCCATATTATTTGTCACCTCAATAACTCCGGCAATTAATGGTTTACTATTACTTCGTCAATCAGACCGTATTCTTTTGCCTCAGCCGCAGACATAAATTATCACGCTCTGTATCTGTCTGGATCACTTCCAGCGGCTTTCCTGTATTTGCTGCCAGAATACTGTTCAAAGTCTTTTGGTACGGAGGATATGCTCTGCTGCGATCTGAATCTCTGTCGCCTGTCCCTGTGCACCACCGGAAGGCTGATGAATCATGATTTCTGCGTTAGGGAGTGCAAAACTTTCCCTTTGTACCACCAGCCAGAAGGAACGCGCCCATACTGGCTGCCATACCAATACATATGGTGGATACATCGCACTTAATATATTTCATGGTATCATAAATTGCCATACCTGCAGTAACGCTTCCGCCCGGGCTGTTAATATACAGATGGATATCCTTATCCGGATCGTCTGCTTCCAGGAACAGCAGCTGTGCAACGATCACGCTTGCAGATACATCTGTTACTTCTTCGCCCAGGAATATGATTCTTTCTTTGAGCAATCTGGAATAGATGTCGTAGGAACGCTCTCCACGGCTTGTCTGTTCGATTACATAAGGTACTAAACTCATATGCTATCCTTCCTTTTCTATATGATTGTCGCTAAAAGAGAAAAGGCACACCTGATATACAGGCGCACCCTCTCAAGAAATCCAATAAATGATTAGCCTTCTACAGATGCATCAACGATCAGAGTAACTGCATCCTGCACTGCGATATCTTCTTTCATCTGCTTCTTCTCATTCTCACCCATGAACTCTTTGAGCTTTTCAACTTCCATCTGGTAAGAATCAGCCATCTTAAGTAACTCTTCATCAAGACGCTCATCCGATACTTCGATATTCTCTGCAGCTACGATTGCTTCGAGAACCAGTCTTGTTCTGATTCGCTTCTCAGCCTGTGGCTTAAGTTCTTCCATCATCTTCTCCTCTAGAGACCTGTGAACTGGAAGTACTGCTCTACGCTCATACCCTGCTGCATGATGCGACGTGCAAAATCATCTGCCATCTGCTTAGCCTGAAGATCTACCATCGGTGCAGGAAGATCGATCTCTGCATTAGCAACAGCCTGCTCTACAGCCTGGTTTTCTTTCTTAGCCTTTCCTTCGTTTCTCTTTACGCTCTTTGATCTTAGCCTTTACTTCTGCTTATAATCTTCCAGAGTCTCTGCCTTCTTCGGATACCTCTGAAGCGAACTCGTCATCTACTTCTGGAAGCTCTTTTGCCCTGATTCATGCACTGTGCATTTGAATACAGCTTCTTTACCCTTCAGATCTTCTGAATGATAATCTTCTGGGAATGTAACTCTTAACTTCTACTTCTTTGTCGATCTCAGCTCCGATCAGCTGCTCCTCAAATCCCGGGATAAATGCACCGGAACCGATCGTCAGCGGGTAATTCTCACCCTTTCCGCCTTCAAACGCAACTCCGTCAACGAATCCTTCGAAATCAAGTGTAACATCATCTTTATCTGTACAGCTCTGTCTGTAACCTCAACGATTCTTGCATGCTGCTCACGAACCTTCTCGATCTCCTCGTCAACTTCCTTCTGTGTTACTCTTGTAGATATTTGTCAACTTTAAGTCCTTTGTACTCTCCAAGTTTAACTTCCGGTTTAACTGCAACTTCTGCTGTGAAGATGAATGATTTTCCTTTCTCAAGCTGGACAACATCAATTGTCGGCTGGGAAGCGATCTCAAGTTCACTCTCATCATATGCCTTTCCATAAGCTTCAGAAATCATGTGATTTGCTGCTTCATCATAGAATACTTCCGGTCCGTACATTTTTTCGATCATCTGTCTCGGAACTTTTCCCTTACGGAATCCCGGAAGGCTGATCTTGCTACGCTGCTTTAAATAAGCTGCCTGAAGTGCCTTTTCTACTTCTTCTGCTGATACTGTGATCGTCAGCTTTGCCATATTATGCTCTAAATTCTCTACCTGTAAACTCATTTTCTTCCTCCTTGTTTATAAGCAAATTCTTTACTTATCGAACGAATTAATTTCTTAAAAGTATACATTCGCAGTCATTGCATTAGTATAGCATATAAAGTCCCATATTTCCAGTATTTTTTCCACTTTCCTATATCTTTTACATGTTTTTTACATTTTTCTGACTACTTTTCTAATTTTATTCCTTCCATATCAATAGATTCTGCTATTTCAAGACAGTTCAGTTTCTCATTGCCAAAAAGCTGACGGATCAGTTCCTTTTAGTGCGAAAGTATCGCCGTTCCCAAGGACACCACGGCTTGTTGTGATATTTCCATCTGTAACAAAGGAACAGAACTTTGCTGCTTCTTTACAATTCAGCTGTTCTTCCATCCCCGGATAACAGCATGCTGCTTTCTCCTTCAACAGTCCTATTGCTCCCAAATACAGTCGGAGCTTTTCTATCAGATCACTGAAACCATTCTCTTTCCCTTTTCATTGAACTTGCGAAAGTAAGTCCTTCAATTTCTTTATGCTCATTTTAGATGCAGTGTTCGGCATACCTCCTCGGAAGTACAAGAAGTTCAAATGCGTCATCAAAAAATGCTTTTCAAACAATTCATCCCTTCCACCTGTATTCCATGTAGCTCCGTCAATCTGCATTGTTTTCCCATAACAGAAACTGTCTCTACAACCTGCTCCTGCTTCTTCTCAAAAGATCCACCGTGTACAGTTAAACCTTCTACTTCTTCAAAACCGTCTGCTAAAAATACAACTACTTTCTTCATCCAATACTTCCTCGCTTTCCGGAGATGATATCTCAACAATGATTTCATTTTACTGCGTGGATAAGTCGTTCGTCAAGTCAAGATAGTGCTCATCTCACCATTGCCTTTTTGTATTTCACGTATTATGATGTAGTCAAAAGTATAAATTGCGTTTGTGCCCGTCAAAGAAAGAAATTCATACTTTTCCCCGCAGTTCAGGGAAAAAAGGAATAAAATTTTCCTTGAACTGGATATTTTTAAAGCTTGCCCCATTGTTTCTCGAGGATTGAATTTCCTGACGAGGAAACTGCACGTAAATGGAGCACCCCTGACTGGTTTGGTGAGTGATGGCAAAATTTGTCTCTGTACCACAACAGTACTTTAGTAGTTAAAATCAATGCGGAGGAATATTTAGTTATTTGGAAATAGATTGAATTTTAATACAAAAACATTCTGTTCCATTTAATTTCAATCATCCGCACAAAGAACTGGAACAAGGCTATTTGCACTTCCTGTCGTAAGGATACGCAGAGAGGATGACGATTGGCAAATGTTCACCTTACAAAAAGGGGCTTATGACCCGTGAAGAATATAACCTTCCTCTTACCAAAGAAAGTTATGAGCATCTAAAAGAAAAAGTCGACGGATCGCATCATTCATAAAACACGCTATGTCATTCTCTATGAGTTGTCTGCCCGGAAAACGCAGACTTCTGTTCCCTCCGTATTTTTTTTGAATTAGATATCTTCCATGATGACCTTGCATCCACTGATTCTCGCCGAAATTGAATTCCCGGACGAAGAAACAGCTAACACCTATCCGCGCACCTCAATGGCTGGGAGAGGACGTTAAGAAAACCCTTTAGTTCTGCGTACCATAACAGTACACTGAGCCGTATGAAATCCCTCAGAGCCAGGACAGTTACCATATGTGGTACCTGCTCGCTCTTTTCTACAGATATTTTTCAGAATCTTCAATGAAGCAAATACAAATTAATCTGCCATACGGATCATCTTCACAACTTCCGGTATCTCTTCTGCCTTCTGTGCATACTCCGCCTCGGTCATCTCGCCTGTGATAACAAATTCTCCCTCGACATCATCTGCGTTGACAAATTCAACTTGTCCGAACACTTCGCCCACACGGGATTTGAGTGCAGATTCTTCTCCATGAATTCTGACGAAGAATCTTCTCTTGCATCCGCATTCGGAACAAGTTCGAGTGTGTTACTCTCCCATCTTGTCACAACATTTCTGTGAAGATGCTTTGCCGCATCTACCACGTCTGCAACAACGGCACTTGCAGTCGGAAGTTTTCCCGCCCCGCTTCCGTAGAACATTGCATCTCCAAGCATATTGCCACGGACAAAAACTGCATTAAATACATCATTCACATTACACAGCGGATGATTCTTGGAAAGAAGCATCGGTGCAACGATTGCAGAGAAAGATTCCCCTTCTCTTTTACTGGATGCAAGCAGCTTGATTGCCATATCCATCGTCCACATCACAGGATACAAAAGATGTCTGCCTCTTGCCTGCTGAATTGAACGGAGAAATACGCACCAGACGGTGCACTCCCTTTTCTGACTGAAAATAGCCATATGCATTATCTCCCGTTAC